>Ga0315273_10000030_pt1 | contig 115041 bp, 133 predicted proteins | sample YL17G02_0_MG_FD_205753 | JGI IMG/M metagenome (GOLD analysis project Ga0315273, IMG submission 205753) | Sediment microbial communities from Yellowstone Lake, YNP, Wyoming, USA - YL17G02_0 | ecosystem: Environmental > Aquatic > Freshwater > Lake > Sediment | place: USA: Wyoming | collected... | reverse complement strand
CCCAGTGCAGGAACCGGCCACCACTCGCATCGCAAACAATGATCGAACCGTTTGGCAGTCCGCAGCATATTGGGCTTTGGTCGCTACCGGGGGTATATGGAGGCTGAACAAGGAACAGCGACCAGGCCGCATCGCCCGGAGATCTCTGATAGAGTCGTCTATCGGCCGCGCTTACCGTCAGGAATTTGCTTGGCGATAGCATCTAGAATTGCGGCGTGACGCCCGGCCACTCGACCACGATGCCGTCCGAAATGTGGTACTTGTCCTTGTTCGAGTCCACGTCCATGGCCGAGCGCCGGGCGAGGTTGGAACGGCCCGAGAGATGGTGGTTGACGAACCCAAGGTACTCATACTCCTCAGCGGTGTTGCCCCAATCCAGCATGTAGAGCGTTCCGATCATGAGATCGTTCTTGCCCGTGCGTTGATTGATCTCGCCGCCCTTCTTGCTGAAGCCAGAACCGACGCCCGCATAGCCGTTTTCCATCGCCCACACCTGGCGCTTGATCCGCTTTGGTTCGGTCCACACGAACCCGTTCCCGAGACACCCGTAGGTATTGGTATCTCGGGTCGCCCAAACGCTTGCCTTGCTGTTGTCGTTGGCACCAAAGGTCATTATCGGGCCGGTCAGCAGTATCAATTCATCGGCCGAATGGACAGCCTCAACCGGCACGATCGATCCGATCGAAACGATCCAGTTGCCCCCGTTCGCGTTCTCAATCCACATGTGGAGGAACGTTCCCTCGGTGTTGCCGAGGAAGTAGAGGTTCCAATTCGTGGGCACAGTCTCCCAGTAGTTGAACCCTCCGTGCCCGAACCACACGGGACCGATCACCTTGGCCGTAGGCCCTGACCAAACGTTGTTTGGGCTGATGCTCACCTCCCACACGGAGTAGTAGTTTACGGTATTCAGCTTCAGCTCGATCCCCCATCCGGCGGGACTTTGCGCGCGAACCCAGTCACCGCTGATGTTCGGTCGATCGTATTCATCCGCTAGCACCCACCACGAGAGCCCCGTCTGCGTTGTGGGAAATTCTCCAACAGCCGTTCGTGTGTCGATCGTGACCGTGTTGGCGTCCACAAAGCTAAGAATCTTGAACACCCCTCCGTTCCATCCCGTGGTGCTGGCGATGACGATGTTCTTCCCGGCGTATCCGGCATCGAACGCTCCGAACGTGGAATCGACAAAGTTCTTGTTGGCGTTGCTGAGCGCGCCGTTCGCTCCGGAGAACTCGGTGGTCCGAAAGCTGGCTGCGGAAATCGACCATCCGCCAGCGTGGGCACCACCGGCACCCGACGGATTTGTGTAGATGACCTGGGTGCCGGCCGACGAGAGGATTCGGAATGTGCCGTTGTTGCCGGGTATGATGTTGCCAGAGATATTGATCATCCTCCCGCAGGGGTTGTCGGGAGCGTTCGGTAAACCAGCTACACCGGATAGGATGCAGGTGCTCGGCCCGGTGAAGGCAATCCAGCCCCCTGATCCGGACGGCGCCTGCGACAACTCACCGCCGAACGTGTAGCCCAGAATCTTTTCGAGAAACAGATAGAGGAGCTTGAGTCCAGTGGTCGTCACGCCGTGTTGGCCGGTCGTGGCCGATATCAGCTTCAACTCGCGAGTCCAAACGTTAGCCATGCTCCACCTCTTTCAGATCTGGACGTGGGACTTGGATCCGTTCCACGGGAACACGATGCCTCCGAACGTGTGCAGGTACTCGAGCGAGGCGCCAAACGGCATCGCCCGCACGTTCGCGGCTCCGCACGCCTGCAAGCCGATCAACCTCCCTCGCCACTCATTGTTGCTTGCTGCGATCGACAGGGCCGTCACCTCGTGTCGATAGAACTTCTTGGTTCGTGCGCTCCATCGATTGAGCAGCCCTGCGAGGCGGTTTGTTCCGTCGGTTGCCAGGCACGTCGGGATCGAGAGGTAGACCGGAAGCGAGGTCAGTTGATCTGCGGCCAGCATCCGTCCACCGCCAAGCGTCCACAGTGATCCGCCAACCTGCCCCGTGGCGCCAGCTCCGATCACGGCGTCAATGTTGTTCGAACCACCGTAGGCGATGATGCTCGGCTTCGGATCCACCAACGGATAGTTTGGCGTGATCTCCCCCAGGTAGAAATGGTGGACAAACTGACCATAGCCTGGGTTCGTTGGGATCCAGCTCACCATGATCACGTTCTGATCACCCACCGCCCACACCCGACTGATCTTCTGGGTGTAGCCCACGGTTGCCGTGACCGATTGCGTAGTGGGACCTGGAGGAGCCGCAGCCCAGGCGTTGGCGCCCGCGTCCCATGTCGCATAGGGGGAGAGCGTGAACTTCGGATCCAGGTATCCGGCTAGACCTGCCGTGAGCAGGATATCGAAGTTTCCTGCGGCCACCCGGTAGGCGCCCCGCATGACCGCCCAGGTGCTCGCATCGGGCAACGTGACTCCAGCGACGATGCCCGTCCACAGCCGCCAGGTGAGGCCAGACTGCGCGAGCGGGATGCCCTCCTCATGCACACCCCGCTTGATGTCCAGCACCACCACCTTGCTCGAGATCACGGACAGGATTCTGTAGATGCCATTTCGAAAGCGGTTGGCTCCTGTCATCCCTGTGATCGTGAGGTAGCGGCCTGCATCGGTGGCATGGACGAAGTTGTAGGCATCGCCCGTCACCTCGAAGCGATCAACGAAGCCCACGACAGAAGCACCGCTGACTCCAGAACCGTTGACCGCCGTCCATTTGGCGTCGTTGTTGTCGTAGGCTGTCCAGCCGCAGATCTGGGTCGCGAACTCGTACAGCCATCGGCAGACCGCCGCGTTGCCGAGGGTCTCGTTGGGGCTTTCGAGATAGAGCCCGTTCTGGAATCGCCAATCCTGTGCCATGGTTCACCTTCGATCTGATTCTAGAATCCAGCCTAGACTGGAGGAGTCGTTCCGTTCTTCTTCTCCATCCCCATCCAGCTCTCGATCTTCCCCTCCCACCACACCTTGCCCTTGTCTCCAAGTTTGTACTCTTCAGCAAGCTTCTGGGCAAACTGAATGGCTAGTTCCATCTTCTGAGCCGGTTCAACAGGCTTCCCATCCAACTTGAGCTTCTTGATTGAGAGCTGCTCAGCGTACCCCCGAGCCCGTTCTAGAACATCATTCACCTGGGCAGTCTGGCTCTCGAAGCCATACTTCTTCATCAGCACCGTCACGAAACCTGTGGCCAGGATGCCCAGAATGACAAAGACCAACTCAAGGAGATGCTTGAGAAGCAACTGCCACCACTTTGCCTCGAGCTGGGTTGGTTCAAGAGTCTTCGGAACAACAGCCGTGGAGGCCCCTGTGGGGGCAACCACAGGCTGTGAGGCTGGAGTAGCCACTGCAACCTTGGGGGCAGCTTTCTCAGCCACCTTGGCAGCAGAGGCCCCATCAGCAGAGAAAGCCTGCTGAGGGATGGCCACCGTCAATGGTGCCAGAAGGGCAAGGACCAGCAACGAACGCTTGATGTGCTTCAACATGGGATTTCTCCTCTATCCTTGGCTTTTAGTTGGGTACTTGAAAGCAGCTTCGTACTCTGCTTTGGTTACGGTTTGAAGAACCGTTCCATCTTTGAGTTTTACCTTGATGGTATTCTCATCCACTACCTCCACAGTAATCTTGTTCTTTAGTCTATCAGGAACCTTTGGTGGAAAGGTGAACATGATATCTCCTTAGTACGCGGGTGTATTTCCAATGATGTCATCACTAGCATTAGGGAAGATAGCATCGTCAACTAGATTGTACTGAATTCTTCCTTCCCCACTGGCTACTACGGCAGAAGAAATAGTATCAATAGTCACTCCAGCAGTCCCCCCACCAAGATCACATATATTACCAGTAATGTTGTAGTATCTGCAATTAGTGGACATATGGATGTTTTTCGTACTGGCATGATCTGCTGCATGGCAAACATTATTGCTGCAAATAGCATACAAACAATGAATCATATATATATTCGTGTAGGCAACGGCATTAACCCATAGAACATTACCAGTAACAGAAACATTGTCCACCTCAGACACATCAATGTTATCCCCACTAACATTGTTCAATGTATTACCAGAAATTACGAGATTTAAGTGTGTAGTAGCCGAAACACAGTTTACAAGAATACCACTAAGCTCCATACCATATGCTGAATTTCCAGTAATGGCATTGTTGTCAAAAGTACCTCCCGCAACTAGTTGACAAAAGAAAAAGGTATAACTTTGACCAGAAGAAGTGTTACCAGTAACACAAGATCTTCTTAGTATTAGTCCAGCATGGTAGAAGAAAGATGTCAAAGCATTAGATGGAACAAAATTGTTTCCTGTAATTGTGACATTTACCCAAGCAGAAGTAGCCTCATGACACCCTATAGCTGCACACTTTCCGGTGCCACTATTTGTGCGAATATTGGTAAATTGATTGCCATTTATGCCAACATCTGTGAGATGTTTTGCATAAATTCCATAGCAATCTTCCTGGAGAGAACCACCACCTGGTTCAGTACTAATGTCATTTATTGTGTTACCAACAATAGAAGACTGATTTAACTGATCACTAATTCTGATGCCAAATGCAGCCGATCCTATTACCCAATAAATCTGATTTCCAGAGATCGTGAATCGATATCCACGCTGAACAAAAATACCACATGTGTTAGCAAGGGTGAAGCTACTGTCACCAAGATTCTTGATCTCGTTTTCAGAGATCTTGAAATTGGTGTTGTTGGACCCTGCCACCCACACAGCCGCTCGAGTAACACCTGCTGTGATCACAGCGGTGCTTCCTGGGCGCATATCAGCAAACACATTATTGCTAATTATGACGTTATCCCGAGTAGAGGTTGGACCAAAATACACTCCAATTTTGTGTACAGAAAGTCCACCTGAAACATGATCAAAGCAATTATTACCCTTGATCACCATGTCCCGATACGTAGCTGCCGAACCTGAATTGGCAAAGTAGATATCTGTCTCACAGGCATTAAACACATTGTCAGTGATTCGAACTTCGCTGCAATGTGTAGCCCCATTGATGTCAAAAATGACTCCAGTAGGCTTACCAAATCCCAAAAGCACATCACCAGTGACGGTATTGCCACTGATCAAGAAGTCAGAGAATTCATCTACTGCTGTAAAGGTCAACCTGAAAGCTGATCCTGTTAGGGATGTAACTGCCCCAATCATCACATCGCAATTAACGATCTTCCCAAAGTTGCAATTAGACAACTCAACCGCAGGCCAATATACTATGTTATTATTCACATAACCATCAACCACTACATGATTTATACCTATACCCTGGAAAAACTGAGCATTGGCATCAGTGCCAACACAGTTAATAAACTTGATGTTGCTTCCACCTGTGGCTCTAACATGACATAGTGTTGAGAATGATGTAAATATGCACCTATCAAAACTTACTACATTGGAAGTAGCTCCCAAATGAACACTCTCGAAGTTAATCCCAACACTGGTGAAACTACAATCAACAAAATTGGCCACAAGCATGGCCGCAGTTGGAGCACCATTAACACAATCAATCAAAGAACATGAAAGAGATACCATCGACAAATGTAGGAAATCACACTCTCGAAAAGTTCCAGCAATAGTTCCCGCGGTTCCTGTAATAGCAAACAATGGGATTGCCGCCATACTCGCAGTGATACCCCAGAAATTAACTCGGAAAAAGGAAGATGTAGAAGGAAGAACAGCGTTCAACCTAAACGCTGCATCATACATTAGAACATTGTCCATATGGAACCCAATAGGGTTCGATGTGTCCACAAGAATACCAATGTTGGAAGGGGTGGACGTTCCCTCTCTGATTGTCAAATTCTTGAGGGTCACTGACCCCGTGGTAGTGATATGAATTGATCCCCCTTCCAACTCAATTATCGTTCCACTCTCTCCTTCTAGAACCACGTCAGCGGTATTGGTCCACATCAAATCCGCTGTGAGCTTATAGGAACCTCGCTTCAGGAAAATACGCCCCGATCCAGGGAGAGCATCATGAGCCGCCTGAAGGGCAACTTCTGTTATCCCATTCAGATCTCCAAAAGAACTGACCCCATCCCCCACTGTTATGGTAGCCACTCTGCCCGCCAGGAGACTCCCAGCTCGATCAAAGTGCCTTGGGGTTGTGGGCAGAGTAGATCCCACTCCTGGGGGCACACGACTAGTGGACACATCAGAAATGTAAGGATCAGTGACTCCCCACTTCATCTCTTGGATTTGTGCTGCCAGGAAATCTACGTAGTCCTGGAGAGACTGAAGATTGGTACTTGATCTCTGATCTATGGAACCATGACCATGAGATAGAATGCCACCATGAATCTCATCACCCTGAAAAACTCGATCCCGGTAGTCAATAACGTTTCCAGATCCAGCAATCACTTCTGGACGATGATACCTTCCGTAATCAGCTTCTGTGATGAAGTCTGGATCTGTGAAAGTAGCTGCCCGAACAATAGCTCCTGGAGTGTGGGTGTTGGATAGAATGGAAACTCCAATCACACCAGACTTACGATCTACACTACCAATGGTGACAGTCTCCTCAACTGCCTCTCCTTCACTCACCTTGATGCTATTTCCAACCAGAGGCATGTAGCTAGAGTTCTGGACTCTGATCTTATTGGCAGAGATTTGCTCCAGAAGAGTGGTGGCAGCTTTCTCCGTAGTCAAATCTGGGTTTGCCCCGGCAGTGATCTTGTTGGAAACATCAGTGATGAGCTTGATAAGAGGAACTTTGGTGGAGCTAGGATCAAGGTCCCTTTCGAAACTAGTCGTAGAGATCGGCTGAACAATTCTCCAGTCCGAAGTTTTCCTAGTTGCGATATTGTTGTTGAACTCCTGCCCGTCAGGAAGCTCATCCCCAGAGGGGATATCCAATCCCTGATCTACCGTAGAATCCCAGAAGGCCCGAGAATCCACCTCTGCATCGCTCTCAACGAATTCCAGCTCCACGTAGAAGGTGGTGGTAGCTCCTTCCAGCGTGATGGTTCGAGTAGCATTCGATTGGGTTTCATTGATGAGAATCTGCCCATCTCGATCAAGGGCTGAGCCACTGTGGACCACAATTCGTCCAGGTGTGTAATCCTGATCTGTGAGCTGCACACGGAACCCACGCAGAATTCTGGACTGACGGTCCAGAACAACTTGCTCTGTGACGAGCTTGGTCAGTTCACGAGGGTACTCAGTCAATGCCTTGAGATCAACAACATCAACACGCTCACTCGCTTGGATCTGAACGGAATTCGGCATGACTGCTCCTCACTTTTCGTTGATCACAACTACCTGGACCCCAGCAGCTCGACCTCGATCAAAGAGGTACTTTAGCCGATCAGCCCAAGTAGATGGAAGATAAAAAGCATAGTCCGTACCCCTTGCTGTGGGGATGCTTGTGACTTCACTCAGCATGACGGACTCACCCTTCACATGAGATCTTTCAAATTTGAGACTGGTTTGAAAGACCAAACGTGCTGGCCCTGTCAGAGTAGAGTTGTAGGGGAAAACTACCATGGGACCGGGCTTGTACCTCACTAAACTTCCTGTCAGATGAGATTCTTTCAAGGGAGTCGCCAAGGTCATCGTATTCGTCAAGGGATCATTCAGAGTAACATCAATGGTCTCTCTCACGTTTCTTTTTTTCCAGAAACTTGCAATTGATCCGGCATCAGAATCGATCTCCACCAGGTATGGGTATCCTGAAGTTGGAAACTTGGAAGTGTCATCCAAGATCAAAATCCCACTTCCAGCAGAAAGATCAGTTTGAAATCCAGACTCTATTGGAAGTTTATCATTCCCAAAATTGAGAATGATCTTTGATCCCAATGGTGGGAATCCCGTGAGGGAGGCAACCTCAATCCATTTCCGTTCCTCATAAACAAGGCTGACCCGCTTCACGCTTGTCAAAGGACCGGGAGTTACATTCAGGCGGCTACTCCAGGGAATACGACCATCATGATCGTAGGTTAGCGGCTGACTCAACTTGATCACATCAGCCATCAACTCGACACTATCACCTGTTAGATGATTGACTGTGGTAGGAGACTCCAAGGTGCAAGATCCCCCAGCAATGGAGACCACCACCACAACCTCTTGGCGAACTCCATTTCGATGGATGATGATCCTGTAACCATAGGGAGCACCCGCAGGAGGAGCTGGAAGCAATCCTGCTCCAGTCAGAGGAATCACATAGGAACCTGAAGGAGTGTTGCTGGTCACTGTGACTGGCCCAGCACCTCGGAGAGTGATCCCTTGAACATCGAGAGTCTCTGAGTTACCGCCCCCTCGAACTGTCACACTGAATTCCCCAGTTGCGTCAAAGAAGTTTGCGGTGGCGACCTCCAGCGTGGTCCTGGTCACATGCTGGGTCACCTCCAGTAGCTGGGGACCCGCAACATTCGATTCGAGAGTTGTCCTTACAGTATTGGGAGCCTGAGAACCCGGACTGTACAGGAAGTGACCCTGGAACAAATGATCAACAGGAGTAAAGATCTTCCCATCCCACAAAGGATCGGTTCCGTCTGACATTCCTAGGGCAGTAAAGTTTGGGGAGTTGACTGACCACTTTATGGGACGATTCCCGATCTTCCCTTTGTAGTCATGAGTAAGGGCTACCCAAGCTGGACCCCCAATCGAGGCAGTGATGTCGATCAAAGTTCCGTTGACAGCAGCAATGATCAAATCTCGAATTTGGTTGGCTGTTTCTGTTCCAACGAAGGTGACAGGAATTCTCCCAACGTAGCCCAGAGTCGCATCGTTATCAAACTCAAACGTAAATGGTTTATTGATCCCATTGGGCAAGGTGAAGAAATCACCGTCCGACATATCTACCCCAGCGGGGACAGTGATCTTACCTGTAGCCTGAGTTCCTGTTCCAGCATAAATCATCTGCTGAAGAGACAGAGACTCACCAATACTGTGGGCATTCACTGCCGGTGTGGTGAGGTAGAAAATATCTCCACTGATGGGAGTAACTAGACTCCCTGGAAGATGTGTCTGAAGAGTCGCAATCGTGAGGGTGATCTTGTTATTCTCACCGTCCAACGATTCGTAGTAGACCACCTCTTCGTTGGGGCTCCCCTGGTCTCGTGACAGGACAAGTTTCTTGTCTTTGTTGATCTTATCGAATGCCTCAATGGGTGTGATATCCTCAACAAATAGTTCCGTGGTCCCGACTGGGATTGTTCCCCCAATGTCAGTCGCATAGAGCTTCGTGGACGACTGAGCATCTACCCTTGTGTAGCTAACCTTCTCCTCACTCCCACCCCCAGAATTGATGATCATGATCCCAGACTTAGGAAACCTCTCGGTTGATCCCACCGCAGCCTCAAGAGTTACATCTCCAATTGAAACTGACGAGGCAAGGGTCGTCGTGGGAGGAGGCAGCAAAGCTAGATCATGAAGGAACGAAACGTCCTGAAGTCTGTTCCGGGAGAGGTTAAGGGGAATGTACAGCTTCAGCACATTCTGTTCTGTCTGAAAGACATCCCACCCAATGCCCTTCACCTGCACCTGGGCAAGTTGCACAGAGGTTCTTGGTTCTAGAACCGAGACTGTGACGGAGCCCAACGTGTACGAGCCGACCAGCTTTGTTCTGAGAGTGAGAGTCCCAGTTGCGACATCGTTGTCAATAACCTCGACTACCTCCGAAGGCAGTCCCCCAGTCACATCCTGTTGAACCTTGATCCAGCCCTCCTCTGGGAACTGGTTGCTGTCCTGGATTTTGATCACATGTGCGTCGCTTCCCGTGATTGACACCAGCTTCGATGTAGTGGGGGTTTCTCGCATCCCGTACTGATCGTTGGCCAAGCTGGCCACAGTCAGAACGCTGGTCACAGGGTCATTACCCGTCAGGAGGGTCACCTCTTCCTGAGAGGTTCCTGGAGCGATGAGAATTGGATATGGAAATCCTGAAGTTGGGAAATCATTCGTGTGGGTAAGCGGAATGGTGGTTGTCCCGAGAGCAGAAGGAACATCAGAGAGGACGTACCCAGAAGCATTTGTTCCAACCGCTGTGTGTGCCTGGGTTAGCTCAGCCAGTAGATTGATCACACCTGTCCGTGGATCTCGAAAACTGTACTGCACCGTTTCTTCTGTGGCCAACCCCTCATCGATGATCAGGATTCCCCGTTGAGGAAGGGTTTTGAAAGTGACAGGGATCGCGTGACGATGCTGTTGCTGGTAAGGAGCAATGGAAACTACCTCATCCAGAATCACTGCATCAGAGATCAGAACAGTAGCCACTGTCTTCTGTGGACCAAAGATCTCTGTTAGAAGATCATAGAATAGGTTGGCAATCTGTCGGTAGTCAAGACTGATGCGACGAATGACAGCTCGCCACAAACTGTCATCACTGAACCAAAGTACAGGACGTTCGAAGCTCAAGTTGGAAGTCACATTCGAGAGGTATTTACTGACAGCTCGATCAAGAAAGAACTGATCTCTAACCTCTCGAATGGAAGATTTGATGTCAGCCATCAGAGCACCGTGACCAGGCTGTTCCCATTGGAATCGTAGGAAACAGGAAGCTCATCTTCTAGAATCACCACATCAGACAGGGGCTCCTGAATTATCGCGTTGGAAACTCCAATGATCCCCATCACCCTTTCAATGATAGCTGCGAGGATGATGTTTTCCCCAATGCCCCTCCCATCAATGTAACTTATGATTGCTTGTTCAACCTGAGGTGACACATCCAACTCGTCGAACCCCACCTCCACCGAGATCGAAATCATCACTGGAATCTCACGCAACGTCGGAGTATCCACACGGATGATGATTCCACCAGCCACCACACCTGGGTAGTTGGTTCGATTATTTGGATCTCCATTGAGAACCCTTTGTGCTCTCTGGATCAATCCTGTGTAGAAAGTGTAGGAAGCCAGCACGATTGTCCCAGCAGGCAATCCTGATCCGACAAACTGAATCTCACCATTGGTGAGGTTGAGAAAGAAGTCTGTACCATTCGTCTTCAACACAAACTCGCCACTTCGATCATCATAGATTTCGAAGCTACTCAGTTTGACCGGATAGTTGTGCAACCGGAAGTAGTTCTGACCCTCTTCAGCCGCCCCCAGAATGTCAACCAGAACCACCTCATCGGTGCTGCTATGGCCAAAAGATGTGGCTACATCCAGATTCAACGTGTTGGTTGCGTCCGTCTTGGATGAGTAGTAAACCAGCTCTGCAACAGATGGAATTCCAGCACTGAGAAGAATGTAACCACTGGATGGAAACGATGTGACATCAACTGCTGGGATGGCCGAAACACCTGGCAACGTCAAAGAAGCAAACGTCGTCTGTGCAAAGATCGTTGCAGTGGGGATAAACCCGGTTCCATCATCCACATAGAGAACATGATCTCCAGTAATGAAGTTCTCCTTCAGCTTTGCTGTGACAATTCTCTTTCCAGTCTTGGTGTCCTCCACCCCAACCACCATCTGCTCAATCGCCGACGGAACCCCTCGGGACAGTTCATCGTACCTCCTCAGTAGACGACTTCGAAATTCTGTGTCGGTCTCTATGTCACGTCCCCCTGTGGTTGCTGTTGGATTGGAAACCTCGCATCCCGTAAAGGGGGGAGATGAAGTGAATTGGATAATCCGACCAGCAGCGATGTTCCCATCACTCCCTGCTCCAACAGCCGTGATGTCCACGGGATGAGATTCGTAGTCCCCTGCGGGGAGGTAGGCAGGCTCCACCGTCATGAACTTGATCGGAGAAGTGGTGGTGGTTGCCTTGGTTTGGATTTGGATGTTGGATGGAATCGTCTTGTCTGATCCCGTGATGTGGGACACTCGTTCCCCAACAAAGTGGTTATTGATCAGGGGAGTGATCGTGAGGGTGTTAAAAGCCGTATTGTTGTTGGAGACTATGACATCCTCAACCTGGGGAGTGTCCTCTCCCACTCGGATGTTGTAAGGATATGTGATCGAAAAATCACTACTATCCAAGACCTTCAGGATCGTTGCCCCAAGTGGGACATTGAAGGCTGCCTCGGTCGTAGTGAGACCACCATCCCGAAAGGAGGCTGATCCATATGCCTCTTTGGTGCCCAACCTTTCCAGGTTCAGGTCAGCCGCTCTCTCATCCAGATCAGCTCCAGTCCCCGTGGCAATCCTGAAGGCATCAAGCAACTGCACCAACTGATAATACTGCTCGTCATCCTCCAGGGCTGCGGCTTCCAAGATCGTTCTGATGTTGGAGCCTACCGTGAAGTCAGTGAGGGTAGTCGTAGCTTTCACATGAGCAATCATGTCATTGAGAATCTGCTCATATGAGCGAGGTACAAAGGCCATGACTATCTCCTCACTGAGAACGTGAAGGGAATCTCTGCATCAGCTCCAATCAACTTGAGGCGAGTCTTGTTGAAAAGCTGATCTCCAACTGCAAAGATCTCCATAGAGTTGATCTCTTCAATTCGTGGGTCTTGAAAGAATGTTCGTCTGGTGTTGAGAGCAAACTCTTGGACTGTTGCCATCCCAAGTTTCGTTCCCACTGAATACTTGGCACCAAAACTAGGATGGGTTGGAAGCTCGCCCACCTCCGTAGAGAACTTGATCTTGATTGCCTGAATCACGTTGTCGATACCCTCAACAACATCGATGTCCCCACCTGATGTTGTTGTGAAGTCCCTCAACTCACCCCCAGCTTCTAGCAATCTCAAGTCACGTCCATATCTCTTCATCATTGGGCGCAACGCTTCAGAGGAAGCATCCGGATTCACGGTTCTAGAAACAGACAGTGCCACTGTTGAAGCAGTGGTCCGAGGGATGAGAATGGTACCTCCTGGTTTTAGAACCCCATCACCCCCCACAGCCGAAATGTACGGAGGCTTCAGGTTGTTCATGAGTGCCAGCTTCTTCCACTGTGCCTCATCCCCCAGGTACTTCAGAGCCAAAGTGCGAATAGTGTCCCCACCTGTCACTTCTTGCTCAACAGCCGTATCTGGCATGTTGATGTTGGTTGGATTCAGAGGCGATCCCGCTGTGGGTGAAGCCTCTCCGGTCTCCGTCAAATAGGATCGACTGTAATCCGAGACCTGGATGTTCTTGTTCTCTTTCCAGAGCCCATCGTTGGTCAGAATCGCTGTGGCAAACCGATCAAGTTGCCTCAGGCTATGCCGAACCAATCCGAGTTCCCCTTCCATCATGTAGGGAACACTATGGCCAAATGCCGGTTGCTGCTGCTGATTGTATTTGTCATCGAGAGCAGAAAGGAGTTGCGTTGTCTGAGATTTCATAGTGCGAACTATAGACTCTGTAACATAATCATCAAATCCACCTCCAGCAGTACGGATTGCTGCAATCCCACCAAGGATATCAGTCCATCCAGAGAAAACTGATTGAATAAGATTCGCTGGAAAGTTCTTTAGATAATCCATGAAATTAGCAATTGTCTTGAGAGCCCTAACGATACCATTGACAATCGATCCAAGCATATTAAGAGCATTACCAATAGCTGAGAAAAGGTTCACTGAATCTGTTTCATAGGGACGGACAACATCCAACTTATATAGAGTTCGAAGCTGGATATTGTAGGTCCAACCTAATGGGTTTCCTTTGTCCCTGTTAGTAGTAAAGGAGATTGGCTCCACTACATAGGCTTCACTCTCCTTATCATATAGCCAAACTAGTGCTACACGATTGGCATCAACATCACTACTTTTGATATCAAAATAAGCCCTAAAAATGTTCCTCAAGAACATCATCTCATCAAACCCGGTAACCTCTTTTGGATCAAGACCCCTATTATCCTTGGTCAAGAAGTCTGGAAGAAATGACGTAGGTGTACCAATCGATGGACCCCCAGCTTTAGCCAAACCAGGGAACAACTCCTTTGACGGAATGTTTGGCCGAAATCCTACTGTGCCTGAGATTCTAACGTCCTTGAACAGATTTCCCTGGCTCTCGACAAACTTCCCACCCCCCTGTGTCGGGACAATCGTCGTTGCTGCCTGCTCTACAGTCTCAATGCTCTGAGGTGGAGTAGTGAACTGATAAACAGCTCGAGATAAGCCCTTCACGGATGGGTTAATCTTGCATATCCAAAACTCAAACGTTTTGACATCAATGATCCCGATGGAGTACATGGCCGATATTCTGGTGGTGTACTCCACCTGCCCCGACCAGAACCTACGGTCTGGGAATGAAGTTGTGGACCTTGCAATGAGATCACGAGGAGGCATCAGAACCTCTCCTTCACTTGGTCAGGACAGGTAATGTCTGGAATTGAAATCGTGGGCAAGGATGGAATAGAGGGGATGGGTGGAATCACTGGGATAACGATCGCAAACTTGGGGATCGGAATGGGTGGTAGATTGAGAGCTGGCATCTCCAAATTCAACGTTGGAATATATGGGATCGGAATTGTAGGCAACGAAGGTATAGATGGCAGAGGAGGAATCACTGGGATAACGATCGCAAACTTGGGGATCGGAATGGGTGGTAGATTGAGAGCTGGCATCTCCAAATTCAACGTTGGAATATATGGGATCGGAATTGTAGGCAACGAAGGTATAGATGGCAGAGGAGGAATCACTGGGATAACGATCGCAAACTTAGGGATCGGAAGCGGAGGCACACAGGACGGCAGTGAAGGAAGCGTGGCCATGGTCTAGCTCGTCGTGAAGCTTTTCGTTGCGAATGGACTAGGAATGGGCTCTGACTTTAGTCCCGCCACGAAAATCTTAAGAGCATCAAGTGCAGTCTCACCACTTGCTACTGCATCTACTACTGGAGGACCAGGAAGAAGAGCAGCCACAGCCTTCCATGCGTCTATTTCTGCTGCTAGGAAATATTGAAACAATTTCAGCCAAGTCTCCTCAGCTCCTAAATAGTTTGTAGCTTTGATAACTGGTTGTGCTAAGGGACCTGGGGCCACAGATACAGACCCACTGATGGCAACGGCAGTAGCCCCCACAATCACATCGTTGCCAGTGATAGTAATAAACCCACCACTAGCAGTAAACATCTGAACTTTGTCTTTGGTAACATTGATCTGAGAACCATCGTTGTTGGAGATTATGATCTTACCACCAGACATAGAGACTGACGTAGCTTTAGTTCCAGCAACTGTGAGATTGATAACATCATCAGCCATGAGGATAATTTCCCCCTTCTTACCTCCACTGGGGACGAGAAGGGTTGTGTTCTCAGCACGTAGATTATAGCTAGAGGTCTTCTCTAGAACTTCAAATTCCTTCCTACGGCTAAATGATCGAGTAGTATCTCTAGGTCTTGGTTTGGTTTCAGTGAATGGCTGATCGTCATGAGGAAGATCAGGATCATGAACTGGATTCTTAGAGTTGCTGCCAGCTCCAATACGGGGACCTTTCTCTACACCTAGAAAAAGTTCACTAGGATCAAATTCTGGACCCTTCCTCAGGTTGAAATTGATCTCTAGCTGGGCAGTGGGTTTCACATCTACTTGGATGTGACCACCCTTTGCTACGTGAGAAGCAATCCTTTTGGTCACACTAATGGGGTTAACGGCAACCCATTGAGTTGGACCTATCCCCTCCAATTTGACGGTCCTACCTGCCTCTGTGGTGTCCAGGTAGACACTACCCTCCCTATTGATCATAGTGAGGACACCATTCTTCCGATGAATCTGCCGAGAGCGATTCTTCTTGAGATCATACTGAACCAGATTCGGTTTGGGAGGAGATTCTACAATACGAGCAAGTGCCCCTCCCTCGGCGGGGGTATTACCACTAGTTGCGGGATCAATGTTGTTGAGGGGGTGGGGCCAGTAGTGAGACAGAAAGGGTTGCTGTTGGTTTCCCCCAATGAAGCTCACCACACACCACTCCCCATCCAGCTTGGTGGTATCCACACCACTGAAGTCCATATTATAGGCAGAGCCGTCCAGAAACTGGCTGCTTCCCCTCGGCAAGTCCTCCTCGAAGTTGTCCATCCCACTGTGCCGCTGAGGGGGGATGATCACATTGTAAATAGGGGTATCAGGAGTCCCGTAATCACTACAGACGAGGACAGTACATTCCTGGTGGGAACCCCTCAATTGAGGATGAGTATCTGCTGTCTGGTTTCCCTGTGCGTCTGATGGTTGAACCGTGAGGATAATCCCAATCTTTGGAAACACACCCATACCAATAGAACTATGGGCAGGATGTGATAGTTGAGAAGAAGGATAAACAGTATCATCTGGAAGAATCATGATTAGTCCTTCTTTCCAAAACCACCTGGTATCCCGGCGCCACCACCTGGTATCCCAGCGCCACCACCTCCACCACCTTTTAGACCATGAATGGAGGGATCCAAAGCAAGGCTCTTATCTTCCTTAAGAACTTTATCAACAAGTTCATCTAACTTATAGGAAAAGCTATTTTTGAACTCTGTTGGGGCAAATGAATCTGCTGCAAGATATCCTTCTGTATTCTTTGCCCATGTCTTCTTATGACACTTAGGATCATCTACGTAGTTAGCATCCTGTTTGATCTTTACAGTCTCCCCCCAAAGAAGAATGGATGCTCTGGATGTAGCTGAGGAATCCATCTGGACAAAGTAGTCTGCCAATCTCCCCTTGTCATTTCGAACCCCCTCGAAGCCCTTCCTCTGGGGGTAGACGTACACAGGGAAAGGATCGTTCCTCTGTCCACGACTGAGGGTCAGTGTTGTGGTGATGGACTGTGGATACGACCAGCTCTGGTTCACTCCCTCCACATAGTAGGATTCACGTCGCTCGAGAATATCCAACCTGGTACCAACTCTGATCTCTGGAAATGCCCTTGTGGTGATGGTCCCAGTGAGGTATTCAATCTCATGCTGATACCAATGATCAACCATCAACGCCCACCGAGCCAGCACCCTCCTATTGACACCTTGATCCACACCTCCTCGAGTAGCGAACATCCCAAATCGTCCATACTTGGACGAATGCTTTCTGACTCGAAGCCCATGGCGGGCCACGCCAACGGCAGTAGTGATAGGTTGGATCTCTTGAGTCAAATACCGAGAGTGGTAGATAGTCCCGCTGGTCACATCACTGTAAATCTCCAGCAGATTGAAATGGGTTGCATCACTCCTACCGATGTTCTCCTGAATGATGTCAGTGATAGAGATCACTGAGACATCTAGATACTTCGTCGCAAGAGCCTTCCCTTTGCCCTCCACCAAAAGACCAAGATTCATGGCCGGAATCTGGACTACCTTCCGACCTGGTTTGTTGGGCTCCTTGGAGAAGATCGCTCCGAAGTAGATCAGACCCAAAGATTTATTCAGAACCTTGACAGATTCGGGCGGGGCAATGCCCTCAATGGTGCTGAAGGGGTACTCCCTCATCACCAGACATGGGGCGTAACTCACTGCACCATCATTCCCATCAATCTCATCCGGTTCTCTGGAGTAATCGGTACCGGACCCTACAGGTCGTAGATCACAAAATAGCTCGTTAAGGAATTCGTTGGAGTGCCCATTTGCAAGTGACCACAACGACCCCTCTTCCCAGGTGATTGAGATAGATGTGCAGTGCCCATCAATACCTTCCCACTCCACGAATCTAAAATCGATCATGTCCAGGAGATGTGGAGGATTTTGTGGGTTAGCACCTGCTTCTATTGTGGTTAATGATCTCCACTTCTGTGTGGAGAAGGTACCTTTTGGAGCCCCCCTTTGCTCAAGAAGTTGCTGCACGAACTCATCTTGAAGCTTCCGTTTATCAACCTTAGTAGGACTATAGGGACCCGGAAAGGAATCCGGATAGGAATCTTCAACCATCTTTGCGGCTTCGGCTTCGATCTTCTTCTGAAAGTCTTCAGATGTTTTCCCTAATTCCCATCCAGGAACCAGAGCATTCCGCACGGACTCAGAGAGCCTGTTCCGCGCCCACTTCACTCTCTCTCTCCTGGCTGTCTTAATAAAACCACCCTGAAGCACCTTTTGTAGACTTCGAGGGAGCAGGAACTGCCCACCAAACCCACATGTCAGTTCTAGAAGCGACATCACTAGATCGGCAGGAGAGCCATACATCGCAAGCCCTCTTGTCCTGAGCGCAAATCCTCCTAGATTTGCTGTCCCGGCGAACTCGCCAATGATGTCTTCCCTGTTACCAATGAAAGGGTTGAAATACAGGTTGGTCTTGTCAAATGCTTTCGTGAAGTCAGAACAGGAAACCTGAAACTGAGTTGTTGTGCTACCAGTGCCAGGATCAACTCTGATGGTTCTACTGATTCGATCTACGAAACCAAAGAAGTTCTTGATGAACCCTCTCCCATCCCCTGGATCAAAATAGATATACACATAGTCATTGGGGAAGATGTAGTTCATGTAGTTGAGACGAGGCACCATGGTAAAGGAAGCGTGCCCCCCACCCTTGATGGTCTTGCTGGTGTCACACTGGGTTACATCTTTACTAAGGTTGATCCTCCCCTGAAACTCATTGTCATCAATGTGGGAAAACACAATGATCTTGCATCTGGTTTGTTGACGGGGAATCCCATCAATAATCTCACTACCAAATGGATCAGCAAAAGTGGTCTGAATATCAGCCAATGATTATCTTCCTATTTATGGCTTTAGTGGGCTAGCACCACCACCTGGTTGAGCTGGATTTATGGATGGATTCGCGGATTGTATAGTGAACTCAACCGGAACTGTAACCTTTTTAGAAGTAGCAGGACCAGTAACAGGAACTGCAACAGATGCTCCAAAAAACGATCCAGCTCTTGTTGCCGCCGCAGCAATGTCCGAACCCTTAGTCTTTTCACCCTTTGTTATGTCCTTTTGCCATGTGGGAATATCTCCTACCCCTGGGGCTGCTTGCATTGGAGCATTAGGATCGTGTTTACCTTTGATGATGTAGGGAGCCAGTTTCTTAAGTGATGGAATTCCCTCCTCCTCAGTGATCATCTTATCAATAGCTCCAAGTAGTAAATTCTTCTTTCTCTCAGATGACATGCGAGCAACATCACCAAACTTCTCAATAGCCTTCTCACCGCCAAATACGGTGCTTAATGCCTCTTTGAGCATCTCACCTGAAATTGATCCCGGAAGAGCACCGGATACCTGTTTACGGAATGCCTTAAGCTTTCCAACATTCCCTCTTTGCCTCATCAACGTTTCCTGCTGTGTTTCACCCTCGATCGGAAGAGCAAGATGAGCAGCAGCAGCAATTGAAGCTGGACTTTTAGCACTAACTTTATTTTTTTCCCCCCTCCCACCGAGCCAACTAGTAATTGTATCTGATATTACACCCAAAACTAGTTTGATCTCAGGTAGGTTTTCCTTCATAATCTTGACAAGCTCTTGCAAAATCTTATACTGTAAATCCTGTACATCCTCAACTAACTTGGCTGCTTTAGCTCCTATTCCTGCACTTTTGGCCTCTTGACCAGCTATTCGCTTTGCTACACTAGAGAAACCTTCATTGATAGCATCTACCACTCGATCTTCAATGGGTTTGAATGCCTTGGTCGCCTCTGCGATCTTCTTGAGGATTTCCTCCTGATTCTCACCGTTATTGATCATGTCCCCAATTCCCTCGATCATATCGAGGTTCAAACCTGGCATTGCAGTATTGATCGCGAGGTTTGCTTCTTGTTGCTGCTGAGTTGATCCTCCTCCTCCGACCACCCCATACTGAGAGTAGAGTTCCTTGAACACATCCATGATATTTTGGGCACCACCAGCCCCTTGAGCCCCTCGCTGCTGACGCTTCATAGCATCGTAATAGGAAGTCTCCCCACCTGGCTTTCCAAAACCAAAAGCTTGCAGCATTACCTGTTGACCAGCCTCGCCTCCTCCGGGAGATCGAATCGACTGATCTAGGGTTTGCATGAGATTCACACCACGTTGACCTTGCATACCCGGAATCCGACCCAGGTAGGACAACGTGTTGGCAATGGAACCCACATCCACTTTGCCCGTCTGTCGCCCACCCATGGTCTGAGCCATGGATGCGACCCCCTTTAGATATTCAGGGAGACGAGCTTTCTCCAGACCAGTAATGATCCCACCCTCAACCATCTGGCCCAGGAGCTTGGCAGCAGACTCTTGATTTTCCTTCCCCGAAAAACCCACCCCAGCTTGGCGAAGGCTACCCATGATCCCAGTAGCTTCTCCAACATCCATTCCACCCCCACCCATGGCAAACTGCTGGGCCAGCGTAACCGCTCCAGGGTCTCCAGTTGCCCGTCCCACACCAGCGGCATGCCGATAGGTTTGAGATGGGCCATATCCCATCCCTATTCCTTTTCCGATTCCTATCTGCCCAGGCCGAGCCCCCATCCCTGCAAGAGGAGCCATGGCCTGACCCACCTGAAGATGAGTCTGATAGCCCTGCTGGATACCCCCAATAAGCATCCCCAGAAGCCCTGAAACAACTGTAGATCCAACATTAAAAGCTGCACGTCCTGCACGAAGAGCAGGCTTCGCCACAACACCAGCAGGTCCCCACTGTTGGTTTTGCTTCAACCACTTTTGGTATTTAGTTTGGATTCGTGTCTGAATTGAATCCAAAGACTTCAATAGGACATTTTGCTTCCCATGTTCTTTAGTAATTCCTGCAACACTTCCTAATCCCTTCTTACGAAGAGCCTCAAGATCCTTCAGATTCCTCAGTTTAGTCTTATGATCAGTTTCAGCAGTCCTTTGCCTGGTGCGAAGATCTCTCGTCTCATTGGTTTTAGTTCGCCCCTCAATTCGGCGAACTTCCTCCAATTGAGCTTTGACTTTTTTGATCTCTTTTGCTGCGTCAGCAACTTCTATTTGAAGACTGAGGACTACTTTGTCATCTGCACTGGGCATTAGGGCTACGCTCCGTCAACCAGAGGCCAACCGGCTGTAGTCGTCCTTGAAGCCATCCTTGGAGACATCACTCTGATCTTCTGATTTCTCTTCTTTGGGGTTTGCTTTATCGCGATGCCAGGATGGCAAGTCCTCCAGAAGATCAGGTTCGAGACCCATAGCTATCTCTTGTTCCCACTTATCGATGTAAGGATCACCAGTACCAAAAGTGACCTCACCCTTCTCATCTCGACTGGCTTCGAGCCTGTGTTCCTCGTAGTAATCCTCCCAGTACGAAGTCAGTAGTTCTAGAAGCGTCTGACTTTGGATAGCCTCATGGGTCCAGGGAAGCTTGAACTTGTCCTCCACCCACCGCCGCAACACGTCCAGCAGCCCCGGATCCTTCACTCGAGCCGCCGCTATCAACCGGGCTGCCTTGAACAATGACAGCGGCTCCTCGGAGAGGGGAGGCAAATGAGTTCTCGAACGTAGCGACCTTCTTGAACACAGATAGGATGAGATCAAGGTCATCAAGCTCATCCAGGTTCCACCACGTGGGCTTTCTGATCAATGATTGCTCAAGATGAGCAATCATGTAGTTGGTCCAGTCCGTCTCCTCATCAATCCCCATCCCAGGCTTCTTCTCATCGAAGTAGTAGCCTCCGTTGAGCTGAACCTTGCGAACCTGAATCCCAGCCATGCCTTTGATGCTGAGCTTCTTGGTGGTGAAGGTTCCCTCGAGCACTCTCCCATCATGGGTCGTGTGCTTGATGAAGAAATCCAAAATCCGAGGCATGGGTACTGCGGTCATCATTCCTTGATCCATCTGATCTTCTCCTGTTTTCCACCAGACCTCTACTTAACCCAATGATTTCACTGGGTTACCGTTCTGACTCATCCTCGACTCTGATCGCGACAAAGGTCACGTTGTCAGCAGTCAGTCCTCGAGATGTGACATCCCAAGAATGGCCACTGGCCCGCACGCCCTGGAAGAACGCCATGGTCCTACGTCCACCCTCAACGGGCTTGGCATCTTCGATGGAAGCTGTCAGTGACTCAGCGGTGATGATGCTTTGGATCGTGGGGAAGATTCCCACCTTCTTGAGCGACTGCCCAATGATCCGAAACACCGTGGCATTGAGGGAGCAGCGATATGCCACTGGCACATGCTCCTTCACTTCCAGAAGATCAAGGCAGTCAACTGGCTCGTAATCGCAGCTTGTTACCGTGGAGTTGTTTAGACTCCACTTCCTCTGGTTTCCCAGAGGCTCAGACTATATCACCATCCTGTCGCACACAGGATGCCGCGCGCTCGTGCCCTTCCTCCATGGTCCAGTATTCAATATTGAACCGAAGGAGTTCTGGGGAAGCATTCTTGTACTTAAAGTTGATCTTGTAGTGCATCGAAGGCACAGCAAGAACGTAAGGACGAACAATGTCCACGAACCTGCGTGCATTCTCCGTGTTCATATACACGAAGAATCCTTTAGACCACTTCACTTGGCTTTCGATACCCCATCTAGACATCAACCATGAACAGATCACTTCATTCTCTTCCTCTGAGAATGAATGAGTATTCATGATCAATGGTCTCGAACTGATGCTTCTCTCGGAAGGTGATCGATCTGTGTCGGTACTGTATCTCTTCACATTATGATGAAGGGACAAGTGACCATCATCCATGAACCACAAGGCCAGACCAAGAGGAGTAAGACTTTCCAGAAGCCCTTTATTGAGCTGCTTCTCAGGTCTGTACATCCTCTCTCTGATCTTGGTTAGAAATGGATGAGTGGTGGTCCAGATCTTGATCTGAGGATAACTCTTGCCAAGCTTGCGATTCACCTGAACCACATCCTTGAAAGAGTATCCAAGACCCGGAATCTGCCTCAGGATGGTTCCTTTCAGCTCCACATAATCACGCACGTTGGGCGAATGTGAGGTTTGTGCTCTCACATTCACACCATGGAGTTGAAGATTGAAATCACCCAAGGTCATTCCGATCACTGCTGAGCGAAGCTCATGTCGCGTCAACTTTTCGTACAGCTTCGATGGACTCATAGAGCCCTCTACTAAGACTTCCCCATCGGGTAGTCGTTGAACCTTCTCCCAGGTTTCCCCAGGAGCTTGGCTGCTGATTCCCATGGTGTTGCCACACACTGTAGGGTTCCAGCAATTCACGCGGTTCTCCTCAAGAGATCTCTCTCCTGGGCCACCTTACTTGATGGTTTCCTCACCAGAGACATTGCCAGCGTAGCCCACGGGATCTTTTCCGATCTTGAAGAGGGCTCGTGGACCTGTGAAGACCTGACCGGGACCCTTCACGTTGGATTGATCTGGTGCGATGATCGGCATGAACGTAGCTCCTATTCAAAGTTGTTGTTGATTTCGATCTGTGAACTTCGAACGTGCCGAAGGTTGACCGTGAGGTCTGGTCAGAACCAGAGCACGTTTCTGGAAAGATGGCCCCCCAGAAGTCGAGGACCGCTGGGGGGCCAAGCCTGTGGCCTGGTGGACAACAGGTAGATCGAGTCTACGTTAGTTCTAGAACCACTGTCAAGCTGGCGAACAAAGAGTATCAGCTTGAAGTTTATCAGGAACTACGCAGGCTTGGTGTAGGCAGCCACCGTGTCTCTAGCCGCCAGCATGGCCTCAGCCATGAGGATCATGGCTGCTGACCCACGACCCGACGGGTTGGCTGCATGGGGACTCCCAATCCCGAACGGCTGAGCTGCCACGGCAGTCAGGTAGGAGGGAACCGCTCCCCCAAGCTGGGCGATCATGACCATCAGAGCGTTGATGAGCGAGGGACCAGGACCGTAGGGATTCGATGCGCTGTCCCCAAGACCCTTGCCACCCCTCAGTGCCGCCAGATCCTTATCGATGGCTGCGAACTCCACCGAATAGGTGTCACCAGTTCTGGGCGAGGCGGGAAGTGATCCAGGAGCGAAGTAAAGAACGCCCGTCGTGTTGGAGATCACAAAGGCGTACTTCCCAGTCAAAGCTGTCGTGATGTTCCCCGTGAACGTCACCTTGGCTCCCACGAGAGCATTCACCCCCGTGTAGGCACCAAGATCAGCAACGCCAGTGGCACTCACACCGTTGATGTTCGCGATGTGAGCATTGTAGATCAGCTTCAGGTGATTCATGAGAGTGACTGCCGTCGCAGTGTTGGTACAGGCTGCCACCGTGACCACATTTGGATCAGCCACACCATGCGTAGCAGTGGTCACACGAGCCATGTGAGCAAGCACCTGGACTCGAATGTCGTTGGCCAGCAGAACCAGCCTGGCCTCGCTCCCATCACTGCCCAGAGCTGTCACCACATTGGTGGCGTCCGCTGCCCCATGGACCGCAGGGGTCACAACACGGTGGGCATTGTAGTCACCCTTCATCTCATCAGCCATCGTGTCTGCGGTGGCCTGGTTGGTTGCGGTTGGCGATGACACACCATTGGCTGCATCAGCAGCCACATGGGTGCCAGTCGTCACCAGACCCGTGACATCAACCAGATTCGCGAGGATGTCCAGAAGATCAGCAGCTCGGTTGCCAAGCACTCCTGGGGCCACCACGAAGGATTCAGTCTTCGTGACAGAATCCTGCTTTGGTTGCATCGAGGTTCGAAACGCAGTCAGTTGAGTATCGATCAGAGCCGGAATCGCGATTGCCATGACTTCTTCTCCTTTTGGTTTCTAGCTAACTACGCTGCCTGCGTCGGTAGCTAATTTCTTATGCAGCCTGTGTTGGTAGCTGCAAGAATATTTCATTGAGTTGGAAATTGATCCCAACCACAGGGAAGATCTCTACTCGGATGGTTGCAACGTCTCCGCTGATCTTCACCCGCAGATTGTGGAATGCCTTGATGACAGCACCTCTCTCGTCAGTGCTGTCCACGATGAGGTTTTGGGACCGAGCCAGCTCCAGGTATTCCGAAGCTGTGTCCTTGATGCCTGTGGCATTGGTGGGGGTGGCCTTGACGCCCGTGAATCGATCTTCCAGTAGAGTGCGAAGACCATAGGACACGAAGCGAACCACATCACGAACGCTTCCCTCCATGTAGGCAAGGTTGTCATCCTGAACATGCGTGGTGATGTCCCGCACCCAGCGAATGCCCTTGCCCTTGATCGTCTCCGCGAAGAGGATACCAGCCTGGATGAACTGGTTGGCATCCGTCCTCTCCGAGGGGTCCCAACTGCTGTCCTGGGCAATCTCTGTGGTCTTGGGGTACTTGTGGGTCAGAGGCTCACCCACCTCAGGCATTCCAGCTCGCATGCCCACGGCCAGAGCTGCCATGGCCCACTCATCCATCACCTTCAGGGTGCCCCCCACATCCAGACACATGGGCTTCTGAGAGACGATCTGGATGTCCGTGTTGTTGAGGGCATTGGCTTTCAAGATCAGATTGGTCTTGGTGCCACGATACCCAATGACACCACCACGCTCTGTCTTCTCGATCCCGTTGGCAGCCTTGACGTGTGCTGAAAGCTGGGCAGACACTGAGGACCAGGTAGCCGTTGATCCAAGGTCCTCCTCAACAAGATCACGGACGATGAGGGGAATCACGAAGTTGCATCGTTGCTTGAGCAACAGATCAAAGGCATCCTGCCAATTGGAGTTGGCACTGGTCCCCCTCGTTCCACCTGTGAGGTACTTGAAGGTGTCCCCTGGGTTTCCGATGCTGCCACCAGTGAACTCGGGACGACCCTGGCCAGCTCCCTTGCTGATTCCAGAGGCACGAGTGGCAATGACATTCTGATTCCTCTCGTTGATGTCCCGGATCATCACCCACAGATCAGCACGGAAATTGTTGGCCCATGGAACAGGGACATTGGCAGTGGGAGTAGGAGGAGTGGCCACTGCATCCTTGTCGCTGCGAATGTCCACATCCACATCCCCAAGATCAAAGTCAAAATCCTTCACCAAGAAGGTATTGCCATTGATCCCACCAGGGACAGTTGCCTTGTAGTCCACGTTGGCGTTGATAGCTGCGACTAGCTCTTCCAATGTCTGGTTGGTGGCAAACGTGAAGGTCTTGTCAAGACCTGACACGGCACCGTTAACTGCCACGTAGGTCTTGAGAGATGTTGCCTTCCCTAGTGATCCTGCAAGAGTCGCCTTAGCCGCTGTTGCATAGCGAATCTCATAGGTGGAGGTGAGATCAGGAGTGGTAGTCCAAGGCTGATCTACCGTGAGAACTGAACTCACACCAGCCGTATTGGAAGTGATGGACCGTCGTTGACCAGAACCAGTACCACCAGTGATGACCACAATCAGCCCAGCCATGTCATTGAGAGCCAGGTTGAGAGCAACTTCCAAAGTGATCGTAGAAGCACCACCAGCCGTGGCAGTTCCGTTTCGGACTTGGCCCTTCCTGACGCTGTACGCTTCTGCCACAGGAGTACCACTCATTGCCAAAACAGTCAGAGTCGTAGCTGGAGTGGTAAGTGAGATCTTCCTAAGGTTGATCACACCAGCCAAAGTGATCTCCACAAAGAAATTGATCATCCCTGTGAAAGTGGCTGTGGCATCCACAATGGTGGTTCCAGAACCACCTGAGGCAGTTCCAGAAGCAGTCACCACGCGAGCAGACTGACCAATGTACTCCAGTTGGAGATAGGACTTCCCACCGATGTCCTCCCCAATCTGAGCCACCTTGTCAAACATGGTAGTCCACGCCTGACCCGAAGACGCGCCAGGCTCGTACTCATGTTGAATCTGATTCGTGTGCAGTCCGTAGTCTCTAGACTTGACCGTCGCCACAGGAGCCAAGATGGTCAATGCAGTTCCTGTCAGAGGAGCTGCTGAGAACGCAGGAGACACCGTGATCGTAGCCACTGCGTTGGCAGTGATGGGTCTATCCTCCGCACCAATCCGAAGGATGTTTCCGATCATCTCACTGGCAACCAATGCACCTGTGGTCAGGTTGATGAGCGTGGTTGTAGAACCAGCCGCAGCCGTATCTGCTCCGATCTTGTTGTACTGAACCAGGGATGCCTGAGTTCCCTGATTGGCCTTCACACAGAGGCATCGAAAAGCCCCTCCGGGAACTCGAGGATCATTTGAGGGATCGAACACCACCCGAATGGCATCTGCCAAGGGGCCACTGCGGAAAGCCGACTTAGCCAAAGCAGGATCATCAAGGGTGACCACCACCCCCGGTTCCCCACCATCAGCCTCACCGATCAGACCGATGATGCCATTGGTCGCCAAACTGATCTGAGCAAGAGCACTCGCATCGACCTTGGTGAGTCCACCTGGCCGAAACTGGGTCATTCCATTGAATGTGACGGACCTTGCCATGGTGTCCTCTCCTTAGTAGCTTTTGAACGTCCTGTCCCAATCGGACATGGTTCGTTTGATGGTGGTGTTGGTGAACGCTGCCATTCCATCCTTCCAGTGAGCCCGAAAACCCTTAGCTGCGAACCACCGACTGAATGACACTGGCTGCTCTGTCTCCAGAACAGGCTCAGCCACTGCCTCAACCTTCTCCTCGACGCTGGCCACGGGAGGACCAGCATTGGTCAAATCTTTACTTGGTGTCTTTGCCATTGCAGTTCTCCTATGGTGTCAGGTCCAAAGTGGTTTCGATCACTGTGCGACCTGGATCTTCCGAGTCATCAACATCAGGATCATGAACTGCCAACCCCACTGTGATCTTATCAATGAGGGATGCCTCCGACGCCTTCTGGTAAATATCGAAAGAGTAGCTAAACGTTAAAGACAAAGCCCGTTGATATGCCAAATCAGGGTAGAACTCCGTGCGTGGAGAGAAGTCCGTTCCTGACATGGCCAGATTCATGAATCCTTGTTTGATCAAGAAATGTTCGTTAAGGAAGATAAGAGCCTTCACTACACTGTAAAGAAAGACTGTTGTTTCTGGGTTTGAGCCCACAATCAAAAGATCGTAGGTAGTCTGATAGATAACACCCCTCCGCTCAATGATATCCTGAGACGTGAACAGCTTGGATGGTTCTCCTGTTACTCCAGACTGATCTGGAGCTGTTCGAACTTCAATCACAGAGGTGTTATCCGGATTCGTAGCCCAAGAAGGAGTGACAGTGATCTTAGAATCAAACCCACTTCCCACAGGATCAATCATGATGATCTGACGAGTCTGCCCAGCTCCTGTTCCCTCAAGGATGACAACAAACACATCCTCCTCGAAAGGATCTACCACTTTGATCAAACCCTCAGCGATGTGAACCGCTGCATCTTCTCCCTTTGTGGCTTTGGTGGGAGAAAGATAGGTCCTGTAGCCCCCACCCGTGGTTGACACAGAACCAGCTCCCAGAACCGTGGCATCCCCTCGCAATTCATCCTTAGGGAAAGGATGCCCCAGTGAACGCACCATCTGGGGGCCTTCCATCAAATTGCCAACAAAGGCTTGGCTCTCAGCTTCGGATTTCAGCAGGATCACTATTGCTGGAAGATGAAGATCTTGATCAGGATAGTTCAAGTTGATATCGATAGTGGACTCTTGAAAAAAGGTACGCAACTTGTCAAGATCATCTTGACGAAGATTACGAAAGAGCATATCCACAATACGACCATCATCGCGAATGGCGCGGAAACCTTTCACAAGTACCTGCTGAATGATGTATTCGGGAACGATACTCATTTACTTTTCCCAATTGCATCAAAGATCGCTTTCAAAACCCTGGGACCCTCCTCATGAAGATATTTCTTGGCCTCTTCCCGATATGGAGTTCCCTTTCCTCCTTTTCCTACAGGAAGGAATCCAGGATGCTGCCACCCTGTTGATGCGGGATTCACTCTTCTGAAATGAGTAGGATTATTGGACTGACCCTTCTTGAAGGGAACATCCAGAAAAGGAGCCCCGATCTTTTTCTGACCAGGTTTGCTACTGTACTGAGACCAACTCTTTGCTGCTGAAGAAGCCAGCAAAGCTTTCTTCACATCAATTGCTCCATACCCAACCTCAAGAGCAGTTACCAACCAATTGACTTTATTGTCCGGATGATGAAGAACAATCTCTGTGGAGTGAGCATCCACCTTGTGATGACTCAAAGCCATCATGTAGTTTCGCTTCGTCTTGTGAAGATGACCACCCGCAGCTCTCATCCACACACGGTGGGCTCCAACGGTGAGATCACGCAGACCACGTTCCATTGCCTTGGAGATCTTCTCCTCCAGGTTGGTCACCGCAGCCATGTTAACTGTCACGTCAATTCGAACCATCAGCAGTTCTGAATTCTGGCACAGAAGGGAATGTTGTCCCCCACTCTGGGCCTTGGGTCATTGTTGACCAACGCCACATGCCTCTTTCGCAGAGCGACTCTAGAACCAAGATCACGATTACGATCTCTTCGTGTAGCCGGAGGATCAAAAACAATCCACTCCAGGTAGGCAGCATATTTGAGAACATATGACTGACCCACCTGTGGTTGATTCCCCACCCACTTTATGATCTTGCTTCCATCCAAAAGGAAATCTCCCTCTGGATAGTAACGCACACCGTCATCTCCCTCACACCAGATCCCCTCAGTTGCGCTGTACCAAAGTCGATCTTCATTAGTTTGAAGGAATGTTTCCCTCTGGCTGTTGTCGCTAGCGGTTCCTGCACCCCTCACGATCACTTGCCCATCCCCTACTGGCTGAGGCCAAAGGAAAGTGATCATGTCGTGAGAAGCTATCATGTAACCAGCATGAGGGGACATCATGCAATCGCCAGGCTGAGCCCATCCTCCCTCGATCCTGGTCTTAGATTCTGAAATGCCGGTGATCAGGGCGCAGATCTTCTGAGGACGACGAAAAATGTAACCCTCACCTCGACATAGAGAACAGCCAATCATACTTCGCCGACGAGGGACCTGGTTCTGTTCAATCTGACCAGCGTGGACATCCTCAGCACTACATGGGCAGCGCATACCAACATCGTGGATCACATCCTCTCCACGATTGTTGATCAATCCTTCGTGAGCCCCAAATCCGGGAGAGAAGTCAATACCCAGCCCCACGTTCCTCCCACGGGGAGCACTGAAAAGCTGAGTTCCTTCGTCCCTGGTCTTGGTCATGGCTGGCTTCTAAGCCCCGTATTATATGTCAGTTCTAGAACCACGGCTAGCCCTTGATCAAACCGTCAACATGTTCAGCCCTCGGTACCTTCCTCGAAGGTTCTTGATCTCTCGATTGATGAACTTGTTGTAATCCTCGATAGTTGCGCTGTAGATGCCATAGATGGCCGAAGCTGTGTAGCTCACCGACTCACTGACACCATCCTTGCTCACACTCTGGGACGAGAAACCCCCTCTATAGGCGTGCCCAGCGACCGTCAGAGCATCGATGGCAGCCTTCTTGGCCAGGATCTCCAGGACCACTGCGTCAACGTTCCTGAGGCCAGCCACAGCGTTGAAGTGCCAGAACCCAGGCAGCTCGATAACCCCTCGAATAGACTCCACCCAGACCAGGCCAATGAACTTGAAGCCTAGTATGGTGTTGAAGGGAACAAGCTGGCAAAAACCATTCTTCTCGCTCACCTGCAACCAATTAAGATCAATATCCACGATCCTAGTACTACCAACCTGACCGAAGAGCTGATCAACTCTCAACAAACTAGGATGTGGGAATAGGATATCGATCCACTTTGCCGAAACAGTGGGGTAGAACGTGATGGTAGGAACAATGAAATCCCAATCAGGGTCACTGTTGAGAGAAGGATCAGTGTCCGTGACGATCTTGGTTGGTTCCAGAAACACTGAGATCTTGTCGTTCTCCCACCAGTCACAAGCTTGGCTGATCCAACGTTGAAGCATGGCATCCGTCATCTGGTCTTTTTCAACCAGAAGATCATCAGTGGCATTTACTATAGGAAGCAAACTTAGAGTCCTCACCTGAATGACCATATAGTGAGTACCTGTGCAATCAAAACGAAGCATGTATCGGCCAGGGGCAGTGATCGTAATAAGGGGGCCTGCCCCCCATGAGATTTGACGGCTTCCACTTGTCCCGTTGTACACATAGGTCAGCGGAGCAAATATGGCCGGATGGTTGGCACTCATGGAGACCACTTCAATTCCAGTGATCTGCTTGGGCTGAAACACCACCATTCGAATATCGTTGGCCTTCAAATCCAAACCCCACAGGTAGCTCTTCCGAAGTTCCTGAGAGGTGACAATGCTGATAGAGAAATCAGCCGTCACTCCCTTGACCAACGGAGCACTGACAGAAACCACCTCAATAAAGTAACTACCTCTGCGAATCAGGTTGATGCTATCTGTACTAGTCACATCTGGAAGGTGGATGGAGACTGATCCGGTATCTGTAGTTCCAGAACCAACAATGGTGATGGACTTGGTGTAGGCGACTGCATCCCGAAGCCTTCTCGCCTTGACCAGCTTCAAGGTCAATACTTCCCCAGCCATGCTGGATGGACCTGTAGCGGTCCAGAACACCTGAATGGTGTTCCGATCAATCTCGAACTTGCTGTACTCGTCGAGATCAGTAGTCACAACAATGGAGGTTGGAGCTGCCATGGTCTTCCTCTATGGAATATCGAACAGCTTGTCCGTTGAGTTCACAGGCACGGTCAAAGTTCGACGGTAGTTCACCCTTGGGATCGACACATCCACCACAGCCTTCTGAAGCAATTCCAAGGCAAAGAATCCAGCCTCATCTGTCTTGGCACTGTAGATATCCACTCCCACTCCACCAATGTTGGGGGTAACGCCCAAGATCGTTGGAGCCGAGAGCACACGGGCACTCACAGCCACCCCAGGGAGAGGGTCTCCATGAAGATCAATCAGGTTGCCTGTGATGATGTTGGTGTCAAGACTGATCGTGCCTGGGGTGTAGGAAGAAGCTGTCTCAACGAAAGCCTGCCCCACAAACTGACGGATGTTGGGGCTTGGGAGGGCTCCATTCCCGATCACCACATAGAGGAATGATCCCAGAACATTCAGTTCCGTGTTGGAGAACAGAATCTCGTAGACCCCAGCACCGTTTTCACGGAAGTCGGTGACCAGGAGTGTCTTGAGATTGAAGGTCGCCTGGCTGCTCTTCTTGTAGGAGACATCCACCTGGTTGAAAGTGATCCCAGTTCGAGGAGCACCCGTGTTGATGTTCGTGGCAATGAAGGGAAGCCACGTTGGGGTTCCTTGGAGGACTTCAATGCACGCCATGGCTCACTCCTTCAGCTACCAAACCACTGGCAGTCGATCTTCCACGATGTCATCAACGTAGTCGCCAACCTTCAGCTCACCTACCATCGGAACGTTGCTTGCATCAACCCCACCATCCTGGATACCCGTAACGTAGTAAGTATCATCACTGTTGGGATTGGTGATCGTTAAAGTATCAAATCCGTTTATGTGACCTGGTTTGTTAAGTTGGTATTCCCCTGGGCTGTATAATGCTGAGATCTCCTGCAACACCTGAAGCAATATCACCACTGAGACAGCCGACTTGAATGTGTTATCTGACCAGTCGAGGTAGAACCCATCACTAATACGACGAATCTTAATCTTGATATCAGTCTTTCCAGTTAACTCCTGCCCGCTCTGATTTAGAATCAGAACAGCAATAGGCTCCTTCTTTCCAGACTGGATGCGAATAGAGAACGTCACGCACCCGCTCCATTACCTGAATCTGATCCCTTCTTCCCGCCACCTACTAGATTCATTTTCATAACTACCACAGGATAAATATCACTTCCTGTTTTAATAGCCAAAGCATCAGTTCTTTCGATCATGTGCTGACCTGCCTGACGCATCATCTTTTTCCGAGCTGTGGCAATGGAAGCTATAGCCACAGCCTTCTTATGATCTTCATTGCTTCTCATTCCTTGTTGAGCTGCCAAAGCAATCTCAACTTGCTCCTTGGAGCACACCCCATTAGCAACCAATAACTTACCTAAAAGGTACTCAATACTAGAATTGTCCTGCTCATCAATAGCAGCAACCAAATCCTCCTTGGTGATTACTCCCATTTTGATTAAGATCAACCCAACAGAAGTAGGATCATCCTTTGGATTCATCCTAGTCTCCGATCAATACTATCCAAAACCTTAGTCATGGATTTGATCGCCTCCGTGTGTTCCGTATCTGATTTAATAGACTCACTGCTCAATTCAAACAGTTTAATTGTCAAGTCCTTTGAGATTACCCTCTCCGACTCAATCCCCTTGCGATGTCCTTCCCAAATAGTTTCCAGTTCCTTCCTAGAGTCCCTTCGTTCCAGAACGTACAGGGCAATGAAGATCGCCGCCACCAGGAACCCTGGGCCATGTTTGGCAAGCATTTCCAGAAGTTTTGCCAGGGCAGCTTCCATCCACGAACCTCATCTCCCAGTATACCATGATTCTAGAACCACCCTCTCCTAATCACCATTCTGATCTTCGGCCTCAACCAACGGGCATTTCAAACCCAACTTGCCCAAGCACCGCTGGTTGATCTCCTCAACCACCTTGCCCTGACGCTGCCACGCCTGATTGGCCAGCGTCTGCTGCATCTCAAGGTTGGCCAACCTCTCGTCCTGCCTACGCTGACCTGCCAATACCTCCAACAGCAATTCCCGAGTCGGATTGAGCTTCCTCTTCTTGGGTGTTTCGGTCATCAGTGTGGCACTGCAATGTAGCGCAACGGGTAGTTCGATGCCGACGTTGGCATCCACTGCATCCAGACGCTGAGGCCACCTGTGCCAGGATTGTACTTTGCACTGACTGCGCCCTTGGTGTTGTCAGAGAATCCTCCTGTGCCCGTCGGGTTCAGGAACTTGCCACCTGGAGTGATCCCAACCAATGCGTACTCTGCACCACCCCACACGCCTCCGCGCGGATTGAAGAGGAAGCCGAGCTTCTTTGAGTCCGATGCCGACGTGTTCAGATGCATCTTGTAGAGCACCCCGTAGTTCCCCTTCAACTGCTGAGGGCTGCCATCGGTCTTGTCCACGCCGACGGCATCAGGATCGTTGGTCGTGTTTCCGGCTAGGGGAAGCTGCATGATGCCTTGGGCGGTGTCGATGACAGTTCCAACTGCCGTGTCGTAGACCTTCGCGTTGTTTGGGAACGTCCCACGTTGATGAGTATCTCTGGGGAGCACAGCCAGACCAGGGCATGCAGTCACAGGGTTGTCGCCTGTGTCCAGAGCACACACAGTTAGGGTATGGTTCTGCGTGAAGCTATAGTCCACGAGGATCGTCATCAGATTGCCGGTACTCGTCTGTGTCTCAAAGTCCATAGCCAGGCGCACGATGCTACCCGCAGGCACACTCACTGGTGCGCTGTTGACTGACTGGAGCCATCGCAAGAAGGCCAGCTTGCCCGCATAGAGGAAGTCGGCGGTGGGTCCTGCAACACCCTTCTGCTGCACGATGAGCGAACCACTACTCGTGCCGTTGTTCTTGAGCAAGATCGCGAACTTCATCTTGGCAGCGCGCCCGTTGACGTGATGCGCATGCACTCGGTTGTAGACAGTGCCGGAGGTGAAGCCGAGCGTTGTGTCCTCGTAAAGCTTACCGCGCAGACTCACAGTCTCCGGTGCATCGCTGAAGAGTAGCTTGCCACCATCCCAGACGTGACTCATGGACACTTCTGGACAGGTGAGCGAGAGCACCCCGCTCAGATTGATGATGGTTCCCTGTGAAGCGGCAGTCAGGTCGGTCACGAGCTGGGCAGGGGTAGGGCAGGTCTGGGCCTGGACGGTCCAGGCTGCTAACAGCAGGGCGATTGAGATCAACAGCGACTTCATTGACTTCTCCTAGGTCTCATTTGGTTCGCTTCGCACTCCATGCAGATCGTGCCTTCGCGTGTGATGTAGTGCCCTTCAATCATCTTCACCAGCTTCGGTTCTGGCTCATGTATATGGCAGAGCTTCCTCTTGCAGACCACACACTCGATCCTATCCGGACAGACCGTGCAATCCCTCTCCAAGCCCCCACCTCCACCAACGCTCTACGGCTTGTAGTCACGAAACGTCATCGTCGTGTCGCTGTCCCACGTTCCGACAGCAAACACGTCGTGGTTCTCATCGGCGACCCACCACTCCAGGTCTTCTCCTGGGTGGGTCGGTTGCACTTCGTGCGCCTTGGCCAGGTACTCAGTCTGAGCCTTGTCCAACGTCTCTTCTGCTGTGTGAGCGGCCATCTACTCCTCCCACAAATCGACATAGGTGCGGATCACTGTGCTCGTGCTCTGATTGGGCGTGACCGTCACACGTACATAGGTCTTCTCCCCGAGTGGCATATCTGGCATCACTCGGTTGAACTCCATCGTGCGAGGAGGCGTAGGGTTGCTCATGAAGAGCTTATAGAGGTCACGCACGTCGTCCACGAGGTTGGCACCGTACCACGTTCGACCGTTCAGCTTGAGGGAGCACTCGTCGTCGATCACAGCGCCCCAACCCTTGATCCACGCTTTCTTGCCAGCAGGCACGTAGTGATGACAGAGGAACGCCTCAGTGGTCCCAGCTCCGATACCCGTGATCTCCGTCCCTCCACCAGCCGTAGCGGTCATGAGCTTGACCGCACCAACAGCGAAGGATCCCTGGATGACTCGCATGTCCTGCACGAAGCGAAGGTCCGTTGCGATCATGTTCACAGCGACAGTACCGTTGAGGGTCACGTCCTCTGATTTCAACTCGTAGTCAGAGTTGAGGAAATCTACCCTGACCGCCGCTGCTCCAGATCCACTGGGTTTGTCCTGCACCGAGGTGGAAACCAGCGAGCGTTGCGCCTGTGCCGCTGGTTCCACGTAGCCTCGATTGCTGACCAGCACCTCAGCCGTGGCGACGGCAGTGAGGTTGCCGAATAGGTGCAGCCGGAAGGGGGCGTCTTGTTCTAGCTGACTCATCGGCTATTCCTCAAAGTAGTCCATGCTCGCATAGTACGTGCGCGAGCTGGTGGAGTCGGGGAGTACATAAAGCTGCACTCTCGCCGGTCCTGCGATCTCGATTGGAGTGCCGTAAGCTCTTGGCACTGTACTTTGGTTTGCGCCGATTCTGATCAGATCGGAGGTTTGCATTTCGAACGCATTAGCACTCGAGGGATCTTTCGTCCTCACCATGAATCCCGCAGCATCAACGCCCTTGATCCCGGCAGCGACAGAGGTCAACTTCATCGTGCGACCGGAAGCAACATAGTGCAGGCCCAAGAAAGTCTGCCCATCACCGATTCCGATGGTCACGATGGTCGCGCCACCACCTGCTGTGTTTGCCTTCAATGTCAACGTGCCTGCGTTGGTCAAGCCAGAACCAACGGTCAGGACTTCGAGCTTCTCGATGAACGCAATGGTCGTCGAAACAGTGTCGACGTAGGACGTTCCGTCGAGAGTTACAGTCTCATAGAACGGACCAGTGATCGCTCCGCCGCTCACCGAGTAGTAAGTGATCTTGACTGTTCGAGCCCCAGTCCCAGCAGCGGCATCCGCTACGTTGGAGCTGGTGATAGATCGCTGAGCATTCGAGGTCTGCTCTGTGTAAGTCGTAAATCGGACTGGTGCCAAAGCGGTCTCCGGTGGATGCAGGACCACCTTCCCATCAGAGAACCCACGATAGATAGTAGACGCTCCTTGCGGAGCCATGACGAGACGACCAAGTGTGTCCGTCAGGAGCGACTGGACGTTCGTGCCGTCTTGACCTCCAACTAGGACAGGGTTGCCTACTGGCGTGGCTCCGTCGGCAGCACGACCCTCGACCTGTGTACTCCCACCTCCACCACTCCCTACAACCAGCCACGCAGAAGCTCCAGCGGCACCTTGGTCTACTTTGCCAAGCGTATTGGTCCCTGCCGGAAGGGGATCGACGATCTTCTTAATCCCATCCGTGGACTTGATCAGAGCGAGGGTCGTTTCAGTGGCAGCGCCAGCCGGGAGCGGAAGAGAGGAGGCAGAGATGGGCTGAGTGACCCCTGAACCATCAGTCTTCCACGCTGTAGCTCCAGCGGTGCCTTGATCCACCTTCCCGATGGTGTTGGTACCAGCAGGCAGCGCGTCTACGATCTTCTTGATGCCGTCAGTGTCCTTGATGGCAGTGAGGATTGTGCCGAGAGCTGTTACTGAGGCATCCTTGGCTGGATCGATGGCGTTGCCTGCGCTGTCGTAGACCTTGAACCCGTCGTTGTCTACTTCGACGACATAGAACGCCATTTAGGGACTCCCCGTCTTTGTCCACTGAATGGACTCGACCTTCCCACCGGCCCTGGTGATCACACCAACCTGTCGCTGGCTCTCCGTACCAGCACTGTTGTACTGGATGATATCGATCTGGGAAACCTTGCCTCCGGCCCTGGTGACAAGCACCTCACGAATCTTCTTCAGTTTGGCGCTTGTCTCCCAGTGGATAGCGTTGGTGACTTTTCCACCACTGCGGATCAACTCTTGCCAGTTAGTCTCGTCGATCCAGTGGGTGAGGGTATCGAGAATCTCGTGCTGACCCTCTGTGATTCCAGAACCACCAGTACGAGGATTGAAGACGCCGAGCCCGTCAACGAACTTGAAGGAGCCGCTCACCATCCGAGTCATACCCAACTCGGATGGGTCTTCCGTCTGGTCTAACCAGAGGATCTCATCGACGGTCTCTCCTCTGATACCGCTGCCGTCGTGGTCGGTCATCAGGCACGGCTCTTTCGCCCTTTTTTCTTGGGCTTCTCGACCTGAGACAAAGTAGGGGCCGCAACGTGTTCAGCCGCTCTTCGCTCAGCAACTGTGCCATGTTCGGAGCGGGCAGCTTCTCCCGTCGTTCGGACATCGGCCACTACCTCGTCGTTCTGGATTTGCTTGGCTGCTTCGATCATGCGCTGAAGCTTCGTGACCTCATCCTCACGCCGCTTCTGGACTACCTTCATGGCGTCTGCAAGTCCAGCTACGCGCCCTCCCTGGATGATCGCTTTCTGCTGCTCCACCTCTCCCAGGTGTGTAAGATAGTCCCCGACCCGCGTCAGGTACTTTCGGATGAGCTGCGCGACCTCGATGCTCTCCATCCCATCCTTGATCTCTTCACCCTTCTCCAAGGACGCCTCAAGGGCTGCTACGAGATCAACAGGCACCTTCTTAGCCGCCTGCTTCAACGCCTGCTGTGCCCCAGTCAGCTCGTTCATGGCTTTGCGTTCGCCATCGAGACGATCCTCAAGATCAGCACCAAGTTCGGTGGCTACAGTGATCGTGAGCTGTGACTTGTCGAGGAAACTCATCGCTCATTCCTGTTTAAGGGAGGGGGGCCGTCCCCAGCTTTCAGACTGAAAACGACCCCCCAGATGAACTAGCTACCCCACACGATCATCGACAACTGATCGGGCTTGCTTCCAGTGCCCCTGAGTGCGAACTCGAACTTGAGCATGCCCTGCGCAGGAGTCGATCCAGGAGCCACGTCCTCGGTTCCAGGGTACGAGGCTTCGTTGCGCAGCAGCTCGCCGTTGAGGTAGACATCGACGTCATCGACGAAGGTGCCGACAGCAGCGAAGTTCGGCAGATCGACATCGAGAATGCTCGTCGTGGTCTTGTCAACATCGAGGCCCGCAGCGCGGTTGGCAACGAGCTTGGCCTGACCCTTGACACGCTTCGCTGTCGTCTTCGCCTGGTAGAGCGCGTTGAAGATCGAGACCTCGCCAAACTCGGTGCGATAGTCGATCCACTCCTGCGTGGTGTCGGAGAGCTTGACCGAGGTAGCCGTCCAGCCAGCACCAGTCCGGTTCACGTCGTCGAACAGAACCTCGTTCGCCGCGTCGAGCTTCAGATCACCAGAGCCACCCGAGGCCACAGTGAGAGGACCACCCGCGTCGATCTGGTTGGGAGTGACACCGACGTTGATCGTGGTGCCCGCAGCACCAGTGTCGAAGCTGGCACCGTTGAGGAAGTCATTCAGCACAGCGTTGATGTCGAAAACATCGACCTCACTGGTGAGCTGAATGGTGTTGGCAGACGGCGAACCCTCAATGACACGAAGCAGCGCGGCGTTGAGGACATCGCGGAGGGTCCACTCAAGCCCGGTTCCGAGATCGAGGTAGCTGTTGGTCGCCATCTCAACCGGAGTGACACCCTGGTTGTCATACCCGATCTGGCGAGTGACGGTGGTCGAGGCCGGGAACTCAACGGTGGCTCCCTTCAAGAAGTCCTGCTCGTCGAGTCCCTCAAGGCGCATGCGCTCGCGCGTTGCGAAGTTGATGCCCTGCCCGATGGGCACCGACACCAGCTCCAGATCATCGCCTGTGTTGTTGCGCACGACGAACGAGAGCTGCGCCCTGTTGGGCGTAGTTCCCGTCATGGTGGATCCGTCGGTGGCACTCTCCGTCTGGAACAGCGCGAACAACTGCTTGCCACCGACCAGGATCGGGTCGAGGTGGTTCGCGGCATCGACGAGCTGCATCATGTTCTTCGGGTTCACGTCCGAAGTGCTGACGACCTCATCCAGCCCAGCAGTGCCGAAGGCAGTGGCCTGCGCAGCAACCGTACCCAGCGTCGTGACTGCTCCAATGGCCGCGAGGGTCTGAAGAGGAAGCTGAGCTGCTGTGAAGATGTGGACCTGTGTGGTCGAACCGACGGTCAGTGCCGTCACGATGTTCGTTCCGTCCGCAACGGTGTGGACACCACCAGCGATGAGCTGCCGGTGCGCCTCGTAGTCAACCCTGATCTCGTTGATGAGGGTGATCAGCGTGGCCAGGTTGGTCGCATTTGCCGAGGAGACGACGTTGGTGGTGTCGGCCAGACCGTGGATCGCAGGAGCCCCAGACACGTCCACGCGGTGCGCGTTGTACTTGGCCTTGATGTCGTTCGCCAGCGTGATCGCGGTGGCGAGGTTGGTCGCCGCAGGTGCCGCGATGGTGTTGGTTGCGTCAGCAGAGCCGTGAACAGGACCACCACCGACCAGAACTCGGTGGGCCTCGTACTTGGTCCTGAGATCGTTGACGAGCAAGATCGACAGATCGAGTCCAGGGTAGATGTCCAGGAGCTTCCAGACATCACGCAGAACGCGCTTCTTCTCGACTGCATGCAAAGCAGCGTTGGTGGCATCCACACCACGGATGGTGCCGTTTTCGAGTGCGGTGGGCTGCACGAGATCTTCGTACCACTTGGGGCCGCTGGGGAAGCTTGCCCCATTTCGGTTCAACAGGTTGTTGAGCTGCGACCGGAGCGAGTTGAGGTCATCCTCCAGATTGGCTGGACGGGTGCTCTCGTAGTTGGCCAGCGTTGGGGCGACACTATCGTTGTACCCACTGGGTGTTGCGGCGTAGTCCGACGGTGCGATCTGTACTGCTTGACGGATGAAGGTGCGTCCCATTTCTCTCTCCTTCGGGTTAATTGATCAAGTAATCGGTGGTTATGATCTCGTAACCCAATGGGGCTACAGCCAGCGTAATGGTGTCAAACCCTGTACCAGGACCACCGCTCTCTGATACGGTGTAGTCATTAGACACTCCCAGGTACGACCTTTGTCCGTTGCGGTACACCCTGATCACAGTCTCTCCGCTCTGAATGAAAACTTCAGGCGTTGTGAATATGACATTGACTCCGTTCTTTGGTCCAATCAGCTCCTTGTTCCACCGGAACTTCCCCAGCAGAACATTGATCGACGTTCCTCTTCCGACAGGTTGGAGGATCATATCTGCCCTCCCTCATCATCAGGATATGATCCCCATGATGGAGTAGGCAGTTGTCGCTCCAGTTTTCCCTCTCACATTGCAGCGATGCGTCATCACATTGATGGGTACCGTCTGCCCCGGAGGAATGCTGAACCACTTCCCGTCCTGACCGTTGGCAAAGCTCACCTCGAGAGCATTGCCCCCTACCGCCGCCTCAAGATTGGAAATGATCACCTGGGAAGTGCTCTGCCGGTTTCGATTGGAACCCTTGTCGAATGATATCTCGATCCCCTGAGGGGTCGTGGCTGCATTCGGAGCTGTTCCAATCCCACTGGAAGGATGCACGGGAATGCCTGGCTTGAACATTTGATTCTCCTCATCAAAGCCCCCATAGGTAGGAGGGGCACATTGAAGTTTTCACATGGCCGAACGCTACATGACAGCGTTGGGATCTTGAAGCAAAACAATCGAACTTGATCTCTCCTCTACGGAATCCTGAGCGTGCTAGGAAGCAGATCGGGTCTGAGAGGATTCAGGCCCAGATTTGGCTGGGTGCCAATCTTCTCCACGGTGTTCTGAATCACCAGCTCCGCAGCCGTGACGATGACAACGATGGAGGGCACGTCAGTTGAGCCCTTGAGGGAGGTGATCAGATCACCAACCACCTGCACCAGAGCGTTATAGCTCTCACGAAGCTGAGCCAGCTCTTGAGATCCGTTGTCGCCGATGACGGGTCGAGTCTTGATGGTCGCCATGACTGTTCTCCTTTACTTGCCGCCACTCTTCTTCTTGGTGGGGGTTCGTTTGGTTGCCTTGTCCTCAACCTCCGATGTGGTTTCCTCCTCTGGCTCTGTTAATTCTAGAACCGTCGAAGTGAACACCTCGGAAGCAGGAGCTTCGATCTCGGTAGAGGGAACTTCGATCTTGGAAACGGGAACTTTGGGAGCCTCAACCTTGAGAACAGGAACTTCAACCTTGGGAACTTCCCTCGGGTCCTCAAGAATGGAGAACTTACTCGTTGGTTTCTTCATCAACCGCTGAAGATCCACGCGAGCATTCCCAAGATCCTTCACCACAGCGATTCCATCCCCATTGAACGAGAAGACCGTCTCCCCCTCAATGACGTTACGATTCTTGATCCAAGGGTGAGCTACCTTCAGCATTGGAACCTCCGATTCTAGTGGGGGCTGCCTAAGAGACGCCTGAGTCAGCTTCCCCATGATCGAAAAAACAGAACTGGGTGCCAGTCCTTTCTTCTCACCTGCATTTCCCCTAGGTCGAAGCATGCAACGGGTGCTACATGTATCTGCTCCGACAATCTGAACTGGTTTCCCACAAACAATGCAATCCATTATGGATCTTGTCTCTCTACCTGAATACCAGGTTCATGGTCTCAAAAAGGAGAGTCTGGGGAGCATCCAAAAACACTCCCCAGACTCTCACAAGGTCAGATTCTGACCTTCACCGGAAATGCGCCTCTACGTGAGACGACCGATGTTGATCATACGCAGCCACTTCTTCCGAGCGAACAGGATGGGCGTTCCGTAAAGCATGATCATCCACCTGTAGGCAGGAGCAAGCACCGCGAGATCTAGACGCATCATCGGAGCAAGCTGCCGGAACGTGATCACCTGCGGAGTCAGCTCTCCCATGTAAGCAAGGCTGGTGAAGGGCAGCAGGAAGTTCACGTCATCAGGAGTGGTAACCTGACCACCACCCTGGAGAGCAGCAGGCACCTGCATGATCATGCTGTACAGTGCCAGATCAGCAGGAACCGCAGCCGCAGTCCTGGAGACGGTACGGTACACACGGAAGAACTCGGGAGGGAAAGCTCCGATGGTTGCAGCGTTGGTCAGCGTGAGATCGATGTGCTCGTTGGCGTCCTTGTTTGCCTGAATCATCGTCACCGCTGCGCCCATGACCGGAGAAGGAGACGACTCTCCGAAACGATTGCACGCTGTGCAAACGTAGCAGAGGTAGTTGGTCCCCGCTGGGGCTCCCTTATTGAAGTCACCATCAAGAGCCGTACCACCAGCACTGGAAAGACCCGCCACGACCTGCGGAGTCGCAGGAGCATTGGCGTGCGTTGCCGACGCGGGCGGACGAGGAAGACGCTTGACGAAGACGTTGGGGTTGAACTCGATGGTACCAGCCTGGGTTGCCATGGAGTTGATTGCCTGTCCGATGACCCCATTCACGGGAGCGGGCAGAGCCACGCGCTCGCGAGGATACATCGTCTTGACAAGATCACTCAGCTCACGGGTTCCCAAGAACAGATCCGTCGGGTAACCAAAGTGCTCGACAAGGATGTTGCTGGCCTCTTCCACGTCCGCTTCCTGGAGAGGCTGTCCCTCCAGATCGACGTAGGAGGTGCCATCGATCAGAGCATCGAGACCATCCCACTGCTCAGCCTCACCATCGAAAGCGAGCGCGGAATCAGCGGTGAAGAGAGCCGTTTCAACCCTCTCGAGCAGCCAGAGAATGCCGTTCGAGTTTTCGAGTGCGATCACATCCCCGTGGGCGGGATGAATCATCGTGGCCGGGTGGCTCACTTCACGAGTGGTCCCAAGGAATTTCACGAGCTGGGTACGACGAGCGTAGTTCGTATCCGTCGAAGGAGGAAGTTCGCCTTCTTGCGTAAAGGCGAAATTCGTTCCTCCGTAGGAAACTAGCTCATTGTATTCCTCAACCGTCGAAAATGCTGGCGATTTCGGAATCTTCTTCCAGAACTTGATGTGATGGTTTGTCCACGTCACCACCTTGAGGCTGGCCTCAAGACTTTCCACCCTGAGTGCAGAGCCGCCGGTCTGGCCAGTCACCTGATAGCCAGCCTCCAACGCCTTGTGCAACTCTGACACGTCCTGGGCGGGAGCAGTCCCGAAACCGTTGAGCCCCTCGTAGTGACGCAGGCTGATCTGTCCAAACATGATCTTTCTCCTGTGTCTGGGGTTGAGGGGCTACTGCCCCATGCTCTTCATGAGCTTCTGTTCGATGTGAGGCGACATCTCTCCCGTGGACTCGTACTTCACCACCTCCAGGGGATTGAGACCGCCCTTCTCCACCAGATCAGTCATCCGATCAAGAACCTGAGCCTTGCTCATGCCCTCGAACGGACCACCACCCTGGCTCTTCTGAAGCACATTCACCTGACCAGGAACCGTCCGAAGCTGAGACTTCGGGGGACCCGCAGGCTCCTCGCTCCGAGCTGCATCCTGCTGAATGTAGCCAGCGAGACCATGACCGATGTTCACCACCGCCTCGGCGAGGGACTTGTTGAAGTTCCCCTGCTCCCCAGCAAACTGCTGAAGGGCACCCATGACGGTCCCAACCACTCGCTCCGTGATCCGGGACTCCAGGTGATCGAGACCATGCCCAAAGGACTTGGCAAACTCAGTGAGGAAGTCCGACACCTCGACACCCTTCTGGACCGTATCGTTCTCAGAGAGAACGTCGGTGAATGACTTGCCAAAAAGCTTGCCCTTGGCTCCCTCGTCCTCGTCCTCCTCTTCCTTGGGGGGAGGACGACGCTTGCCCTTGGTCTTCTCCTTGGCTTCCTCTTCGGCCTCCTCTTCCTCAGGAGACTCTTTGCCACCGAAGGGCTCAGCTCGGTCCATGTCACCCTTGAGGATCTCCACCTCGGAGGGGGACAGAGCAATACCCTTCGCAACCTTCTCGATGATGCTCTTCCGAACCTTCTGGGCCTTGTAGTCGGTTCCGTCCTCACCGATGCTGTCGTCCCAGTTGTCCCCGATCTTTTCCTTCTCGCCACCTGGCCAGGAGGAGACCTCACTGTTGCCACCAGTGACAATCTGCGACTTCCGCATTTCGTCACCGCTGCCACCGGCAAGTGCCTCCAACCTTTCCAGAGACTTGAAGAAGTCATGCTTCGTCATCTTCGACATCTTCAGTTCCCTCCGGTTGAGTTTCGGTTGATGACCATCAGTTCACTTCGTTCATTGCGAAGATCGCCTCAGTCAACGTTGTTGCTTCAGATTTTGAAAGACCCCGTGTGTCCTGAAGAAGGTACACGCAGTCACGGAAGTTGAGAATTTCCGGGATCGACTTGCCAAACGTCTGCCGCTTGACTTCGCTGTCCAAGCTCTCTGGAGCCATGGGATGTCCATACCCAATGGACAGAGCCTTGGCTTCTTCCTCTTCCTCATCTCTCTTCTTGAAGAGGTTAAGATCTTCCTGACGGAGAGCTTTATTTTCGCTCTTGCAGCAACCACCCCCACAAGACTTGACACAGGGGATCGAAGTAGCCACATCCTCAGGCATCAGTAGCCCGCTCTCACTCTCACACCACATCTCAGCCGGAACGGCTGAGAGGGACTTCACAACGTCCAACCAGGTGTGGGTATTGATCGGAGCAGCGGTGATCGCAACATCTTGAACCCAACACTTCAGAATGCGCTTTCCTGCTCGTCTCAGAACCTTCCCCTGAATAGAGAAGCCAAGACGACGAATCGCACCTGAGGTGATCAGTGCGTGAGCCAGCTCCCAAATCGCATCAGCTACTTTGTGGTTCTGGAACAAGAACCCCTTGGTCCAAAAACCCTCAGGAGTGATCTTAGCTTCTACAGGCTGGCCAACTTTGTTCTCGAACCCAAGCTTATGATCATTGTTGTAGTAGCCATGCTCTAGGAAGTAACTGAAGTCGATCCCACGCTGAAAGACTTCCTCATCCTGAAGATCTCGATCTTCTGTAGAGGCAAGTCCCTGGACCCAACGCTTCGTTGGATCAGCCTTCCCATTGGACTTGCAAATGTCCAGGGGAAGCCAGAACTCAAACTCGTTGCTTTTGAGGAGATCTAAGATCATAGTCCCAAACGCAAAAAGGGAGAGGGGCTCATGCCCATCTCCCTTTGTGGAGTTCCTTCAGGTTGATCGTCAGGATGAAACTACTGGTTCTAGAATCAAGTGTCAAGCATGTTCGATCAGGGGGGTAGCGGTGGATCGACTACGGAAGGTCTGTGGGGTCCAGCTTCTTGTTTTCACTCACAAAAAGCTTGGGTCGGCGAGATCCCTTCTCCAAGGCATCGGGGACTAATTGAAGAGGAACTAACCTCTCAGCCCCACACCCTTTGCAGACAGCAAAGGCTTCCCCACCTCGAAAAATGATAATCTTGGACCTTACCTTTGTGGTGCCATCACTCATGGATTTGACCAGCACTTCACCACACCGGCACGACAGGAGATGATCCACTAAAACTCCTTTGGCTGGTCATCGGCAAGTCGATCTGCTCCCTTGAACTGTGCAATCTTCTCCTCAACCCTTTCCTGCATCCTCTTCATAGCTTCGATCTTCCACTGAGATGGAACTGGCTTTTCTTTTTCAGCCTCGATCTCTCGTCCTGCCCTAGCCCAAATCGCCACATACCGATCAGCCAGCACCTTCATCTGCGCTGTGTTCTCCGCGAGAGCCTCTTTGACTTTTTCGTGTGCCATTAGTCCCTCACAAACAAAGAGAGAGGCTCATTCCATGGAATGTACATGGGGAGCAAACCTTTGCTCACCTCCCCAGATGGTTCATGCTTGACAGCCTGCTGGGTGGTTGGGGGCTTCATCAACTCTGGAGATGTCACCCTCTGGGTTCCCAACCCACGAGCAATATCCTCCTCCAACTTTTGATCGTGAGGAGAATCTGAAGTGGTGTAGTTGTGCAGATCCATGGGAGTCTCGGTGAACACTCCCGAATGCAACATTAGATCTTGCCACTCATTGTGATCGTACTGGCGATAAGCATTAAGGAGCTTTTTGATCTCCCCATTCGGAAGAGTTCCCACATCCTGCCCTTCTGGGAATATGTCAGGATGTTTCTTGTGGGCATCATTGAAGGCATCCCTGATAGATCTCCTCACCAAAGCCGAAGGCTTGCCACGGGGGTCAGAACGGATGATGTGAAGGAGATCTTTGTTGATCTCTGATTCGTCTCTTACTTTTCTGGGAGAACGATCCACACGCCCATGAGCCTGCTTCAACGTACCTGCATCATCAAGGTGTGTGAGCATGTGAAGGGAGTCTGCCATCTGAAGATCGTGACCCTGAATTGTTTTCTTATCAATGATCAGAGCTTGCAGATCACCCTCCTCGAACTTCTTCTTTGCGATATCGATCTCAGTGGGAGAAGGCCGCTTCGATCCCTGTCCTGACAACATTGCTCCCAACCAACCAATCTGTGCCTTCTTGTGCAAAGGATCTTTCCTCCCAGTTTTAGGATCAATAATATCGAGAGGTGGGTAGACGGTCCTCAAAGCTTCCCTGGCAGCCGCAGCTTGATCGGGACCATCCACCACAATCACTGTCTGATGTGTTTTACCTTTCTTCTGAGCTTCCTCCACAGATTGCTTCAATTGGTGAATCATAGAATTGATCTTAGAATTGTGCTTCCAATCGGCAACATTGACTCTAGGCAACTGAGTAACACCAGCCTCCTTCGTAGTCCTCCTCACGACCTCTCCACCCTCACCGCGAACCACTCCCGGTCCATGAATGTTCTGTCGGTGCTCTGCCTCTATGTATTGAAGGGCTCGTGCTTTAGCATTGGCTTCTTCTATCTTGCCAAGCTTATCGACTGGCTTCTTTTGATCAATGGCTTCTTTCTCCAGCTCTCTCCGCACAATATTACGAGCATTATGTTCAATCTCTATTTGTCGTTGCTTCTGAGTCTCAGATCTTGGGGCCGAATGATCAAACACATGTTGTGCAAAGTGCCGCTCACGTTGTTCATCGCCAATATTCCAATTGGCGATCATGTTTCGAGCTTCCTCCTCCAGAAGATGCTCATGCGTAAAAGTACCACGCCCAAGACCGCCCATCTGGGACATGAAATCCCCTCTAGTGGGTAGCCCATCAATCTTGTGATATAAATGGGCACCTGAACTTCCATCCTTCTTGATATGTCTTAGGTAGTTTCCCTTTTCATCCATCTGAGGAGTGCTGGCAACCCACTTCACTGCATCATAAGCCTCCACAAGCTGACGACGAGCGGGAGTTGCTGTCAGTAATTGTCGGTATTCCATTGGATGGCTACTAGAGAGAATCCGCTTACCCTCTGCTCCTCGGTTACTTGTCTCTCCCGTTGAGAGCAAAACCTGGGGCTCATCCACAATCCGACCACGAACTCCCAACTGAGAAAGATGATCTATACGATCTCCTTCTTTCGCTTGGTCTCTTGGACCACCTGCCATAAAGCCCCCTTGAGCGTACTGATGACCCCAACCCGTACGAAGTTTCACCTGTGTTTTGGTCAGTTCTGCATGGATGTTGCCATCCGTGTTATGGTTCGTCACAAAGATGATGTTTCTCTTTTCAATCCCACCGTTGTCCCGAATAAGATCTCTAATCTTCTTGAAAAACTCATGCTGTTGTTCCTTACCCCACCCCTTAATACCATAGCCATGAGCCATCGAGATACCATCAGGAACAGCAATCACGATTGGGGTTGGATTCTTGCCACCACCTTGTTCTTTGAGAGCAGTCTCTAACTCCCTGGTCAAAGCATCTCGCTTCGGAGGGATCTTCTCCTTCTTACCAGTGTCCTTATTCACCCTCTCTTCAAGCTTGCCAACTGTGTGGAACTCAGTCTTGTCCCAAGCTTCTCTCACCCAGTCCTGAACTTTGTCGTTGGGAACAGAGAGCACATAATTCATGTGTTCTCCACGCTGAACATTGTCAGCGATGTTGAGAAACGCAGCCAATGTCTTGCCACCACCCGTAACCATCGTATTCAACCCACCCTTTGATCCTCTGATGGGTTTTCCATTCTCATCAAACATCTTTGGTTTTCGCATGAAGTTGAACGAATTGAACTGAGACAACCTCATTCTAAGTGGCATATCTGGGTCTGATCTACGAACAGACCTCATGAGCTTTGGATGATCTTTTTCAGTGGGCAATTCTCTATTCTTTTTGATCTCAGAATATAGATCCTGAGAAACCTGATGGGCTTCCATACGAGGAAGCTTATCCATGATACCCCGTGCCTTCCTCTTCTTTTTCTTCCCCCCAGATGCTTCAGATGCTTCACGCTCTACATCTTCAGGGGTAAGAGGACCACCGATCCGCAACCTCACATGAGCCCCATTTTTATCAATACCAATAGCTGCTAGCTTACCTCTTGGTATTGCAACAGCAGATCCCTCAGCTTCATGAATCTCAGACTCATCGAGGCCCAACTGATTCCGAGCATAATCTCGTGCAGCAATCGTCTGAGTCTGCCTCAGAAGTAATTGCTGATCTGGATCAGGATGACTCACAGGTCCAGGAATATCGATCCTCACATCATCATGGGTAGGGATAGTTGGTGAGCTGACAATAGTCCCAAGTCTGCTCTCTAGATCCCTCACCCTCCTACCCAAAGCCTTTTGCTCATTATAGGAAAGCTTAGGATCAATAATCTGAGATTTCAGATCGTTGATTTCGGTATTGAGCTGATGAGCTGTCCTGGTCTCTTCCGGAACCCTGGTAAGGCCAGCCCTGGCAGCACTGGTTTTCAAATGGGCTTCATGCAGAGCTACAGCGAGAGTAGCTGATGTTTCTAGAGATCCCAAAGCCAAACCCAGGTTCTCCTGACGCCGCTGACGCAGAGACTCAAGAACCTCTGCCTTCTGAACCATTCTACCAAGTTTACTACGAGGATTGATCTCCCCCTCCATGCCCAATTTGTCCTCTGAAGACAGCATTTCACCAGTTTTTGTTTGTGCCTCAATCAACTCAATCTGCGTAGCAATCTTCCGATCAGCCTCCATTGCCTTTTCTTCTGTGGAGAGGAGAGACGATGGATGATGAATCTGCTGGCCAGAGGGGTCTACCTCCCACCACCCAGCGTTATTCTTCTCAACGGAGTTGATCAGATTCCTAAATTCCTCATTGCCAAAATGCTTGGCAAATGGACTATTCCGAAGCCGCTTCACTTCCTTGCCTAACTCCATTCGCTCACGAACAGAAAGCTTCTCTTCTTTCTGCCGTCTTTCAATCTCCGCAATCTTCTCCTTCTCCATTTCCCCACGGCTAGCCAGTTGAGCCAGCCGACGTGCCACAATCACCGGAGCAACAGATGCAGAGGTTCTCTGGACAAGCCCTCCATAGTTGACCCGAACCAATGATTTGCCACCAGGAATCTCAAACTGATTTGTCCTCTCATTCAGCTTAACCTTGGTAGCAATCTTACCAAGAAGTCCACTCACTTCTGGAGTCTCCAAAACCTCCTTGGGTAGATGAGTTGACAGCAAACCAGCCAAAGCATACTCAGAACCCATCCTCATGTAGGGATCAAGAAGATTGCCAGAATGATCATTCCAAAACTCATTGATGACCGTGTACATCCCAGGCTGATTGGGAGTAGTGTAGTTCTGAGCCGTTTCCAGAAGCGCCATCTCCTTCTTGATCTCTTTCGGGGTCACTCCAGTTGAAGCCATTGCTGTCTCGATATCCTGAAGCGAAACAGCAAACTCCTCTGGAGACACAGCCGTCCTGGGACGATCCTCAACACCGGCTGCGGCTGCCTCCTCAGAGATCTTGTTGATCATCTCCCTGGCGCGATCTTGAGCAACACGAGCCGCCGCAAAAGTCTTCTGAGCCTCACCCACCTGATCGTAGAAAGCCTTCTGATCGGCCTCCGTCTCGAAGTCGGGCTCAGCATCCACCTGAGCGTACTGAGGAACCTGAGTTACCTTCTTCTCCTTCTCTTGTCGCTTCCGTTCCTTCTCCCGCTCATGTGATCCCTTGAGTCTAGAAAGAGCCTTTGTGAAATCCATTCCAGAAGGAGCTGTGGTGGCATTAGGATCTTTGTCGATCATATCGATCATTTCTGGAGCGGTACCACCACTGGGTACGTTACCCTGATTGCCCAATGTGGCATCCTCAGACGGGACCTCAACCTCTTTCATGGCCTCCTGTTCTGCATGGTCAAAGGAAGCAGCTACCGCAGCATCAGCAGCCTTTTTGAGAATCTCATTGGCCTTCTCCATGTCCCCAGTCCGAAATGCGTCAAGACCCTCCTCGAGCATATCCTGAACCGGAGCTGCACTGATCTTGATCTGTTTGGCAATCTGACGAATCTTTTGCAAATGACCTGCAATGTCCTTGCCCTGCCCACCCTTCTTGGCAGCGTCAAGAATAGTCTCCTCGACTCTATCAATCTTCTTTCTTCGCTCTCGACGGAAACTACCCGTCGCACGGTTTGCAAATTCGGAAATGTACTTCTTGGTATCCTTGTCGATCTCAACCCCAAGACTTTTGAGGGTGTCCCCAGCAGCCTTTTCAAATGAATCTTTGATCTTGTTTTCCGACTTTTGGCTGAGAGTTGTTCCCTCAGCCAGACCAAGAGTTTCACGAAGATTCTTGTGATGCTCCTTGACTAGCTTACGAGCTACTTTTCGAGCCCCCTTATACTCAACTCGAACTTTCGCCTTTCGCTCAGCGAAAACCTGAGCTTCTGCTTTACGCTCCTTCTCTTTCTTAGTCTCATAAGTAGGCTTTTCTTTGGCTTTGAATGGAAAGTGTCTCTTAGCCAGATTTGAGAGGTAGTCCTCGGGAGACGCCTCACGGATATCACGACCTTGATCGTCAACCAGATACTCTTTGTCCGTCTTGTCATCGATCCTGGTGTTGGGCTTGTTGAGACCACCCAGCAGAACAAGATCACCATTTGGTCTCTTCACTACCAGAATGTGTCTACCAGCAGCAGGACCGCTATGAGGAGTGACCCAGGCCCCCTCACCTGCACCAAGCTCATCCAGGTCGATAGACCCTCCCTCACCCGCCTTCAGTCTTACGATATTGGGAGCACCTTTTATATTGGCCACAGCTTGAACAAGTTTCTGCCAAGCATGCTGTTGAGTCTTGGAATGCCGACTTCCCTTGATCAGCTCATCCCCTACAGGGATGGGGTAGTCAAAACCAAGCTGGTCACTTTTCAGCAGGCTTTCGATCTCCATGCTGGTAAGAGTCGAGGTAGGAGTAGTCCTCAGGCTCTGCGGACTCGGGCTCCCCATCAGACCCTTGATCAGGTTCACCACCTTGGAATCCAGCACGATCAGACTCGGCAGACGATTGCTCATCATCTTCCCCTTCGGGACTTGGGATGTGGAGATCTTTGAAGCCCCCCATTGTCTTGACTGAATTCCACTCATGATCACTCTCATGGATTGGATGAGAGTGCAACCATCGGTTAAACTCTATCTCATGAGGGAACTGATCGGGAGGATCAGCAGTCACGTGGTGGATGTGAGAACTCCCTTCTTCTTCCCCATCCCCTTCCTCTCCTGATTCTGGAACCATAGCCTTCAGCACTGCCTCATGCTCTGGATGATGGGTACCCCAATTTAAGTTCAGAGAGAACTTAGTTGAGCGAGGTTCCTTGTGTTTGATCTCAGTATAGTAGTCTTCGGCATGGGGCTTGATCTCGTGGCCCACTCCCTTGTGGTGAGTCCCTGCATGATCACCTGTCACAAAATGAAGTTCATGCTTACCACCCAAGGAATGAATCACACTCTGCTGATTGTACTTTTTCCCAAGGTCCCTGACTGTTGCATGCTCACTGGGATGTTCGTGATGCACCATAAAGGATTTGGTTCCAGAAACATCCGGTGGAGTCCTCCCACCTGGACCATGGTACACAACAAACGAATGCTCTTTCCCCTCGTAGTGACCCATCCCTTCTGTGTGATCAAGCCCATGATGGATCAAATCTTGCCTCAGCTTCTCGTGTCGCTCCTTGAACATGGGATGATCCCAGGGCAAATCTTTCTCTTTGGGATCAGATCTATTCGCACCAGCAGAGATGATTGAGTAGTGGCCATTCTTCAACTTCCGATGTAGATGACTTGGAGTCAGAGCAACGTACCTGCCAAATCTTCGGATTGGCTTCTGAAACTTCTCTCCAACTGAAGTTGTGGTGATCACTGAAGCACCTCATTCCCAAACCACACAAACGATTTCAGCATCATCGGATGATCTTTGGTTTGAGCCAGCTTCTCCTTGAATTGATCCATCGGAATAGCAGTGATCCCACCAAAGAACCCAGGCTTGTCGTACTGTTTGAGGTATGCCAATCGGGCCTCATCAGCAGAGGAGAATCCCAACATCACCTTATCTTCATCAAACTCGAAGAAATCTGGACCCTTCATCTGATGCACCACAAACGCTATTGTGGACTCAGGGTGGGGGCCAATATAGACATCCACATGATCTCCATCCATGCCCTCTGTCCTACGAATGTACCCATAATCAAAGTGCATGGGAGTAACCCCATTCCTCTTCTCGTGGGGATCATACCACCTACGAATTGATCCTTTCTTGTTTTCAATGCTGATGGGGAGACCCTGGAATTCTGTAGTTCCCTGAAGCTTGAATGCCTTGCTCACATCTGGAGTAAGGGCATTGAGATAAAGAGACCTCACCACTACAGGATCAATATAGCTCTTCAAAGCCGTCTGACTGTGAAGTTTCTGTTCTGCCCCCTTGCCAACATAATGATCCAGCATCCTTGCCACCTCGAGGGCCGACTGCTCAGTGAGTGCTTCTAGAACCTTGGGGGTTACTCTTCCCTTGACCCCCTCGAGGAGCTGCTCAAACGTCCTCGAGAACGCCTCTGTCCCATGATAGATCCTGAATTGCTTGGGAGTGACACCAACCGCCTCATCAAGGGTCCTGGACAACTTGTTGTAACCAACATCCCGGAATTTGACTCTCCTACCAACTTGGACCGGAACAGAGAACAAATAGTCCTTGGGTGATTTACCGGGAGCTTTGATCAGATCCTTCATGATCTTTGCAGTTGGATGATCTAGAGTGATACTGTGAACAATGTTCACTCCCCTCTTACCCACATAAGAGAAAGTAGCTACATTACCCTTCATCACAACGTTGGATACTTTCAATGTAACCAGCCCAACATGTCCAGTCTTCTCCTCATGCTGTTTCTTACCAGGACGCATATACACCTGATCCAGAAGAGAGATCATCAATCCCAGAACTCGACTTGAGAATTCCTTACTCTTCATCAAGGTACTATAGAGTTTCCTCACCTTGGGCAACTGCACAGCGAAATGACGATTGCTAACGTGGAACTTCAGATCCCCTCTACCTTCCTGATCTGAATGGTAGTAGGCGTATTCGGGATCAGGATTGTTCGGATCTGCCTTGGGCCACTTTGCTACCCACGCAGAAAGGGGACGCTCCAGACCGTAGTTCTTGTTCCACTCAGCATGTTCAGGGGCAGCTCGGTGGAGTTTTCTGCCATTACGAGGATCAAAATACTGAGGGTCTTTCACGGGGTCAGGCTCACGAGGATGCTTTTGAGACACCCCAAGGGACGCATCGTGGTGAGGATGATCCACTGGAGCATTTGTGCCCCGAATGATGTTTTCGGTTCCAGGCTCCTTGTAGAAATACTTGTAGCCACCAGGCAGGCCCTCTCTGCGAAGGTACTCATAGTCCTGAGCCTTCCCTCCCCGTTTGATCCCCTTGCTCAGGATACCAATAGCCTTGGCAACAGCGAACAGCTTCCTCTGCATGGCTTCAAACTCCGGTGAGCCAACCAGTTTCGTGTAGGCATCCAAGAAAAGGTCCACCACCTCATTCACCCTAGGCTCCCTCGGGAACTCCTTTGGATGATCTTTGTTTAGTTTCGATGCAACTTCATCGAACGGAACCATGTCAGTTAGATCACCAGTAGGAGCCAGCACCAGGAGGGCATGCCTCTCTCGATTCGTGAGAGTTGGGTGCTCAGTGACAAGATTCACCCAGTTAAGCTTCTCCTGCTTGGTCAGCCTAGGCGTTGCAATCTCCACTGAGCGATCCTCAGGAGACTCTAATGGCTCTGCGAACCCATCACCACCCGAGGACTGATAGTGAACCACAAAAGCCATGGCCTGCTGGATGTTCTTGACTGCATCAAGATGCTGAAGTGCATTGAACGCTATCATCTGACGATCAGGATCATCTTCAGCCACAACGTAGCGTGACAACTTATCCTCTTGCCGATTCAACCAATTCTGAACTACTTCCTGATCTTGGGATACGTGCTCCTCGGCTGTCTGGTAATGAACCCCAGCCCCAATGATCGCTTCATGACCGGGAGCAGCCTGGGTCAGACTAATCTCATCCAGAATGTTTCCAGCATTGTCTGAAGTTCTAGAGATCAGCTTTCTATGGGCAGTTATCTGATCCAGAATCCTCTTGGTCTCTTTGAATTGCTCCCACCACACACAGTGACCCAAGTAGGTATTGAATCTCCATCCCTTCTCAGGATCATAAGAATTGACTGCTCTCTCAACAGCCCGATGAGTAGGAGAATCCGAATCAACCTGAACCTTCATCTTGCGTCCAGGTCCCCCATAGTATCCAAGTAGCTGAGCCACTGCTCTTCGATCTGGATGACCATCTTTGTCAGTGATGTAGTAGATCTTCAACTGACGAATAGCCTGATTCACAATCAACCCAAAGTGCTCCTGAATAATGCGAGAATAGAATTGATCTTTACTCCTAAGATTCGTCGCAACTCGTTTCCACCACTTTCCACCCCTTCCCTTCTTAGGTTGAAAAACCTGCTTCCAAGTGATGGTCCCCTGCTCCAGCATCGTGGTGGCTGGCCGCTTTGCATCCTTTGAAAAAACTTTGGCAGGTTTCACACGCTGCCCAGATACTCTTTGTTTTCGATGTTCCCCTCTGACCCACTCATTCATGCTGCCCTGACGAAATGGGCCTGGAACCCAGGCTGTCTCTTCTTTCGGATAGGGATTGTAGGGACTGTCAGGGTAGTAGCGAACTGACAAACGATCGCTGGGATTCAGAATCTTACCCTCACGATGATACTCACCACTCTGACCACGAAGCCGCACATCAAACCAAGGATCACCATGAGCATCATAAACTGTCTGTGTGGTCATACGCCGACGAAACCAATTCTCGAATCGGCGCAAACTGCCCATCCTCTGAGCCCCCCGAGCTGATTGGGTTCCAGGAGGGGCAACATGGATAGGATTGTCGAGCCCAGGCTTGACGTGGACCGTGAACAGAACCTCCCCACTGGGGTTTTTGAATGTGGCCTTCTGCTCCTCCCCATGCTTCAGCTCTGCCCTGGCCGACTGGTGGAACGCCTCTTCTGGTGAGGCTTCAGATTTCACTGATGGGTGAACCTCAATCGTGTGGCTGGAAGTAGCCACATAGGGAATTCCATGCTGGGGGTGAGGCTTATCAGAATACTTGTAGTTCCACTTGTTCTGACCAGAGTTCCACCATCTGTGGATATACTTTCCCCCAACACGCTCACCTTTGCGTGCCTTGACAAGATCGATCCACAGAGGAAGCATCATCTTCGGTCTACTCCTCTTCCTCGTCTTCCCCTTCGACAGGAGCAACTCCCTCTTCATGGCTCTCGAGAACATCCTCGAGTGACCCCTTCAGGTCTGCTCGCACGTAATCGTCCGTCATCCAGTCCTCAAACTCGTAGTCATCCCCCCAGATGAGTTTAGCCACCTGAAGCATGTGAGGCCGGTCCATCTTATCGGCGTTCTGGAGGAGCTGCTGGGCCTGGGCAGGGTCATCCACTGAGAGAAGGTCTCCCTGCTCCTCAGAACCCTCCTGGGATGGCTCCTGACCCTCCTGGGTCTGCTCTTCTTCCTGAGCCCCCTGAGTTGTCTCCTGGCCCCCTTGGGGCTCCCCCTGAGCTTCCTGAGGCTCCTCTTGGCCCCCCTGAGCGGCTATCCCCATTAACGGTTGAGTAGGCTGGGGATTTGGAGATTCAGTTCCCATGGCAGGCTCCTTGGTGGGTTCTCCCGTGGTTCTAGAATCACCAGGAAGCTCCTCTTCTGGTGAAGCTTCCGGCTCCTCGTCTCCACCATCTACCTGACCCTCCATTTCAGGATCATGAATCACATTGCCATCGTAATCGAAAACAACTTTGTCCTCTGGATGACTGTCACCAAGGTCCATCGCTTCGGTACTTTGATCCCAATCAATCATCCCTTCATGATTCATGGTTCTAGTACCATCAGTAGAATAGTGAATATCACCAGATTTATCCTGATCAACAAGATCAGTTAAATCGTAAGCCGATTCTTTCATTGGACGTTTCATTCAATTCACCTATTCAATCCAACGTATTTGCTGATATGTTGGTATCCAGGGTTATCGGGATGCAACTCCAAAGAACCTCCAGTGTACCCCCATGGTCCACTCTGCCCAGAAACATCTCCTCTTAACAAATACTTCTTCCCAACATGCCTCCCGCCGATATGAAGAGAAGCTATCTCCCATGGCTTGTCAGCATGCCTATCAGTAATCTCTTGAGCAGACTTGGGATCCTCTCCATGCTCCACTAAGAACTTTGGTAACGTCCTTTTGACATGCCTTGTCCCATCTTCACCCCAATGGAATCCCATCTTGGCCCACGTGTATCTTCCAACATCGGCTGGCCCAACGTGAACAGTCTTAACTCCCATCTGTCTATAGTGCTCCAATGATGATTTCATAAGAGCCTTAGAAATACCATATCCCTGATGTTCTTTATCTAAGCTCAGACCATCATGATTTACACGAAGATCACCATTGACATCTCTTCCAAAAGTTCTACTAAATTGACCAATCAAACCTCCACTATGGTGAACGATATCCCCCGATACAGTTACCCTATGTGGCCAAGAATGTGTACTTTGAATACTCCGTCTTTGATGTTCTTTTGAACTAATATCTGATTCAAATTCCAAAGCAGAATCGTTAACCTTAGACGTATAGTCTGGATGATCCATCTTAAAAGAATCATGTAAATAATGATCAGCATCATTTACTTTATCTTTGAATACATTATGCAAAGTGTAATGACCAAGAGTTGACTTGTGTGCTGGAGTATTCTCTCTAGCTTCTGCCCAACCATTTGGAGTAACATGCGAAACAACACCTTCCATATTTTTGAATCTAGTATTTACTACTGGATAAGAATAAGAACCAACATGATTCCTAATTGCTTTGGCCTGCAAGTTCCTTAATGAATTTCTTTTTGGGTGCTTAGTCTCATGAGCAACATTAACAGCATCACCAAGAGTTTCCATTACCTTATGGTAAGATTCTTCATTCATCCTTCCAGGCGTCCTCAACAATCTACTAAAATGATCATGAGCATGATCAATCAATGCTGTTACATGTTTAGGATGAAGAAGTTTATTCTTTGATACTGTTTCTGCCACATGCTCCGATGTAAGAGGTGATGGTTTCGCCTGTAGAGCTAATCGATGCTCCCTGGAGGATGGAAGACCCCCGGCACGGTGAACATGTATTGCTTGATGACGAAGCACATCTCCATGGGTCATTCCTTGAGGAACGGGGAATGGAGATACCCGACGGGCCGCCTTCATTAGATCATCGAACAAATTAAGCATAGATCACCCTACTTCAAACCCAGATACTTCCTCAATTGACGGTAACTAGGACTGGTTTTCCGAGACATGTCCACCATGCCCCCATTCATCCAAACTTGGTTACCACCATCACTAAGAAGGAATGCCTTCCCAACCTCCTCTGGCTTGCATCTGTACTCGCTCTTCTCGAAAGATCTAAACAATGCCTGACCATCTTCAGTCAATTGAGGATTAGAAAGCGTCTTGACAGCAAATCTGGATGGCATATCAGCAAATTTAGCCGCCAATTTTGCAGCAGCCTTCTTCTCCATCCCATAATGACTGATCAAAAATTTGGTCATATGGCGACCCACAGTGGCAGCAGCCTCCTCATTCCACTGGAATCCCATTCGAGCCCAAGTGTACTTACCCACCCAGTGCGGACTTGTTGTGATCTGATTAACCCCCCATTTCTGGTATTCAATAACACTATGCTTGAGAAAATCCGTACTCAATCCAGAGTTCTGATGCCCACCAACCTTACTATGATCAGCATCTAGCACAAATATCTTGTCATGGTGAACCATAATGAAACGATCTTGCTTCTTCTTACCACCAACAGAACAGTGAATCACTCGAACGAATGTAGCTGCCCGCTCACTACCCTCACCATAACTATAATCAATAGACCCCATCACATTGATCTCGTACTGGCCCTGTTCCTTTTCGACAATGTTGATGTGATGAATATTTGCCCCATATCCACCATCAGGAGTTGGAAGTTTTAGATTATCATCATCGACAGTATACGCCCTCTCAAAGTCACTAATCCTCATTTGCCTACCAAATGCTTGCTCCAACATCTTCTCTGGAAGATCTGACTCTTTACTATCTGTAGAACCCCAACCGACTTCCCTTGAAAAATCACAAGTCACATCGATCTGCTTCTCAGCAGCTTCCATGGCCAGGTGACCCTCTGGCTTTTGATCCTCTGAACCATGATACTGACTAATCTTGGACTTCCACTCCGAAATGGCTTTCTTTCTCCATGCGTTTGACTCTGCGTCTTTACCCAAATAACCGTGAATATGCCGAAGTGTCTTCATGTACTTCGATCTTGTATCAGGGTTATCTAGATCTGTACCTTCACTTTCGTACCTGGACATCACATGCCCAACAAGAGCCTTCTTCTGCATCTGGTTAAGGCTATGTGTTCGTTCCCCAGGATCTTTTCCAGCTTCCTGATGGAGAACATCTTCGTGACTCAGGGATTGATCTTCATGTTTATGGTGGAATGATGGGTAATGAGCATCAGCACCATCTCCACCATGCCGAAGGCATTCGATTCCCCCTCCGTAGGGACAGGGAGCCATTCTCTTTCCAAGTCCCCTCCCCACATGCTCAATATCCTCTGCTCCTTTAGCAGACACCATCTCAGAAGGATGAGAAGCTATAAATTGGTTCATTTCATGCTGAGATTGATTCTCAATAGCTTTATTAACTTCACCATGAGGAATCTCTTCAACATGAAACATAGTACGACCACGAGGATAAGATATATTATGGATTCTATAATGACCAGAAACAAGTACCTCCCGTTCTGGCCACAAACTGTGATTACCCAAACTAAATCCTCTGGACGGTAACCTCATCTTCATAAGCCCTGGATAGTCTTTGAATGGCTCCACAAGTTTACCGGAACTAAATGAAGATGGAGAAAGATGAAAAACATCACCAACCTTTGCCGCATGGGGAACATACATACTACCACGATAAAGATGCGTTGGAATACTACCACCAGTTTGATGTTTGATAGCTTCATGATTCAAAGGCATCCTGGATAAAACTCCAGCAACTACACCAGACCGATGCCACCCAGCATGACCTGCACGTTGTGTCAGATGATTCAAAGCTTTTACATCATTGGACACAATAGCCTGCCCTGCCCCTCGTTTATGTGGAAACTTACCACCACCTCCCATCCAATCTTCCATAGCTCGAAGAACAGGAGAAGGAGTAAAACTTAAACCCTCCCCACTGTTAACTTCTTTGACATATCTATGAATATGATCTTTCCAATGAGGACCAACAATCTTAGAGACATGTTTATTTATATGCTCAGGAACATGATCTAAGCTATCAACATTCAAAGAAACAGGTGTTTTGATCTTATCCTTATATCCAGGAATATATGGGTGGTGTTCAGCAGACTCCCCGCCAAGCGTCGCCTTTGCCTTCTCTAGAAGATCATCGAAAGCCTTTGCCACAGACTGCATAGCGTACATATCAGTAGGTTCGATGAGCCTGGGTCTGGGACTCATCCCAAGCTCATCCCTTCGTTCCTGTAGAAGCTTCTGACGCCAATAGGGAGGTCCAGAAGGAGCCATCAATGGGGGAAGACCCAGAACCTCTGACCAGGGCTTCTTCTGATTGGGACCCTGACGAGGGGGACCCACTTCAATCCAGGGCTGTTTGACCCCACGAAAGTGAAAGTCCACATTGTCATGAACTGGATTACCATTCCGATCCTTGGAAGGATAATCCGTTGTGTTGGGTGGCCATGGAGAAGCCTCAACCGCACCCATGGCTGTGGTAATCGCTTTCCCAATACTGACAGATTTCCCTTCTGACTTATCCTGATCTGCCTGCTGAGCCTCCTCCACATCGGCAGGATCTGGCTCTTCCCCACCCTGATCTTCTCCAGCATCCCCAGATTCACCTAGCTCAGTTTGCTTTTCTTCCTTCTTCAGACGCATCTCCTCGGGGTCCCCACCACGGAACTCACCGGGCTCTTCAGCCTTACGAAGGGTGTGAGTTGGTAAGTAAGGATGATAGTACCTAATAGTCTTGCTGATGAAGTGATTCATTCGTTCAGCTCCGGGTAAGCTTCCTTGGGATCGATCAGAGTGAACGTACCATCATCCTTGAACCCCCAACCTGGGGGAACATAGATCACACGCCCATAGCAGTGGGGATGCAGAGGAGGGACAACCGGCTTAGCATTCTGACGCCATGGCCGTTGATAGTTGGATCCCTCGTTCTCGAGAAGGTCTCTCAACTTCATGATCTTGGGATGACCAGTCTTGGGATCGTTGTAGATCCTCTTGCAGTCCTCACAGGCATCATCGTCATGATCAACAAAGACGTTGCTATCAATGCCCTCAGAATCCTCGTACAGATCTACCTTCTGAATGATCGTGTTGACCACACCCCGTTGCCACGCTGTGTGAAGCTCCGTGGCAGCCACACGAGTCCAATTTCGAGTTGGTTCCTTCAGCTCCTCCACCAACTCTCTGGCCACCTTCTGGAAGGATTGGCTGAGTTCAACCCCAACCTTAACAATGTCCTTGATCGTCCCTCGCACATGAGCTTCAGTCACAGTGCTGTTCGTCGCCTGAGCCAAACGATCGTAGAGACGACTCTTGATGTCGTCAGCCAATCCACGAAACTTCGTAAAGGCACTCATCTCAGCCGCTTCGATCTGGAACTTGTCAACAGAGGTAAAGCGACCCTTGGCTGCCTCTTGGAGCTGAACCCAGGTCAACTTCCTGAAATCGTTTTCCTTGAGCAGAGATTCCAGCCGACCCAAAACGTAGGCATTCTTGATCGTGGACACCTGCACATCCATAGGCAGGAGTCCACTAGCCTTCAGCTTGTCTAGATCTTCTTTCTTGACGTACTGGGAACCGAAAGCTCGCCAGACGAACCAGGTGGTGTGCTGGTCAATGATCTCAGCAAGCTTCTCAACTTGCTGCCTCGTCAGAATCGGCATGTTCTAGAACCAACATCCTAATCGTCGAGGTTGAATTGCCCTGTACCCTTCGGACGGTGAGGTTGCAACTTTGCCAACCTTTCCTTGATCTTCTCGATTGGCTCACCACTGATGAACCCATGACCCTCTGGATGAGGAGGCTTCCCATAGGCTTCGGGACTGTACTCGGTGGGGGGCATCCAACTTCTCTTCTTGCCCTCCATTTCCTTGGACTTCGTCACCAACCCACCCATAGCCTTCTTGGCTTCCATCTTGGCCAGCTTCTTGTAGTAATCAGGGTCCTCGGTCAGATGATCTTTGGCAATCTCCCGAGCCAGCTTGGCGTTGCCTGAATGCTCCAGCTCAACCTTCATCCCCACCTTGAGAGCTTCAGGATCGAAAGCTGTATCAGCCTTCCCAGAAGCCAGACCCCCAGGGATCATCTCCTGTTGAGATGGATCCGCTTTCCTCATCACCCACAGAGAGGGCTGAGGTTTCGGGGGAGCCGACGCCCCAGGCATCACTCCATTGACCTGACCACGCACTGTCTGGGGAATCACAATCCCTTTGAGCACTCGATGGGGATCTTCCCTGGTCATCCGAAACAAGGGCTCACTGTGTGAACCGTCACTAGCAGGACGAAGCCGTCGGGGGCTAATCATGTCGGGTCTCATGTTCCACTCCTGTTCAATAACTCAAAATGCTCCTTCTCAGGTTCAATGCCTTTAACAGCAAAGCATTGATGAGACTCTTCTTGAAACTGTGAATCTTCTTCATGTACCCAATGGTTTCCTGAACCTCCGGACGAGATACCTTCTCAGGTCTCTCAAATCCAATATCAGAAGCGGGTAGGGGTTCAGGCTTAGGAGCAGTAGCCGCCTGTAGCTGAGCTTCTGTCCAAGCTGGCTTCTGTTCGTGTTCATGTCCTGAAAACTCAATCCCACCAGAAATCTTGTGCCACCGGGACCGGGACATAACAGGAACTTTTGATCCTGCATATTTATCTGAATGCTCCCCATAGTGATCAACCCAATCAGCATGATGCTGGGGTGTTGGTACAACACCTTGGGAAGCAAAATGATCTAGAGTCGCCTGGGAACGCTGTGCCTTCAAAGCATGTTGCATACGTCCCGTTCGTTGGTACTCATGAGTTGACATCCTCATGAGAGCTTCAGCTTGGGCAGCCTGATGGTGAGGCGTTGACACCTTCTCCAGATGGGATGCTGATGGCTTCTGAACTTCCTGAGAGGGAACACCCACAGTCGGAGCACGAGGCTGCTTAACCTTTGGGGGTGTGGCTACCTTCTGAGGTTTGGAAACACGCAGGTTAAGAGTTCCCTCCTCTTCTCCCTTCCTGATGAACAAACTCTCAGGATAGATACTTTTGTGAATAGCTACGAAAAGAAACATCATCGACTCCGAGTCACAATAGCCAGGGCCAACATGGCCCCGCCATCTCTCATCAAACGAACCGCCGCCTCACGCTCCATCTGATATTCCCTCTGGAGAATCTGAAGTACCCGCTCACCATCAGAGGTGAGCTTGGACTTCATGATGGGACGCAATGGCAACTTCCTGATCATGATTCTAGAACCTTCCCAATCTCCTTTGCCAAGCTATCCACCATGGTCAAGTAGGAACTATCGATGAACTCCATCATGTGCTTGGATGCTGGATTCCGATCTTCAATACCTGACAGGGGCTTCGCCTCCTGTTCCTGGCGAAGCCCCCGTGCGGCAGACTCTAGAGCCTTGACGACTTCCTCAAGAGGAACATCGTCAGGGATCTGAAGCCTAACTTTTTGTGACATGACGGAAGGGCACACTACCGCCTCCCGCTCCAGCGTTGTAATTCAGCTCCTCATTGAAGTGCCGCATGACCTTGACTGACAGAAGAAGCTTCTCCTCATCAGTCAGGTGAGCGAAGGATGCAGCAATCTGAGCATCGATCAACTGGAAATGACCAGGCAGGATGAGGGTCAGCAGTGCCTTCTCGAAGTTGGTCAGATTGCCACCCAACTCAGCTTTGTGGATCACTTCAATGATGAAGCTCGCCACATAGCCCACATCCAGCAGACCATTTGGGTAGCGACGAAGAGGAGTGTTCCCATCCTCTCGACCCAAAGATGGATTCTGGGCAGGATGGCGATAGGTCATCGGATGGACCTCCCCAGGACGATAACTGGTGGACTTGGCCACCACCTCACTTGTCTCCTCAGGACGAAGATTGAGGGGAACTGCACCAGCGTATGGATTGTTTGCCATGTTGATCAGACTCCTTCTCTATCTACTCCCAAGCACCACGTTCTCTTCTGAAATTGGGAGTACCAGAAGAGTTTGCAATTCGGTTTCTCAGTCTCCTCACTGCTGATGGTGTGTGGTACAGATGATCAGCCATGGAGGATAGCCTACCCAGCAACCTCTGACCCCCAGAGCCATCAGACCCTGGGAGTGGCAGGCGGCCCGGATACCTCTCACCATGACTTGCTAGCCTGCGGGTCCCCCGAAGTCTCAGGCCCACGTACTTACCATAGTAGTGCCTACCAACCTTATCAAAATGCTCAGATTTTGGATCAGCACCCTGCTTGATCAACTGACGAGCTGCTTCCCAGTGCTTATGAAAAGATAATTCATGACCCTGAAAGTGACGAGCTTGATCTACGTGATGAAACACATGGGTGAGGTGGTGAGCCGCCTCCATATGAATGTCTCTCTCAGGCTCCTTGGGCTTCTCAACCTTAGGCTCCCTGGGCTTCTCAATTTCTGGAGAAGGAGCACTAAAGTCTTCCTTGGCCCACTGCCTATGCTGAGCAGCTTCCTCAGGGGATTTGGCACTCTGATAGATGCTCTTGTTCAGAAAGAGACATAGCCCCTTCTTGATCTTCCTCTTCCTCCCCTTTGGGGATTCCTTCTCCTCTATCCGCTCCCTCATTCGAGCGGTACGAAGAAGTTCAGCTATTTTGGCCTGAACAGGGTTAACTGTCTCTCTGTACACCCCCCGCTCCTCACCCCCTGGAGCTTCATGTCTCCGTCGCTCCATGTGCTCTTCAATCTCATGACCATAGAACACTGGAATCACATGACGGCTACCACTCTCAGCTTCGACCTCCTTGATCGTATCCTCACGACGTTTTCCATGAGCCCGAACCTGCTCTTGCTGAAACTTGCTCAGCTCTTCATTCGTGAGGTTGGCTGCCTCGCGGCCAGCCTCAGATCGATCCTTTCCCTCACGGATCAGCTTGTCACAATACTGATGACGAAGCTTCATCAAAGCAGCCTGCTCCTGACCTTCGATCCAGACTTCCCCCGCCATCTTCTTTCCCCAACTATCTTCCTTCTTCCGCTTCTCGTCCTCCGCTCGCTGACGAGTCCGTTGGATTGCCTCATGCTCATCCACAAGTTGCTTCTCAGCTTGTGTACGCTTCCCAGGGAACTTCTTCAGGGCAATCTGAATTGATCTTTCCTTTTGCTTCTGCTCCTTCTCCTTCTGATGAGCAACCCGCCTTGTCTCTGCTGTATGCTTGATCTTAGTCCGACCCGTCACTTCCCGAGAGATCACCTCATGCTTCCCAAAGCAATCAGGACAAAGCTTCTGACCAACCATCTCGGGTTGGACAACTCCTGGTTCTAGAAGCGTGGAATGCTTTTGTTCTCCCTCGATCTTGGTCTGATGAACAGCGATCAGATCATCCCTTCTCTGCCAGGGTTCTTCTCCCCTAAAGTGCTGCCTGAGATCCTCTGATAGCTGGGTGGCTTCAGCCTTCGAAGCGGCACGATAACGCTCCTTGACCCCCTCTTCCTCTGTCACCACGTGCCATGACTTAGGCACCCCCTTCTCATCAACCTCTGATTCGATCTTATCAACCTGATTCCGCTTCGTATCCTTTGCAAAAGTTGGAAGAATCACTGCTCGACAAGATCGACAAACGTAGGCAGGCCATCTCTTCATGGCCTCCTGAACAGATGCACGACTCGAAGTAGTGATCTTAGCCTTTGGTCTAAATCTTTGCTCAGCCGGAACCACCCGCTGGCGCATGGGCAACTTCGTGACCTCAACCTCTGCCTCAACACTCACTGGGCTCTGTGTCTTCTGAGAAGAGTGAGGAGCCATGGAGACGAAATGATGAAGCGTTGGGAGAGGTCGAGTTGAGGGGGCAGGAACTGAGGGCTCCCCAGTGTAGATCTTGGAGCCCTCAGTGCTGACGTAGTAACGTCCCCCACGAGAACCTGTCTGAGTGGCCTTCTTCTTGGCCTTGCTCAGCAGATCATATAGTTGTCCAGACGTGAGAAACATGATGGCTAGCCGATTGATCCGTCTGACTTCTGATCCAACGCCTTCATGGTACCCTGCCCACAGGCTGAACAACGAAGATCACCGTCCCGACCCTTGTGCATGGCAGAACCACAAGACTTGCAAGTCAAAGCCTTACTCATGATGCATGTGGGACACTCACCGTGACTCTTGGCAAATGTTCTCCCACAGTTCTCACAAGACATCAGATCTGACTTGTAGAACTCGGTGTGCGTAGATGGTCTCCCACTCCCATCTGCCAGAGAATCGGGGATGAGAGCAATCTGAGGACGCAGCAGTGCATTGGTCCGTGTCAGAACGCTGGTTGCTGATCTCCAGGTGTCCATGCTTGCGGCCATCCCACGAGGCAGTCTTGGGACAGATGAAGCCTTCATGGCCTTGCTCACCTCGCGACCCTCCCAATGCCTCTCACCAACACCGGTCTGTGCTGGCCCAGCATTTGGGTGGTGAGTCTCACCAGCACCAGTCTTCGCCGGTCCCCTGTTGGGGGGATGTGGTGTTCCAGCTCCCGTCTGAGCCCGACCAGAACCAGCCTGATTCTCTTCCTCATCCCACTCGATCACACCACGATAGGCTGGCCCAGCATTGGGACAATGCCACTCACCACCACCTGTCTTGGCGGGACCCTTCCCACCATGTCCCTTGCTCATCTCCATCAGTTCACGCATCGCTTTCTTCACGCTCTTGCTCCCAGGTTCCTTCAGTGAGGTCAACGAAAGGGTTGATCCAGGCTCCATCGATGGTTCCTTGACTTTGGGCATTGCTGGAACTTCTGGTTTCGCCGACGTGATCATGTGGGGGCCGCCCTCTCCTTGACCCGTTTTGAACCCACCAGAGGTTCCAACCTTGATCTCATGAGGCATGGGAGGAGGCTTTGATCCTCCCAGGGAGGGAGCCTTAAAACCCGGCTGCTCATGGGGCAGAGTACCAAGGGGCTTGTCTTTCTCCCCACCACTAAAAGTATCGACACCACCCTCGGTTTTCCACTCCCCTTTGTATCCTTTCTTCTGCTCCCCCACACCCTTTCCAAGACCAGTTCCAACAGAAGGACGACCCCCAGAAGCTCCACCAATCCCAGCACCGACTGACGGACCAGGACCCATCTTGGAGATGTCGGGCTTGTCCTTGGGAACGAACTCCTCTTCTTCTTGCTTCCCCATAGCCTTCTCTGCTCGAGATGCTTCTGTGTACTTCCCAAGATGTGGTGGAGCTGTACCAAGATCGATCTTCTTATCCCCACTTTCTTTTTTCGATTTAATAGGATCAAGCCACAACTCTGATCCACCTACCTTTTTGGGACCCTCGCCAAGAGGATACGCCTTCTGGGTCTTCATCTCTTCAGAAGTGAGATGACCCTGAGCCATCTTCTTCATCCCATCGGTTCCGTACATGGCCACACCCTTCTCATAGCCAGACATGCCACCGGGATTTCCTTTCTTCAAGAGGGTGGTTGCCACCGCAGTCGGGTTGTCCACACCTCCCCGTGTAGCAATCTTCTGAGTCAGATTCTTGAAGTCAACGTAAGCCTTCACTGTGTTGCCATCCCCTATCGCCTTCCCAATCCCCCGCAGCGATTCGATGACATCTGCTTCGCTTGCAAGCGTCATGGACTTCATCAGATCAACAGGACTCAGATCCAGCTCAACACCAAACATCTCCCCAAGCCGAGCTTCAGCAGACTCTTGAATGAATGCGTTTCCCATGGCTTTCCTCGTCTGATCTTGACTCATCCCAGCTTGATTAAGCCCAATGGCAATAGCCTGAGCCCTCCCGCCTGGATGACGACCAAGATGATGTTGGTGGTGAGCAATCATCTCTGAAGCCATCTCCTCACGACCCTTTGGGCTGTCAGGAGGTGACTTGATCTTTCCGCCCTTTGTCTTATACTCAGCAATTCGCTTTGTCGATCCTTTAGGGTCCTTTGTTCCATAATGGGTCCCGTAATGCTTCTCTTTCCCAGCCTTCTCGATCTTTGCTTTTGGGGAGCGCGTTGTCTTCCCAAGATGAACTTTGACAGTACGCTGTGAAGGTTCAGCAAGACGTGCTTTTCGCTCAGACCTCACCCGAAGAGCATGTTCCGAAGGCTTCTTCATCCTGGCCCTTTGAGCCAACTCCTCCATTGCCTTTTCTGTGTCTGACTGATGCTTGGCCTCGGCCCACGTCTCCTTTGAGAGTCGTGGTTCTGGAATTGTCTTTTTGGGGAGACGTTCCTTGCTGATCAGAAGAGGAAGATCACGAGGTTTCTTCAGCTCAGCTTCCTGCTGGTCTTTGGAACCAAACTCAAACATCGTAGACTTCTTATCTATGGATTTCTTCAACACAGTTAGCCTCGCTTCATGTCTTTCCAATGATCAAGGGTAATAACAATCTCCCTACTACCCTTCATTGACTTGCCAAAATTGGCAGCGTACTGAGGAGGAGGATTCACAGCAGCAGCTTCCTCTGGTGTGGGCTCTCCCGTTGGTTCTGGAACCGCCCCAACACCAGCAGCAGCCTCAGGACCACCAGGATTCACCCCAGGAACTCCTTGAGGTGAGGCTCCCACAGGGCCTTGAGGTGGGGCTCCCACAGGGCCTTGAGGTGGGGCTCCCTCTTGACCCGAGGGTGGTTGGCCAGGTTGTTGAGCCGCTGCCTGTTGCTGCTGGGCTGCCATCTGCTGTTCCTGCTGCTCCTTCTGTTCTGCCTGCTGATTCTCCTGCATCTTCAACTGAAGAACCTGGAGGTAAGCTTGATTCATCGGAACATCCCCGTAGGGAAGATCAGGAAGATCCAGCGACCGTCGTCCCTCATTGAGAGTCATGTAGCTTGCGGTCTGCTCCTTGAGCATCTCATGCTTCTCTTGCTCTGAAAGCTCATCCAGACCCACAAACTCAAAAACAAAGTGGTCATCGATCTTGTCGATGATATGAGTATTGATCAGTTTGGCAATGAAGCGAAGAAGAGGCTTGAGCCCTCGATCCCGAGAAGCCTTGAGCTTCCATTCCTGACTTGATTCGAAAAGGGGTGTCTGTTGAACACCACCATGAAGGTCAAAGTTGATCTCAGCGGGATCAATGAGAAACACACCACAAACGATCTTGATCAAGTATTCAATCCAACGTCCAAACTCCATCTCTTTGTTGGACATCTGGAGGTTGATCCACTCAATCCCCTCTGACTGAGTGATAGGAGTCTTCCAACTGTTCTCTGTTCCAGCTACTTGAGCAATCCATTGACGCTTGAATGCTTCGAGCTGGTCTGGAGTCCAGTTATCTCCCTTAAAGTTGAGAACTCCCTTAGGATGGGATCCCTGGGTGAAATATCTTTTGTTGTACTCCTCGGCATAAAGAAGAGAAGTGATGATGGTAATGAGCTGCTCAATCTCTCCGAAACCATATCCCTGAATGTAGATATCTGTTCGAGGATTCCGAACGCCAAAAGCCAACTCATCTCGAGTGTAAACATTCTCGATCTGACCATTGACAACCTGCACATACTGAATGGACTCGGGATCAGTTTGTCGCGGATTGTTTAAGCCATAGGATCCCGTGTAGAGTCCTTGGAAACGATAAGGTGTAAAACCTCCCACCACATTTCGAGCATGGTAACTGTACTCACTCCCGCTTCCAGGAAATCGGTCAGCCGATGCCAGACGAAGTGTAGAACCATCCACTGCCAGAAACTCAAAGGGAATGGTATTGTTCCTGGGAACAATCTCAATTCCGATCTGGTCATAGGTCATCGTATCCCTGACGATCTTCTTCAAAAACGCCTCGAAGTCGTCTCGATCAAACCTACTGTACGGATTTCGCCGCCCAGGCTCACCACAACTTGAGACAAACGCTTCAAGCATCTGAATGAAACGTCGCTCACTCTGAGTGGTCATGTGCTCTGGACTCTTGTGCTTAACCATGAAGCCAAGAGACTTGGTAGTTCTATAAGGCATTGCAAAGGCAGCAATTTGAGCGATACGTGTGTTAACAATCGCAGCCACAATGCTGAGCTGGTTGACGATTCTTTTCAACGTATCATAGGTCAAGGAATATCGACGATCCTTGTACCCCATCGCATACTGAAGAGATAAAGGATCAAAGAAGACAGACTTAGGACCCTTTACAGGCTTCTCCATAGACATGGTGCGCCACGCCTTCTGGAGAGCTTCTGGATCTTGCTTGGTAACCACAGGAACATGAGAGGTCATCGCCTTGAGCTGCTGGGCATCAGAATAGATGTCCTCAAGACGAGTGCTGTCTGCGATGGACTTCTGAATTGCAGAATAGTCAACACCGGGCATCATGTCTGATTCCTCAACCCAGACAGAGACTTGAACACTCTGTCCGTCATGAACTGTCGAAACTCAACTCTCATGCGAGGAGTGATCCTGAGATTACCTCGTATGATAGCGTCATCATCAACACCCTGTGATTTCAAAAACTCCAACTCACGAGGAGAGAGATCTGGGCCAATATGGAGATCAGGGAGAGACTTCAATACATCCCGTGCTCTTTGCTGAGTTCTACAGTAGGAGGCAAGTGCTTTACTCACCTCTGAAGTCTTCTTCTTTTCTGATTCCAGAATTGGCTTTGGAGCCGCCCAAGTTTCCTCAATCTCTTCCTCATCATCATCCTGAGGTTCGTCGGGAACCCCAGGAACCGTACCATGCCAATCCTTACCTCTCTCCGGAAGATCAGGAGTTGGCCCACCACTCACACCTGTGGGTTGACGATACAGACCATGCTCTTGCTCCCGCTTGGCCTGTACTGGATCTTCGAGGGTCCACCTTCCAGTTGATTCTTGAGCTGCCCCAGCCTTGTTGATCCCACTATGTGCAGACTCACTAGCAACATTTGCTTCTATGCTAGTCTTTTCTGCTCTGGCATCCCCTCTCATATGCCTACCCCTAGCTTGAAGGTGTAGGCCCATTGCCTTAGCGTGAAGATTCGCACCCTCCGCAGTGGGACTCGTGACCATGAGATTCTGATGCTCCACCATCTTCTTCTCATGATGTAAGATCAAGCGCCGGGTCCTCCGTCGGGGTCGGGGTCCTCGAGCTGCCTTGCTCACCAGATCACTATCGCCCACCAACACAGATGCCACACCATCTTCCTCATCTGGCTGGATATCCTCATTCTGAGGATCAGGAATGAACTCATCCTTGGCTTTTCCAAAAAGAGTGACGGTGCGAGGTTTTGAAGTCTTAGGCATGAGAGTCGGAAGCTGAACCGTTGGCTCCTTTTCCTTCTCCTTCTTTCCACGCCCAAACAAAGCAGAATTGGAATAGAGAGAAACAAAAAGACGAGACTTTGGTTTCTTAGGTTTGATCCTAGATTTTACCAGCTCATTCCCTCCATCATCAACCCTAATGAACAATGATCTTACCATGGAACCTTGGGTCATGACACCCCCAGCCTCACCCTGCATTCTTCCAAGTTGGGCTCGACGAGTCAGCTCACCTTCCCGACCAAGCCGAGCCATCTCATAACGAGATCCGTAACGAGAGCCCTGACGATTGAGCAATCCATGAACCGTTGAAACCGCCCTCCCAGTCAACATTCCAAGCTGGGCAGCTCCCCCTCCCGGTGACGCTGCTGTAGCCCCCATAGCATGACCAAACCCATATCCTCCTATAAGATTTGGTCCTCTTCTTTTGCTTCTCCGACTGAGCTTCTTGAAGGGATCCCAACCCGAAGGAGGAAGCCCGGATGGTTCCTTCCCACCCTTCTTACCAGATGGCTCCTTACCACCCTCCCCAGTAGTAAGATCACCCTCACCCTCTGGTTTACCAAGAACTTTCGCTTCAGCAGGTTGATCTTTACCTGGCTTACCTGGCATCCAGTAACTTTGAGGAGTTGCCAGACGAGCTTCCGTCGAAACTGGGGCTTCAGCAGCTCGTTCTCTTCCTCTAGAACCAAGAAGAGCTGCTGTCCTTTTCATCGCTGCTGTCCGTTCTTCTCCTGGCTTTGAACTGACAGCCTCGAGCCCCTCACCAATCATCTCCTTACGACGCCCCTCTGTTCCAATTGAAGGCTCAACAGTTGGAGCAGGCTTAATGATCTCCGCTCCTGGTTTTGATTGAGGTCCAGGAGTTATGATCTCAGCCGATGGCTTTTCCGCACCCGGAACCACAATCTTAGGTGTGGCAGATCTGGGTGCAGCCATCATCGTCTCTTGACCCAAACGTTGACGAGATGGAGTTTTCCCTGAAGGATCAACTATTCGACCCTCAGGAGTGAAAATCTTTGATCCAGATTCTTGCTTAAATGCAGGACCAGCAGCCTGAGCCCTTTTTGCTGCTGCCTCGAGACCTCCCCAATCTGCTTGCTTTGATTGTCCACCACCGATCAGAAGCGGACCAGCCTCATGCTCACGTTTCTCAGGAGCATGAGGCTCAGGTAGAACTTTGGGAGTGATCTTCTCTGTCTGAGGAAGATTTGACTGATGGGGTTCATGCCCTGGCAGCTTGAGTTGAGGTCCAGATGCTACTGGCCTGGTTGGTGAAGACGGACGAGTAGTCAGACGAACGCCGCCAGGCTGCTTAAAAGTAAATGGTTCCTGACTTGTTCCTGGTAGCTTGGCCTGCCCAGGCAGGGGTCCCTTGGTCTCATCAGCTTTGATGAGGGACAACCTCATCAACTGACCAATGAGATCTAATCCCTTTTTGAGTTGCCCCTGATCAACCTGACGGGAGATCCGTGGGTCCACGCTGTACCCCCGTGGGTGTTAGTCTTCACTATAGCCAGCCGCACCAACTGGGCGCGGGTTCACGCCGGTCACAGTCTGTGACGCTAGCGGAGCACGTTCTTTCCTACCCACTGGAGTCCTTCTGACCTTTTCTCGTGCAGTTCTGTCAGATTCGATCTTGGCTGCCTGCTCTGCCGACTTGGATGAACGAGACTCACGCTGAGGAGCGGCCACTGGTTCTGAAACAACTGCAATGGCACTGACCTTCTGGGGATCAGAAACCTGAATCACCTTCTGATCATAGTCGGTACCTTGACAGAGCAGAACCTCTGCATCTGTCGTCCCAGCTGTAGCCAGAGCATACTCCGTTCCCTTGAGAATGGAGAATCCCTGCCCCGTCTGAATCTGATCTGTGTCCTCACCGATGGTCACGAAAACCACACCCGCCAACACCCGGAAACATCGATCCTGGGTTTCATTCTTGATCAGCCCTGTGTGATTCCGAGCACAGATGTACTCGTAGACCATCTCGAACTCATCACCCTTGAAGGTCAACACCCTCCAACCTCGAGCAGTTTCCTCTCGGTTTCGGATGTCAGCCACATTGATCCCACGAGGACCCTCTCTCTGGGCAATCTGACTGTGTTTGATGCCACTCCCAAGAATTGGGAGTCGTTGACGTGCTTTCAGACTTGCTGCTACTGGCCTACCGTTTGCTCGCGCGGGGTTATAGGACATGACACTTCCTCCTATCGTCCACCAGGGATCAGGTTGGTTCTAGAATCACAGGTAGATAAGCAACTGTCAATTCAAACTGTCTCAGACAAGTCCTCTGAATCCGGCGTGGATTCTACCTGACCTTCCCTCAAAAGTCGATACTTGCGGTCTTCCAGGCGATCCAGCTTGTCCTGGGCTACTCGCCTCCGACGACGAATCTGATGCTCTGCCCGACTGAGACCTGCCTCCGCTACCCCCTTGGCCTGTTCCATCCCCTGAATCTTCTCGTGAATCTTGGGGATCTCCATGTCCCTTCTTCCCTTGACCTCTAACTCAATTCGAACAGCCTCCTTGGTCTTCATCCGAGACTCTTCCAGAAGACCCTGAGCCTGATTGTGCAGATCAATACACTTGTCAACCATGGCATTGATTGACTCATGGGTCGTCATGATCTCGTTCTGGAGAAGTTGAATCGTCTCATTGAAGGCAGCAATTTGAGAATGCTGAGGCAACTCATTCATCCTGGTATCGCACCCAATGATCTCAGCATTCATAATAGCTATGTGATCTCCAATCCTTTCCAACCTCTCAACCAGTGCTGTGCTAGGCTCCTTGGGCTTGTCACTCCCGTTTGTCCCCTTGGCAGCTATCTTCTCTTGATCCTTCTTCGCCAACCAATCCTCCCGCCACTTCCGATAGTTCTTCCTACAGCAAACGCAGATCATATTCTGAGAGATGGTATTGTTACCCTTCATCGTAGTGGTCTGCGTTCCGATAACTCCCCTACCACAGCAATGCTTGCAGGATTTCTTCGCCCAATAAGCAGGATCATTGGACGGTTTCTCCTTCTCCATCTCCTCTTCAACATCCTTGTCCAAGTACCGCAGCCCGTCCACTTTCATGACTGTCTCCTTTACCAGGCCATGCTACTAGTGACGATTCTTTCCAGTCCTCAATTTCCGTTGCTCTCTGATCTCAACCGAGGATGGTTGAGTGAATTCCTGCTGACGACTGAAAGCTCTCTGCCGTTCCTTGTCCTCAACTCTTCCTTGCTCAGCCCCAGAACACATGCAGGCTTGAACCTGACCATTCGTGTTGAAGCAAACATGACCACAGTGTTTACATGTGAATGAGATATCAACAATAGGATCATCGAACGGAAACAACATCTCAGTTCTTACTCTGCTGAATAACCGATTGATAGTCGGAGGGACGCTTCAACTTAGACACATCAGGAGGAACTGGAGCCGGGAGGACTTTCTCCTTCCCCTCCCTCCTCTTCTTGACCACCATTGCATCGATGAGAGCGTCCAGAGCCTTTTGTTCCCTCTTCTCACCCTGAATCCTCGTTGTGCCAGCCTGAAGACCCAGCAGGTAACCTGCCACGTAGGTCTTCACCGCAGCTACTTCTGCCTCAGCTCGAGAGGACTGCTGGAGGCACTCTTCACGAGCCTTCTGAATCACAATTGAACTAGACTTGGCATACTCCTGGAGAGCTACAATCTCTTTGCTCTGGGCATGGTAGACCGCCTCAGCCTCGATGCCCGTTGGTTTGGTGGCTCCGTAAACCGCAGCAACCGCAGTCCCAACGGCACCTAAGATGATCGCAACGGCTTGTGCTACTCTGATGATCCCAGACTTCCTGCCATTTTCTTGATCAGTGCTCTTGGCCATGATCGGCAAGAATACCAGGGTTCTAGAACAGAATGCAACCTAGTTGAGGGGCTCGTTGGAGAGGGTACGGAAACAAACATTACCCCGCTGATCGAACCAACCCATTGCAATGGGTCTCCCTATCATATCAAAGATCTGACTCGGGAATCCATCAACTGAAGTTGTCACAGCGTAGGCAGTGTCGAACACCTGTCGTGCTGCCCGGAGGAGCGCCCGATTTTTCCCATCCACATTGGTCAGATCAATGAACTCAATCGATCCCATTGCTACTCCTCATCTATTTTGATCTCTGGCATCTCAGCAATTGTCGCAGAATGACAGATGATCTTGCCCATCTTCTCATAGGCAACAACACTCTGAGCCTTGAACAACTCCAGGGAGTCACCAAACTGAAGTGAGAGACGGGCAGCCCCAGCCATCAAAGCCATCACCACATCAGAATAGTCCATTCTAGGAAATTTCTGACTGATCTCCTGAAGTAACTCATCCACCATCATAAAGGGATTCTGATCTTCTACCAACCTCTGACCCGCACCGTTTCCGTTACTCATCGGGCCACTCCAATCCCAACTTCAGACATGGTTGATGTCGAATCTGCTGATGGAAATACTTACCCACCGATTCAGCAGCAAGCAAGGAGTCTACTTCATCAGCCAACCCTGGATAAGCATAGAAGTCACCAGAGTGAAACTCCACGATCAAGTCCTTACCTCTAGAACCAACAGACTTGATCATTGAAGAGTCAGTGATCTCATGCCACCGTTTCGCATCGTAGGGATTGACCATGACTCACACCTTCAAAAAAAGAATGATGGTAAGACAATGAAACTCGTTATCAGACGACTGTCTGACCTCATGATTCACCAATGTACCCTCGAATGACTGAAGGAACTCAGTGACCCTCTCACCAAGACCCTCACGATCCCTTGCTTTGGTCACTGAGAAAACCTTCACCATGTTGAACATCGCTGCCCTCCCTTTCTCTCCTCTTTCGGACATAGACTCCCATTCGGCAGTGGGTGTTTCGATGCTCGATCTGGCCATGACTTCCACAAGGAGTCCTTTTCCAGGATGTTCTATGGACGAATCCTTCTTCATCTTTGATCACCGATGTCTTCCCATGAACTGTGCAAATTGCCTTGCCATCTTTCCACTCCAGGAACTTGCAGTCTTCTCCCCCTCCCATATGGATCGTCCCATCGGGAAGAACCACTGCCAAATTCTGACAACAGTACCCACATCGAAGGCAGATCATAGAGTCTCAATGTACTTCTTCAAAGCTTCTTCCGCTAGAACTCGATCCTGAAATGGACCATAGCAATAAGCTTCAGTCTCATCCCAGAAATACCACCCGAGGCCCCTCCACCCCGCTCTCCCCCCATCCTCAAACTCATCCAGATATTCAATGTGATTTTGTTCCATTCTACCTCCCCAAAGATGTGTACGCATGAGCTTGCCACAAGTATTTATGCCACCTAAGATCAAACCTCATGAGTTGCTTTCGATTCATGATCCTCTCTATCGTGTACTCCTTGGGAGCACCAATGAATTGCCACTCCCTCTTATGGGCCTCTCGCTCTGCAATTTCCTCAGCCTGAGTCCTCGACTTAGACTTGATCTTGATCACGTCATCCTTCGTAGGATTTCTCACATGCTTCAAGTAGGCAAAGTAGACTTTCAGAGCCATTGCTTTTCCTTCTTCTCCGATCCTAGAAAAAGGACGGACTCGGCTTCAGCTCTTGACGCTTCTCCTTGAGATCATCGATCACGGCATCTTGACTATCTTTCTTTTCCTGAACCTTCTCTATTTCTTCGTCTACCTTCTTCTTCGCCGCAGCGAACTTCTTGTCCAGATCCTTCCAGGCTTTGAGGTAGAGCTTGCACGCCTCGATATATCGACGGGGATCAATTCCTACCTGCTTGCTCACCCTGGGAATCTCTCTCATGTCATTGATGATCGCATCCGATATTTCATAGTTGGGACCTTCCTCCTCCAGTTGGTATGACCTAGAGCACAGATCATCCTCCTGTTTCACGATCTTCTTCCTCTCCTTTACCAGGATCTTGATCTCTACTTCCAACCTCTTGACCTCAACCTTCTCCTCCTTAGTCAGCACCTTCTCAGGCTCCTTCTTGATCTCGAGAGCCTTATCGAAGGATTTCCAGGGATTCAACTTCTTGGACTTAGCCTTGGGCTTGGTCATGTCACTCCTCCTTGGACTCCAAAGTGATGATAGGCATGTCCCGTGCCTTCACGGTCCCCCTCCCATCAGCATGTGCAATCTTGACAGCCGCAATCACAATGTCCCCCAGCTTCTCACTCAGCCTCTCACAAAACTCCAGCGAGATACGAAAATCAACTGCCTTCCCCATTGCCTTGACCTTGGACACAACAACTAGCATCTGTGCCATTTACTTTCTCCCTTTCGATCTTGTTGGCATGGTAGTCAATGGCATGGGGGTTCTCCCCATCTACGTTATAGCCAAGATAGCGTCTACTATATCGCTCCCCATCTTAACCAGGTTGAGTTAAGTTCGTGGGAACCCATAGGAAAAGAACTCATCCAGCTTCTTCCACGGTGTTGTATACGGTGATTCTAGAACCAAGAAATCCCAAAGGTGGCCAGCTCTACGTCGAGTCATCTGTCGGAGGTAGATCACCCCCCAATCTTGACTCGAAAGTTGGTCGGTCCAGTGGACTTCGATGAGTCCAAATAACCCTTCGCCTCCAGCTCCTTCAACTGACTCTTGGTCATCTTGGCCTGACCCGCAGTGAACCAGGAATGACCAAACTCCTTCAGGAGTCTCTCAACAAATTCTCCGTCATCTTCCTTATGATCTTGCATGTCCGATCTCCTGGATTCACAGCAACACGACAAACTCTGGGCCTCTTCTCGTACACCTGGCAGGACACTTTCTTCAACAACGATCCCCGAAGGAAAACACAGGAGCAAATGCTGATTCCCTTCAAGGGACCTGAAGTCTGCTCCACCCAATGAGTCTTGATCGAAGCCGGAACGTACTTCCCATCTAACTCAGCCGCGAGCTGTTCGAAGGGAGTGGGGCGAACAACTTTCCCTCTGAGAATTCTGGAACCAAGCCTCTTCTCATCCTCCTCTAAAAGATCACAAAAGGAATCCTGATCCCAATTACACACACAACAAAGACCACAGGCACGACAATCAGGAGTCTCTCTGGGCATCCTGAAGAACCTGGAGAAGTTGGCCCAGCGGAGACAGATCCCACTCCTTCTGCCTCGCTTCAGCTTGCCTACTGGCCTCAGCCACCGACTTGACCATGGCATATCTTCCCTTGCTATGGCCCATGTCCAGCTCCCCCACCTTGTTTCTGATCTTATTCAACTCTGACACTACCTCTAAAACCATCTTATCCGGAAACTCGATCTTCAATCTCACACCTCCCTCAGCCCTGACACGCCTCGAGCCAGGAGGCGAAGGTCCGGCACGTTCGCCTCCAACCACGGAATTGCCACCTGAGCGGCTCTGGTCTCAACCACACCTTGAGCCACGAGCCCCGCACGGATGGTGAGCATCTGCTGAGCCTGTTCGATCTCAGCTTCCTTGCAGCCATAGTTCTTGAGACTCAACGGACGCTCCTGAGCGAACCGAAACGGATCGAAGCCAGACGAGCCCAGCCGCCAGAACTCCATCTCCATATCGCAGCCGTAGCACTCGGCCTCGTAACCTGCGCGGAAGGAGGATGAAGTCACGTAGCGTGAATCGAAGGTGGCCCAGCCCTCGCGGTTGCCTTGCACGACATGACCACATTCGTGGACGCACACGCGAACTTGAGCCCAGACAGTCCAAGTAGGCCACTTGTCACTCTCAATCCCTACTTCGAAGGGGATGTAGATGGTACGGCCCAGGGTGGTCACGAAGTCCTTCATGAACTGCTCTTTGTCCTGCACACCAAACGCATCCAGGACCGTGGCCACGACCTTCATCAGCTCGGCATCACCCTTCTGCGTTGCCACGGCGCCGAACTCCTTCAGCATGTGGTCCCAGAAGTCGCGTGTCAGTTCTGGAGTCAGCATGATCATTCCCCTTTCAACGTATCAACATCCCATTCGCATGGAGTTCGTGGGCCACGTAACAAGATCTTAGCTTGTTCACGTGAGATCACATCAACTCCAAATCTTCCATTACTTGTTTGATGCTCCCATTGAATATCGTAATCAGGCGATGGCGGAAATTCGCGATCTAGCACACAGACCACTTTCGATCCATTGGGAAGACGCCACGCACGATATCGCCAACGGCGCATCTTGCATCCCTCCTCCGGGAGAGCTACCTTCGAGTCAAGTCCACACTCTACTGGCCCGTCAGGCAATAGTGCTTGGCGGGCATTTTCATTTCTGCCTATTCTCCATGACCCCCTCTGGTATTCGGATTGCAAGTTCAACTCTTCTTGCAAAAGAGCTTCAAACTCTTCTTTATACTTATCGAGAATCTCCCCTCCAGCAGGACCTTTTCCGCTGAACCAAATATCATTCAGACGATCTCTGATCCATGCTAGTCTCACTTCTTGGGAACGCATGTGTGTCTGCACGTTATCGTCGAGTCAGGTTCATACACTACGGCCCGTCAGGCAATGGTGCTTGGCGGGCATTTTCATATCTAACTTCTAGACTTCAGTTCATCGATTTGCTTCTGCAACTCGCGAATCTTAACGGCTGCACTGTTCAAACAAGGAACAGCAACCTGCGAAGCCCAGAAACTGGTTCGTCCAGACTCCTCAGATCGACGAAGCTGATGCTCGATATACCTGGCCAGCATAATCGAATCTGGAGCATCATAGAGAGGATACCCATCCGCCACAACGTGCTGCCCGATGATCTTGTCCATAACGATCCTTTTGATGGGATCATCTCTCATCGCTTCACCTCCCAGCTTCAGCGTTGGACTGCAAGTCCATACAGCGGTCACGTCTTTCCGCCCATTGCTAACAGCCCACTGCTTACTATACCTAGCGTCATGCCCAGCATCTGCAACCTAGACACGGGCTCCTTGTAGAAAACACACCCAATCACTACGCAGAATGTTCCGGTAATAACACCAAAGTAGACACCACCCAAGCTGAGCAGGAACCCCTTGCGCAGGGCAACCACCCACGAACTATTGGCTGCCATGTAGCCGCCCAAGGCTGACCATCCCAACAAGGGGGTGCCGGAGAGCGCATACTGCTTGCCAAGCACATCAGCTATCAACTCGAATATACACATCGAACCAAAAAGTGCCCAGGCCACAGCACTCATCGCATCACTTCTTGGGTACACAAGTGTGACCCGTCGTGGTCTCCCCGCACACCCAGTCCTTAGGTGCATTGGGATTGGAGATCGACTTCACTTGAGTACAATCAAGAACACGCTGCCACTTGTTGTTTGATCCACACAGCTCCACGATCTGCACGTTGCAACGAGTAGCTTTGATCTGCTGACAGGGGGATCCGCAGCCAGCACACAAAACCAATACCACTAAGACCGCTCTCATGGTTGATCTCCTTGAAGAGGCACCAGGTGCAGCGTAACAGTTTCAGCCAGATAGGGGAAGACTGACTGGTAGGACTACTGGCCAGTAGGCACTCCCGCCTGTCACGCCGCACCTGCTGCCTCCTTGATTCTAGAACAAGGACTGCTAACCCTTCTTGACCGGAAACCTCCTGATACTCATCACCAATTCCCGTCCTTGGTGTCTGCTTCCCCAAAGGTGCAGGGTCCACACATGCCGGTCAGGGGCATAGTGGGGACTGCTCCGCAAACCTCGCAGGGCTTCTCCCAATCTGGCTCAATTCTAGGATCACCATCCTTCAGCTCTTCGGGCTTGAGAACCCTTGGCTCAAGACCTTTCTCTTTTCTCATAAGAAGCCGCACTGCCTCACGTCTATTATCTATCATGCTGTCCTCTTCAAATGTTCTATCAAATCAAGTGCCTGTTGGAGCAAGCCCTTCAATCTCCTGTTCTCAGCTTCCAGCCGAGAAGACTTGGTTTGTGAAGACTTCTTGAAGGGCTTGGGGAGTAGACCTGTCACATCCCAGAGGATGACTTCATAACCTGACACCATACAGATTTTCTGTCCTACCTCTTCAACAACCCCTTGATCCCGAAGTTCGGAAAGTCTCTTGTTAGCGTGCCTTCTCTTCATTCCATTTTCAATCTCACTAGCCGTAGCTGGACCATGATCGAAAAGCCAAGAATAGACTTCCAGCCGTCGCTTCGCCAACAGACCACTATTCTTGATCTGTTGGTAGGCTTGGATTGAAGTCTTACGTGGCACTGTCACAACCACACCTCCTTGATCACAGGATCATCACCAGGGGTCGCACCCATCCTCACCAAGTGAAATGAGGCAAGAGATGCCCGCGCCTGTTTGAGGGTATCCACCACAGCAAAGGGACCAACAACCGCCTCAATGGAGCCCAACCCAGACACACGCCACTTCCGCACCACAAACTTACCTCTTCTTGACGCCGCCTGGCCATCTCATCGTTGACGCTGCTCATCTCACGCACCTGTTGATTGACTTGTTACTTGTCTCTGACATGACGTATCATCTGCTTCTGACAGTTGAAGTAAATGCCCTTGCAACTTGTCAAATATCTTTTGTGTACCATCAGCATCTCACAGCACTCACCGTCGAAGTACCGACAGGACCATTCCCCAGACCCGTACATCTGGGAGCTGTTGGGAGGCTTGTCTGGATTGTGCCTGCTCTTCATCTCACGCACCTGTTGAATCCATCCCACTTTCCAGAACAGTTATCAGAACAGAGACCATCAATACCGATCCCTTCAATCCCCAGTCCCTCCCCCCTATCCTCCCGCCCATTTTGGGCTGAAAATGGCTGCCTCAGCCCCTACCCCTCACGCCCTTAAATGGGGTCCAATTCTCCTCATCCGACCCACTTGAAACAGAAAATCTTGCTCCACTCTCTTTTCCCATCAAGAGGTGAACCAGGAAGCTGGGACAACCAGATCGCTTCACCAACCTCGGCCTGGATCTGCCAGGCGTAGAACCAACCCCTCATCCCCGCAGCCGTGGACAGCAGCAGGCTGGCTCGCTCGCCCCTCACGGGCTTGATTGGCCGGTCGCTACTTCGATTCACTGGAATCATGATCGCTTCCCTCCGTCAGGCCCCCTCACACTCAGGGCAGATGCAGCCACATTCAGCCGGAATGCACTCAGCGCAGCCGTCCCTGCCACACTCAGGGCAGGTCAGCCTTGGATCGTCCGGAGCCATCGGTGCCCCACAATAGGAGCACGTGATGTGCTCAACAGCCTCAGCCGGTGCGCTCTCCTTGATCTTCTGTATTCGTGTCTTCTTCACTGGCTTCCCTCTCCTCAATGTTCTAACCCAAAGCCCCTCTACCCTATCATAGCTTCACCCCAGCATCCTCAATCTTGCCCCCAGCATCCTCAATCTTGCCCCCAGCATGCCTTGATACCACCCCAGCATGCTCAATCTTGCCCTGCTCTTGGTTCTAGCATCAGAGCTTGTGGTCTTAGGATCTCTTGACCACTACCCCTGGTGGTCCTAAAGGATGGCCTCCATGTGCTCTCCTTTATCATTCCTCCCCCGCCAATCCTAAAGGGGTCCCATCTCCATTTTACCCCTCCCCATCTTCAAGGGGGTGGCCCCCATCTTCACTAGGTTTCTCTTTGGCTAGTATAAAATCCATAAGCCCTAGGGAAGTCCTATTCCTAAGGGGTCCCACGGTCGTCTACCTGCTTGTTCAAGGGGGGCTCTCGCTGGCTGCTCTGTGGTCAAGGTAGGCTGCTCTGTGGTGAGCCCCATCTTCACTAGGTTGAGTCTAGTCCTTGTCCCTATAGGGCAGGGCCTAGGCAAGGGCTGGGGGCTCCTAGGGAGCTTGATTCTAGGGTCTAGGCCCTACCCTGTCATTCCCTCTACCATCCACCCTCTCTATCCATCTCCCCACAGGACATCAATCATCACAGGGCCTATCAATCATCCCCCCTATCCCTATCCTCTCGACCTTGACTCTAGACTCTCATCTCTCATGACCACAGGCCCAAAACAAAGCAACCAAAGCAAAGCAACCAAAGCAAAGCAAAGCAAGCCATCCCTGCCCTTGGCTACCCTACCCCTTTGTCATTCCCATCTTGATTGTATGTATGTATGTATGTATGTATGTATGTATGAGCATTGATCTTTTCTTTTGCCGAGGGAGATACCCTAGGGTGGGGTAGCCCAGGGTAGGGTAGGGTTTTTCTCTCATGTATGTATGTGTATGTATGAGTGGCTTTAGCTTTGGATTGAATGGCTGGATTACCCCATGGTTACCCCAGTCTAGGGTAGGGTAGGATACTCGGGATCACTCATGGTTCTAGAATCACGGTTACAACGATTCAACATGCTAAGATCACTTAGATAATTCAAGAGTGATGTGATTCTAGAATCAGGATATAATGAGTGAAAGGTTTATATATTCAGATAGATAGAAATGATCATGAGAGGCAAGATCATTCATTGGCTCATTGATACCCAATCATCTTGATTGTAGCGAAGCTAGGGGAAAGAGTGATCCCAAGGGCTTAGGCAATGGAATTGAAGATCGATTATCCTTGATGTATGTGTATGTATGAGCCCGAAGCATAGCGAAGCCAGAGGGCTCCAAGAAGCATCCCCAGGGCAGGGTAGGGCCTGGCGAGAGCAGGGCTTGTATGTATGTATGAGGGGCAGGGTAGGGTCCTTAGCTTGGGCTTGTATGTATGAGGGGTTGGGGAGCTGCTTTGATGATCTTCTTAGATATTAAAGATCACTTAGGCTTCTTGGGTAGGGTAGGGTCCTTAGCTTGGTCGATAACGTCGGTCATGGTTCTTGGTTCTAGAATCAAGGGGGTTCTTGTAATTGAGCTAGCTTGCAATGATCTTGGCTTCACTCTTGCTCTGTTATCTGGGATCACATCTACATGTAGGCTCAAGACTTCCATAGCAGGACAGATAACGGCATTCAAAGCTTGGTTGACCAGGGTAAGGATTTGGATCTTCTCTAATTGCGTAGCAATGTGAAGATCAGCATGTATGTAGTAGCAGGGTAGGTTAGCCGGAAGCTCCTCCTTGGTCCTGATAATCTCGACCAAAGCAATTGCTTCCCCCATTGCTTCCTTCCCTTGTATGCGGTAGCAAAGCGGGTTGCTATTGCGGTCCAATAAAGATGATCCTATCTTTATTGGAAGATCATCTAGGCTTGTGTATGTGGCTGCCCACTCGAGCCCCTTGCCCCAGGCTTTGCCATCCCAGTAGACCGGGGCAACATGGTCGCTCATCTGTTCAGGTATGGGCTCCAAAAGCGATTTGATTACAAGCATGTATGGTCCCGGCTCCTAGTGGTTAGTGAAGCTATCCTAGGCGATAGCTCTTGGTTCTAGAATCAAGAGTATGAGCATGGTCACTGGGATGAGTGACCATGCTCATTTCCAGTAAGCGACTGTGAGCCTTGCCCTGCGAAGCTCAGTGAAGCGATGGGCTCTTGTATGTATGAGGGCTTCCTCTTGGTCCCGATCTTCTTGTGTTGGGAAGCTTTGCACGAGAGTTTGCCTTGTGGCTATTGCTTTGTCCTTGCTAGTCTTGATGCCCCTGATGATCTTCCTTACTTCGTTGATGTGTGCAGGCACCTTCCCAAGAGGAGGCTTTCCCACAGGACCAATGTATGTAGGGGGCACATGCCTCGACACTACCTGTGGAGAGTTTGGATCGTGTCTGGTCACCTTCAAGCGGTTGGCATCAATGCGCCTTGGATTGGGGTATCCTTCGAATTGAACCGAGACCATTCCGTGGCGACCAAAATTGTCCTCCATAGCAATGCCTGACTGACCAGCAAAAGCTGTTCCCCCTAACACCTTTATGGTGTCTCCTTTGCTAATGCAATCTGATTTGAGTACAGGCATTGTATGTATGAACCCTACTTAGTAGCTTTGACCTTCTTTGCGAAGATCATGTATATGCAAGCATCAGAACCCTCGAATGCAGAGCGTAGAGTCCACCCATCCTTAGCTCTATTTTGCACCTTGCTTTGTATGGTCTCTGCATTCTTTGGTTTGTTGAAACTCAACTCCATCATCTCTGTTTCAATCTTGATCATGATTCATTTCCTCCAGAAGGCATCCTTGCGTCCAATCTTCTTCTTGGACTCACCTACTGTTTGTTGCTGATGCTTATCTAATTGAATCTTAGTTGGCATCCACTTATCGATATCTTTGATCTTAGGTATTCGCAATCCCACAAGTTCAAGATGTATGCGTGGGATTTGAGTTGAATCCATGGTGATATCATAGCTCTGCACAGCCCATTGTGACTGATCTGGAAGTATCACTGTCATGCCCATCCGTGCGCTGTTACGCACGAGAACCATCGTATGTAGCCAATGAGTCAAAGAACCAATGGGTGCTTTGCTTCCTGGATTCAGGTGCCATGAAGCACAGATCACAGTCAACACAATGCGCTGTCGGAACCCACAAACCTGATGCACAGGCTCATGACTTCCCATGTAGGTCACTGATGTTGGGGCTGACTCGGATACCTGTATGTCCACCAGGCCAAAGGTATCGAGCTTCAGCTCTGTAACCAGATCACTGACCCATGGCAACAGCCTTGTTGAGCTGACCAGCGGTAGCTGGCTCTGTTGGTTCTGATTCGGCATGAGCTTCAATGATCCTATCTGGTCTTGGTTCTCTCGGGGGTGAAAGCTTGGCTTTGATGATTGCCATGGCTACGAGGTCTTGAGCCTCGATTGTCCAATGGGAGATTGCTGCTGTGCTCACCCTCAGGTCAACCTTTGCAGGCTCCTTGCGTATGAGGCCAACATCTGTGAGCAACTTGATCTGATTGTTGCGTGCATCCTGAATCTGCTCAAGATACTTTGCACCATGCTGTGAACCGAGGGGCATTGCATCAAATTGCTCCCAGGACTTCAACTCCACTTCTTCGAAAACTGAGAGAGACTCACCGATAGTTTGCTCATGTTCGAATTGCGTAACCCTCTTTTGGTTTGCAGCTCTGATTGCCTCAAGGTCCCGCTTCACGGTCATGAAACCAATGCCCAAGATCTTGCCAATTGAGCGGTAACCCAGCCCTCGCATGCGAAGCCGCACCACATGCTTGCGCCGGTCTTCCATTTCATTCTGCGAACCCTTCACTGGTTTCTTGGTTCTAGGCTTGCCGATACTCTTTGTGGCGGCTGGGGCCGCCACAGCTATAGCAGCAGAACCACTTGGCTTCTGAACTGGTGTACGTGCCATGGGTTACCCTCTCAAGTATGTCTCAGGTGTAACCTTAGCATTGGGGGGAGGATTTGTGCAACCACTCATGGTTACTTGGGCTCGAACCTGTTGCATGCCACTGCATTGGGGGTATGGATCTCAACGTGCTCCTCACCAAGAGCTGGTCTCACACAGAACGAACCGCAGAAGTGAAAACATTCACCACATGTATGACCACTTGCTTCAGCACGTATTTCCCTGGCTGCCTTCTCGAGCTTGGCTCGAAACTTGTGCTCTGCTCCAGAAACCAGAGGTCTGTATCCTTTTCCTTTACCATTAGCCCGAGACATGATCATTTCAACTCTTTGAAGAACTCAAACCACTCCTGAGCTAAATCTTCACAGAAGTCTTCAGGTGCCAACGGTGTCATGTTGTTTCCATCCTCATCAAACACAGGTGAGCAATTCAAGATCGGACACCTGAAGCATGGTGAGCACATGTCGAAGGGCTTGCCAAAGTCAGGGCAGCTCTCAGGACACTTGTCAGGCACCTCGTATTTGTTGGCAATGATCATCAGTTCCCGTCAGGCTTACCTGATGTTGAGCTGCCAACAACGCGATTGATAATTGCACCGTTGGCATCCACATCTACGTTGCAGAGATTCTGATCTACAATCCCTCTGTGTCTGTAGTGGGAAATGTGGCTACTGGCCACCGCATAGCTGGCCTGAGCACCCATGGCATTGGCCACAAAGTTGATCGCCAATTGAGGAGCAATACCGTACTTGGTTGCCTCAGCAATTGCATCCTGATTGGCAGCAAGGAAGATAAACTCCCAGTTGTATTTGGTACGTTGGTGGGTGATCATGTTGAAGATTCGATCCTTGTTGTACTCCTTGCTTGAATTCTCCTCGCCATCTGTGACAATCACCACGATGATCTTGTTGGCTCTCTCATGTTCAGGTGTTGACGCCAATCTGCGCCCCACTTCATCAATGGTGCGACCCATTGCATCCAGGAGAGCTGTTCCACCTCGAGGAACATAGGTACTCTTGTCCATCAGTGAGGCACGACGAATGTCCCCTGAGTACCTGATCTCGTACTCAGTGTCAAACATCACCACCGTGAGATTGGCCTCGCCTGGCTCCCGCTTCTGCTGCTCAAGGAAGCTGTTGTAACCCCCAATGGTGAAACTCCATGGGATGTTCTCCATGGAGCCCGACCGATCTAGAATGCACACCACCTCTGTCTTGTCTCGCATTGCTCTCATCCTCTCTTGTAGATGTTCCATGGCGAAGCAAGCACCCCAACCAGGGTGCCTTTCTCGTTATGGCGTACTCGAGGAATGTCCTCAGCGTGTGCTGAGTCAAAGACTGTGAAGCCGCACCCCCCACACTCACACTCAGGGTCGTAGCAAGTATTGCCACCTGCTCCTTTGCAGATTGAGCAACTGTCGTGCAGTCGTAGAGCCTCCTGCACCTTGGCCTCATCTGGCATGAATATCAGATCAATAGCTCTAGGCTCTGGTTTCTTCCTGGTCACTGCTGTCTTCTCCATCTTCTTCATCATCCTCACTATCCCCACCCAAACTGAAGATCATATCAGCCGTAAGAGATCCTGTTGCCCCACACTGGTGACAATGGATCTGCACAATGCCCTCACCATCCGTATCAACTTCCAAATCCGAATGGCCACACTTCGTATCCTCTGACATTCCTTTTCTCCTTTTCAAAATGGAAGATCGTCATCTCCAAAGGTCGTCTTTGGAGAGCAAAGTCCCTCACGCATGCGAGCCAGTTCATCTTGATCGTAGACGCTGCGAGATAGGTTATCTACCTCAGTGTTCTTGGCTCTTGGAATCCACTTGAAGGTGATTGACTTGGAGTATTGATCTCGTGCCTCTAGAACCATGTCCCTCAGAGGAACAAGCTTGAGGTCATTGCACTGCCACTGCCCATTGACCTGATTAACAATAAGCTGAGAATCTGACTGCAAGATCACAGGCTCTCGCTCATGCTCTGGCAGTCCAATGAGCCAGAGCATTGCAGCGACCACCGCTTGGTATTCACCCACGTTGTTGGTTGCCAGTAATCCTCCCCGAATTGAGATAGAGGCTGCCTGGTAAACGATGCCCTTGCCTGGTCTCTTGACAATGAAAGCCCAAGCAAGAATGCCACCTGGGTTAACAGGTTCTATACTACAATCTGTGTTCACTATGTACATTGATGAAGCCATATCTTGAGATCACCAATCTCTATGAAAGTAGGCATGCCCAACTTCTTAGCCTCATCATATTCTCCGACCGCACCCTCAGATTGAATCCAATCATCAGTCATAATGATTGCATCACAACGACGTAGTAACTCCAACGTTCCATTTAGCCAGAATGGATCATCACATTGCTTGTTGAAGAAACGGAACATCGTGTGAGGGCAAAGCGGGATTGCTCCTGCTTTAGCAACACGCAACGCCAGCTCTTCAGCATGACGAACGTTGCACTCCACATCCCATGGAGTTTCACCGCGGTATGGACCTGCAATATAAACGATCTTCATGGTAACTATTATCCCAAACTTCGTTGTGCAGCAATGTATTCATCAGGCATAGTGGTGATAACCAACGTGTAGGTAACATGACGACCATCTGAGTGCATCCATTGGTCACCTTGGCATGGTCTAAATCCCGCAATGAGCCAAGCTTCTCGATGTTCCACATCAGACCTAAAACAATAATCTCTTTCTTGAGCTAGTCTTCCTTCCAGTCGATCTAGTTGAGCTTCGATCCTCTTCAAAGTCTCGTAAGAGATGTTCATGATTTGATCCTTTCCACACCACAAGCATCACCAATGGTTGAAGCCACTGCATCCCAATCGGGGATTGCACTCACTGGGTCCCACACGAGCTGGCGCACCTTCACAGCATGGCCCCAAGGTCTGAGACCACGCTCTGCCTCTTCAATCAGCTTGGTATACCCAGCTCGTAGCTCTTTCAGGTAAGAGAGAGGGACCTTGGACTCTGCCTCTCGGTTCCTCATCTGCATCCTCTTGAATGCTGTTTCAGGCTGGGCATCCAGGTAGACCAACAGCGTGGGTGGGAGCAACGTGTTGCACATGATCTCGTAAGCCATCTCATAGGTCTTCCAATCGATAGGATCGATGTTGCCCAACTGCATGTGCATCTTGGCGAACACACAATCACCAGCAATGGAACGATCAAGAATCGCACCAGCACCAGCAAAAGCACCAATGGACACACAGGCAGCCGCTCGCTGCATGGCATATCGACGATGGAGCATAAAGATCTGAAAGCCGAAGGCGTACTTGGCTGGGTTCTGGTAGAACGGACCCAGGTATGGGTTGTCCTCCACAGGCTCCTCTAGAACCAAGAACCCAAGACGTTTCCCAACTTCGCGAGCAAATGTAGTCTTCCCGCAACCAATGATGCCTTCAACCCAAATCAGTGGCTTCATGTCAACCTTCCTCCTTGGTCCCAAGCTTGCTACCAATAAACGCTCCGACTCGAAGCCAGAACTCTGGGTCAATATCCATCTGGGCAATGCATTCAATGGATTGATCTTTGATATTCACCTGTGCCTTTCCTTGCTTGAATGCGCTTCGTATCGTTGAATGAACACCGTTGGCTGCGTGAATGAACTCAGCCAACTGATGCCAATCGTTCAAAGTCATCTCTAACATTTATCACCTATGCAAAAGTCATGAGTGGGGTTCTTCTCAATCTTTCCAAAGCTATGTTACAGTAGTTCCAACAATGAACAGAGTGTGGATCTAGACCGAGGTTAACCCACTCCATTTTGAAAGCCCCTGTGGCCTCATTGACAACCGTCTTCTGACGCACAATGCTTTTCATGTGCTCGTAAAAGTGAGTCTCGAAGATGTACAAAGGCTCGAAGTATCCCGTCTTAGGGTGACGACACTCTTGAACCAGAGCCCGAGGACTGGGCCACTCCACCTCACGCTCTGCAATTGACCGCATTGCCAGATCAATGCTGAGGTATCGACTCAGCAGGCAGGTGTACTTGAACTTGACCTGAGGCCCACCCTTCCTCACGAGCATCTTGTACTTGGGGCGATCTCCCCAATGGACGATCTCACGTTGCTGTTCAACGTACCAGGCCACAAAAACTCTCTTGGGGAATGCACGAGCGAACTCCATTGCCTCGTTGGCATTGGGCATCGCATCTATGATGCACAGATCAACATCGTACTCCTTCATCAGTTGGTAGCCACGTTTGAAAGGGGTAACCCTCTTTCCGGCCTCCCAGTAGATTGGATTCTGGTCATCCACGATCTCAAAGTGTAGGACTCTCTTCTTTCCACCTGGCAGTCGTTTGGCGATGATGATGTAGTTGTGGCCACCCATCTGATCAATGCCCATGGCCACGGCTGCCTTCTGGGTCTTCTCCATCCACATCACATCAGTATTGGTGCAAGCTTCAAGATCATCATCAGTGATGGGAATGTTCTCCTCATCTACATAAGGCTTACCCAGTTTGGCGTTGAAGAACTCTTTGATATTCTGTGTGGTCTTGTAGTTCTCCCAGATTTCAGCAGGAGAGATGAACTTCGATAACATCTGATGAATGTGATAGCTCTGAACCGGAGCCCCTGGACTGTGGGGCAGGAACTGACCATTTTGAGGATCATCAATCCTCATCTTGCATCGTGGGCAACGATAGTAAACCTTCTTACCCACAACTGCCATGCAATCAGGAAAGACTTCACTCAGAATAACACCATCTGAGCAATTGCATCGTGTGTGCCAATAGTTTTGTGTACCTCTTAAGAATTGTCTATGTATATCGTGGTTAGGATATCCGGCAGTAGATACTTGAAGAACATTCTTGAAATTACTATGACTAACACGCTCTCGAGCTTGATAGATGTCCGATGCGTCAAGCAATCGAACCTCATCAAAGGCAATCATGTCAAAAGGTGTTGAGTCCTTTGAGGCCACACCACCTAGGTGACGAAGATAGAAAGAACTGTCCACTCCAATTTGCTTATACCCCAGCGTATCTGTGTCCTTGATCAGAGCTGCCAGCTCTGCATTGGAAGCAATCAGTGGAGCCAACCGATCTTTTGAGAGAAGCTTCACACCTTCGTCAGTGGGAAAGAACAAACATGCCTTGGCAGAGTTGGTCTTACAAAAATGAATCAACCTGAGAAGTAGCCAAATGGTGGCACCCATCTGAGCTGACTTCATCAAGATCACTTCTTGAGCACGATCCATGTAGAGCGGGATGAGATACTTGTGCTTATCAAAATCGAAGGCACGATGATCAACCCTGATGCCAGAAGTGATAACCCACAGTGGGAAGCTCGCCTCACTGAGAGCTTTCAGTTGGTCAGGGGTGACATTCTTGGGACTGACTGCCTGTAGGTTGGCATTGAAGATTTGTTGCTGAGGTGGAGCCAATGAACCGAACATGCTCTGAAAGGATTGCTGCTGGGGGGAAATGGACTTCTTCACCTTGACCGGAGTACGTTGGATCTTGACCCCAAGCTTAGCAGGAGTCCTCTTGATGGGGGCTGGTGTGGTCATCCTTGTGTTCCTGATGTTGACTCTCGATAGATATCCTCTTCAGTCAGGAAAACCATGCTATCTGCCTGCTGATACAGGATCATTGAAGCTGAGTTGCGGAAGGTGTAGACCTCCACTCGCTTTCCGTCCCTTTGAATCTTCTCCACAAGTGGGGCATAGTCCCCATCACCACTAGCAATGATAAAGGTATCGAATGCGTGAATCTGCTGGAGTGCATCCACAGCAATGCCCACATCCCAGTCTGTGTGAAAGGGCTTCTCAATCCCCTTTTCGTACTTCATATGCCGAGTGCGAACCTCGTAGCCAAAGCGTTCAAGTGAGCTTAGGAACCTAGTGTTTCTGGAACCCTCCTCCCGCACACGTCCATCACCAGCCACTCTTCGATGAGGTGCAGTGATGGTATAGGCAACTGCTACCACATCTCTTGGAACCTGAGTGAATCCACCCTTCTTGATCTTGGCAAGCAAGCCAGCGTAGTTCACACGTGCAGTGATCCCGTACACCTCACGGCATGAGTGCCACAAGTTGTTAACGTCTACAGCTAGGTAGACTCTCTCGTGAGCTGCCATCACTTACGAAGATCGTTCTCTTTGCACAAACACTGAGTGAGGGGCTTACCACACTGAGTACATGTGGGAATTGTCACTGGAGGCTTGGGTCGGGGCTTGGGTTGTGACGGATTCTTCATGTGATCTTCTTTCTGAATAGAGTTCATAGCCTTCTTAAGCGGCCCCCCACAGAGATCAATGTGCTGATTTGGGTGCCCACGGTAGTGGACCACAATCACTCGCACGCCAAGCTGCTTAGCCGTCGAGATCAGTCGCTTTGTGTCCATGTCATAGAGGTGCGCCCACTGTTTTGAACGCTTGAAACACAAGGGTGCATTCATCCCGAGCGCCGGATAGACGTGCAAGCCCTGTCCTCCCTCCGCAGCATAGAGCATGGCCTCGTTTGACTGGCCTCTCTCGAAAGCCCTCATGGCTTCTCCCTTGTTGCTTCGGGTGACTGTGCCTTGAGGACATGAACGAGCCCGTAGTAAGCAATCAGGGCAGCATCTGCTCGCCCATCCATGGTCAGTTTGGTGCCCCGTGGCGTCTTGAGGGGCAATGCCGGGAACAACCGACTGGCCAGCAATAAGGACTTGGCCTTGGGCTCTCCTCCAGTCACTCCCTTGTGCATCTCCTTGGTCCAAGCATTAGCATCGATGATCTGGTACGGAACGTCCAGTGCTACTAGAGCCATCTCCATCAACCCGAAACCCTGACCTGTCTTGAAGGTTGAGGAGACCCCCTGCTGGGGCATTGCATGGGCCTTCTCAAAGAAGACCATTGGCTGTTGTAGCTGATCGGGATCACTTCGAATCACATTGAGCGTGTCTCGAAGAGAAGTAAAGATAGATCGAAGATCAAAATTACGCTTGATGCTGGTTTTGGTTTTACCAGCATTGGGACCCTTGCGTGGAGTCGTCTTCTTCGTGCTCGAGATGGTGGGCATATCCCACCACGAGAGCACAGAGAACCGCTGATCGATGATCACAATCGCACCACTGAGACCACCATCGATTCCTATGGAAATGTAGCTTAGCATTTCGATCTCCACTCTATCCCATCACTGTACTTCTCTCAATAGACGATCCACCCAGCCTTGTCGCTCACCCTGGTTCCACCACCTCAGGTACTTGTTCTCCTCCTGCACAGTGTCTTGAATATTCTGAAGTGCTTCCCTATCCACGTTGGACTTCCCATTTCCTCCTGGATGCTTCTCCGATTCTGCTTTCCTCAGAAGCTCAGGATTAGCCACCACGATCTTGTCCCAAGCACAGGCTGTGGAGACAGCAATCCCCACCTGTTCGTGAATCTCTCGCCACGACAATCCAGCGACACGAAGTTGATGCACCTTCATCGCCTTCGCAGGATTGTACTTACTAAGCTTCGCTTTTGAGGTCATGCTTTCCTCCTCTGCTGTGCCTCAGCAGCCAGCTTCCTACGACGTTCGATCCTGGATTTGGTCAGCTCAATCTCTTCCTCGAGCTTTGCTGCCACATTGTCACGTGGCTCAAACTTGCGAAGGAACTCGCTGATCTTGAGATAAAGACTATGCCTTTCATCAGGATCGATTGGAGGAAGCACAAGAACCGCCAAGCCGTAAAACACGGCTACTAGTCTGAAACGATCCTGCGCTTTGTTGCAAAACACCACTGCCTGCCCATGTTTGAGCTTCCACTCTCCCTTCACTTCTTCCAAATACCTCTGGTTCCAGGTCACATGTCTCAGGTTGGAATTTTCCTCGAATCCGATAATGCTAAGCGGGCTTGTCACCATCTTCTCCTTCCTCTTTGGGTTTGTCTGGAAACTCAACATCAAGTGGCTTCTCAGGCGTGACCAATAGGGACCCACACTGAGTACAAGTAGCTTGGTGAATGTCGTTTTCATCAATCTCTGTGAGCCCAAAACCTTGATCGCAGGTCTCACACCACCAGTCGTATTGAGACCGGCGCAGAACCTCGAGATGCTTCTGTTCCTCTTCAGGTAGGTCTCCCCTGTAGACCACGTAGGTATTGATCTGCTTCTTGAGGTGATCTACCTCATCACGGATGATGATGTTCTTCTCAAGCCATTTCTTGAATGGCTTGAGCTGCATGAGCTGCATGAAGATCTCAAGTGCTCTTGACTTTGCGGTTTCCTCCTTTTTTTTGTGGGCTTCGACGAGTTTTTTCACCTTGTGACTGTCCAGTAATCCTGCTTTCTCTGTGGCCATTATTTCCTCTAAGCTTGGGCTCTTCCACTACCGGAATGGGAAGAGGCTTGGGCACTGATTGCTCAATGATGTTGTCCTGCACGTGCAGGTTGATATTGGTGATGTTGCTGTCTTCGAGAAGCTGCCTAATCTGATCTATTAAAGCATCACCCTCAATCTTATTTCCCACCATTGACAGGGACACGGACCTAGGACGATGCACTTTGATCTGAATGTCGTCGCAAGTAAAAATCGCACGAGCATTCTTTGGCAGCTCCTTGCTGAAGTTTCTCGCAAAGGCAGCCATACGCTCCGAATCCACTGTTTTTGGGACCGTCACATGGATCAAAACATGGTCTGCCCCAATGCTCTCCTCACGAAGCTCCGCTCCATCATCAAACTTCTTCACCCAGCCTGGAAGCTGCCAGAATGGTTCTATGCGTTTCTCGCTCATGCGGCCAACTGTACCAGTTCTTCTTCCGTGGGTTGATACTTCATTGGCCACTTAGACTGACCATGAATGTTGGCCTTGTGCCACAGATCTTTCTCACTACACTCCACCATCACCTTCTTTGCGATCACAGAGTCCGTCGATGGTACGTTCCCCTGTACGTAAATGCACAGTTCTGCCACCTTCTTCCCGCTTCGGAAGACCCTTACATGGCTCTGACCCCTGACGATCTGGTAAACCAGTCCACTCTCACCCCTCACAATAATGAATCCGTAGCGTAAGTAACGCTTCCACTCCTCCCCATCCAACATGCTCCTGAGAAGTCTAAGCGCAACAATCTCAGAGGGGCTCACCTGGCTGAAATCAGCCAGTCTGTGAGCAAACCTAGGCTGAGCCCCACGATGATTAAGAGGAACACTACCAGTGATCTGTTGTTTCATCTTCTGACGAAACTGCTCTTCCTTCATCTTCTTGGGATCAACAGTGTAAGGGTAATTCGATTGAATGTAAGTGTAGATCGGATTCTCATTAGGCCACAGGATATTAGACGTTGCAGTGCCACTGTTGGCAGTTAAACCATCCCACTTCCGTGTGACATAGATAACGTTGGAGACAATTGTGCCCGTTGCATCAATGTCACAGTTGTTGGAAGTAATGTAGGGGCCACTATTGTCTGCCCATTGTGCTGTGATATTCCCCCAGGTGTGAGTTCCCTCCGTTGGAGAATAACCCCAGCATGAAGGCACATAGATCTCCTTCATCACCTCAGCCATCCCAGGAACTATGCTCTTCACTTGTTTGGGATGAGGATTGATGGACTCCAGAAATGCAGCTCGCTTCGATCCTGGAAGTGTGTATCCGGGATGCTTTCGCTTAATACAGTTCTGTTGCCAACGATCCATAGTGGGGGCAAGCATCGAAGCCTCCTAACCAGGCGCAGTCGGGGGAACCATCACAGCTTCGGCTGGTCGATTAGGATATTGCATCCCCCCAATCATCCTACCTTGAGTCAGCACGATCTCTTCAAGCAGAGAATCGAAGTCCTCGATACGCCGCCCCTTGGAACCATCCAACCGGCACACGTAGGCTCTGTATCCTTTCTTGATGTGCTCTTCAAACTTCTGGCGAGCCTCTTTGGTTTCTTGTTCGCTCTTGCGGCTCCACACAATGCGTGTGTCCCCACTATCATCCAGAATACGCAGCAAGAAGAGGTCAGCGGCTCGCTTCGGTGGTTCTAGAACCATCTCCCCTGGAAGGAATGGTCCCTCAACCACAGTAAACCCTTGGTTGCGAAGGACATCAACGCGATGTTGAGCTTCGAGAACATCCTCTGACTTCACTGGGTCCCACACGATCCTTTTCCTCAAATCCATTGCTGGGTCGGCATTGAGACAGAGTGGCATGGTGATCTCCTTTCTAGAACTTGAAGCTGCCCCCATCCCCACCCTTGTCATCCTTCCCATCCTCCTCATCTTCCTCTTCAACATTTTCCATGATGGGAATGGGGTCATATTCCTTCTTGTCACTGTTGAGAGGGATGACCACACCATTCTCCAGGTCTTCACCCGAGGCAGCCTTGATGTCCTCGCTTGGGTCGAAATCCTGATCGAGATCAGTTCCATAGTCCTGAAGCATCGCACGCGCCCGACGGATGAGACTGTCAGCTCCCTTGAGGATTCCGATCTTGTAATGGTTCTCAGCGAAGTTATTCTTGCCTTCCACTGACAGATCGTGCTCTTTGACTTGGATAGCCCTATCGATGTCATCAACCATCAGACTCATGCGCTGGATGACTGACCCCGCAGCAACACCCACAGGAGCCGGGAAGTGATCGTCATAGGGCTTCCCCACAATCTCTTTTGCCTCGCCCATCTTCTTCCTCCTTGGCTGCCCAAGCTTGTCCCTGATCAACTCACGTTCAGGATCATGCTCAGGTGGAAAGTAGTCGATCACTTCCACTCGAGGAAGTGATCTTTGCTGTACCGTTTGACGCAGAGGGCTCTTCTTTCGCCGAATTGTTCTCGGCATGGTATACCTGCACCAGCATCCGATCAGGTCCCCCATCTCTCACACACCTATGATGTAGGTTACAACCATCTTGAGACTGCTCACCACAGGACGGTAGAGCATTTCTTTCGCCTTCTTCGATTTCCCTGGCACCACCACGAGGTAGTTCTCATGATCCCGAGGATGCGTAGAACCAAGCTGCACGGCATACTTCATCAGATCACCACCACCAATGGGGCAATACTCTCCCTTTCCAATCACTCGAATCACCACACCTTGCTTTCTTGTTGAGGTCCCTGCTGCTTGGCTATTCCAAAACACCTCGTCCCCAACTTTGAATGTTTGACGCTCGATCTTCTTCTTTGCCATGATGATCTCCTCTACTTGAGAATGCCTACAGCTTCCATCTCTCTGATCAATGCGATACCGCCACGCTGCCTTCGCTCCTTCGTAGCGGCTGACTTCATAGGCACAATCTCATCAGCGATAATCTTCCCCTCTTCATAGCGGTCACCCATGATGATTCCGTTCTTGACCACTCGATAATGCTTGTGACTACACTGGGGACAAACCACCACATGATTCCCTTCAAGAGCTATGTTGAGCTTGAGGTAGATGTAGTGCTGGCAGTCTCCACACCAGAACTCAACCTCGATGCGCCTTCCTGATTCTAGACACACAGGAACCGAAGGATCATTATAGTTGGGTAGTCCTTCTCGAATCATTGCTAACTCAAGCTTGTCCTTCATAGCTTCCTCCAGAAAGCGATCCTAAGTCTTGCCTCACGTGCCATCCTGAACTTTGCACCCGGCAGTAGAGCACAAGCTTCAATGTCCTTAACCACAGGAAACATCTTGCCCACCAATTCGGTAGCTTTCAGCGTGGAGATCAACCCAGCATCATGAAAACGTCTAACCTGATCAATCTGATCTGCTGGAGTAATGGGAGCAGGACAACCAAGGTACTCCATGTCGAAGGAAGGTTTTTGCTTCTCCATTGCTCCCTTGATGATCATGGTAATGGGAAGCGACTCGTGGATGGGAATCCCACCAATGGTCACAGTCTGAAGACCCCCGTTAGAACCACCCAGTTGAATCTCAGCGGGCATTGCTCTCAGAACCCGCTCGTATCCCTCGTGCATCTCTCGATGGTATCGATCCAACACATCAAAAAGGTACATACCCACCAAATCCATGTAGGCATCATCGAGAAGTGAACGACCCAGCGTCTCGAAGCACCGAAGGATCACTTCGTACTTCCGCTCGAACGAAACAACCCTAATAGCCATTTCAGAAACCGAATACTCACTCTTATATTCCTGGGACCGTCCCACCTGAGCCGTTGCTCTGAATGTGTGTGCGTCAGTCGTCGTAGATAACTCCTTAATCTCCAGTACCTTCAAAGGTATGGCAATCGGTGATGGCATCAGTCGATCAATAATCTTCTGGAGAGTGTCGATATTCATTGCTTCAACGTATGACACTGCGCCCCCTCTCCTTTACTACCGTCAGTGTTCCATCGAAGAGTCCTTTCATGCCAGGCTGATGTGTGATGACAAAGACGGACCCTGCATCCACTGCCATAGATGAAAGCAGTGCCATGACAGCATCAACCCCAGATTCATCCAATCCCTCAAAGGGCTCATCGAAAAAACGCTGAGGGAAAGCTTTCCGAGCCCGAGAAGCAACCAGGTCAGACAGCACGAAATTGATCGCCAAATCTGCTCGACCCTTCTCTCCACCTGAATTACCAGCGTACGTATCCGCTCCATTCTCATTAGTCACCTGCACCGAGAACTGCTCTCGGACCTCGCCTGACTTTAAGGTAGTCTGAGTAGAGAACTCAATCTTGATTTCCCCATCAGAGAGAGCCTGGCTGTAGTGTGCCGCCCGCTGGTTCATGAAGGGGGTCACTGATTCTAGAAGCAAGCTCTTGATGCCCCGGTTGCTGAACCCCTCCTCCCAGAACTTGAGATGACGCAATTGCCTCTCACAGGCAGCCACACGAGCTGTCAGTGCTTGAATCTTCCGAAGGTGGTCACAAATGGTCAACTTTTCACGATCAATCACATTGGCAAACGGTGACTGAGCATTTGTAGCTTCAACTGCGGCAGTTCGAAAAGATTGGATATGCTTGTCAATTAGCTCAAGCTCTCGCTGTGCCTGTTGAACATGATTGATCTGGTTCTCGAAGGCCCGAATCTTCGTTGCTGCCCCTCTCACAAATACCTCAGCCCCATCCAAAGACTCATCCCGCTTCTCTTGCAGTTCCTTCAATGCCCTCTTGGCCTCCCCCACTTCCTCAACAACCTCCCTCAATGCCTTGACGTTCATCTTCAGTATGCTGTCAATCACATCCAGAGATGCTGCCACCCCATCCGGAGTGATGGGCCTCTCACACGTTGGGCACTGGCCCACCAGCTCTTCAATCGCATCGTGACGATGGACCAAATCTGCTTTCTCATGATCGAGTGTAGCCTGAAGAGTGATCTTCCCACTAAGATGCTGACGCAGGGCATCCTCCTTCTCCACCCACTTCTGACGAAGCTCCTGCATCATCTGACCAATCTGGACAGACTTCTCCTTAGAGTCCCTCAACGCATCCCCAATCGTAGCAATGAGAGTGGGATCAATTGTACCCCAGGGTTTTAGGATTTCCTTCTTTTGCTCTTCACCAGAAGCAACCTGCTGTTCCAAATCAGCAACACGCTGAATCCTATTCTTCTCAAATGTATGTCCTTCAGTTTGGTATTGGCTTAGTCTCTCTCGACATAGTGTGATACTTGTCTTTGCACCATCCAAAGCTGTCTTGAATGTGGATTCCTTCATCTCCACCTGTCGAAGAAGTTGACGAACTCGTCCCCGAGCCTCGGCTAGTTTCTCGATCTGAAGAGCTTGTTCTAGAACTGACTTCACTTCCATGTCAGTCATCTGGCTGAACCGTTTGAAGCTTCCCTGAGGCATCATCGGCCCACGAATGAAAGTATCGTAGTCGATCCCTAGAATCTCATCGATCTTCTCCTGGGTCAGAGCCATCGTGGCCTGAGTTAAATCAGAAGAGGTATTGGTGGGTGGATCGAAAGACCACAACTCGAGGGAGTTTTTCTTTGTCTCGTGCTTCCTACACCGGAGAATGCTGTACCCCACACCTCCGTAAGTGAATTCCAGGAAGCAAGAACAGTCCTTCCCCACCTTCCGATTGATCACAGCATCCCCAGACCCGCCCCGAACCATCTTGCCCCAAATGCACCACACTAACCCCTCAAATAATGTGCTCTTACCGCTCCCATTACTGTCTGCCACTTGACTGTCTTGGTTCTCACCCTCAATAAGAACCAAACCCTTCCCAGTCAGTTGCCACAACACCTCCTCAGCAATGCTGAGGAAGTTACGAATGCTCAGGGTCTTGAAGATGACATTCATGTTTGCCCAGCTCCAATAGGGAGTATCCTGCGATGTCACGCCAAGGGCTCTCACCACCAAGATCAGGACCACCACGGGCAGTGGCAATACGATTAAGCTTGTCCAACACTCGCACCACAGTCAAAGCTTCAGCCATCGCTTCAGTAGGGATTCCCTTCTCATAGAGAATCCTCATGATCTGTCCCGCCTTGGTGAAGCTGTCTCCGTACTGCTTTTGCTTCTCTGTCACCAACTTTCCAACCTCAGCCCCGATCTGTTCGTAGGTCATCCCAACAATTCCTTCCCAAGCATGAACAACATCTCATCATCAAGCTGGGGATCAGTTTGGCTGTGAATGTAGGACTCTAGCATCTCCTCGAAGTCCATTCCCACCTGGAATATGGGTACCGGTCCTGATGCGACCTGTGACTGTTCTAGAACCACAAACTCCACTACTCTGGCCCCGGTGCCCATCACGTTGGTCCGCAGCTCACTCTGCTCGAGATCTGTGGGAAACTCCTCACACATGATCCTGATGTAGCATCCCCTAATGTCGCTCTCCTTGAGCCCAACACCCTCTCGAATGGTTTGCAGATCGAATTTCTTGAAGGTGGGACCAGGCAATGCTTTGAATCGAGGGGTCTCCCCTGGTACCCACAGCCAACACCCTCGAAGTGAACCCACATCACCCCAGTTGTGGTGGTGGGGGGCTCCAATGAAGCGCACGTTGTTCGCGAGCTTCTGAGGATGGTGATAGTGTCCTAGGAAGATCTGAGAAAACGCTTGCTGGAATTGAGAGATGTCCTTCATGGACAGACAATGCTTGTCGATCAAAACCAGATTTGATCCTATGCTAGCCCCATCAACACCAAAGTGTCCCAGAAGTATTGCAGGATCACCTGGAGGGTTTTTGAGTGCTTCATTGATCTCTACAAGGATGTCATCCTTTTCTGGAGTGTGAGGCAGAGCCAGAATGTGAAGGTCTTCACCCTTGGTTGTGAACTTGACCCATCCTGGCTTGTCCATCACCGTCGCCACAGCTCCAAAAGCATAAACACTGTGGACATCCCCCCGCCGAGAGGTCTGATCGTGGTTGCCCACAAGCAACCCCACCATTCTTCCCAGTGACATCTTCGAGATTCCTTCGAAGATGGCATTGAATGTTTGCACGTGAATAGTACCTCGAGTGTGGAACATGTCTCCACCAAAGAGGATCAGATCAACCTTCTCCTCTTTGGCCACTGCTCTGATCTGATCCAGTGTTTCCACAGCATCCCGAAGCCTGGAGTTCATCCCGTTGGGTAGAAGCTGAGCGTAGGGTTTGAATGCGTGGCCATGAAGATCACTAAAGAGAAGTACCTTCATGTAATCAGACCCTTCTCCTTGGCCAACCACTCTGAGATCACAAGCTCACCTGTCTCCCCCACTTGTTCCTTCTTATAGATCTCAGAGTCATCATCAACCTGGCTATAGGGGATCCATATCTCTTCCCCTTCGTAGTCCACCTTCAGAGCTTTCTCCGTGGCATGAAGCACTGTCACTGTGCCTTGCCACTTCCCCTCAGCGGGTGCCCGTCTCACTCTTCATCCTCCACTTCCGTCTCTACTTCCCCAGCAACGGAATTCTTATGGTAGTGATTTGACACCACCTGCTGGACCAGATCAGGATACTCAGGATGTACCATGACCTTCTCCTGAAACCCTTTCCAACCCAGGAACTTCACCTCTTCCGATGAGGTGGACCAAGATCGCCACGTCTTTCCCGTGATCAACCCCTGCTGAATCGAATGCTCGAAAACAGAGTAGTTGAGACTGAAACCATGATTCCCAATGCAAGGAACCACAACAGATCTCAGCATTGGAGCCATCTTGTTCTTGATCACCTTCACCTTGACCCGATGCCCAATGATCACTTTTTCCTCATCCTTGTCCTTAATACCCTCACCGATAGCTCCCACTCGCTCAAGGCGAATCCTCAACGTCGAGTAGAACTTGACCTTCTCCCCTCCGTAGGTCTCCCAGGGGTCCCCGTACTTCACGTTCATCTTCCGATAGAGGTGGTTGTTGAAGACAAGAGCAATACGCTCTCGGGAGATCATCTGGATGAGACGTTGGAGGTTCTTACCCACCACCTTCGCTGCCTCAGCGTAGAAATGATCATCAGCTTCAGCAGTAGCCTGAGCCTTGGTCGGGGTTCCACCTAGTGAATCCCATCCCATGCAAATGAGACGGTCTGTGCTGAACTCCTTGATCGCTTCAACGAGAGAAACAAGACGTGTGAACACATCTTCGATGGTTTCACACTGGATCACAATCAACCGACTTAGATTGACTCCCAGCTTCTCGAAGTAAGAAAGATCAATGGACTGCTCTGTGTCAATGACCGCAGCAATGCCACCTGTGGCCTGTGTCTCTGCGATGATCTGACCCAGAAGCGTTGTCTTCCCTGTTCCATTGAGCCCAGCAATCTCAGTGAGCCTTCCAAAGGGAATGATGGGACGGGGCATGGGAAGCCCACCGGCAATGGCACTATCGATGAGAAAGTTGCGTGTGCTGACCCAGTGATCAATCTGGCAGAGAATGGTTCCAGAATCAGGAATGAGAGCTGATCTGGAACCAAACTGGTTCTCCATCTTCTTGACGACAAGATGAACCAGTTGATCTTCGTCAGCCTGGGTAGATGACTTACGTTTGACTGCGGTCCTGGCCATGACTGCCTCCTGGACAGGGGCAGCTCTGCCTAAGAAGAAAAGCTGCCCCTGCCTCTACGAGATCTAACGGTTGCCGTCGATAGCCGCACGCATCCGTTTGGCCAGATCGTCCACATCGCCCGTGTCCATCTTCCCCGCAGCCTTCCCTGTTGCTGGAGAAGCAGGCTTCTTTCCCGCCACGGGAGCCGCTGGCTTGCCAGCAGGTTTGGCAGCAACAGGAGCAGGCTTGCTAGCTGGTTTCCCAACTGGCTTCCTCTTTTCCTTGGCCAACCTTGCCTCCGTAACAACCTTGCAGTCCTCGAATAGACCGCAATCCTCAGAGCACTGGGTATCACCAGCATCCAACTCCGCACCGAAACATGGAGGAGGACCCTCCCCTTCTTCCTCTGCAACAGCCTCTTCCTCGACAGCCTCTTCCTCGACAGCCTCTTCCTCCTCTGCAACCTCTTCCTCTGCAACCTCTTCCTCTTCGACAGCCTCTTCCTCAACAGGCTCGGGCTTGGGAGCAGGCTTCTTGGCGACAGCCTTAGCAGCAGGCTTAGAGGCAGCCTTAGCAGCAGGCTTACTCTCCCCATTGCCACCCTCAATGATTTTTCCCTCGGCTAGATACAGCTTCTTCATCTCCTCTGGATCGACCCCCTCAAGCAGAGCCTTCATCACATAGGGCTCCTTGAAAGGCATGATAGCATCCAGATCATGAAGATCAGGCTCTGAATCGACCGGAGCAGGTGTCGATTTGGTCTCGATGCGAACCCTGTACTGAGTCTGGAGATCTTTTCCCGTGCGAGTGATGACCACGTTGTGGCCTTCCGTAAGATCCGTCAGATCAATCTCGTCACAGAAGATGTCCAACAGTTCCTTCAGAATGGTAGGCCCATAGTTGAAAACCTGGATCTTGGGGGAATCCACCCCAGGAATCTCCTCGACACCTTGAAGCTTAAACTCATCAAGATCCTCCTGTGACCACGTAGGGTCAGTCAGATCAATGATGTTGCTGTAGGCACGCTGCTTCGCTCGAAGCTCCTTTGCCATCTCCAGATCGTTGGGGTCTTTTGTTCCCCGCAGGCGGTTATACTCATCACAAACCGGACACTCCTTGGTCTCGCTCCCAGGAGTGAGCCGAGGGCACGTGAGGTTGACCTGATTCTCCTCGTCAGGACCAATCCCCCAATGCACGTACATCTCACGCCAGAACTGATTGGCGTTGGGGCCTTCACCCGTCCAAGCCGGGAGGATGCGAATGCGGTTCTGTCCCTGCTTGGGCTTCCAGAAAGTCCGTGCTGTCCTCTGGAAACGATTCTCAGCCTTGGCTGCCTCTTCGGCTGCTTTCGCTTTGGCTTTTTCAACTGAGGTCTTGAACGTTGCCATGTCTGATCTCCCTTGTGTTACGGTTTACGGACTGGAGTTCGTGTATTTCTAGAATCACGAGGGGGTTGGTTAGTCACTGATGCAACAACTCGACGCCTAGCCAACTCTGACGCTTTGATCTTGGCCTTCTCTTGGAGAAGAACTGGATCTGCATTTCCTTCAGCCCGATAATTGGCTCCTAAGCTAATCAACATCTCCTTCCTTTGAACAAATGCCTCTCGACCAGCCGAAAGCATACCGTAATACTTCTTGGTATCGAGGTAAGATTCGTAGGCAGTTTTGTACTCAGGAGAAGTGATCACGCTGTTCTCAACCATCTTCTCAGTGAGCTTGACGGGTTTGGCGGGAGAGGGTGGGCAAGATGCTTCCATGCGAACCCTGTGATCTTGGCGAGCATATAGTTGATCCAGATCGTACTTACGACGATTCATCAAATCCTTGGCCAGCTCTGACACCATAGCCCACCAAGCGAACTTGCGAGCCTGAGTCAGGAACTCTGCATCCAGGTCCTGACCGTCAATTGTGATGTCTTCCTCAAGGCTTGCCTCATAGCTGATCCCGTCTATTGTGACATTCACCTCTAAACCAGTGAAATTGTTGGGCATCCCGAATCATCCTTTCCACAGCAAAGGCACAGAGCTTGCCCTGTATCCTTTGTTATAACCAGGTGAGGGTCTACCGTATCGCTTGAGCCAGCTTCAGCTCATGCTTTTCGGCCCAAGTAGAAGAGGAGTAGGATACGTCCACGGTCATGGGCACTTCAAAGTTGAAGTCTTCCATTTTGGCCTTGACTTCACCCAGGTGCTTAAACTCGTCCACATGCCAGTAGAACACCAGCTCGTCGTGAATGGGCATGATGACCGCTGATCTTGCATCCTTCAAAACTGAGTTAGCACGAACCATAGCGATCTTGAATAAATCAGCACAAGTTCCTTGGATCAGAAAATTGGTTGCCTGCCGCTCACAACGCTCTATCATCCACTGTGCATTTCTACTAACCCGCTTGAGCAAATTGGCCAGCTCCGGGAACCTTCGGTAGCGACCAAAGTAGTTCTGGACCCACCCCGTCTCTCTCAGGGACATCTTTGTACGTGTAATCCAACGCCGCACCCCCTTCAACCGTTCAAAGTAGCTCAGGATAAATCGACGACACTCAGCTTCAGTGTATTGCTTATCTGGGGTGCTGATGTTGGAAGCCAGATTGCTGGGACCACCACCGTAGATGATGAGGAAGTTAGTGATCTTGGCAATCTTTCGCATCTCAACTACATGAATGTGATCAGAATGAGATTCATCATGTAAAATAGCCAATCCATCGTCATAACCATATTCCCCCCAGATCTCACACATCGTCCGAAGGTGAACATCCTGGTGGGTGACGTTGTACACATCCAGAAGAACAGGATCCCGAGAGTAGTGAGCCGTCATTCTGATCTCCATTTGGTTGTAATCCATGAAGACCAGAATGTAGTCCTCCTTCGTGATCACTTTAGCCCCGCAGATGGGACATTTCGCCGGTATCACGAGATGTTTTCTCTCGTAACTGCAACTAACGCAGACGACGCTTTTGGGTGGGATAAAGGCACGACGGATGGATTTATTTTTGGCGGGGATATTCATGAGATTAGGAGATTTTCCAGACATGCGACCTGTACTGACCACCTGATTGTATTCACAATGAAGTTGCCATAGATCAGTAAGTTTGTTGATAATACCTTCTATGTAAGTTGACTTGATCTTTACCACACCTCTGTACTCTTTGAGATCAGCACAAACTTTGTACTTGCTGGCCAACTTCTCAAGAACCTCAGAGTCAAGAGAAAATCGATTCCCAGATTTGGTTCTCTTGGTTAGTTTCACTCCCATCTTCTGAAGTGGTTCAGCCAAAGCCATGTTACTATCTGGGTTCACATCACCTAGTGCCTGCTTGATTTCCCCTCTTAATCTCTCTATCTCAATATCTAACTCTGGACCAACCCTCTCAAGATAAGGACGATCTATGAAAACTCCATTGTGTTCAATATTGAGGAGAACCCAAAGAAGCTGAGACTCCATAAGATACAACTCTTGCAGGGAAGGATCAGAGGTTATTTGAGACAACTTCTTCTTGTATAGAATCCATGCGTAGTGCCCGTCAGAAGCAGCATAGGGTACCATCAATGAAAGAGGGATCAATCCATAGTGGACCATCTTCTTGGGAATCTTATTCTTGCGAGCATAAGTTGCACGAAACTCATCAATAGCAACTTCCCACTTTGCTGCATCTGGATGAATCTCTACCTCAGCGAGCTTCTTCAATGCTGTCGTGGACTGTTCTTCACGAATAAGAGAGTGCATGAGGCGGGTACAATGCACTACTCCTCGAGGAGTCAGATTCTCCATCTTTAGGAAGTGACAATCAAACTTAGCATTGTGCCAAATCGTAACGCGAGATGGATCAAAAAAGAACTCTTCCAGATCTGGACGAATAACATCTATATCAAGTTGCTTCTCATTCGTCTCATGCCTAACAGGGACGTAATAAGAATTCTCAGCTCCCCAACTAAAACTAAATCCAATAATCTTGGAATCAATATAGGAAAGTCCAGTTGCCTCCAAATCACAAGCAACTTGCTTCTTGATCTTCAACTGTTCATAGAAACTATGCCAGAGAGGAAGCGTATCGATGAGATGGTATTTTCCACCAGCAATCCCATCCCAGGTTTTGGCTGTAACAGGCAGTAGGGGCCAGGTCGCTGGTTTTTGCATATGACCTTCCTAGTGGCTGCAAAGCAGCTCTTGTTGATGCAGTCTCCTGCTAGTCCGTACCGAGCAGCTTGCTGATCTTCTCCTCTTCCTTCCTAGCCATCTTCCTCGTGGCGTCCATCACCTTGCTGAGTGCTTTCCACTCTTGCAGCATGCTGTCGAGAGACCCCAGGAAGGCGAGCCCATCAACCCCTCCACGCTTGAAGCAGAGATTCAGCCTCTTGATGATGCCCCTGTGCTGCAAGCTCTCCATCCCATCAAGGACCTCAAAGGGAATGTCATCGTCCAACGCACGCTGGACATTCGTGGCCTTCTCCCTCTTCTTCTCGAGATCCTTCGTCTGTTTCTCTGTCAGCTCGGGCATCTTCTTCCTCCTAATGCTTGAGTGGGAGTCTACCTTCAGATTTCAATCTCTCGACGTTCTCACCAAACGTTCTCCGAGAGTGATCCTCACTGCGTTTCTTCAACGCATTGGTTCTCACGTTTGGGTCATGCAAGGTTGTCGGGTTTCCACCAGGCACCTGACAGACCTTGAGAGAACCACACTCAGGGCAGCCTTGCAAGTCCTCATCGGGAGAAAGCAACGCTTCCCAGATATGGTCACAGGATTCGCAATGAAGATCAACAAGCTTGAGAGCTTTATGGGGCATTGTGGCCACCTCCGGTTGGCCACAAAGAGTATCAGCCATCGAGACACAAAAAAAGGGGCAACCCCGGTTTCCCAGGGCTGCCCCTATCTTGAAACTTGATCTACCCTGATTCTAGAATCAGGATGCCTTCTTCTTCTTGGCCCCTGCCTTCTTCCCGGGCTTGGCCTTGGCCCCCTTCAGAGCCTCCATGCCATCGATGATCTCACGCAGCTTGACCACCGAGTTCTTCCGCAGATCCTTGAGCTGCCTGAGCTGATCGCGAAGAGCGACGTAGGCTTCCCGGTTCTCCTCCGTGATGCCCACCGGAAGCCGACCCTGCCTCCCCCCATCACCAGGGAGACCGAGCCCCTCAGCCACACGCTTCTCCAGCCTCGCCTGGTAACGAACCGTCAAAGCGTCAACCTTTTCCTTATCTTCTTTTTTCATCTGAGACTCCTTCAGTTCGCGGTGGGCGTGGACGTTTCTGACTTCGGCTCCTCAGCAGCTCGGCGAGCTGCATCCTGAGCCTTCTCCCTGGCTGCCTCCTTCGAAACCTTCGCCTTGGCTGCCTGAGCCTTCGCCTGAGCCCCATTCGCGGGCTTGGCCTTCACCTTGGCCTTGGCCTTCTTGGGGGCGGCTGTCTTGGAAGCCTTCTTGGCCTTGGGAGCCTTCTTGGCCTTGGGAGCTGCCTTCACCTTGACCTTCTTCTCCTTCTTGGCCTCGGGAGCCTTCTTGGCCTTCTTGGCAGCCGTGTTGGCCTTGCGCCCCTCCCGACGAGCGTCTCTCTCCTTGAGAGAGGGCGTGATCGACACACCCTTGGCAACCCGATCACGACCGGAGCGGGTGAGCTTGTAGGTGCCCCTGGGAAGGTTCTCGTTCATGTGTGGCCCCTCAACCCAGCCGTCACGGATCAGGCGACGCACGCTGTTTCGCACGTAACTCTGGGCCTGCCCATTGACCTCATGCTCGCCCCATCCCTTCTCGTAGATCTCGGCACAGTGTGCCTTGGCAGCCTCCCAGAAGAGCTTCTTCAGCTCCCGAATGTTGTGTTGCTCCCCGTTGGAAAGCGCATTGAGAATCTTCTGCTCCTTGCTGCTGAACCCCTCGACCTTCACTACCTTTGCCATTGTGTCCTCCAGGCACGTTGCATGTTGATCTTAATGGATGTTGATCTAGTTAATCTAAGTTGTCAAGCACTTTTGATCTGGATCCTGTAGAAGATCGACCATTCTCCTCATGTCTTCATATCCCTTCAACACAGCCTTTCGATCCTCCTCCTTCCATCGGATCTTCATGGGGTTCCACACCTCCGAACGCCCACTCCTCTCCATGTTGATGATCTTTGACAAATTCGGATAGCTCTTCACCAGGCTAAGGAATTTCTCATCCAACCAGGGAGGAGACCAGCAACCTGATCGACAGATGTGAGCATCGTCGATCCTTCGACCTAGCCATTTCTTCACAGAGGAAAGCTTACCAACCTTGGACATAGCTACGATGGTGATCTGCTTTCTGATGTCCTTGGCAATCTTGCTGGTAATGCTTCCACCTGTCTGCCAATCGGGACGAATCCAGAGCATGCGATGAAACGGTGATCTACGCAACCACGAAGTTGCCCAAGTTGCACAGTCAATATTCCACCCAGTTTTGACCTTCGTGGAAGACCAACAATCATGATGTGCGTCCACCAGAATCAACCTGGAGTGGGATTCCATGAGAGTATGAACATCCAGATGCGACTCCGAGACATGAAGCCGATTTGTATCAAGCTTCCAATAGTTCTGGATCCAAGTCCAGAACTCATCCTCCGCTCCAGAGGTATTCATCTGTGAAATTAGACCCCCACGCGCCCTCCAAATTGCGCTGACAAAGAATTCTGCCTCACGATGCCCCAGGTCCCACATTGGATCTGAGGGACAAAAGAAATCCCAATCAAGGGAGAGGATCGTCAAGACACCACCCTCCATCATCTAGATCAAATCTCCGATACAACTCTTCCTGATGTTGCCAGCCAGACACCCCTCTCTTCGGGTTCAATTCTCGCTCCAACTCCAGCATCCGAAGGTCGTCCATGATCTGAGCGTTGAGAGCCTCTTCCTCCCGCTGAAGGCAGTCTGTCTCTCTCTGCTCCGCTGGGGTGAGAGTTGTCTCCTCCTCCCACTCCTGTTTCCAGTTGGTGTTGCTTCGATTCACTGACCGATTCATTTTCCTCTTTCCCCTCTCTGATTCACAGAGCAGGAAGTGAAATGATCATTTCCGCTGAGGTGCGCCCCTCATCCCGTTCCTGCTTCTTAAGCCAGTTCCCAAAGTAGGTGATCTGATAATGACGAGACTCGGCCCAGGCTGACCAACGAAGTCCCCACCTGCAATCACTCACAGCATCGTAAATCTCGTACCCAACCTCTTCCGCTGTTTCCAGAACCAACTTGTGGAAACTAACCTGATCGGAACAGTCGGGGTACGCGAACTCACCCCCAATTCGGTCCAGCATCTTGGAAGCGTCTACATCGTTCTCACGCTCCAGATACCCCTTCAGATCCCCCACGGCTGCCTTCCACTGGAACTCCTTTGGCTCAGCCCCCTTGCTGAGAATGTAGTCCCTGTGGCTATTTCCCAACCAGTCCCCAAATGCCTCGATGGGCATTGGCTCGCCAGCTCGATAGGTATCGATCCCGCAGTCCCCCATGATGTGAACTGCAAAGATCTTGTTGTCACTGTTCCCAATGATCGTGGCAGTGAACCAGTAGTGGCCCTGCTCCCGTTTGAAGTTCCAAGATCGAGTGAACATCTCCTGAACTAGTGCGAAGCTGAACTCCGTTTGACCTAGGACCAATCGGTCCCCCAGCTCACGAACTAGATTTGCGTTTACCTCTAATTGATCCCTCATCTACCTTCCTCTCGTATTTGTCAATCTTGAGAGCCTTCCAACACTCTGAGCAAAGACCCCCACTACCATTCCAGAACGATGGAATCTTCAGCTCTGACCGATGCGTCAATGTATGGCAATTGACACATTTGTTGAAGTTGCTCTTCTCGATGGATGCCAGGGGCACATCGCACATGTGACCACAATCCAGGATTACGTAGCAAGTGCCATCCTGGTACATCTCTGAGACCCTACCCGTCTTTCCCACCAACAAGCACTTGAGCTGCTGCTTGTCACCCACCTTTAGCTTGATTCTAGAACCAACAGTGATGGGCCTCTGAACCGGGGTCCTGATGACGGGCGTTCTTTTGACAGGAGTTTTCATTCATAGGCTCCAAGGTCCAACAGTTCTCCCGTCTCCTTCAGAAAGACGAACGCCACATGGAATCCACTGTAACCCCGCTCCACATCAAGACAGATGACCGGCTTGCCATTGTGAGGGCTGTCCCGACTGTCCCGATCACAATGGAGTTCCTCCTCCTCAGAGTATTCGATCTTGGCTCGGATCAGCATCCTCCTGACTGCACTCAGATCAGATGTACGCTTCATCGGTCGTCATCCGATTCCGGAGCCCCATTGAGGTCGTCATAGGCTCTAGCCCATTGATCTCGAGCCCCTTCCCCCCTGTGGGACTCCGTGAACTCAACAGGGGAATCCCCCCGGTCACTCGCTCGCCTAGCTCCCAGAGACTCCAAACACTGTGCAGGACAATCCTCAAGATCACAATGCTCGCAAGAATCATCCTCGGAGGCATCCAAGAGATCCTGGCGAATGTTCTTCTCTCGGTTAAGCTTCCCCTGGAGAGCCTCAACCTTGTCAACCTCAGATTGGGGACCCTCCTTCATTTCCAGACCCATGATGTAGTCACCAAGAGCCTGATTGAGAATCTCCAGCTCCTCTTCAGTGATCTTTACCTCGTAGTCCTTGTCACTCATCGCTTCCTCTTTGCCACCATCTTGGCTGCCAACTCGTCAAACTTTCGAATTGTCTTCTTTGGGAAGTTAGATATGTCTCCAAATCCGCTCACGCTATAACCGATGAGCTGGTATAGCTGTACCATGTCTTCGATGGAGAAGAGCTTCCTATGGTAGAGAATCCAAATCTGGTTGAGATCACACTTGACACCTGCACTGGCTTGCCCAAGAAGAAAGTCCACCACCTTGTTTTGCTTGAACCTGACAACATTCTCAACCCAAACTAGAGGTTGATCTGGATGCTTCTCTTTCATTTGCACTTGTCCTTGATCTTTACCACATCTTGAAGATCAGTATCGAAGAGAAGCAACTCGACCCACCAGTGGTGCGTTTCATTCGTTCCCTGTGGAACCGAGGGGGCTTGGTGACAATGCCCTCGTTGCTTGTCATTCATGAGCTGTTCGTTGCTGAGCACAGCACTCTTTTCCTCAGCCACGAAGTCCTCGCCCGTCACCTTGTCCCAGATCTCCTGGGCCTGTGTCTGTGTGAGCTTGCCATCATTGTAAATGAGGAACAAGCTCATGACCTCACAGTCCCCATTGGAGATCACTTTGGCCAACCACTCATCCTGGTGGGCCTGAACTAGATCTGCAACTCGCATCGTTTCTCTCCTATCGAACCTGCATCTTGTTCAGGATTGCTTTGATGCACACAGCAGCCGTCTTGGCCTGCTCCGTGGTGCCCAACCAGCATCGAGAGGTGAAGAACTGAAAGACGTGCCTCTTGTTCTTCTCGGGCACTGAATGCAGCTCGAAACCCTCATCCTCCATTGCCGATGCCAACGTGGGGCACATATCGATCAAACCACCCCCCGCACCATTGACCCAGATACGGCACACGTGCATCCCGTTGTTGTAGTAGAGGTGGTAGCTGGCTCGGCGACACACCACCAACCCCCTACCATAGTGGTTCATGAAATGGGATGCAGCGTACTGTCGATCTTCGAAAGAGATGGACTTAACGTACTTCCACTTCTCCGGAAGAGATGGGGGCTCACCCACTTCCTTCCACAGAGCATCCACGATGAAATCGATTGGGCGACCCTGTGTCACATAGGGTCTCCGCTTGTACTTCTCGATCTCCCATGGTTGCTTGACGGGCTTCCCTTCTGGAGCCTCCCCCAACTTCCGCTTCTTTTTCTTCTTGCCCTTCTGAAGCTTCCGATTCTCAGCAGGGGCTGCAATGGTCCCCTGTGCTGCTCGGTGGGTTATGATCTTCTGTTGTCTGGCAACGGGCTCCTCGATCTCCTCAACCTCATCCCCCTCCACATCCCCCGTCACTTGCTCGTAGACGTTCCGGCAGTAATCCCTCAGCTCACATTCCACCTCGGGGCACACATCAGTATCGTCTTTCCAAGCACGACCGAAGCACTCCGTGCCCTTGATTGCATCCCGAACATCGGGACTGATTGTCTTCAACAACTTCGACGTAAGCACCTCGAACTGATCTGGGCCTGAAGACTTCTCATCATCATCCAGATCATCCAGAGTGATCGTAGATCCTTTTCTAGAACCAGTCACAAAGGTGCTGTCAATCTCCCCGTCTTCATCAACCGCTGCCTCTCCCAACCTTCTGCTGGGAGCTGGCATGATCGGCATTGGGTCAAACTCTTCCTCTTTGTTCTCCTCAACGCGAGGCATGTTTCTATTACCTTTCGTTGTCATTGAACACTTCCTGAGTTAGCCGCTGAATGTGACGAATGGTGCGGCCAACCTTGACCGTTGATAGGCCAAGGAAGCGAGCGTAGTGAACCTGTTGCACCGTGTAGCTGATCTTGTTACCCGGCCACCTTGATCTCCGCTCATGCCAACACTGATGAACATAGCGGAGGAACACAGGCGATGGGCTCACCATCAGTTCTAGAACCTGTTGCTCATCCTCCTTCAGCCTCCCAACGAGTCGTTTCCATCGGTCCTCAAAACCCGGATCAGGTTGCTCTACCATCTCTTCGAAGTGAGCTATCCTCATCCTGTGGTCTTGAACCCAACGTCTTCGAAAGTGCCCCTTTGACCACGTGAGACGCCGAAACAGGATGGTGGAAAATGCAGCTCCACCATCCTGTTTCCAGAACTTCATCGCCTCTACTGCGGCGACCCACATCTCACCCTGGACCTCCGCAGCATCCAAACCGGGACACTCTCGCACGGTACGCCGAGTAAACCACTGGACCATCCTGGCAGCCGTCGAGAGCACCATGCACCTCGTTTCATGAAGCCTTCTTCTTACCCTGGATCAAGTTCTTACCACCACGAAGCATGGCGTCGAGCTGAGTCAGCATCACCTTGGGCAAGTCCTCCACAGCGTTGATATTCACGTTGTTAGAGTAGAAGTCCTTGACCTGCGGAGAGCAGATACCGACAGCGAACAGCTCAACGATCTTCTCTACCTCTTTCGCCATCTCTTTGCAGTAACGAGTGTGTTCCTCGATCTTGCAACCCACGTTAGGACAAGGGCAGCCATCGTTGAACACAAAGAGTATCCTACGCCGCTCCTCGTACTGATTGAGCCGTGCCGCCGCCAACCTGATGCTCTCCCCATCGTAGGTATTGGCCCGCTGGTTCCTAGACATCTGATGGCAGCGATGTCTCACCAGTCTCCAATCCTCATCGAATGCCTTGTAGATTCCCACCCACAGATCTCCCCACCTCGAGTAAATCTTCTGATCTTCTGAGGTGGCTTTCTCGTATCGAGTTTGCCCCGTCCTGTAATCACGGGTGCTGTACCCACAAATCTCGAACGGGATGCCCAACTCGTTCAGAACCTCTCCGAACAACATGGCTGCCTTGGCAGCAAGATCGATCTTGTAACCCGCCATGCTCCCCGAATGATCCACCCACAGAGAACATCGCGTATCGAACCCAGGAGCCTCCACCCTTTGCCGGAAGACTCTCTTGCTCGTCCCCAGCGGAACCCGAAAGATTGCCTTGGGGTTGAGTTTGCCTCGCCGCTTGTCAGGCTCCCACTTCGCCTGAGCGATGCTGAGCAAATTGAGACGCATCTTCTTCTGAAGCACGTTGACCATCGCCCTGCTCTCCCGAAGGAACTGGAGAGCCGCGAACTTGTCACCGCTGGTGATACGCTCGATCATGTCACCTTCGGTCGTGTAGATGAGGTATCGATCCTCAGAAGAAAACTCTGCCCGTGCCGCCGTTCGAATCATGTTGTGGCGTGAGCTGATCTGCTCGTCCTTCTTCATGCTCTCTTCGCTGACATTCTCGAAGTCGGCATTGGTAGGACGCTTCGAAGTGCGCTTGGGCTCACCCTCCTCCCGCTCACCCTCCTCCCCCTCCTCGTCCCCATCCCCACTGGTTCCAGAACCAGTTTCCCCCTCCTCGTCCTCGTCCCCGCCCTCTCCCCCTACTCCCTCTTCCTCATCCCCCTCCTCATCTTCCTCCCCTGCCTCACCCTTGCGCTGCTCCTTCTGGGGCTCCTGACCCTGCTCCTCCTCGGGCTCGGGGTCCTCCACCTCTCCCAGCTTAACCATCAGCTTCTCGGCCTGTTTGATCGTCTCCTTCGAATCGGGAAGCGACTTGGCTTCCTCGATCAAATCCTTCACCTTCTCCAGGCGATCCCAGAGAGCC
>Ga0315273_10000029_pt1 | contig 115047 bp, 149 predicted proteins | sample YL17G02_0_MG_FD_205753 | JGI IMG/M metagenome (GOLD analysis project Ga0315273, IMG submission 205753) | Sediment microbial communities from Yellowstone Lake, YNP, Wyoming, USA - YL17G02_0 | ecosystem: Environmental > Aquatic > Freshwater > Lake > Sediment | place: USA: Wyoming | collected... | reverse complement strand
AATTGGTGCCTGAACCGGGCATCATAATACTGTTACTACCACAATTTACAGTTACCGCATTAAAACCTGAGCCACATGCTATACCACAAACACATATATTATTGAAGAGAGTAAAATCACTGATAGCATTTGCGGTTATACCACTTCCAATAATGAATGTATTGCAACTATTAAGAATACAATTATTAAAACCACCCAAAATTCCATTATAACAACCAGTATCCGCATCTATAACATTATTACATCCTGTGCCGATAACGGAAAGACTAGAAGTTAGTATGAGATTATTAAATCCTCCACCAATAAAGTTTAATTGCCCATCGGTATTATTATTACAACCTCCAGCAATTACAGAATAACGATTGGAAACTGTATTACCCGTTCCACCACCTATCGTTCCATAAAAATTGCTGACAGTATTACTTTTACCGCCGCCAATTGTTCCATCCTGATTTGAAATAACATTTTGGCGCCCACCAGCTATCGTTGAATATTGACCATTAATAACATTATTATAGCCGCCGCCCAATGTTGATAGATTTGCACCAGCACAAATGCGATTACAATAACCACCACTTATTGTTGAAAAATCGGAACTACCTGTGTTTTGATAACCACCGCTTACTGTTGAAAAACAACCAACAACACTATTATTCCATCCACCACCTAATGTAGAATAACAACCATCAGCATGATTGTCTCGGCCGCCTAATACTGATGAATTCATTCCATCACTGGTATTTCCTTGTCCGGCGAGTACTGCTGAATAATCGCCTATAGAAGAATTTCCGCTACCAGTACGCAGAGTTGAGCAGATGCCTTGTCCATCTATTATTACATCTATATCGCCTCCGCTTATCGAAAACGAACTAGTTAAAGCATAAGAAGCAGTAATTTTTGATACTAATGTTCTGTAGTTTGAACTTTGAAAGCAAGAAGAACCACTATCGTAACGCACAAATGGAATATAGTCGGAACTTCCTGAAATATCTTGGTCGGTAAACTCGCTTATTTTTAATGACATATGTTATACATATAAATAGTTAATATTTTTGAATATAACATTTTATTTGTAAGATGCCTATTAAAATGTAGTGTATATTAGGTCTAAAGCAAGGGATTGATATAATAATTCTGGTACAACAAAGCCTGATGATTTTCTTGGTATTAGAGTTACATTATTCTTGAAAAATGCAGTATTTACAAATTCACTACAAAACCATTCGCTTTCTTTTTCTATGTTTTTCTTAATAGCAATGCCTAAAATTCCATACCAATCATAGGGTTTACCAATCTGAGATTTTGCAAAATTAATAATACCATTCTTTGTATTTTTACTCAAATTTCCACTATAACGCATTAAAGTCCAATCGCATATTTTTCTATTATCAAAAACAGAAAAAGGATGTATTTGTACGCCTCCCCTTGGCCTTGAACCAATTGATGTAGCATCATCCACGACAATCTCAACATGGTCAAATAAACTATTTGTCCACCACCGAACTGTCGCGCTTGGTATGTGGTAAGAATGCACAAACACTATATCGCATTGTCTCGGATGTATTTCAGATAATAACATTTTAGTTAAATTTCCACCCGCCTTTTATACCAATAATAATATATTTAGAATAAAATTGTCCATTTACAAATTTATCGGAAGGATAGTCAGCACTTGGTTGAAAATACCATTCACTAAATTTAGGAAATATTACAGATTTAAGAACCGGTTTACTTTGAAGAGTTTCAACCCATGGTGGTGCTCGAAACCAATGTATTAACACATTAACACCCACTAAATGATAATCAACTCCACCCGGCTTACTATTAAATAATACACCGTTTTCTATTCCAGGCGTTACTAATGTTTTATGTATATTAAATGATAGTTGATCAAGCTTTAAAGATGTAGATACTAATGTACCGTGTATGTGTGAATCCGCACTTATACCATAACCAACGCTCATAACTCCATTTGTTGCGATGTAGTCTAAAGCCAAATCAAAATATATCTTAAATAAATCACCAAGGCCTGGCACAGCTATTTTGGCAGTATCGGTGGTATTGGTACTTGCAACAACTTCTGGAGAATTTGTATCGGCCATAATAACACTTGAAAACATTATTATACAAATTGCAACTAGTAACATCATTTTTTTCATAATTTTTTCCTTATCTTTCTACAAATATATATTATGGTTGTGGTAAATTTTCCTTATTTTATAAGGTTTATATCGTTAATAACCATTCTACTTACTAATTCTTTAAATGAAACTTGTGGCTTCCATCTCAATTCTTCTTTTGCTAAAGTGTTATCAGCAATTAGATGATTTACTTCGGCAGGACGATATAATTTTTTATCAACTTCCACTACAATCATATCATTACTTGCTAACACAAATACTTCTTCTCCCTCTGTAAATTCATGCCAATTTCCAAGATAACCTGCTGCTTGAAATGCTAATTTTACAAATTCTTTAATTGTATGTGTTTCACCACTACCAAGAACATAATCTTTGATGTGTTTAGATGCATCATAAATTAAAGTTTCAATTCCATCAAATTCTCCAATCCAACCCAGTTCTTTATTATATACTTCTTGATTTAACATTCTCCAGACACCATCTACCATATCTTCAGCGTGTGACCAGTCTCTTTGGGTGTTTATATTTCCAAGTTTAATGGTGGTGATGGTATTGCCCGCTTTTATATCTTTATCAATTTTTGCTACACCTATTGTTATTTTTCTAGTAACAAATTCAGGTCCACGCCGTTCCGATTCGTGATTAAACAACCAACCAGCAACCGCATATAAATTGTAACTTTCTCTGTAAGTTTTTAGCAATAATCGTGCTGCGGCTTTACTTGCTCCATAAGGACTGCGTGGTTTTAATGGGTGTTTTTCATCTTGTGGACTATATTCTACATTTCCAAATTCTTCTGAACTTCCCGCCTGATAAAATTTTGTAGTCGGTGAATATTTTCTTATTGCATCCAATATGGAAATCATTGAAATTGCGTTTGTTTCAAATGTTTGCTTTGCTAAATCCCAACTGGTTCCGACAAAACTTTGGCCGCCAAAATTTATAAAATAAGCAGGTTTAATATTTTCTATTAGCGAATTTATATTACCAGAATCAGTTAGGTCAAAATATGTCAAAAAATAATCTTTATCAGAAACATGCTTTATGTTTATATCATTTAAAGAACTATTACGCCTTACTCCACAAACTATTAAGAATCTGTCTGGATAATTCTTTAATAAGTAATCTACCATATAACTACCATCCTGACCTGTTACGCCTGTTATGAATACAACAGGTTTATTTTGTTTTTTGCACACAGAAATAATTTGCTGTGTAAGTAACACATTTTTCATATAACCTCTTTTGTTTTTATTTAATTTGTTGAGAGTCGTCGTCGTCCATTTCTTCAAAGTCGTCGTCGCTCTCCATTTTTTTATGAAACGCATCAAAATCATCCTCACTTAATTCTAACATATTCACCAAAGATATAACAAAAAACAACATTTCTTCTTTATCTAATTTATTTTCATTTAATGTTTTTGCTAAGTTTTCAGCATTGAATTTAACTCTTACAAATTTTTCACTTTTTACATTAATCCGCTTCTTTGGCTTTTGTGTAGGCCTTGATGGCTGATTATTTGGTCGATTTGGACCTTTATTAGGTGTTAATAAACCAGGAATGTAATGCGTTTGCAGATATTTATCTGTTTCATTAATCAATTCTTCTTTTAATAATTCTTGCAACTCAAATCGTGTAGAACAATCACCAATCATTTTATTTTTCAATTTGGTTATGTCCGTATTGGAAACCTTTTTTGAAATATTGAATGTATCCAAGATTTCCATTGAATTTAATAAATGTGTTATTTTGTTATTCATGATGCAATAAATATCATTAACAAATCTGTTTCGTGTCTCTTGATGCTCCTAAAATTCTATCAGGATTGTTCAACCATTTGCTTCTATCAGTAAATCTAGACCAAATTTTACCCGAAGTAAATGAACAATTATAACAAAACAATTTCATATTCTCTAATTTGTGGTTTTTGCTGTTTCCATCCTCAAATACTAATAATAATGGTATTTTCCCATCGGTTATTCTTCGTTCACAGAATCCACATTGCTCACAAGCCATTGGTTTTGTTTTTGCTCTTATTAATTTATCTTTTAGACGAAAAATGGGATAATCTGGGTATTTTCCAGCAAGTATGTCATTTAAAGGATATTTTCCTTTATTTGGATTTGGTGTCTTTGGTATTCCTTTAGCTGTTTTGTTGATTTTCTTCTCAAAGACCCCATATAGTTTCGCATACTTTTTATATGTTGTATAACAAATATTTAAAGTTCTAGCAGTTTCCGAAGCACTTCGGGATTTATCTTGAGCAGCTAAAATATCCGATTCTAATGGCGGCCTTGAACCTCTTCCCCGTTTTAGCTTTTCTGGAAATGGTGAAATGTTAAATAAAGAACCAGATTGAGGATTAAGTTGTTGGTACAGTTGGGCAGATGTTGGTAAATCTCTTTTCAGAGTTTCCAATTCTTGCACTTTTCCTGATAATTCTGATACCTGCTTTAATAATTGTTTTAATAAAGCGTCTTGGTTTTCGTTTTCCATATTTCTTTTGATCTAATTGGTTCTTGACTTAAATCAACATTCCATACATGCAAAAATGACGTACGCAAATTTTCAGCATATTTGTGGAATGCGCCATTTATTAATACTTTATATGTATTGTATAAATGCGTTTCTTCTTCGTTTTTTAATTTAGCTTCCATAAACGGAGATACATTTAAATTATTATTTTTTATATGGTTTTCTAATAGTCTAGTACACGCTTCTAATAGAATATCATCATCTGGCTGCAATACATTCAATTCTACTTCATATGTATCATTCATTAATTTAATAACCGCTATGTTAGTGGCTACTTTATCAATCTTTTTTATTGGGTTTTTCTTCATAAAGATAAATCTCCGTCATTTAACAAATCTAAATTTTTTAATTTAGCATTTACAGATTCACAAACTTTTTCCTCAACAGTATCAGCAACAAATACAATTTTTTGAACACTTTTACTTTTTGCACTGTCACGCCAAACTCTACCTGTTGCTTGCCGCATACATATTGCACTATAGCTGGGTGATAACAAACTAAGGCGTGGATATTTTCCATTAATATCATGTAAACTAAGTCCAGAACCGCCGGCCTGTATATTTACAAGAATAACGCGTTCTTTGTCATCTTGAAAATTATCAACATTTTGTATGCGTTTAACATCTGACACTAAACCATTAACTATACAATTTGTATTCAATCTTTTTGCAAGTGCATTGATGGTTTCTGTAAAATTAACAAATACTACTACACTCATACCATTTTCTAAACCTTCTTCTATCATATCTATAAATAATGGTACTTTAACCAATTCTATCTTCTGTCGTGCCCGCAAAATTGCAGTTAATTCACTTGCCTTATCGGATTTTTCTTTTCTTTTAAGCTTCGCAAGCTCTTTATACATTTCATCATAGTGAGCATTAATTTGTTTGGTGGATTCTTCTTCCATATTATAACATTCGGCAATAATTTCACTTTCGGGAAAATTAGGAATGGTATCTCTTGTAAGTCGAACACCCCTATCAATAAATATATCTTTATGTAATTTTTTCAATACATCTTTGCTATTGTTAAATTGTAATCCAAATCTACCCCGATCAACTCCATGAGAATATAACCATTGATAGTATTGCTTTCCATTTTTAAACAATTGTAAACACATTCCCACCGTTCTTAGTTCCAAAGGATTTGTGGCATTAGTTGCACTACAAAATAACATTTTATATTCTTGTTTTAAAGCATGCAAACAAGTTTTACTATTCTGAGTATTACTACCTTTTAATTTTTGGCTTTCATCCCAAATAATTAATGTCTCTTTGGGTATTTTCCAAATAAATTCTTCTTTATGGGTCTTTTTGTTTTTAATGTAAGAGGCAATATCCGATTCTGCTTTGCCTATTCGAAGCATTTCATAGTTAATAATTCCTTTCAACTTACTCTTCATTTTAAAATGATTACAAACTACTCTGCGCCATGTTTCCATTACCGCTTTGGGACAAACCACAAGAATATCCATATTTAGCTCACGCGCAACTGCACAAGCAATATATGTCTTGCCAATTCCTAAATCAGAACCATCTATAGCACAATCCCACTTTTCTAATGCAGCACATATTTTACCAACTGAATTAATTTGCCAAGGTCTTAATCCCGTTACATCTTTAACATCTTTTGGTAACAAGATAAAATCAGATTCTTCTAAGGATGGTGCCGTATCTTTATATTCTTCAAAATGATGCAGTGCAACTTTGCTTTCTGTCAAAAACCAATCTTTATCTTTCTTATAAACCCCATAACCCTTATCTTTTAATTTAAAAGAATTGAAACGCCAATAATCAAAAAAAATAGAACGATACCCCGCAGGTATTAACCATTCTCTTCGATATTGCTCACCATACTTTGTTTTTATTTTGCATGGCTCGCTCCATTTAACATTTAAATTAATCATATTAACAACTAATTAATTAATTTCCATATTCATTCTGATACTTGGTGTTTCTACTGGTTTCATGTATGTTTGAACGGATTAATCTTCCGTCTTGATAAGAACCCATAGAGAAAGTTTCACCCATGCTTGAAGCAAATGTAGCGCCTTCGGGATCATCATAGCCATAACCTAAATCAATTAGATTTTGCATGTATTGTTTTCGTGTTAGTCTAAACTTTCGTTGAACTGTACCTTCGAGATGTTTAACGAGGTCTGCCACATTATTAAAAAACTGTGGGTCTGTTGATTGTGTTGTATCTACTAAATAATATTTCATATGTAGTAATATATAACACTTACACAACATTAACAACTTATTATAATCATTATTTATCCTTTAAGAAGGATTTTTTTAAGATTTATTGATTCCAGAGGTAATAATAGAATCTGAATAAGGGTTTTTACCATTTTCAAATTCAATGATTGCTTTTACAATCTTTTTTAGCATATCTTTGTCTTTAAGAATATCAATTCCTACATTTTTATCTAAACCTACTTTATGAGCCACAAAATTAGTATATTTATCTGTTCTATTTTCTTTTTGTGGTGCCCATCGAGCAATTATATCAACAATACTATGAATATTATATTTTGCTTGATATGTTTTTAAAATCTTTGCAATAGCTCTTATACCACTCTCAGGAGAATCAAATTTAACAAATACCGCATCGTTTCCAGTCTGGCCTTGCCATTTATCTTTTGATGTTTTTATATTTCCAGGATTGTTATTTCGTATACCACGCGTTTCATTAGATGCCATGGAAGTTGGAACATTTCCACTAGCAAACATTGTTTGTGGATAAGAAATCATAGAACTAGCACCAACTAATCCAGCAAGAGCCATTCCCCTTGCTCCTTCCGTTAAAGTCTGCTTATCAACATCAATCGGTTTAGTGCCAATTGGTTTATTAATAGCAGCCTTTTCATCCTTTTCAGCTATTTTGTCAATTTCATCAATAATAAAATTGGATACCTTTTTAATCAATTCGAGATTGGATTGCACCGCACTTTTATCAGCCTTCCATAATGCCAAATAAGTAGATTGGTGTTGTACAGGTAAATTGTAATGCCTTAATACTACATAAGATATAGATTCTGCTTGTAATTCTTTTTGTTCCCGTGTTGTATCTGTTCCCACATAAAATAATGAAGTTTCACTCTTATGCATCAATTCGTGTGCGATTTCATGAACCATCGTTGCAGCTTTACCAACCCCCTCAACACCACTTGTTATATTAATATGGTCACCAGCTGAAAATCCTCGTTCTCCTCGATGCGATACATCTCTTGTTATATTAATACCCAATACCTTTGATAATTCTTCACTATAAGTGTATATTTTTTCCGCAATGTCACTCGGAGTGTTTTCTCCATACCATTGTGGTTCTACGGGAAGCTCACCGCTTGCATCAATCGGTTCTGTGTCGGATACATCAAAAACATTTACTGCTATAAAGCGCGTGACACGGCGTTGTCTAACTTCTGCGTCAAGATCGCCATCTTCAACTTTATCATCACGCTCTTTATATGTTTGTGGAGCAAAAATTGATATTGCTTTTGCACCCTTCTTTACATTTCTATGAAATTTTACGCGCCAGGCATGAAAACCAGCAACTCTTGTAGCATTATTCTTTTGTAAATAAATTAAAAAGGTATTAACTATACTATAATTTCTAAATCTTCGATTAAACTCAAAAAATGCTCGAACTTTCTCAGAGGCGGCAGCTTCATCTACTTCATTACTTAAATCGGTCACAAATGATTCAATTTGTCCAGCCAATTCTTGTTTTTTTGATATATTATCAGCATTTAATACAAATTCTGGAAGATCATCAAGAGTGCTTATAATTACTTCAAGAGGCTTTTTGTTTATTTTGGCAATGGTTTTTTGTGCATCTTGAAATCTTTCTGTCGATACAACCCACGAATTTAGTTTTCCATCCCATCTAAACCCCGCCTTCTTTAATTCATTCTTATGTCTAAATGTTTCTGCAGATTGTTCTTTTCTGCCTTCTAAATCAGATACTACAACCAAATCATTCTCATATTTCTTTAATGTTAAAGTTTCTAAAAGATCATCCTTAGAATAACAATCACTTATTGATTTATTATATATCTTTTTAAGATTAGATAATAGTTGTTTCTTTACTGCAATGGTTTCTGCATCGGAAAATTGTCTAAGACCAAAATATATAGATTTAATTACAGTGGATGTTATTGGCATACCATTTAATTTCAACTGATATAATTTTGTCTTTGCGCCACGAATACCTTTAAATTGATCAAGAATAGTAATTAACTCTTTTGCTAGTTTTAAATTATTAACGCGAATTTTTTCGTCGCCTTTAGCATTTGGATATAAACTTCTAGCAGGAAATTCAGATTCATCAAGAGTTGGATCGTCAGGCCAAAGAACTTTTCCAGGAACTTTTTCATCATAGGTAGATTCACATGGAATTGGATCGTTTACATCTAAACTTATGGGACCTCCAGACTCATGCTCACCAATGGCTAGAGGAGCACCAGTAGGCTTCCGTAAGTCATCGGAATTATCATCAATCGGCGCTTCTTTTAAATTGTAAAAATCTGAATATTTCATTTATTATGCCCGCTGACCGTCCAAGCCGATTGCGTTGTCCATATCGAATTTTCCCTTAGTGAGTTCATCCCAACCACACGCGCCACATTCACGGAACGTAGTAGGTGCCTGAGGTGATGCGCCTGGATATTCCTGATAACCCTGTTCAAAGGTCACTGTGACTTCCTTTTTCCCACATTCTGGACAAATCTCCTTTTCATCAGGCGTTTCTTGTCTATCTTCAGCAACTTGACCAGGCCCCGATTTACCCTTTATTGTTGAACCCTTTTTTGCTGGTGCGCCAAATTTACTATCACGATTCGCTTCAGCAAGAGCTTCTGCGACACCATATGGCAATGTATCACGGCCTGGATCTTCTACATAGCCTATTTTAGTTCGAACATTTACCACAACAGACCTATGATTTATAAATTCAGCTAATGCCCAACCTTCTTTATCACTGTCCCTGAGTAATGTTACTTCAAGAAACTTCTTGACTCTTGTAAAGTAAGCAAAAAGTTTTTGACCTTTTTTCATAAAGAGGTTGGAATTATCCGCTTCAGTTAGTTTGTGCTTTTTAGCGCGCAAAGCAAAATTAATCTGCGACATTGCTACTTTATTCTTGTGAGGAACTTTTTCGCCCTTTTCTTTCTTCGGAGTATTTCTCTTTTTTAAATTTCCTTTCATCTTTTCAAGGTCAGCGACTGATTTTCCCGAGAGCATACCTTTTCGGGAAGGATGGACAGCGGCTTGAATCCACTTCTTTTCATCAAGACTATGTTCGGTATTGCGCTTTCCACAACCACATGTTGAGCATTCACACAAACATTCATCTGCGTTATCACACATGTCTTCTGGTGTACAACCACAGGGGCATTGATTTTTAATCTTATCATTTTCAATGGCTTCCTTGAGTTCTTCTCTGTAATAGTCTTTAAATTTCATATTGTCCTCACTTTTTACATCTTCTGTTATAAGTTCAAGAATTCCAACGGATTTTATTCTAGAATAATAATCAGGATGCTCAGCCAAATGTGTTAATGCGATGTTTTTAGCTTCTCCTTCACTATTAGTATGCTCCATTTCCGATTCGATTCCCATTTTCAATTCTTTTGGATCCACATCTTCTTCTTTTGCTGGCTCTACAATTTCATGAAGGTTTAATTTGCCAGCTGCTTTTAAAATAGATAAAATAAATCTCCACGCTTTTCTTGTGTGACCATTATCCCACAACAAATTAAATTTTTCGATGTCAGTTTTATTAGCAACCTGAAAAAATGTAGTAAATTCTTCTATACCTGCCGCTTTGCTTTGACTAGAAAATACATCTTCGGTGTCAGACCCTATAACTTCTTTAAGTTTACTATAAAATTTGTCATAAGTAAGTGATTTGGACGCTTTCGCGGATTTATTTATCTTTGGAAAAGATTTACCACTGCCGTATGGGTCTATTTGCCAACGGCGGCCTTTCATAGCAGGATTACCAATAATGGGATCACTTGGTTCACCAATTCCAACTTGTTTCCAGTCTGATTCATTTAATTTTTCCGACCATCCGAATTGTTCAGCAAAATCCATTGCTAATTTTTTCCCCCTTAATCCGTCCGTAGTTTCATGATGAGGTTGACCATTGACTAAAACAACCCAACCAATAGCATGAGCACCTACCTTTTCTTTATTTTTATAATATTCTTCTGCTGGTAAAAGCTCAACATGATATTTCGACTTATTCATATTAATCTGTTTATTAAACTGTCCAACGCTTTTTGGTTTTTCTATCAATGCTATCATTATAAGCAGTTACGATTTTTACATCAATTGGTACTTGTGTTTTCTTTCTTTTTGAAAGCATTTCTTCTACAATTTTCTTAACCTCATCAACATTTACACCTTTATCGTTAATATTTGCTTTATCTTTCATATCTTCAATTTTTTTCTCCTCATTAACTCTTTCATCGCTCATCTGCATCATATGTAAACTAGAATAATATTTCGGATCTTTTTTTAAATTCTGTACAACGATTTCTTTTGCGTTACTTTTATTCTTATGAAATTGTCTTTTAAGTTCGTATTCTATCCCTAAAAGAATCTCATCGGGAGTAACTTTGTTTTTTAATTCTTGGACATCTTCTTCGGATGGACCTGTAGCTTTATCACTATTAAACCAATCAACTTTATGTTGTCCAACAGGATATTGCATGGTTGGATGGTTATTTGCAAAAGCCGACAGATTTTGTCGTGCATCAGGAGAGCTAAAAGTACCCATTCCAGGATTTACAAAACCAGCAGAAACGGCAGCACCACCGCCATACATTCCGCCACCAATATCACCATATTCTTTTAAAAATTGTCTTTTAGCTATTTTTTTATAGTCATGTTTTGCCATATAATCATAAATATCACAAATTTTATGATTATAATGACTTATTTTATCTAAATTCTTCTCGGAGAAGGCGCCATCTAGAAGAATCTATTTCACGCGTTCCGTTATTAATATCACAAAGCACATTCAAAACATCATCAATGGAATCATACATATATTTGTGTGGAATTGTTCTACATTCTTCTATGATACTATTTTAAAAATTCTCCTTTTATTCCAACAGGCCTTTGTATATCATTTGGAAAATTATTATTATAACATATAAAATTGCTGCCAAATAGGCCTATAGCATGATGTCATCAGAATATGGATTCATATTCTTTAATAATTTGTTCAGCTAATATTTTATAGCTATATATATCAGAAATAAATTGATTATGTAGGTTAATTTATAGGAATTCTGGTCGGAGAATGCGCCAACGGGAAGAATCAATAGGCTTTGCACCGCTGTTAATATCCCAAAGCATTTGCAAAGCATCATCTATGGAATTATACATATATTTATGGGGAATTGTACCATAAAGCCAGAGAGGACAAACATCCTTTCCGCCTTCGGCTACAAAAAATATAGGCTTTTTAGCGCGATTCGCCGTGAAAACTTCTTCCCACGCCCCACAGGTCGGTTTAAGCGGGTCTATATAGCAAAATATAAAATCAGCAATGTCAACGACACGTAAATCTTCGCCACGAATCTTTCGCATAATTTCAGCACATTCATCATATTTCCCTTCAGCGATAAGACTCTTTAATGTTGCCGTTGCATTGTTATCCTCCGTCACGGAATTGATAAATGGATGATTATATGGATTAAATACAATTACACCCATCTTTTTTAATTCTGCTTCGACATAATCACGCCAAACAGAACCATCTTTGATGTATTGCATTTGACCGACAAGGTATACTCTATTTCTGTTTAAAATGTTTTTCATTGTAAAATTTTCCATTCCACTCTTTTTAAGTCTTCAAGTTTATTACTATGGCCAGTAAACGATAAGCTTGATTGTAAATCTTGCTTAATTTCTTCTAATTTTTCATTGTAAGTCATATCATTACATTCAATTATAACTTCTGTTCCTTCAATATTTTTAGTTTTTCCACTGCGTTTAGATGCCGAACCAAAATATTTTTTAGAAACAATGTGTTTGCCATTTTCAGAATAAATACTTTCGGCGGGACTATCAACACAAGCCGCAAATATATTCCCCGCCATAACCATTGTTGCCCCAGCCACTAATGCCTTTGTTATATCCCCATTTTCACTAATTGAACCATCAGCGATAATGGGTTTTTTAGAATTTTGAGAGCATAATAAAATAGTAGAAAACATTGGAGAAGCAAATCCCGTTTTGTTCTTAGTTATACAAGCTTTTCCAAAGGCTAATCCTACTTTAGTTGCGTCTGCGCCCCAAATTTCTAAATCACTAACCGCTTCTCGCGTGCCAATATTGCCAGCTATAACAAATGTTTTATTTTTAAATTTAATTTCTTTATTAAGAAACTCTAACATTTCCTTCATTTTTAAACAGTGGCCATGAGAAATATCTATCGTAATAAAATCCACTCGAAGGTTTCGTACATTAATCCACCACAATAATTCATAATCTTCTTCTTGAACTCCAATACTAATACTAATACAATGCCACATTTCCGTATTAGCCTTTTCAATGAACCAACGCAAATCTTTCTTATTAGTTTCACCATCAAAACGGTGCATTACATAAAAATAATTATGCTCGCTCAACCAATAGGCAAGTTCTGTGCTGATACAACAAACCATATTGGCCGGACAAATAGGTAATTCAAATACTTTATTACCAAAAATTAAAGATGTACCCGCAAGACTTCTGCTCGGTAATGTCGAAAAATTTGGCGTCAAAACAATATTATTATAATTTAATCCTTGGTTAAAATTCATATTTCCTCCTCAAATTTTACAGACATTCTTTGTGGTTGTAGTGGTTTAAAAAATGTCATCGTGGACAAAAATATTTTACCTTTTAGTAATACTATTATTCTTTCAAAAAATGTTAATTTCCAACAAGAAATAAATATCCCATTTTCATCCATATAACCGGGTAAAGTTATATATTCCTTTTGCTTCTCTGCAAATTTATGATTGCTATCTTTAAAGTCTATAGGTTTCATTTTAATATTCTATTTTATAGATAAATCGTTGGCTTTCAAGCAGGGAAAAAGGAAGTCTGTAATCCGTTTCGGGGTCAACATATAGTCTTTTAAATTTCAATGCTGTTTGTTTTTCGGCACGCTTCAAGAGAGTATTATACAATTTTTTTCTGTTGTCTTCAATCGCTTCGTATTTAAAATATGCTGGTTTGTATTTTTCGATATAACTTATAACGGCATTGTAAATTTCATTGAATATTAACATTGATTTGCCTGTATTCGTCAGTCCATATTTAGCCCTATCCAAGTCTTGATAAAACTTTTCTGTGTTTCGTTGTTTTTTACTTTTTAATTTTTCTATGGCTGTTAAATTTTTAAAACTTACCTCTAATACGGATTGCCCACTTGGCATTTCTGCCTCTACAAAGTCTATAACATAGTTTATTCCCGATATGTCAAAATTATATTTTGTAACTTTTTGTGTGGTTTTTTTAAATTTGGCCGTTCGATCAATAGACCGATCTATATTCAATTCATTTATTAATTGCTTAAGATTTAATTTCATATTAATATCCTCAATTCATAGACCGAAGCAGTATCATATTTCATTCGTCGGAGAAAGAAAGTTTTCCTTTCTAAAGAGATTCGACCATTTGCTGTTGCAATACATTTCCAAGTCTTATTTTTATACATTACCATTCTACCAAGAAATTTACTTAATTCTTCTTTCTTCGGTGGTATCGGATAACATGTATAATTTACAGGCATCGTTGCACAATGAAATTGTGTAGAATAACATGAATTACAAGAATATGGACTAGATATAGAAGAATAATCTCTGAAATCATATTCCATACCAGTATTTGGATCTACATTGCTTAATGCCATAATTTATTTCCGCCGTAAATAATCTTCGACTGCTTGTATTGCAATGTCAAATCGAACAAATCTTTCTTTGTTATTTTTTCAATGCCTTTAATCATTTTAATTCCTTCATGATAAGTTTCTGAACGGCCGGTCGGGGATTTCTCTTTCCATTAACAAATCCGCCGGACAGGTTTGCTGTTGCTTTCCAATATTGGTTTTTATTGCATTTAATACATTTCCGATTTCCATATAGAAAATAATCCCAGTTATGAAAACAAAAAATCATTTTAATTCCCCTAATATGTTATCAATCCATTCATCATATGTCATGATATCTGTAGCATTGTCTTCAGTACATATCAAATTGCATCGGCGTGTTAAAATTTCTATTACATTTTTTAATTCTTCACGGGTTATCATTTTAATTCCTTCACAATTTTAATGGTCGAGCATTTTTCAAATTCTTCCCAAAGGCCTTTTGCTTTTACAAATGTCATTAATTCTATTAATAGAGTTTGTTTGTCGTTGTCAATTTCTAATAATCGTTGTATTTCTTTCCAATTCATTTTAATTCCTTAATAAGTCTTGCTATGCAAGCCATAAATGTAATCTCTTTATCAACTACCAACGATGATTGATACAAATATTCAGCAATAGTCAAAATTGCTAAGACATCTTTACCTTTCGCAAATTCTCCAACCTTATCGTATAAGAATTTATAATATTCATCATAAAACCTTATATCAGCATCAGCAATCAATTGTCGAATTGTATTAAATGTTGTTGGATTGCTAATTGCTGTCTTTAACAATTCCAAGACTTTCAATTTGGTGTCGGTTTCAACAATATTATGTCGATTAATAATCAATTGACTTTCAACAACACTTTGTTGAGCAAAATTAATAACCTTTCGCATATCAGGATAATAAGTGTTTACAATGTATGCTAAATCTTCTGCGGTATACTTAATACTTTCCTTATCCAATATACTTTTAACTAATAATGCTACTTCTTTCTTTGTTGGTGATTCAACTTTATGCGTCTGACACCTTGAAACAATCGGCGGTATCATTTTCTCCATATAATTACAAGTTAAAATAAATCTTGTATGTAAAGAGAATGTTTCAATCAAATTACGAAGTGCCCCCTGCCCTTCTGGCGTAATCTGGTCACATTCGTCTAATATAACAATTTTAAGAGGATAAAAACCAGCAGATGAAGCAAAACCTTTAATTTTTGTTCGTACTGTTTCAATTCCATTTTCATCGGATGCATTAAGATACAAATAATCACAAGGAATATTCTTTACAAGTATCTTTGCAGCAGCAGTCTTACCTGTGCCCGGACTTGAATTATAAAACAATAAGTGTGGTATGTCTTTCTTATCAATAAAAGATTGTAATGTTGCTTTAAATACCTTGTCTCCAACATAATCTTCCAATTTAGATGGACGATATTTTTCTACAAATATAGTGTGTTGACTTTCTGCCTCTGCATGTTCTTCTATCTCAAAATGATTCATAGTTTATCTTTAATTTGCTCTAATAACTCTATTATTCTATCTGATTTCGCTTCAGGAAACAAGGAAAAATATTCTTGTTTTTGCTGTGGAGGATTTCCACAATCACAAGAAGGACAAATCAGCGGGCCGCCAAAGGAGGATGGGTAATTAGTTGCTCCGCACAGAATACATGGACCATATGGCATATTATATACTTACCTTACATTTAACTACTTTTAAAAATTCTCGAAGTACTTTACTATAATTTTTCTTGGATAATTCTGCTTCTGCGGGTGTTAAAAATACTAATGTTGCACTCATCTTTTTAATGTTAGTTGACATCATCGGCCCCATTTTTTCTTGTCCAACAAATACCAAAACATATCCATCCCACGAATTATCCACATTTTTGTTGAAAAAAGTATAGTTTGTGTTTAATTTTTTTGATAACATAATTAATTTTTTATTAACTTTGCCATAGCTTTATTATAATCGTTTTCTTTTCCATTACAACAAAATTTAAATTTATTTCCACTTCCACACGGACATGGATCATATGGTTCAATCTTCATATTTTTTATTTGAGTTTCTGTAAGAGGTATATTTACTTGTTTTAAATGTGAAAGAAGGTCTTTAGCGCCCATTGCTTCCAACTTTTCCGTGAGAGTCTTATATAAAGCTTTTTTCTCAGCAAGTTCTTCTATCAGTTTCATCTGTTCGGGCGTATAAATTTCTCCTGTTCTTGTATCCATATTATCTATACCCTACATAATTCCATTCTTCGGGAATTGGTGTATTATATATTTTAGCAAGTCTTACTAATTCTTTTCTGTCCATTGGACAACCCACTTCAACCATTGCATCGTAATGTTCACAAAACCCTTTATAATCAGTCTCTTTCATTTTTGTCTTTATTTTCATCCCACCAAATAGATTCATATGCTTTTACAAAGTCTTCGTCAGTTTTACATTGCAATGTATAATAAAACATGTCGGTATAATATTTCTTCCAATGTTTAAGTTTATCTGATATTTGCCAGCCAACGCCATATTCATCGTAATGTTGGTCTATGATTAAATTGTATTTTTTCTTTTCCTCACGCTCTCGTTCCTTTTTCCAACTCTCCTCTTTAACTCTATCATCCTCTGATAAAAGATAAACTATTCTATCTGCCATTTGTTTATCTCTTGTCGTTATAAGTATTTTACTATCAATGAATCCACAGATTTGATATAATCCTGTATAAGGAATTATATTCCCATCGCTACTTAATTTATTCGGTAACATTTCATTTGAATAGTATATCATAGTTAGTCCATATCAGATTCTAATCCGATTTTTACTTTAAAATCCCACCACCACATTTTCCAATAGTATTTATTGAATGGTTTTTGATACCATTTCCAAGGTGTATAATCCATATTTACTCTGCTGTCTTAACTTCAACCATATAATAGTTTGAAGTAAAATTATCTTTACTAAATGCTATCGTTGCCAATCCTGCATCACTAACCTTTAAGATAGCACTATCACACTCACCATTAGCCGTTAATATTTCTTTCAAATACTTAGCGCTAAAGTTAATATTCTTAGTAACCGCGTCTTTACCAGCCTTTGCCGTTACCCCAAGAGTAATTCGATTGCTATTTAACATAGAATAACCGATAACCATATCTAGTTTCTTCTTTTTATTCATTAATAGTGTGAATATATCTACATCAGGAAGGGCATTTTTTGCTTTGATGAAGCGTGTAATAAAATCATCATCCAATTCAATTTCTACATTAAACTCCGGCATTTTCTTTAGATTTGGAGCGGTTGGAATAACACTTAAATCTGCAGTTATAAATTGTATTTCAGTCTTTCCATCTTCAACGCTTAATGAAGTAATTCTATCGTCAACTTTATTTAAAGAAAGTGACACTTCCTCACCAAGAACGCTTAACATTTTATTTAACTTTGCTGTTTCATAAACACCAAATTCACAATCTTCTGTTATTGCGTCAAATTCTGCTAATGCTACATTAACCAATACATTCTTTTCTCCTGTAATCGTATTGGTGGATAATTTCTTATCGGCCGCTTTGATTACAAATTTAACGGAATCTATCAAGCCGTTCATTGAGTATTTTCGGATGAATTTTTCTAGGATTTCTTTTTTCATATATTCTTATAGTATACCTCTTTTATTGTGATTGTCTACTTTTTATATAGTAAGCGATATTTGCTTCAACTCTATTTAATCTTTGTATTTAAACGATTTCCCATCTGCATTACAATAAACTTCTGCTATTTTTTCTTCGCGGTATGAGTCATAGAAGTTAACCCAAAAACGACTACAACCGCTTTGAAGTATACTATCAATGAATTCTTTTGTAATTTTATCTTCTACAAATTCTTCTATGTCCAATATGTTAGAAACATCTATTTCAATGGAATTATCATAACTATCACAAAAAATTCTCAGAATAAGCGGGTCGCCAATCTTTATAAATTCATATTCTTCCCCCCAAAAATATTTTGTTAATTCGTAGTCTAACGAACTGTTGGCCAATTCTCCTTGAATAATTAAACCTGCTAAATTATTAAAATTCATATTTTTGCTCTTTCCTCAACTCTTTTCTTTATTATGTCTCTTACTTCATTTCGGTTATACCACTCTTTATGAAATAACCAAATTAATGAACCAAATTCTTCGGGTGTAAAACAATCTTCCATTTTAATTTTATGCTTTTTACACAATCCTTGTAAGTCATTAGTTAAAAAATTTACAAGTATTTTATAGAATTTAGCGTCCACTTATCCTCAACATTTCATCACAAAATGATTCACTTTTGCCCGGACACTTTTTCATTCTTTCCTTTTTTGTCTCTGGTTTGCTATATTCTTGTTTGCTTGATTCTGGTTCATCATATTGCTTTAAAGTTTTTCTCATTCTAGCAATTACTTCTTCTTGCTCTGTCATTCTATCAATGGTTTCAAATATCCAATCGACAAATTGTTTTTCTGATAGTTGTTCTACCAATTGATAACCAATTTCATCCAAATCTAGGTTTGCTGTGACTTCTATTTTCATATCATTTCTCCATTAATAATACCTACTAATAAACTCTGCTTCTTTTTTTGTAATCTTTTTTAAGATAGCACTCAATCTATCCTTTACATCGTTATATTCTTTAAGACTAGATTCATAGGATTTTATCAATTCATTATGATATTTTTGAAATTCTTCTTTTGAAATTCTTCCATCTAAACAAAATGTACATGTTTCTTCAGAATAGTCATTTCCGACGCCTGAATAATCCCTCAAATGTCCTTTTCCTGCGCACTTATAACACGGAAATGATTTTTGTAAATCAAATTTTTCATTGAATCTTTCTTCTGTAAAATGCCATCTACATACACGCCACGCAACATCCTTAATACGCCTTAATGGTTTATCTGGTTTAAATACATTTTTCATAAATCCTTTATATCATCTATTGTTACCGTCAGTATTTTAAATGTTTCGCCACAATTACATTGATTACAATATAAAGACTGCGGCTCTGGAGCAAATTGATACCAGCATTTAGTACACCCAACAAAAGTGTCTCCAACCTTAAAGCCTTTCAGGTTAAACTCATGCTTTATATTTTTAAAAGTTAAATTCATAATTCCTTTATTTAGTGTTGCTCCTGTTTACAAATATGATAACCACAGGCAAATCCTACTGCGTTTCCAATAAAAAAAGAAAGAATAACAGCAAATATAAATCCTGCTAAACAAATTCTAATCGGTGATTTCATTTTAACTATACTTCCTCTTGTCTCTAAATCTACCACTTTTACTTTTAAAAACAACACCAATCGGTTGTTTTAATCTCCACTTCAAAAACTTTTGGAATTTTTCGTCATTTAAAATCGTATCGACATTATTATAGATATCCCGTAACTCATTGTGACTCCAAGACTTATGTAAGAAATTTTCACATGTTGCACAGGCCGATACAGTTTCTTTACCGCCCTTTGCTTTCGGAACAATATGATGTTCCCGTGTATTTGGGTCTATTTTACAAAATACGCAATTCATATAGGCTCTAAATTTTCATTATACAAATGTCTTACAAAAGCGTGTGCTCTCCACATCATATTTAATCTGTTGGGATATTGTGTATAGTAATCTATTAATTTAACATTCAAATGACCTTCATTTTTTGCTTGCTCGACGGGATCTATTTTTTCCCCACAAGCCTGACAACGATAATATCCAATCAAACTATTCTCACCAATAAACATTACCTTTTGATGATCACAGTTTATAATTTTTTTATCTGTTGTTTCTTCCGTATCCATTATATAGCCCCCAGCTCCCACTCTGGCAATTTATATGACATTTTAAATCTCATACGCCTTCGATTATAATTATACCACAACACTTCCGGTTTTAATCTGGAATTCGTATATACATAAACACTTTCGGATTTGCCAGTACATGCATCACAAATATTCATCAATCTATACTCATATTTATCTGGAATATAGAAGTTTTCATTCGGTGGAAATTCAAAACACTTTTTTCTAGAATATTCAACATGAATAGCTCCATTAGCTACTCTCTTTTTTCTGTGGAGTGGGCCGCCTAAAAAAAGACTTTTATATTTTATATTCATTCTAATGTAATTGTTTTCATTCTTTTAACCTTCTATATTTGTAAGCATAAGGAACAGAGTGGAAACATATATGTCCATTTTTACATTTTATTGCGTTATCAAATGTAAGTGAATTGGAAACAAAACAATATTCTTTACACACAGAGCAGTGTTCGTTTATTCTCAAATCCTCAAACATCCATGAAAAATTTTCTCCATTTTCAAGTTGTTTTGCAAATCTTTCTTCTACAGGAAATGTTGGATGAAATATCATTTGTTACATATATCCTTGTCTAACATCATAAATCAAGCGGTCTTGTTTTTTTACTCTCTCTTTAAGAGCAGAGAATTGTTTGTGGAGTATCTTTTCTTTTTCTTTTGACAATTTCATATTTTTATTCATAAAAAATGGCCGCTCCATTTTGGTGAAGCGGCCATCCTTAGTATTAATTCTTACTTAGTTTTGGCTGCTTCTTGCTGACCAAGATTCAATAACAATGGAGAATTGCTTGGCAAAATATTGGCAGGCAACGCACCATTCCATTTCTGTGCCATTTCCAGAGAGGCTTGAGCCTTCATTTTGTTAATGGCCAATTCATTTTGAAACTCCGATGCTTCCTTAGCAGCAAATAGAGTTTGAGCGGCTTCCTTTTGTGTTTCCGCGTTCAAAATCAATGTTGCATTACGCGTTCTTTGTGCATCTTGCTCCATCTTCGCTGTTTTATTATCTTGTTGAGCAATAAAACTCTTATTGATACTATCTTGAATACTTGCGTTAGTAAACTTCCAACCTTCTGCATTACCCAAGTATTGAATTGTTACACCCTTCGTTTTATAGTATTCCGCAGCATCCTTAAACAAATCGACATAGATTTGAGCTTGTTGTTGTTGGAATTCAATTAGAGTCAACGAACTGATTTTTCTATTAAGCTCTGCGACGGCATAACTACGAATATTTTCGTCGGTAACAGCGGCTAAACTTTTCTCACCATGATAATAAAGATATGTTGAGGCATCTTCTTCATCAATATTAACGGTAATGGTCAGGCCAACCGTAAGTCCAATATTATCCTTTGTATTAACTTGAATGCCTTCATCCTTCATTGATGTACCTTTATTCTCTGTGTCTGTCCACTCTCGTGTTACTAGAGAGCGGTCAACGGTAACAACGCGCACAGCATTAATCCATTCATAATCACACCAATAACGACCTGTTTTACGAACCACCTTATCAATCATGATTCGCTTTGCAGCTACCTTTCTTTGATTAAGAAAATCAACGCTATTAAACTTCGCTTGTCCGGATTGTGACGATGTATCAAGCGGAATTACCCACGCGGTTTCATTTGGCTTGATTTCTTTTGGGTCTAGAACCTTTACAGGTCCACAGCCGACTGCGGCTAATACTAACATACTAAGTATAACTTGTTTTGTTTTCATATTTTCTTTCTTTTGGTTGTTTTACTTCTTTGTTTGGCTGTCACACTTACAGAAATATCCCGTCCATATTACAATCAATAAAAATAGGGCAACATAGGATAATGCATGTTCAACGCCACCATCTCGAATGAATTTTGCCAAAAAATAATCTGGCGGATTATCACTTAGAGAATTAGCCGTTGCTTTTGCTGTTATTGGTGAATAGACAAACTTATATAGTTGATTTAAAGCAACATATAAAAAGGCTATCACCACAGACGATACTACTCTTGTTTTAGTTTTCATACTTTATCTATTATATCTTTTATAAGAATAAAGTCAAGAGCAATTCTTCTTATATTCCTTCATTTCTTTGTCGGTTCTTGTGATTAAATCTCTTTCTTTGACTTTTTTCTTGTCTGCCCACTTGTTTTTATGCGGTTTGCACATTTTGCAGGAAGAGCCTCTTTTGTCTTTATATATTTTGCCCATTTTAGTGTCTCCAAATTTTCAAACATATTACCAACCACTTCTAAATGATGTGATTCATAACTTCGTGGTAAATCATGCCTTTCATAAATGTCTGTGTTATAACTAGGAATGAAGCGAGCACGCCAGCCATTCCAATTTTCATCCCAAAATACTTCTAGAGGACAGCTTGTTTCTTTGTGTGTCGGTGAACATGGCTCACGACCTTCAACATCACCTGTAATTGTTATAAGGTCACCTTCATATATATCTTTAGCATTTTTATCTATAAGACCTGTATATTGTTGAATGATATATTCTTCTTTCCAGGCATCTTTCCCTAATATTCCGTATGCTTGCTCAAAAGATGTATAATAAAATTTTTTCTCTTTTGGATACCACACTCTAAATTTAAATTCTCTATTCATATTAAGCTTCTGCTAATCCCGTAAAATAATCATCAAAATCCAGAATATCTTTATCGTTATAATCCGTCTTGCTTTTCCAACCTTTATTTGCCCATAAACAAAGTAACTTATTTAATCCTTTAATTCTTTTAGTGTCGGTTATATCAAAATTATAACAGAAATTTGTTTCGTCATTCTCCAAACAAAATTCTCGACAATAAGATGCGTGTACTAATCGGACAAATTTTGGAGCACCATCTAGCCATCCCAATAAAATTCCTAATTGCTCTTGATTTTTTGAAAGTTTTTTCATTTCAATGTCCCCCTCTTTTCAAATATATTACCGACGACTTTAATACTTTGAATCATTTGATGTTGATGAGGATTACGCTGTGAATATATTTTAAAAATTGTCATTAAATCATTATAAGAAGGTAATATTTTTTCTATCCAACTTTGGGCAGAATTACCCGTTTCCAATTCAACAATATCGCCTTCATAAATTTCTTTGCCGGTATCATCTTCGATGCCTATGTATTGTTGAATGATATATCGGTCTGGGTCTAATGTCGCTTCACCATATTCCGCTTCAATTTTCAAGTTACCTTCAAGAGTTAATCGGATTTCGCAGTAATCCGGCCAACCAAAACCGCCTACGGCACTTTTTACAAATTTTTCAGTTACCTTATCCCACACTCTAAATTTAATATCTCTCTTCATATAATGATTATACACAATCAATAAAACTTTGTCAAGGTCATATGTCGAAGAATTGTCTGGAGGTTTTCAATCCTACCATTTTATTTTTATTAGACATTGCTTTCTTATTAGCCATTGTAGTTATTGCTGGGTCATAAAACATCTTCGGCACTGATACCCAGTCGCCCGTTGTCAAATCTTGCTTTTGCCACTCTATATCTTTATTTTTTGGATAATTATTGCCCCATATTTCTACTGATTCTTTTAATAATTTTTTCTTTTCTATCTTATTGCACAAAAAATAAATATACCGAAATTGCTTTCCTTTGTAATGACTCCATCCGTTTTTAATTAAATAGGACTTTGTAGGTCTGTGGCCACAAATTTTATCGCCCTTATCCGTTAAACCTTGACTTGTTCGAGGGTGTACTTTTTCGCCCTTGTCAGTAATATACAGGTCTGTCCATATAAATCCGCCATATAGAAAATTTGCTGCTTGATATACATAACCAGGCTTTCCTAATATTCCATCGGCCCAAGTGAAAAGTATTTTTGGGGCGGGGTCATTTTTCTTTAGCCATTCTATCGCAGAAGAAAGAAATTGGGATTCAGAATTTTTAGGCATTTCCTCTAACATACACATCTTGCCAATTTCCAGATAATCTTTTGTCCGCAGTGATGGAAATAGCTTTTTAATCGTATGAATTGGTCGAGTACCCCACCCCAAAGTTAAAACCCCCACTAATTTATTGTTTTCATAAGCACCAAGATAATACTTAGTCAATCTTGGCATTATTTTGCTATAATGAGTATTAAAGATTAACTCAAGTCCCAATAAATTGTCGGTGGATTTGACAATCATATTTATTCGATGTAAATACCATTGATTATTCTTTCAACGCCAGGCATCATAATCAAAGAGTGGACATTATTCTTGTTTACCCACACCCATTGTGTGTGTTTCTCTGTTTCTATATGTTGCGGCTCTTCTCTATTATACAATTGGACATTATATACTGCACAATGTTGACCGCCTTCAAAAGCATAAGAAATAAAATTAAAACGCTCAATGGCAATATTTAATCCAGTTTCTTCTAAAACTTCTCGTTTAGCTGCATCTCTATGAGTTTCGTTTGCTTCAATAGAACCACCAGCGAAAGCCCACACATAAGGAAATGTCTTTGTATCTAATCTGCATGATAAAGATACATCATCATCTCGTGTAATCATCACTGCAACTGAATCTATTATAGGCATATTATTTCAATGTCTTTCCCACTGATGGGTGCGCTGCAACTTCCTCTCGAATAACTGCTGCTAGTCTATCTGCAATTCTATCCAAGAAGCTATTACCAACTCTAGTAAACTTTCCGTTTCTTGTTGCTTCACTTAAACCTAACGCCATCTTCTTAATTGCACTGGAATTTCCCAATTTTCTATTTTCGTTTGACATATATTTTTCCTTTTTATTATTATACTTACTTTTTTATATTTGTCAAGTCTTTTTTAGAGTTCAAAAAACTCCTCTGCTTTTCTTGTTTCTAAACTTGGATAACTCCAAGAAAGAACACTATAAAAATCCTTTAATTTACTTTTTAATTCTGCTTCATACATTTTGCGGCGGTCAATATATTTGTTACAGAAATCCAACATTTGCTTTGGGTCTGTTCCATCCGCTTTAAGTGCAATATTATCCACTCCAAATTCATTGTCTTTCAAATAAATGTATCTTATTTTCTGTCCATTATAAATCGGTTCAACCATCTTATCTAATTTCCAATGTTTAAGCAAATCGTTATAATATAGAGCAGCTTTAACTTGAGCGGGAGAGCCTTTTATAATTTCAAATGGTTTTCTATTTTTCGATGTATATTCTTTTAATTGGTCCATGGATGTAAATTTTACCGAAGTTGATTTTGCACCATCGAAAATCGAAAGCGAATTCAAATTCTCTTCAAAATTCAAAATCATTTCATTGATATCATGTTCTGTTTTATTTTTCAATATTTGTTCCATAACACCAATCATAAATGAACTAAATTTCGGTGGAAAGCTTGTCCGGACTGTATCAATTCCCGTGACTGCCATTTCATCACAGGTAATTCCACCCCTATTAACAATCCATTGGACATATCGTTTTTTAGCAAGCCATATTGCCGTCTCCGCAATCATTTCTTTCTTTATGAAGAATGTATGCTCGGTTACATTAAACATTTTCTTTGAGAGTACATTTAATATCCCATTAATATAATTTTGGACATCCCCCGCAATTTCTGATGTAGCTTTTATCATTTCCGTTGTGTCAGCTTTATTAATATGGGGTCTTAATAAATCTATAATGGGTAATACTGAAGCAAATAATGAGTCGGTATCACAATAGATGACATAATCTTTATCATCTTTTGTTATATTTCTATAATATTGATTGACAATTTTACCAGCGGATTGAATCAATACTTGACCAGTAATCGTTGTCGCTTCCGCATTATCCTTATTATACCATCGCCAGATAGGCAAACCCAAACAGCCGTATATTGAATTAGCTAAAATTTTAAGAGTAACTTGCTTTCGATTTAATACTTCATATCTGTCTTTATTACCACTATCTGATTCACGCTTTGCTTCTTTTCTTGTCTCAATTCGTTCTTTAATCCACTTTTCAATGATAATAGGCATTATCCCCCGCTTACTAAGCGTATAAACCGACCCGTTAGAACCAACCGAACAATTTTTTTCTTCTAACATCTTTTTAAATTCATCAACGGAAAATTCTACTTTGTTTAACTTTATCGTTCTGATTTCATTTTTAACATACGCATTGCCATCCCAATTTTCAATTGTACCAACAAGCGTTTCCGGCGAAATATTCAAGCTTTGAATAATACTTGGATATAGAGATTGCATATCTAAATCATAAACCCAATTGTATTTTCCCGGAATAGGGTCTTTTACATAAGCACCCGTAAAACCCTCTTCGTTTTCTTTTATTCTAGTCTCATATTCTTCTCTGCCGTTAATTGGCTTATTTGAAGCAACCAATTTATTCCTCTTGAGATAGGTTAATACCGCACCTTCTAAGAATCGCGATGGGACCGCATAGTATTCATAAGGGACATGACAGAAATGACAAATTTCACGGGCTTGGTCAATGTAATTGAATTTCTTGTCTAACTCAACAACAATTTCAACATCGGTTAAGTTGTATTCAATAAATTTATTAATGTCTAGTTTATACAGAGTACTCAAATTTCCTTCATATTGGACTTTGTTTATCTTTACTTCTTCTTTTCCAACATTTCCAAGTGTATATGATGCTTTTCTAACACCACTATATCTTTTGTATAAATCAATATAATCTAACGCTATACAAACTCCAGCACAAGTCAATTCTTTATAATGGGGATTAACATACGCAATTCCTATTGGTGACAATCTTGCACATTGATTACCTAATACTCTTTTAATTCTTGTATAAAGATAAACCATATCAAAGCCAGAAGAGTTCCAACCTGTTACTATTGAAGGTCTTATGCTTTCCCATGCATTCAAAAATGCTTCTAATAGAGATTCTTCGTCGGAAAATGTTCGCAATTCAATATCGGTTCTATCTTTGACTTTGTTTTCTGCATCTATGACAAAGCAAGAATATTTTTGTGTAGTTTTATCATAGAATGAAATGGCGGTAATGGCTTGGTCAGCGGTTTCTAAATCAGGAAAACCACCTTCACTATTTGTTTCAATGTCTAATATAAGAACGGTATGGCCAATAGAAATTTCATCACAATCATAATAACCCTCAATTAACGCTCGGGTTGTTATAGGTACATCTGCTTCAAATAAGCTTTGGTCACTGGGATTAAAATTGGTAACTCTTTCAAGTTCGTCACCATAGATTGAACGATACTTACCACCGCTTTTTCTTTTATAAGCAAAGTTTAATTGTGATGTTGGTATTTTAACATGGCCAGCTACATCATCAAAGATATGGACAACTTCATTTCTTTTGTCATGAAATACATTTTGATACATTGTATAACCTATTATACCGAAAATAAAGTTAACATCAAGATTTTATTTGAAGTTTTTCTTTGAGCGAAATATAAATGGGTTTGTGCTCTTCAATAACGCTTTCCTGTGCAGTCACAATTTTTTTAACAAAGGCTTCTTCTTTTAACCAATGCAAGTTGTCAGAGGTGTATTCTATTTCTGGAGTCGGATATAGTACATTTACAATTCCAAGCAACAACTCTATTTCATCATCTTTTAATTCTGAAAAATCTATTTTTTTCATTTTGTCTTGATACCAATAATTTCATCATCTACCACTGCAAATGATACACCATTATTGGCATTTGTCAAGCTCTGATAAACTAAGTCCATTTTTGCAATATCTGTTTCAGGCATAATATTTTCTGTTATAGCTGCTTTGTTAATATAATATGCATTTCCGTCTATCGGTATGTATGTTGTTATTATACCAATGGTATTTTGCTTTACTTCATGTCTCCTATCATCGTATAAATTTAATGCATAAAGCGAACCTTTATTAACTATAACCACAGTCGTTTTATCCTGTACAATTATTCTAAACATTCCCGGTTTTAATAACAAATTTACACGCGGGGTGTGAATTGCCAACACACTATTTAAAGACTCTGTGTTATCATTAAGAATATCTATAATACCATCCATTAATGAAAATGTATAATTACTCTTTGTTAATTTTAATAGCGATGGTGTTTTAACCGGTACAAATTCAATAAGGCAATTATGCATTGAAAATTTAGTATTTTCATACAGCTTCACCAATGCTTTATTTGGATAAGCAATAATTCCTGTTGAATTTGTTTCTGTCCAAAAATTTACTTGCTCTGGAGCTAACTTGTAAGTTTTTCCTGCAACTAAACTTTGCACCGCAATCGTTTTTAATACATTCGTGTAATCTTGGATATAAAAACTTGTTAGCCGTTCAGCTCCAAATAACATGCATGATGCCAACAAAAATAGTATAATAATAGCAATAATTTTCATGGGAATTTTCATATGAATATAAATAGAAAATTTGTATTGAAAAAAATTGATATATTCTTAGTTGTGTGGTAAAAGTATTGGAATGAATGATATAAAACGAAAAAATAGAGTAAGCTTTTCTCAATATTCTAATTGGGACAAATGTGAATACAAATGGTTTTTGGATTATGCGAAAGGCCTGCGACAATTTGAAGACAGCCTTAATACTTGCTTTGGAACAGCAATACATAAAGCAATACAAACATATCTTAAAAGTTTATATACTGATGGTCTTGAAGTATCTGATAGCATTGATGTAAATGCCATATTCAAAAAAGCGTTTGATGTTGAGCTTCAAAAGATGACACAGGATGGTAAACCAACTTACACCGAGGATGACTACAAAGAATTTTCGTATGATGGCGATGACATTCTCAAAGCATTTTTAAATTCCACAAACCGATTGAAACACTTCCCACGCCAAAAGTATGAATTGGTTGGAATTGAAATACCCGTGGAAATGGATATCAAAAATAATGTTTCATTTATAGCATATATTGATTTGATTTTAAGAGAAAAAACCACAGGCATATACAAAATTTTTGATTTTAAAACTTCAACGATGGGCTGGAATAAATACGAGCGTGAAGATGAAACCAAACTTTCACAATTATTGCTATATAAAGCCTTTTACTCCAAAGCATTTAATGTGCCTCTTGAAAAAATAGATGTTGAGTTTTTCATTCTAAAACGCAAGTTGTATGAGAATGTAGCATTCCCACAAAGTAGAATTCAAAGAATTATACCTATTCAAAACAAAAAATTTATAAGTAAGACTATAAATAATTTTGTTGGTTTCTTAGATAAGTGCTTTAATCTTGATGGGACATATAAACTTGATGAAACTTATCATAAGAATCCTGGCAAGAATCGAAAGAATTGCAAATATTGCTCACACTATAAAGTGCGTTGCGACGGAAAAGAAGATTAATTACTCGGTTGGCTCAGAAGCAATCTTTAAATCTTCTACAATCCATTTAATGACCATACTACGGGCTTTTTTATATGATATGTTTTCCCTGTCTCTGACTTGACCGGCATATTTTACTATTGCGCTTACTATTTGGTCTATTGTCACAAGGGGATTTATATTTTGCTCATTAATTAGCTGTGCCAATTGTATTTTATTCATATTGAATATAAATAGTATTATTTATCTTTATATTCTCCGTAATGCTCAAGAATTTCATCTAATTTAGACTTTGCCATATTTAAATCTACACAATACCATTCGTTCTTTATTTTAGAAGCAAATGGCTTCATAATAGCTTTAATCTTTTTTTCCGCTTCCAAATAATCAGGATGATGGATTGAATAAATAATCTTGTAATCTCGGAATGGAGAGCCCGTTTGATAAGTATGTAAACGCTTCTTTAGGTCCAATGTCGTTCCAATTTTAACCCAATTAGGCCACGATTCGTTGGTTATTATATACAGATACCCAGATTTCACAATAATATATACAAAATCAAATTTTATAAATATTATTTTTCTAATCTTTTCTAATTTTTTCTAATATATATGTTAGGAAATGAATAATAACAAAAAAGAAACACCAAAAACATCCGTTCAAATATCATTGGATTTACATGAAATATTAAAAGCTTTTTGTGGGCAATCTGGGCAAAAACTGACTTGGGTTGTTGAAAAAAGTATTAATGAATTCATTTCTGGCAGCAAGAAAGTCGAAGAAAAACAAGAAACAAAAAAACTTTTATTGGACTGATAAATTATGAAAAAGAAAATACTATTACTAGCAGATGACATACGCTTTTTTTCTGGAATAGCAGCACAAAGCAAGGAACTTGTATTTGGAACAATCCATCATTATGATTGGGTACAAATTGCCGGAAGTGTTAAGCATCCAGAAACAGGCAAAGTTATAGATATGTCAAAAGCAGTTGAAGCGGAAACCGGTGTAAGTGATGCATATTTGAAACTATATCCTACGGATGGTTATGGCAATGAAGATATATTGATGGCAGTAATGAATATTGAAAAGCCGAATGCTTTGTTACATTTTACCGACCCGCGTTATTGGCATTGGTTATATATTTTAGAGAGAAAAATCAGAACGAAAATACCGATTACTTATTTAAATATTTGGGATGACATTCCCTATCCGATGTGGAATCGGCCATTTTATGAGAGCTGTGACACATTGTTTAGTATTAGTAAGCAAACTTATAATATTAATAAATGGGTTCTGCGACCTGAAAATTGTCGGACTATTGAAGGCGAATACGATGAGCATGGAAAGATTATAAAATGAAAAAGAAAATAGATAAATGGGGACCAGCAGCAGGTTCGTTTGTACGGTGTGGAAATACAGTTGTAGATATAAAGGATATTAATATTGTATATGAAGAAGAAAAATATGAACGACTGCTTCCTGATTTAAAACTTGTTATGGAGACAGACGACATCAATAATAAAATACAAGCAAGTATAATTTTAGGAGATAAAACACTAAAAACATGGGAAGTTTATCCTAAAAAAATTCATGAATAACAACACACATAAAATTCAGTTATACCGACACAATAAAGGTTGGTCTTTTGATGACATGTACATGGGTGTCAAAGAAGAAGCATTGCCTTTTGGATTTCCTGTCATAATTGATAAAATGATTAATGACCAAAAAATAACAATTGTAAATTTTCTATTTTCAGCCGAAGAAATTCCTGCTTATGATACTATCTTTACAAAGGTTAATCCTGAAGGATTAAAGATTGGTGCATATTATGTATGTGAAAAAACAAATTTAGTTGCTTGGTTTTGTCCAGCATTCGATTATTATTTGAAGGAGTTTCCAGATAAATTATACATAAAAATTGAAAAAATGTTTTGTGAGACAGATAAGACCACATTTATTGAAATTTCTAAGGATTTCAAAGATGTCTTGGATAAATTTCCAAAACAAACTCCATTGACAAAAGAAGAAAGAAGTTCAATCAATGAGTTTTTTGTAGAAGAGCTTGAAAATGAACAAGCGCCGTTAGATTAAAGGAATTATATATGCCAATAAAAGGAAAACACTTATTACAATATTTGCCCCACGGAATTAATCCGAAGGTTTTTAAACCAATACATAAAACCGACCCAAAACTTATTGAAATGAAAAAGAAAATGTTTGGGAATAAAAGTTATGATTTTGTTGTATTTTATAACAGCCGAAACATTAACAGAAAACGAACGGCCCAATTAATGTTAGCATTTCGTGCATTCTGTGATAATCTTACAAAAGAGCAAGCGTCTAAGTGTGCATTAGTATTACACACAGAAAAAATATTGGATGCAGGCACAGATTTGCCAGTTGTTCATTCAGCATTATCACCCGATTATACTATTGTCGTAACTGAAGATAAGTTTTTACCAGAAGCAATGAATCTTTTGTATAATTTAGCCGATGTTACCGCAAATATTTCTTCCAATGAAGGATTTGGGTTGTCCTGCGGAGAATCTATAATGGCTGGCGTTCCCGTCATTGTTAATGTTACTGGCGGTTTACAAGACCAAATTGGTCAAATAGATGATGATGGTAAGCCCGTTGAATTTGATTATAATTTTGGAACTAATAATGTAGGAAAATATAAGAAATGTGGAGTTTGGGCAAAACCGGTGTGGCCTTCAACCCGTTATATTCAAGGTTCGCCGCCAACACCATATATTTTTGATGATGTGTGTAAGTGGGAAGATGTCGCGGAAGCAATTATGTATTGGTATCTGATGCCTAAGGAACAGAGAGAAAAATGTGGTTTAGAAGGCAGACGCTGGGCATTGAATGAGGGCAATATTAATGCACCGCATATGTGTGAAGAATTTATAAAGGGCATGGATTATACTCTTGAGAATTTTGAACCAACCACACGCTTTAGTTTACATACTAACGCTGAACATGTGGGTCATAAAATGCCATTTGATAGTATGGGATTTGATATACCAAAAATTAACACAGAAGAAATAGAAAAACAAATAAAGGAAATAAAGATATGATTAATGAGAAAAAAATAATTGAAGGCACAAAAGAAGAATTAGTGGAATATTTTTACAATATAACAAAAGAAGTGGAAAGTATTCGAAATGATACAACAAATTCTACAGGTTCTCTTTTTTCTAAAGCGGGAATTAGTAACCAACTTGACGAATTTAAATCTCCACACAAGATTGGAATGATATTCTATATGATGGTTGATAAAGAACCTATAACAGAGCATAAAGCAGATATAAATTTAAAAGTCGAGTCCTCTTATGTTAGAGTTATGGATGAAAAAATTGGAAAATAAATATGAATAAACCTGTTTGCATTTTACAATCCGCGTTGTTTACAAGAAGTGGTTATGGTGATTGGAGTATGGCTATTGCTAAATCTTTATTGCGTTATGATAAATTTGATTTAAAAATAGTGCCAACACGATGGGGTGGCTGTCCAACAAAGCATTCTATTGATGATTTAGAAGATGAGCAAGAAAAACTTTTATTTAATCAAATATTAAGGGGACCATTACCTAAGCAACCAGAAGTTTATATACAAATAAGCATACCAAACGAATTTAATGGCGTTGGTAAAGTAAACATAGGAATGACGGCAGGTATTGAAACCACTGTTCCTAAGCCAGAATGGATTGAAGGACTTAATAAAATGGATGTCAATTTTGTGTTAAGTAATTTTGTCAAGGATGTTTTTTTAAAGACATCATATAAGAAAACATTTAATCAGACAGGACAATCAGAAGATTTAAAATCAACAAAACCAATGGAAGTTTTATTTTGGGGAGCAAATACAGAGGTTTATAAAAAAGTAGACGAAAAAATTAATAGTGTTGATGTCGTGTTAGATGCAATAAAAGAAGATTTTTGTTTTCTTTTTGTTGGTCAATGGACACATAACGCCGGTCTTTATAACGACAGAAAAGACATAGGAAATCTGATAAAAACTTTCCTAACTACATTTAGAGATGAAAAGAAGAAACCCGCTCTAGTCTTAAAGACAAGCGGTGTATCATTTTCTAAAATAGACAAATATGAAATACTAGATAAGATTGACAGAATCAAAAAAGAAGTGGGTGGAGACAATTTACCACAAATATATCTTTTACATGGCGATCTAACCGACGCTGAGATGAATTATCTGTATAATCATAAAAAAATTAAAGCACATGTCAATTTTACTCACGGAGAAGGTTATGGTCATCCATTACTATTAGCATCATTAAGTGGAAAGCCTATCTTAGCATCAAATTGGAGTGGCCACCTTGACTTTTTAAATCCACAATATACAAATTTATTAACTGGAGAAATAAAGCAGATTCCACCAGAATCAGCAAATGAGTGGCTTATAAGAGAAGCCGGATGGTTTAATGTAAATTACGAACAAGCCGGAAGAAAGATGAAGGGTTTGATTGATAATTATGAAAAATTGCTCGAAAAGGCTGAAAATCTTCGTGTAGAAAACATGGAAAAGTTTAGTTTGTTACAAATGGACAAAGCATTTCATGCTCTCTTGGACAAATATATACCAGAATTTCCCACGGAGCAAAAAATCATATTACCAAAACTAAAGAAAATAGTTAACCCACAAATTGTGTTACCAATAAGTAGCAGTGTATAATATGAGCATGAAATTAGATATAATTGTTACAATAGAATTGGATAGACAGCCAACTAATCAAGAGCAAGAAAGAATTGTAAAACATATAGCAGATGCTCTTGATACCGGTGAGGGTAGTCTATATGGGGATGGTGTCACCATCGACGGTGAATATCTCTACACAGAAAAGTTTAGTTGTGTTGCGCCATTAACCGTCGAGCATCATTTTGTAAAGATTAAAGAGTAATATGAATAATCCATTTATAAGTTATTTGGTTATATCTGGAAATATAAAATAAAGAAATGAAAAATAAATTAAATTATAAAAAATACATAAAAGAAATATATGGTATATCAAATCTTATGATAGAATCCCCAAGCGATGTCCCACAATTTTTAAACCGATTCGATTCAGATCCTGTTTTAAACAGAAGAGAAGCAGAAAAAATAGAAAAACGAGATAAATTAATTGGGATATTTAAAAACGGAGAGCAAAATTTTAGAATATACAAAACAATTGAAGATGGTATGATTTTTATGAATTTATTAGTTGAAAAACAATCCCACATTGCTTTAATTCATGAATTTGAAGAAATAAAAATAGATAATAAAATTGGTATATCTTCAAAAAACATATGGCAAGAAAAACATACATTTGGATTGGCTAGATATTGGATATTAGAATATATATTAAAAAATTATGAATTCATATCATCCGACGAATCTCATACACCCATGGGAAAATTATTTTGGAAAAAATTGATATCAGATGTATTAGACAAAAAATTCAAACCATTTGTTTATAACACAAAAACTAAAGAGTATATTGAAATAAACAACAATACAAATTTAGAATCTTATTGGGGAGCAGGAAAAGGAATGTATAAATTTATTATATTTAAGAAATAATCATGAATAATCCATTTATAAGTTATTTGGTCACATGTCACAATGAAAGTAAACAATTAAAAGATTTACTATCTTTGTTATGCAAATATAATACAGATGGTGAAATCATTGTATTGGATGACTTTAGTGATGATATAAATACGAAGGAAGTATTAAGCAAATGTTCTGTTGTACATCCAATGACATTAAAACCAAATTTTACAGTCCATCAACACGCTCTAAACAATAATTACGGAGAACACAAGAATTATGGCAAATCACTTTGTAAGGGAGAATATATCTTTCAAATTGATGCTGATGAATTACCAGCAGAATCGCTTTTAGAAGACTTGCCGGATATATTAAAAGAAAATCCAGCAACAGAATTGTTTTGGATTCCACGAATAAATATGTATGAGGGCGTTACAGAACAGCATGCAAAAATGTGGGGGTGGGATATAAATAATCCTGGTAAATGGGTAAATTGGAATGGAGGCGATTATCAAACACGAATTTTCAAAAACTTGCCTAATATAAAATGGGAAGGGCGCTTACATGAAAAAATCATTGGGCATAAAACATTCGCACATCTTCCGAAAGAAGAAGAACTTGCGTTGTATCATCGAAAGACGATGGAAAAGCAAATGGAAACAAATTTGCGTTATAATAAATTGTTCACAGTTGAAGAGAACAAGGGTTATAAAGTTACAAGATAATGAAAATATTGATAATAAAGACGGGAGCATCAGGGGATGTTCTAAGAACCACATTTTTATCAAAATTGCTTAGCAAGGATGAAATTCATTGGTTTACCACTAAAGAAAATGCTTGTTTGGTTGATGGAATTGTATATACTAATCCTAAGCAATATGATTCCAAACATTATGATTTGGTTATTAATTTAGAAGAAGATAAAAATATATTTGTATCGGCAACAAGTGGTATTAAAGCCGATTCTTATATAGGTCCATATCTATTAAATCAAAAGGTTTTGACATATACTTTAGATTCATCAGAATGGTTTAATATGAGCCGAATTAGCGTGTTAGGAAAAGAAACATCGGATGCAATAAAATTTTCCAATAGAAGATCTTATCAAGAGATTGTTGCAACGATGGTTGGAAAGAAATTTAATGGTGAAAAGTATTATAAACCAACATATAATGTATCTGATAGAAAATTTGCAGGAGATATAGGAATGGTAATATCAGATAGTTCTGTTTGGCCAACTAAAAATTGGGCACATATGAAAGAATTGGAAAGTATATTAGAAGTTTATGGATATAAAATCAACTATTTAAAACGAAGAAAAACCATTAAACAATATATAGCGGATTTAACAGGCCACAAACTTGTAATATGCAGCGATAGTTTACCGATGCATGTATGCATCGCACATAAAATACCATGTATAACAATGTTTACTTGCACATCTCCATGGGAAATAGAAGATTATGGCATCGTAACTAAAGTTATATCACCATTGCTACATAAACACTATTATAAAACCAGTTACAACAAAAGCGTAGCGGAATCTATAAGAGCAATAGATGTGGCTGATATAGTAAGAAACAAAATGGAGGAGATATAATCATGGGAGAATTTAAATATAAGGGACCTATGAGATTTGAAATAGACTTATATCCAAATTTCATTACACAAAGAACAAAAATACAACCCAAAAATGTATTTGAAATTGGTGCTAACAATGGAAATGATGCAGAATATTTAAGAGAATGTTTTGATATAGATCCCGCAAATGTATTCTGTTTTGAACCAAATCCATATATATTTCCTATTTTAGAAAAGAATCACAGTGGATTTAATAATTTTAATATAGCTATATCTGATAAAACAGGAAAACAAACATTTAATTGTTCGCGAACAGAGCCAGGTTCTTCATCTTTCAAAAAGAAAGTTAACTTATCACCAACCGATTTTATAGAAGTTGAAGCAGATACGATGAGAATGGATAGTTTTATAAATCATTATCAAATTGAATCAATTGATTTGTGTAAAATTGATGTAGAGGGATTTACATTAGAAGTATTAAAGGGGTTTGGTAACAAAATATCTATAATAAAAAGTGTTCAAGTAGAGAATGAAAGAGGCTTATCATTTGAAGGTCAAAAAGATGTATTTCAAGATACATGTATATTTTTATCACAAAACGGATTTACTTTATTAAATTTTGTAGATTGGGGATGGCAGTGTGATTCTTTGTGGATAAGAAATGATATGATTAGCTATCAGACTCCGAACTATGGTTGTGATTTAGTGCCAATAAAAAGTAACATATGAAAAATAGTCCATTAACATTTTGTATTGGGTGTAGTAATAATTTGAACTATCTAAAGTTAGCCGTTCACTCTGTACGAACTTATTCTCATTTCAAGGATGCGCCTTTTATTGTATTTGCTGAAAATTGTAATAAAGACGAAACTTACAAATGGTTACAGGAAAATAAAGACAAGTACAATTTAACTATATTTACTGAAGATAATTCTGAAGATACCACAAAAGGTATTGGTGGTGGGATGAATTTTTGCGCAGAAAAGGTTCTTACTGAATTCATTATGTTTTTACATGCAGACTTTTTTGTATCTACGGATTGGGATTTAGAAGCACTGAAAATATTTAAAAAATACCCAAATATACCGATGTGGGTGTCAAGTTATAGAATACAACCAAATGTATTTAAAGAAAATAGCAGGCCTGACACATTGATTGTTCCAAACGATACCTTTGGAGAATTTTATCATAATTTTAATGAATCATATTTTATTGAATATGCTAATGAATTTAAAAAATTAAATGATATAGAAATTCGTATTGGACAAGGTGTGTCTGGTTTAATACGCAAAAAAGATTGGGATTTTATTGGTGGAAACGATCCAATTTTTAATCCATTATCCTTTGACGATTTGGATTTATTCATAAGAATGCAACTTAAAGATTACAAATTTGTATTAACTACCAAATCTATTGTGTATCATTTTGGAAGTCGCTCTGCAAATGGACATTTTCCAGAAGAAACAGTAAATGAACAATCTAAAAAACAAATGTACTATGAACAAAGAAATCGAAAGAGATTTATACAAAAATGGGGACAGATAGATATTCGAGATGAAGTGGGCTTTGTTATCCCCCCAAAAAGGAATATTTTATGAAAAATTTAATTTGGCAAACTAAAATTGGTGATGAACAATTTTCATTACAATATATCAAAGATTTTTTATTAAAAGGAATAGATTACAAAGAAATTTTTGACGGCGGAGAATGTAAAGTATTTTTAGACGATTCTATTATAGTATATTCATGTTGTAATGATTTGCCTAAAAAATTAGAAGAATACTTTAAAAAATATGATGAATTAAAGTATAAGTATTATATAATTCACACTTCAAATGAAGCTAGAAATGAGCATGATTTTACTCATTATAAAAATGCAAAACATGTATTTAGAGAATATTATGATCCAAAAACCGATGCATTTGATAATGTCACAACAATTCCGTTGGGATATAAAACAGGTTTCTTAAATGAAGATAGAGAAGGATTGTTTCATGCAAATAATAAAGAATACCTTTGGGCATTTATAGGACAAGTTGGAAAAAGTGATAGAGTATTTATGTATGACCATTTAAAAACAATTGGCCCACATTTTGTACATTCAACATCACAATGGGATTGCCCAACATCATTATCAGTAGAGAAAAGTATTGAAATCTATAAAAAAACATTTTTTGTTCCATGTCCAATGGGTTGGCTTAATCCTGATAGTTTTAGAATTAATGAAGCATTGGAATGGGGGTGTGTTCCTATAGTAAAAAAATACCCCAATTTTGATGGCATTAACTATTATAAACATGTTTATGGAGATAATATTCCATTTATAGTTGTAAACGAATGGAATGAATGTCCCAAAATTATGATGGACCTTTGTAATAATGTTGATATACTTAACAAATTAATGTATGATATCCAAATATGGTATAATATATTCAGAAAAAATTTACAAATAGATTTTCAAAATAAATTAAAATGAGCAAAAAAAATATATTCATATTTGCCTCCGATGAGCGGAGTCATAGAGAGATAGTAAATGTTGTCTTCGAAATAAAAAAAAGAGACACTTTTAATTATTTTTATTTATATAGTAATACTGTTTCGCCATGCTTTGATGTTTCTAACTATAACTTTGATTCAAATGTAGAATACAAACAAGAATTTTTACTAAAAACATTCAATTTTAATTTACCATTTAAACCTGACATTTTTTTGACAACTAGAGATGCCTGGGAACCAGAAACATCTATTATCCAAGAATTAAAAATTAAGGATTGTATTGTATGCTGTGTGGAGAACTCATCTTGGCTTTACAACAACATTTCTACTCGACTTGAAATTTTAAGTAGATTTCAATTTCCTAAAAATTTAATAGATGCATATTTTGACCATAGCCAACACACATTTAAAACAAAAGTAGATGGTGGGTTTATAAAACACAAAACTAAAATCACCGGAAATCCAAAATATGACAACATTATAAATTCTCCAATTACTTCAGCAGTGGGAAATAAAAGTGTAATTTTTTATGGGTCATGTGAAACGAATATGCGTCCAAAAATAATAGAAAAATTAAATCTGGTAAACAGCAAAACGGATGTGAAAATATATTACCGCCCGCATCCAAGTGAGTTTGCTAAATTTAAGGATTTTCCAAATGTTGAATTGATATTATTAGAAGAAGATTTGATAAAAAAGATAAAAGAATGTGATTTCCATGTCTCCATATTTAGTTCTGTCATTTACTACCCATTAATAATGAATAAAAATGTAGTTATTATAGATTCAAAAGAATCTGGATTAATGACTGACTTCGCACTTGAGTCGTGGAACACGGCTGGCCGTTTTGATTTTTGGTCAAAAATATTAAAGATAAAAACTTGGGATGAATTTTGTGAAAAAATAGATCCAAATAAAATTAAAGCATTTTATAATAATATAAATAAATTATATGATTATATTAAGTTGAATATGATTGCTTTCGATGATACACTATATTGGTTAGATTCAAAATTTAATGAAAATCAAAAGAATGTTTTGGCATTATTTGATGAATTTAATGACGGCAAAGCATCAAATAGAATTGTGGATGAAATAGAAAATTTATATGATTAATTTCTTTAAAAACAAAAAGGTATTGATAACAGGTGGAACAGGTTCATTGGGCAGAGCTTTAATAAAAAAGCTGAAAAAATTCCAATGTGAAATTATAATATACAGCCGAGATGAGGGCAAACAATCTCTTTATTTTGGAAAAGACAAAGATATAATCAGAATTATTGGCGACATTAGAGATTTTGAAAAACTAAATTACGCTTTATCCATATATAAGCCAAACTATGTAATTCACACTGCCGCTTTAAAAAGAATTGATGATGTGGAATATTATCCTGATGAAGCGGTCAAAACAAACATTCTTGGTAGCATAAATGTTACAAATGCCTGCTTATTAAACAAAATAGATAAATGTATATTAATATCAACTGATAAAGCTTGTCAGCCAATAAATGTATATGGGGCGACAAAATTTATTGCCGAGAGAATGTTTTTAAATCAAGATTATTATTCTTCCAAAGCAGGTCATTCCACAATTTTTACTTCTGTTCGATATGGTAATGTAATAGCCAGCCGGGGGTCATTTATACCAATCTGGATAGATGCTTTAGAAAACAATGAACCAATAAAAGTTACATCTTTAGATTGCACAAGATTCTTATTCACATTAGAAGATTCTGTTAATACTGTTTTAAATTCTTTAATGTGGGGAGTTGGCGGTGAAGTATTTGTACCAAAATTAAATTCATTTACAATGCAAAATGTGATGAATTCAATTGAATTTATTACAAAGAAACCATTGAAATATATAGAAATAGGTATGCGTCCAGGAGAAAAATTCCACGAAGATATGTTAGCAAATTCAGAATTACCATTTACATATACAATTCCTTTTGATGAAGAAGCCAAATCGTTTTATTGTGAAGAATTGTTGTGCATTCTTCCACAATATACACAAAAATCATATGCATTCAAAAAATACACAGGAATTGAATTAAATTCTCAATTGTTGTTAAATACCGACCAAAAATTCTTGAATGAACTCATAATTCGGGGATTGAAGGATGCGGAGTAATAATATGAAAACCATAGACGAAAATCAATTGTGGGAAAATGCCGTTCGACTTATGCCTCGGGGAACTCAAACCATGAGTAAGTGTCCCGACCAATTTGTAGATGGTGTATATCCAAAATTTGTTAGTCGTGGGAAAGGAGCATATTTATTTGATTTAAACGGAAATAAATTTTTAGATTACATGTGCGGACTTGGGCCTATAATATTAGGTTATAATAACCCCAAAGTAAATTCTGCAATAAAAAAACAAATTAAAAGTGGTATAATTTTTTCTCTTCCAACACTATTAGAGCAAGAATTAGCACAATTAATAACTGAGGTAGTTCCATGTGCAGAACAAGTGAGATTTGCAAAAAATGGTTCTGATTCTACCCTTGCTGCAGTTCGAATTGCTCGGTCTTATACAAAAAAAGAAAGAATAGCAAAGTGTGGATATCATGGTTGGGGCGATTGGCATGGCATAACACTTAGGCCATATGGAATCCCATCTTGTCTCAAGGATATTATTGATACATTTGAATATAATAATCTAGAAAGTTTAGAAATCATTCTTAAAAAAGGTGATGTAGCAGGAGTTATTTTAGAACCGCAATGTTTAACAGCACCAACCCCAGGATTTCTTGAAGGTGTAAGAAAATTGTGTACTGATTATAAAGCTTTGTTAATATTTGATGAAGTTGTAACAGGATTTCGTTGGGCATTGGGTGGAGCACAGGGGCACTTCAATGTTATTCCTGACTTAGCGTGTTTAGGTAAAGCAATGGCAAATGGTATGCCAATTAGTGCTATTGCCGGCAAAAAAGAATATATGAATGAATTAAATGTCGTATTTTATTCTATGACATTTGGTGGCGAATGTCTTTCTCTAGCCGCAGCGATAGAAACAATCAAAATATTAAAAAATGATAAAGATTATAGCAAAATATGGAAGCTTGGAAATATGTTGGATGTAGGCATTAAAGAAATGGCAAAAAAACACAATTTAAACATTAATTTCGCTGGCAGTGCTCCCCGCCACAATTTAACCTTTGATGAAACCACGCACTCCGACGCGGCGGGGATGAAAGATTTGTTCTATCAAGAAATGGTTAAGAAAAACATATTATTTCCAAATGTGATATATATTCAATTTTCCCACACAACAAAAGATATACAAAAAACCATTGATGCGGCGGATGAAGCATTTAAAATTGTCGAAGAAAACCAAAACAATGTTGATAAAGTATTACAAGGAAAAAGAAGCATCGCAATTTTTAGGAAAAATATATGAAATACCCACAAAGTCCACGATGGATTGGTTATTATACCGGCCGTAACTTAGAAGATTGGTTGCAAAAAAGCGAAAAATGCGTAAATCATCTTGTAGATTATCTGCCACCTTATATTAATAATATTTTGATATTTGGTTGCGCTAACGGCAGAGATTTTATACCATTTGATGAAAAAGATAAGTTTGATTTGTGGGGGTGTGATATTACACCATATGAAACTATCAAATGGTGTCGGCAATTTAAACGTCTAAAATATACAGAAACTAGCATTATAGATTTTATTGAACTTTCAAAGTCTAACGAAAACTTTAAAAATTTACATTCATTTTTAATTTATACTCAAGGAACAATGATGTATGAAAACCAAAGAAATCAAGAACTATTTTATGACCACTGCAAATCTCTTGGTTGTAAGAATTTTATATTTCATGAATATTTAACTGGAGACTATGGTGGAGAATGTTTTTGGTTGGTTAAATGTAAAGATGAGTTTATCATAAAGGATTATAGACAAATAACTGGAACTCAACTAATCGCACATATAAATTTAGATGTTAATGAAAAAACAAAAACAGAAATATTAAATTTTAAGTGTGATAACACTGCACTACAATGAAAAATATAAAAGATATAGCATTTATTATTCAAGCACGGACTCAATCTACAAGAGTTCCAAATAAAATGCTGCGTCCATTTTGTGATTCAAATCTATTTGAAATTGCTATTAATAAAATAATAAACAAAACTATAATACCACATGATAATTTCTATTTGTCAATAATGGACAAAGAATTAGTAGATGTAGCAAATAAATATAAATTAAATCGGTATATACGCAGTGAAGAATCTACACAAGAGCCAGTAACAGTACAATCTGTATTTGAATGGCACAAGACTCTTCCATTTAAATATTATGTTATCATTAATGCTTGTAATCCTTTGTTGAAGCCAAATACTATAAATAATTTTACAAATACATTTTGTGCATCAGATTCTCGTGGAATGTTTGGTGTATTTGAAAAGAAAACATTTTTGTTTGGCAATGATGGAAGAATGCTAAATAAATTTTTTGGCGCAGATAAATATCTAGCAACATTAGAAACTAAATTCACAGAAATCTGCTATGAAGCCGCGCATTCTTTATATGCTGGCACAATGGAAGATCTTTATAGTGGAATACATATGGGTTCATTTAAAGAAAAAAATGATCCAGAGTTTTTTATTATGAATGAAATTGAATGCTTTGATATAGATTGGTTATGGCAATTTGAAGTCGCAGAACACTTATATAATCATTTTAACACACCATGAAGTTTCTAATAATAGGTTATGGTTCAATAGGCAAAAGGCATGAAAAAAATCTGCTATCTCTTGGGCATGCAACAATAAATGTTGATATTGATCAAATTGATAACATACAAACAATTATTGATAGTAATAAATTTGATGGTTGCTTTGTGTGTAGTCCGACGAGTCTTCATTATGAACACACAATACTATCCATTTCTAATGGTCTACATACATTTTGTGAAAAACCATTTTGCAATAAAAAATCAGTTAATATAGACCACTTAATATGGTCAGCGGAACGAAACTCTATAATCAATATGGTTGGTTGTAATATGAGATTTACAACAGAAGTAGAAAACATAAACCCATCTACAAAATATATCAATGTATATTTTGGTTATGACTTGGCCCAATGGCATCCTAATACTAATTATTTGACATCATATAGCGCAAATAAAAGTCTTGGTGGAGGAATATTACTCGATGCCATACATGAACTTGATTATCTTTATTATAAATTTGGAAAAATCAAAGACATATCCGTTAGAAATTATAAAATATCCGATAAAACCGTTGATACAGAAGATGTGTCTCTCTCAGAAATATTATTTGAAAACGGAACACTTGCCCATGTACATTTAAATTATTTAAGTGAAAAATACACGCGGTATTACGAACAATTGATTGATGATAAACTCATAAAAACCGACTTTATAATAACCAATGACATGTATATAAAAGAAGTTGAGTATTTTGTAAATTGTATTAAAATTAACAAACAATGTATGAATAGCTTTAGTGAAGCATATTACTTGTTAGAAAAAATATTATGAAAACATTTATCATAGCTGAAGTGGGTGCTAATCACAATAAAAATTATAATCAAGCATTACAATTAATAAATGTAGCTAAAAATTCTGGTGCTACTGCTGTTAAATTTCAAACATATTCATCAGAAACTTTATATGTTAAAAATACACCAAATTTTGCTGGATATATAAACATCAATGAATTAATAAAAAACATAGAATTGCCAAGAGAATGGCAAAAAGATTTAAAAAATTATTGTGATTCTCTTGATATAGAATTTATGTCCACTCCGTTTGATGAAAAAGCGGTAGAAGAATTAGTTAATTTGGGTGTTAAAAAACTTAAAATAGCAGGATTTGAATCCACAGACTTTAGATTTGTAGAAATGGTGGCTTCAGCAAAATTGCCTCTTATTATATCTCTTGGCATAGGATTTAAATATGAATGGTTAGACAAATTATTAAAATTAGTGTCAAAATATACGAATGATGTAACATTATTACATTGTAATAATGCTTATCCTACACCAATGAAAGATATTGGATTGACTACAATAAAAACTTTAGCGGCGGATATTCGATATAAGACAGGATTTTCTGACCATACAACATCAACATTGACGCCATCTCTTGCTGTTGCATTAGGAGCAACAACAATAGAGAAACATTTTACATTAAGCAAACATTTGCCAGGTCCCGACCACCCATTTGCTTTAGAACCATCTGAATTAAAAGAGATGGTGGATTTGATTGTGCAGACTGAATTATCAATGATTCCCCAATCTAACGATTTATCTGAATCAGAAAAGCCCTTTTCTAATGCTATGAGGTCGGTGGTGTCAAAGTGTATTATTAAAAAAGGAGAAATATTCACCGTAAATAATATAACCACAAAAAGACCATTTTTAGAAAATTCTATACCTGCTTATAAATTTGAAAATATTTTAGGAGAAATAGCAGAAAAAGATTACGATGAAGATTCTTTTATATGAATACTGCCTCTAAAAACACAACATCTTTAAAAGAAAGAATAAAGCAAAATGAAAATAATCAAACATTCAATTTGAATACGTGGGCATTTTCTAAAATTTTCACTACAATAGAACCTATAAATATATTAGAAATGTGTTGTGGAACAGGAAAACAAACAGAATATTTGTGTAAGCACTTTTCTAATTCACATATAACAGCAATTGATATATCATCTGATTCTATTTGTTCTATAGAAGCGGCTTCATTTTTTGACAGTTCTAAAATATCAACAAAAGTTATAAGTATGGATGAATTTTTTGATACAAATTTAAAAAAATATGATGTGGTTTTTATTTCTTATGGCTTATATTATTCGACAAATATAGACAAATTAATAACTATGATTGTAGAATCTTTAAATCCAAATGGAAAATTTATAGTTTTGGGTTCATACGGAAACAGTAACAAAACTTTATTTAATTTAATTGAGGAGTCAGGTGTAAAAATAAACGAATTTGTTTTATATTCATGTACAAATTTTATGTATGATAAAGTTGTTTATCCGGGAATAACACATTTTAAGGATATACAAATTAATACTATTATAAATACAATACGATGGAATTCTGTAGAAGATGTTATTTCTTACTGGAAAAATTCTACATTTTTTGACGAAACTAAAAAAATAATTGTTGAATATAATTTACAGAAGCATTTTGAAATCAATAATACTTTTAATGTAGATAAAAATATCATGTTATTTCAAGGAATAAAAAGTTGAAAGACAAAAGACTACTTATATTAGCTGCCCATCCAGACGACGAAACGCTTGGATGTGGAGCGACTGCTTATAAATTATCTAATCTTGGATATAAAACACAACTTATAACATTTACAGATGGAGTAGGAAGTAGAAATGATAACAAAAAAAATAGAAATTATAAACTTGAAAAAATATCAAGTATATTAAAGATTCACAGTGTCAATTCTGGAAATTTTCCAGATAATGCTATGGACAGAATTTCATTATTAGATGTTTGTAAATTTATAGAATCTAATGTTGATTATTCTCCTGATATTATTTTTACCCATTCTATGACGGATTTAAACGTTGATCATCAAATTGTGACTAAAGCAGGATTAATAGCATTTAGACCACAAACAGGAAATAATATCAAAATTTATTCATATTTTATTCCATCATCAACAGACTATAATCCAACGATGACATTTGATGGCGGAGTATATTTTAAACTTACAGAAAATGAAGTAAAGGTTAAAATGAAGGCTTTAAAAGTATATGATGATGAAATGAGAAAATATCCCCATTCTAGAAGTTATACGAATGTAAAAAATTTAATGAAAGTGTGGGGGTCTGAGGTCGGCGCTAAATATTGTGAAAAATTTAAATTGTTAAGAGAAATATTGTGAAAATATTATTTTTAGGTTACAATGAATCCGAAACTTGCCTTATAAAGTTTTTGCGAGACCATGATTACAATATAGTTCAGCGAAAAGATAAAATAACCCCAGAAGAATCTAAAAACTTTGATTTTATTATAAGTTATGGATATAAACATATTATAAAAGAAGATGTAATTTCACAATTTAAAAATAAAATAATTAATTTACATATAAGTTATTTACCATATAATAGAGGCACGAATCCTAATTTTTGGTCATTTTACGAATCTACTCCGGCGGGAGTTACTATACATATTTTAGACAGGGGTATAGATACAGGAGACATATTAGTTCAAAAGAAAATAATATTCGAAGAAAGCGAAAACACTTTCCGTAAAACATATAATAGATTAAGAAATGAAATTGAAAATTTATTCAAAGAAAATTATCAGGCGTTATTACATTGTAATATCATCCCAAAAAAACAAGAGGGTATTGGGACATATCACAAATTGGTAGATTTACCATCCAACATAAAAAATTGGGATATAAACATAAAAGAATACTTAAATAATATGAAAAATAATGAAACAGATTTAGAAATTATAAATGACATTGAAGCCGCTCGAACGAAAAATAATGTTAATTGGATGGATATTCTGCGCATAGCTGTCACCCACGCACCAACAGAAACAAAAAAATTGATAACCAAAATAAACGAACAAGACAATAACATATCTGCTTTGCTCGACAAACTTTCAAAAAACTAAATGAAAAATTATTATATAAATTCACAATGGAAAGATATTGCCAATAGTAATACTGCGTTTTGTATTTTAGGTGGACCATCCACAAAAAATGTAAACAATCTTCAAGAAATTATCAAAAATAATTTTACTGTTACCGTAAATCGTAACATAAAAATCTATCCAAATTGTGATTTATATCTTACCGCTGATAATAGTATTGCTCGGGAATATTTTGAAGATAAATCGTTTTTTTTACATAAATACATTGGTGGAGATTTTATGTTAAGAGACAAAGCTAGTTTTAGATTTGACGATGCTCCTATTTGGATAGAGGGAAAGCGGGAGATAATATTACAAAATCCAAATCTAATAAAAATAATAGCATGCAATGAGCTTCCTTGCTATAATTGGATATTCACAACGGGACAGTTATATAAATTTCACGGTGAAGAATATTGCAGGCAAGTTCCAAATACTTATCTTTGTATAGAGCACAGAGATATAAACAGTGGGCAATCTTATCCTGTTTTAAGTACTTACATTCAATCCTCTGTGGATGAATATGGAACAAATCCACTAAAATTTCATCCTGGAGGAAACGTATCAGGAATTATATTTCAATTATTGTGGTATATGGGATTTGAAAAAGTCATTGTTGTAGGTTATGGCGACGATGGTGGCTCTTTCGGGTTGGACATCCCATTTACATGGAGTGATGAAGAAATACATGCAATCGTTGTACATAATTTAAAGTGGAAAGACAAATTAAAATTGTTGCATGGTGGAGAAATTTGTAAAAGTTATGCTCCGTTTTTAGACGCTTCCTATACTGAATTGGAAAGTACTCCAGAAAAGAAAAACATCTTGATTAATAAATTGTTACAAATAGGAAAGGTTTAACATGGATAAAACAAAAATAGTATATTTTATATTCCCATTTCACATTGATTTATTGGAAAGAACAATTTATCAATTAAAAAGAGCGGCTAATTATTCCGACACCAAAAAGTATTTGAGTCTGGACATAGTTTTTAATATGGCCGATGATAAACTTGATTGGGATAATTGTAAATTACCAAAGGAGTTTTTTGTTGATAAATTTAGATACATTGAAAAACATTGTGATTTTTGTAAAGAAGTAAATTTTGAAATCAATGATGATATAAAAGGTTCTGGAGAACATCAACGAAGAATTTTAAACAATAACAACGGAGAATATAATTTAATTTGGTTAGACCCAGACATATATTTTCCTGTAGAAATTTTGCATGTTTTAGAAAACATTATTCCAACAATAGAAAAAGAAACATTGACATATATGATCACCCCACAAATCGCCAAATTTTGGGACGCATCTTGGAATGTCATAAGTTCAGAAGAATATGTAAATTCTCCAGTTAGCTTCGATGATATTAATGTATTTGAATTAGAAACAAAAATAAATTTACAGGAAATTTCTTTATTAAAAAACTATGACACCAAATTCGCTGGAGGTTGGTTTAATTTTCATTCAAAGGAGCTAACAAAACTTATGAAATTGCCAGAAAGCATAGGAGACTTTCGCCATATAGACCTATTTCAACAAGAAAAATTTAAAATGATGAATGCTTCTGGAAAGTATAATATACCACAATATATAATTAAAAACTGCATTATACAAGAAGATAGAAAGTATTGGCATGCACATCAATTTTGGACTAAATATATTACATTCAAAGCACAATCAAAAACAAATGATGTTTTTGCAAAGGTTTCCGAAGAATTACATAATATTAAAAATAGTTTAATGTCTTGACCAACAACCAAATAAATGTTATATTATTAAATATATGCTTAAAAAAATTGTCAATTTAAATTCGTCGGTCTATGAACAGGGAAAATATGTTACGCAAATAATACATTTTGATGGTGGTATTAAAAGAACATATACAGGAATCTGTACAGAAGGAATTAAACAGGGTCAATTTACAAAAATGAAACGAAAAGATGGCTCTATGCTTATGATAAACGACAATAAAGTTTTATGCATAGAAGTTTTTAATGAAGAATAAACTATGGCCAATAATGTACATAAAATAACCGAAGAATTCGAGAAAGAACTAGCAGATTATACCGGCGCGCCTTATGTTATAACTATAGATAATGCTAGCAACGCTTTATTTTTAGCACTAACATATGAAAATGTTAAAGGTAAAGAAATTACAATTCCCTCTCGAACTTATCCTTCTGTTCCCTGTGAAATTATTCATGCTGGTGCCAAGGTCAAATTTAAACCTGTCGTGGGAACTACATTAAAAGGAGCATATCAATTAGAGCCGACAAATGTATGGGATTCCGCACTTAGATTTACAGCAGATATGTATATACCAAAAAGTTACATGTGCCTGTCTTTTACTGGTCCCTACAAACATTTTAAACTATCAAAAGGTGGTGCTATTTTAACAGATAGTCAAACCGCATACTTTTGGTTTAAACGAGCAAGATTTTCAGGAAGAAGAGAATGTTCTTACCACGAAGATTATTTTGATATGTTAGGTTGGAATTTTTATATGATGCCTGAGTTATCGGCGCGCGGCCTTCTTCTTATAAAGCAATTTTACAATATTGACGGAAGTAAAAAATGTAATGATGACTTAGAATTGCCATACCCCGATTTAAGCAAATTTGAGGTTTATAAATAATTATGGCACATAAAATTGCGATTACTGGTGCCGGTGGCGGTGTTGGTCAAAGCATCATAAAGTCTTTGTATAATACCGACTATGACATTATTGCATTAGATGGTGAAACTCTTGCAACAGGATTATATGCAGTACCAAATTCTTATTTAATACCATTTGTTAATAAGCCTGATTACATATCAGTTTTATTAGGCATTTGTAAGAAAGAAGGTATTTCTTTACTATTTCCTGGTCTTGACGCCGAATTAGAAACATTATCCCTAAATGTAGATGCATTTAAAGCAATAGGAACAACGGTAATAGTTAGTAATCCAAATGTAATTAAATTATCTAATGATAAACAATATATGTATGATTCTTTAGATAGAAATGTTGCGGGAAAATTTCCATTTACCTTTCCTCTTAGTCAGGCAAAAAATGTAGAATTTCCTGTTATCATTAAACAAATGGTTGGTGGAGCTAGATCACAAAATGTATTTTTGGTAAAGGATAAAACCGAATTAAAACTGATATTAGCTAAAATAGGTGATAATATCGACAATTTCATTCTTCAAGAATACATTGAGGGTGATGAATATACTTGTGGAACAATAAACTTAAACAATGAATGTAAAGGTGTTATTGTTATGCGTAGGATTCTTCGAGATGGCGACACATACAAGTGCTTTTCGGAACACAATATTGTTATAGAAAAGTGCGTAAAAAATATAGCTGATACAATTAAGCCATTTGGTGCGTGTAACATACAATTAAGAGTAAGAAATGGTGTTCCATTCATCATAGAAATAAATGCAAGGTGCTCCGGAACAACTGCGGCACGAACACTTTGCGGATTTAATGAACCAAAGATGATAGCGGATTTTATATTAAAAGGAAAAGAACCAGAATTTGATATTAAACCGCTCACGATTTTAAGATATTGGAATGAGCTTGTCGTAAGTAATACTGCTATTAGTTCTCTACAACGGCAGGGAGAATTAAAAGGAAGCACAATACAATTATGAATATAGGTGTTATTGGCGCAAATGGTTTCATAGGAAGAAACCTATGCCTTAAATATATCCAATTAGGACATAAAGTATATGCATTTTATAAAACTAATTATGAAAGCATACCGAAAGAGTGTGTTTTATGTCCGACACAAAAATTTCCTTCTATGGAATGGTCACATATGTCTGATTTAGATTGTTTGTTTGTTTCAATGGGAAATTATTATTCTTCCCACAGAGATTTTCTTAATCAACTTTCGTTATTACAAACCTTTGGTATTAAACTAAGATACAAAAAACTTATTTTCATATCTAGCACTGCGGTATATGGTGAGCATAAAGATACTATACATGTTAATAGTTCATATAATAATCCAAGAGAATATGGAATGGCAAAATTGGCTCAAGAATTTTTAATAATGTTAAAAGAAAATTACACAATAATTCGACCAACATACATCTACGGAACAGGAATGGATAAAAAATCATTGCTGCCTATTTTATTAAAGGCTGCTATCACTGATAAAAAAATTACTATTATAGGAAACAAAGATAGATGCCAAGATTATCTTCATATTGATGATTTAACCGAACTTTGTTATAAAATTTCTATTAAAAACAATAATCATTCAATGGTTTTAGCTGCATCAGGAAAATCAATTACAAATATTGAATTGGCAAATATGATTTGTAAGTATTTGCCTGACACAACACTTTGTTTCGAAGATGGTATGTATTCTCCATCATTTAATTTTTATATAACCGATAGCATTCAAAATTTTAATTGGAATCCTAATTATTCTATAGAAAATTGGATAAAAAATGAAATAAATAATTATGAGCGATGAAAAATATTTTATAGATTGTGGTGCGCATTGTGGAGAATCAATTCTTACCGCAAAACAAAGGTTTGGTGTTAATACACATGTAATTTCTTTTGAACCAATTCCTTATTTAGCAAATCAATTAAAAGAAATTCATGAAAACAATAACACTGTACAAATCCTAAACGCCGCGGTGTGGATTAACGATGATATCAAAAAAATTTATGTATCAACCGATATAACCGATGGCTCTTCTTTGTTAGGAAAATCCATTAATAACTTGGATGAATCTGTATATATTAATGTGCCTTGTGTAGATTTATCAAAATGGTTATTAGAAACTTTCACTGAACAAGATTATGTTATTCTAAAATTAGACATTGAAGGCGCAGAATATGAAGTATTAAATAAAATGATAAATGACGGCTCTATAAAATTAATCAAAGAATTACATGGTGAATGGCATGACAACAAAATATCTGATGCGCACACGCTAGAGCTTTCTAAAAAAATTTATAAGTATTTAGATGATAATAATATAAAATTAAATGTTTGGGAAATACACATTCCTACAATTGGAAAAGCCAATCAATACTTAGCAGATAGACCTAAAACATTAAAGGCGTATATATGATAGACATACCAAAAATCACATTTTGTATACCATCAAAAAATAACAAGCGTTATCTTGAATCGTGTGTAAAATCCATACGAAAAAATTCTTACAGAAATGACCATGACATTTCAATTTTTGTTGATAAAGATACAGATGGTACAGTTGACTGGTTAAAAAATGTAAAAGATGTGTATAATTTAACTTACCATATCAATCCTGATTTAAATAATTCTTTATATGGAATTGGAAAAGCTTATGATTATTGTATTAGAAATTCTGCCACAGATATTTTTATGATTTTTCACGCAGATATGATGCTAGCGAAAGGTGCCGACTTAGAGGCCTACAAATATCTTGAAAGAAGAAAAGTTGTTTGCTCCACGAGAATTGAGCCGCCTTTACACCCTGAGGGATTAGAGAAAATAGTAAAAGATTTCGGTATGTGGCCGGAACTTGATGTAAAAGATGGCTTTAAAGAAAATGAATTCAACGCATTTGTTGAACAATGTAAATTAGATTTTAAAGGTAAGACTACTAATGGATGTTTTGCTCCGTGGATGATGTATAAAGAAGATTTTGAAATTATCGGAATGCATGATCCAATTATGAAATCAGCAAGAGAAGATAGCGATGTATTTAACCGAATGATATTAAATGGTTATACTTTAATCCAATCTTGGGAATCATTTGTTTATCACTTAACTTGCAGAGGTGGACAGTTTGAACATGGTGTTTTGACAAAAGATCACTCACAAAAATCAAAAGATTGGCAAATTTTAATGCATAATTCTACATTGGAATTTATAAGAAAATGGGGGTCTGGAGTAAAGCACGATGAATATTTACATCCAATTGTAAAGAAAAAATATGATGTGGGTGTAATTGTCAAAAATTGCAATGAAAATGTATTACAATATTTAGAGCCATGGTTCTCAACTTTATATGTTGATTGTGATTATGATAATTACATAAACCAAACCCAACCAAATACTAAATTCGATTTATCTAACAAAATCAGACCATATGATAATGATAAACAAAATTATGTATTAATTGATTTTGACGCGAAAAATTTAACTCAAGACAGATTTCTTATCATAACTGAAATGTTACCTGATATTCTATCAGAATCCGCTGTAATCGGAGATATGGAATATGATATATTTAAATTCTATATCGGTTCGTTGGAAAGTTACGAAAAGAAATTAATAACATTGGATGACATTTATTTTACTTCACAATTATTATGATTATAACCCTAATATTTTTAATAACCCTACTTCTAATTATATGGTTTGATACCGACGCTTTTGTTGAATATTGCCGTCTATTTCATCTATCAAAATTATTTAAAATAGACCTATTTGATGAAGCATATAAAAAGAACTTTGAATTGACTTATCATCATTTTATAAAAAGATACCACGATTGCTTCTTTGTTCGACTAATAATGTGCCCAGTCTGTTTATCTGTGTGGTTATCTATAATATTTTGTATAATATTTAGCTGTTTTATTAATATTCCAATTGTTTGTATAAGCTCTTTAGTTGTTTACTATTTATTGAAAACACTAAAAGATGAACATTAACAATTTTACAGAGTTTAGTAGTCTTATAAGAAATTCCAACCTTGAATCAATTTCTCCATTTTCAAATTTCATTGAATTAGTAGAAAATTATAAAACATTGTGTGGCTGTAAAGGAGCAGCAGTAAAAGAAAGCGCAAGAACAAATGCAAATAATACATATGTTAGAATAGTAACCGATAATTTGCCAAATTATATGCCACACATAAAAAATAAAATCAAAGAGTCTTCCATCTCCTTCTATAACGAAGGCGTTTTAATAAAAACATATTAAGTTGTCAACTTAATCTTCCAATTGTATACCAATGGTTTAATAAAAACAATCTTCTTCTTACTCTTTGTGACTTTGTAACCACTATTATTATGCCCATCCATATATTGAGCATAACGCTTCAAACATTCCGCTTTATCTTCTCTCGCTAACCGCCCACGTTCTCCATCTTCTTTTGCCCACAATTTAAGTGGAGATTTCTGTATGGAACTGCCGCTTGTCATACCAATCTCAATCCAATTGTCGGAAAGGTATACCGAACCATTTCGAGTCATTTGTGTGTTATATGCTAAGTCTCTTTCGGGCTGAACAAATGTTTCCAATAAAATCAATTCATCACCATAACGAGCTTTCCAATCCTTAGCTCCAATGATTCTTAATTGTTTTAATGCCATACTGCCTGTATTCTTTATGGTTATATTTGACTGAATAAGACAGAATCGAGAGTTATTGGCGACTTTATTCAAGTTTCGCATTTTTGTTTTAGAATCCCAGCCGATATATTTGTCTATACAGGCTACAGCTATAACCGCACTGCTAATTCCTACTGCTCCAATCAAATTTCCACTCTTGGATTCATAGACAAGATAGCTTAATCGGCGGGATGGTATGGATTTGAATTTTACATAACTATGATAAGTGTCTATGGTATCTTTGAAAAGTTTATTTTTTATAGAAGAATTACATGATTCTAATACCACGGGAGAATTATCATTATTAGTAAAATCAAAGAAATTAGACATATTCAGTTATTTTTTCCTTATCTAATTTCTTTTTTGGATACCGCAAGGATTTATAATTCATGCTCTTTAATAATTCCTTGCGTTCTATCTTATTTCCAAGAGGATAAACATATCTTTCTTTTACTGATAATTCTTTTATCCAGAATGGCCGCGGTAATACTGCCACAAGTTTATTAAATTCAAATGACCCATACTTATTAAATAATGTTCGACCATGTACCCACTTTTTGCCACCATCAAAACTAACTACATAACCACTTGTGCCTTTTGGCCGTTCTATATTCTGATAAATGAAATTAGCAGCGGCATATATTGTACCTATGTGTCCAGCGTCTGGGTCAGCATAACTTATGATGCACTTTATGTTTGAATGAAAATTTTTAATGTAATCAATAGCTTGACTTATAAACCATGACTCCGTATTTTTGCCAAGACAATCATCAACCCAAAGTCGTTTTAATTCCCATGTATTGCTAGCATTTAACAGGGGCGAAATGCTTTTTGCGACATTTGCGCCGGCCGTGGGACCAAAAATAATTACTCCTAATAACTTATCGGTATCAAAGAATCCTTCAACAAACTCCTTTTTATATAATCCAAGGCAAAGTTCAGCGATAGTCCACTTATGCGTGTAGTGGTTTTTAACAATTAAATCTTTAGCTTCACTATTCGATGCCTTTTGTATATAAAGATTATTCATCAAATTTAATATTTTTTCGATTAATACCAATCTTATCTAAATAGGATGGCATATCAAAATTATCAATGACAGAGAATCCTTTAATAGCGCCAGGAGTTTCATGAATACTCCAATTACGATATGAAGATTCCCACTCAGGCCTAATATCATCTGGAATAATATGACCAATGACTACACCAAAATTGTAATAATCATAAATTTTATCACGCTGCATACCCGTAATACAATCCTTGTTAATGACAAAACTACAGCTACTACTATTGCTTACAAATCCTGTGCGTATTTTCATATTATTCCTTTTAACCTTTATGGCCAATCATTTCAAGCCGTTCAATCGCTGCATCACCATGTTTACTATCAGTAAATACTCTAAATTTATCTAAATAATAAACAGTTTTGCAGCCACTACAATATAACCACTTTGTAAAGTAGTATGATTGGTTTGGCTTAGGCTTCCAATTTGGCTTATGCACCTGTTCTATGACAGGTGTATTACACTTACGGCATAGCTGGCCAATTTCGGTAATTGGATTGCCATTTGGCTTATTTAAGTAATCTAAATAGGTTGTTTTCATATTATAATTCCTTTATTTAAAATAATAATTTTATAACCCTTCAATGCCACATTTAAGCAAAGAATCATTTACAGCAGCTTTTATGGTTGAATCATTCAACATACAGATATAGCTATTATTACATTTATAACCGATAGCTTCCCACTCTATTTTAATATCACCAGACTTCTGTAATATAGGGTCATTAAATTCTTCATGCTCATTCGGCGGTAAATCAAAGATTTTGTTACCGCCCGAATCTATATTATATTTAGCAATATGCACTAGCTTCCCACCCAATTCTTTTTGCAACCAATAACATTCATCCCGCTCATATGTCGTATAACGAATATCAGTTATTATATTCACAGAAGCTTTAGAAGCCTCTAAATCCTTTTGTAACGCTTCAATCCAATATCTGCCTTTCGTTTGTTTTCTCTTAACATCGCCATACCAAACTAAAAGAGGTCTAAATATTTCTTTCTCTTCATTCTTTTCTGAATAAACACTTAAATCCAAATATGTTTTAATGAAATCTGCGCAATCCTCTTTAAGATAATACGCAAGAGCAAAAGTCTTTGCGGTTATATTTTTCTTCTTTAAAATATCAATCGCAACATCCGCAAATAAATTCTTCCCAGCTCTAGCCAATCCTGATATGCCAATGATTGTTTTATTCATTTTTTACCTTTGATTACAAAATCCATTTTAATATATTCCAATGGCTTAATTGGTTTAATAAGTATATCGCACAACAATATGGATTTAGGATTGTTTTGATACCACCATTTTCTGTGTGCATTTTTTGCGTTGCCAACATATTCTGTTGTGTGATTGCCACAATATAAAGCATTATCCAGTTCTTGTGTATATAAATTCCACATTTGTAATTCAGCACAATACAATCTACGGATTGATCTATATAACAATTTCTTCCATAGCGACCAACTATTCCACATTATTTTAGAATCAACCTTATAATCTTGAGTCTTTAACTTCAAAGATTCTTCAATAAGATTGTTTACACAAGAAATTGTTATTTCTTCATTTTTATTCATTTGGATTCCATCAATTTCTTAATTTCTTTTTCGGTATGCCCATACCCCTTACAAATTTCATTTAATTCATGCATGCCATGCTTGGTGTCGGATAATAAGTAGTAATATTCCGTAGCAGTATTCAGACTGACATTGAATTTTTTGACGATTAATTGAAGCAGTTCTTTGTTAAGCTTTTCTCCCTTTCTTTTTATATAAGGAAAGAATCCCTTACTATACGGAACAACTTCACAACACAATTTATAAAAGTTTTTACTATCAATAACACTAAAATATTTGCTAATAAAAGAAACTTCTTCAATAATAGATTTATCCATGCTTAATACACGACAAATCATATAATGATTAAATGATTTCTTTTCATCGTCGGTAAGTTTATCGAAGTAATCAGGTGATTTACCCTGCCTGATATGGCTAATATGGTCGAATAATCCCTTAACCTTTGTGGTTGAGGCGTTGTTTGTCTTTGCTTTCATCACCTTGTAATTTCTTTATCTGTTTTTCTACTGTGTTTAGCCTAGATAGTATCACAAGATGGTTATGATCTAAAGTATTTATATTTTTACCTGTATCTTCATTGTTTTTATTTTGGTATAAGGTGTTTTCATTCACCACGATTCGCATAGAGAGAAATAAAAATACTATTATTCCAACTATGTAGCCAAGAATAGCTGGAAATATAACAACTATAATTGTCATTATAATTGAAAACAAAAGACTTAATAGAATTTTAATTTTATGAGTCAAAATAATTATCTAGTTCTGTTATAACCGGCGGTATATCTACTACCGGCTTTTTATTTTTTTTCTTTACCTTATTCAATTTCTTGAATTTCTTCGACTTTTTAAATGTATTAATCGCTCGGCCGCCGAAATGATTAATGTCTGAATTTCTTTTGTATGTTTTACCCATAAATTTTGCTCTTGTTTTATAATCTGGAAGAGAACGGAAGTTTTATTGCTTCCGTTCCCTTTTCCAAGTTTTTTAGCTGCAAGAAAGCTCTTCGGCCTTATCCAAGACGGCTCGCAGTGAACGGACTTGACGACCATTCAATTCTAGCCTTTCGTAGCCATCACGAATTGTCAAGCGTGTAGCCTTCTTTGCTCCTGCAAATGGCGTAGAAATAAATGTCTCTATACCACCATTCTTATCATACACAAAGTATGTTCTATTGTTTTTGTTTGTTTTAATAACCATATACTATTTTTCCTTTATTGTTTCCAGCGTTTTACTGAATCCATTGTGTATTATAGGCGTTTTCAACCCTTTAGTCAATATCTTATTGGTTATTATATATTAAATATATTCCTGCGGTCTTAAAGGTTTAAATAAACCCCTTTAATTAATTCTGGGAGTCGATTCTATGCGTCTTTATTAGGTTTATATAGAAAGACCCTATTCAAAGAATTCGCTGTTTTTTTCGTTGATTTTTGTAATTTTTTCTAAAATACATCGTTTATCTTCTAAGTATAAATCATTTGGGGAAACATAAAACATACCAATCTTATAATCAGCATATGCGACTGTTTTTTTCTGATAATAAAGTTTTGCATTGGAAGCGTCGGTGCTTCTCATTTCTATATAATAGATTCTTAAATCGGTAAGTCTATACAATTGATTTTTTGGAATGTGAAATGATTTAAGAAGTATTTGACTATCCGTAAATTCTACATATGCTCCCCGTTGCCCTTTAACAATTCTATTATAACCATTAGATACAATTGTTCCAGACTTCGTATATAAATTATCCTTACCCCCACCTTCTGCTATTAAAAATTTTACATTCCGCATATTACACAGCCACATTAACACATGGTAGAACATTAACAGACTCTTTCACCTTTTCGGATTCGGAAATTGTCATTATTTCCACCAACTTAGAATCTTCTATTATTTTATCAATTTTTACTTCTTGTAAATGAAAAGGAAATTCTATATTTATTTCTTTACACGCATCTATCATATGTTTACATGGAGTACAATTCCCACAACTAAATCCATATAGTGTTGGAGTTTCGCATGTCCAACAATACTTCAACAAATCATTGTCAAGTAATTCTTTTATAATTTCTGCTTTATTTTTCCATTCAAGCGGAAATATTAATTCACTGGATTCTTTTGCAAGTATTTTTGTAAAATGTTTAAACGCAACATTAAATTCTGTCTTATAATGCCAGAAATCGTCGGTGCGCATATAACCGAATGCTAAATCTTCATCCTGCTCTAAATAAGAGGCGGCTATGCCCAACCAAATGTTTGGCTGTATTAATCCACCATTATTTGCTCCATCAATATCAATGTGTCGTCTGGTTGGCGTAGTAATTACAACTTCACCAACATGGTCAAGAATATGTCCCATTTCAAACAATCTTCGATGAATAGCAAGACGGGCTGCAGCATTTTCAGCGACGGCATAAATTTGTGGATGAATAACTGATATAGTTCGAACACGCTTTTTTTCTTTGAGCAGTCGTAATAAGGATAATGTTGAATCACAACCACCAGACCACACAAGTAAAACTTTGTTATTCATATCATATAAAAATAACAAACTTGAATGAAATTGTCAACTATTTATATAAGAATAATTTCTTAATTACCGTCCAACATCACCTAAATACATTGTCTTTGCATCTTCATAGTTAAGGTCAATCATTTTATCATAAAATAGAATATCAGACTTTAACTGATTTTGCTTCTTTAAATTGATATAGCGTTCAATTGCTTTTGGTTTCCACCAATTTAATATTTCGTTCTTACCACCAGCAAATAAAGGCTTTAACTTCAATTTATCCTCTGTGATTTTATCGCATAAAAAATCTTTGGTATTCTCATAAAAACAAGAATAATATGTCCCCCTTAAAAAGCCATGAATAAAATCTTTCTGCTTCATCCCCAATTCTGAAAAAATAACACCTAACGCCCGTTGCTTCGCGGCGGTAACCGGCCCTGACACCCCTTCTTTTTGTGTCATCATCTTATCGTATTTTACTTTGTGGTGTATCTTAATATAGTCATGCCATATCTTATAATAATTATCATCTGGCTTTAAAGCAACCTTTCCAGCGCTTGAACCGCATTTATGCCACCACTTTAAACTATTATACATACTATAACTTCCATATAAGCTAGTTGTAGTCATTCCGGCCAATACATTGCCATATAATTCTTTCCACTTGTCTCGAATAACATCGGTGGTTATTAAACAAGCTATCAATTTGCCCCCGAGAAAATTATATCCAAATGGTTGCGTGCTCATAATACAACTTCCAATTGCACTATTGTTAATCTTTTTATTCCCTTTTAATTTATTTACAGATGTCCAACCAAGATATTTGTCCCTATCTTGAATGCAAATAACATCGCTGGAAATTGATACCACACCTAAATATTTATCATCACTAGTAATTAGAAACTTTAGAAAGCGGCCGGGGGTTTGAGAAAATTCCATGGTGTGTCCAAAGAGTCTCAATATCAACCAATCTTCTTCTTCGGAATCATCCACCAATTTAATAATTGGATTTAAATTTTGTATTTCTTGTATAGTTTGCTGTTCATCATTAATATCAGAAGGCATCCATATCTTTGCTTTAACAGTAGATAACTTTCCAATGAATTTTTTATAAGCTCTTACCTCTACCCATTTTTTGTAAAAAGTTTGTTCAAACACATCCATCTTTTTCAAGTAGGACATGTGTTCAACAAACTTTTTTTTCTCTTTTTCGTAATCAAAATCAATCACATCAAAGAATTGATTAGATGATATATTCATGATTATTTTGTGGAGCGATAAATTAGTTTGAATTCCATTATCAATTTATTTTTCGATTTTGAGGAATTTAAAATCTGCCACACTTCGTAAATATCCGCATTTGCTTGATTTGTAAGTTTTGTTCTACCTCGCCGTTCAACATTATCTCCAATGACTTTTTCGGGTTCTTTAAAATCTAAAAAATCTTCGGAGGAAGTGTATAATATGGACGGAGTTTGAATCTGTCCTTTTTGTAAATGCAAAACTATTTTTTTAGCTATTTCTTTCATAAAAATATTGTGTGCTGGGGGCGCTCAGCACACATCATTTCCCGTGGTATTAAACCTTTACGGCAGTTTTAACCGGTGTTACGGTTGTCGTTACTACCTTTGTCGGTGCATTATTTGTTGGAGTTGTTACCGTTGTAACATCCACCGAATTATATGCTTCGTTAAGCATTACTCCAGAAGTCCGCGCATCTTTAATAATGGCTTCACTTACTGGCAGGTTAGCAAATATCAACTTTGGCCGGCCTTTACCAACGTGGAATGTACCAATTGAAGTCACTTGTTTTGCTTCAATGGCGTTATTCAATCTCACGCGGAGTGTAATATTAACAAACTCAGGATTTAACTTACTGAGTGCGTCAATTGTAAAATGGCTTGATGGCCACTTAACCGTCAAGTTTGTCTTATTTTTTCTATTTGTCTTTTTTGTATTCATCTATATACTATCTTCCTTTCTTATAAGATACTATGAAACAATACTTTTGTCAACACAATACTTATAAAGCCTTTTTTAAAAACATTATATTTAAAGATTTAGCGATTTCCACAACGTTTTCAATATTTATAAAACTTGCATTTTCTCCATACATTTTTTTAAATTGTCTTACCAATTTATCACCATTGTCAGAAGATAGGTCATAATCATAATTTTTCTCTTTTATAAAATAAGAAAGTATTTCATACCCTTTATTTTTAATCTTTGTTACTTGCCGGTGAGTATGAGCCGCGGCCTTTTCATCTCTGTACGTATAATATAACTCACCAACGCTATAATGCATAAATGGTTCACCATCAGAAAAATTAATAAAATAATACAAACTGTCAGGGTCGGGATTTTGAATGTTATCTATAATTGCTTCAAAGGCTAAACCTTCTGGTGTAAATCCGGATGGTATTAAACATGGAAATAAATTTACTATTTTTGTAAATTTATCTTTTTGAGAATCATAAGCTAAAACAACATATGGTAATTGACTTTTTGAAGAATGCCCACCAATAGCCGTTGTTCTAAAAGTCACCGATACATTAATATTATTTATCATTGATGCAGCTTTGCAAATAGCAACAACTGCAGTCATTGTAGTTGTCCACTTTTTATTGCGCATGGATGAACTAGCATCTACCGATAAATGAATGTTAATATTCTTGTATTTATCAACATAGTGTGAAGAAAAGATTGAATCTGAATCCCACCCCAATTCAAACAAAGTTCTTTTTTCTAATTTTCCTGTTGTGCGCCGTAAAAATTTAGTGTAATTCTCTTCGTTTCGTATCTGCAATTTGCTGCCCAATAATGTTCCAAGCGTGATGCCACGCTTAACCGCAAGAGTATTTTCTGTATCTTCTTCTGTCTTTATCTTAAATACATTATGGTCTGATAATGGAAATGTATCATCTGCAATTAATTCTTTTGTAAGATTTTTTACAAAAATGCAATCCACTCCACCAACTTTATCTGAGGCTTCGCTGGTATCGTAATCTTTACCAACAATAGATATAGTTATATTATTTTTTTCAATTAAATCTAAAAGCCTTTTATCTTTCTTTATAAGTTTTTTCTTTTTTACATTTCCACTCAAAAAATCTTTTTGTTTTTCTAATGCTTTTATTGCTTTCTCCCGTTTTGCTGGAGATAATGGTTTTAAATCAGAAGGTTTGCTTGTATCATCTGTGGTCGAAGGCAGCGGAGAAGAAGTGTTTGGAATTGGGGTGTTTCCACTGATATCATCGAATGGCTTTAATAATTCGTCGCCACCAGATTCATCTTGTTTTGTTGGCGATGCTATAGCATTATTAGTAATATTGTTTAATATGATTTCAGAAATTTTACACGCAATATCAAATCTATCTTGAGTTGTAGACAGGCGTTGTATATTTTTTAAATCAATCACATCCCATATCTGTTTTAATCCAGGAAGAGCATTCAAATCTGTGTTTTCATTTGTTAAGTTTATAATTCTATATTTATAAGATGATATATCTGATTCTCTAAAATCTGAAGACTTTAGCAAATCATCAATTATTTTGTTATTGTAAAATTTGTCATATAATGCGGAATAATATCCTCGATAGCCGGGAGATGTTTTGTATATATAAAAATCTATATATCTATCCTCAACATAGTTAAACATTATTTGAAGAATATCTGCTACCGTTTCTTTAAAAATCAATTTTGGTTCGGCTATATCATACAAATATCTTGGCACTTTTTGCCATAGTGTTTTTGCTAAATTAAAATCGGTCAATAGAATATGACTCCCTTCATGTAAGGAAAGACCAACAGCAACGTCAAAATCTTTCCTTTTTTCTATATCCGCAGAGAGCCATATTCTATTGCCATCCGTAAAACTCATTCCACTACCAAGTTTTGTATCAGAAAAATTTACAATGATACTTTTTCCAGTTAAAATATTTACAAAATTAGATACAAGTCTTCGAGAAGCGGCTAGTTTAATCAAATCGGTGTTAATTGCCGAATTAGATTCTTCTTCTTGATATAAGACTTCATCTAACCAATAATCAGAATAAATTTCCTCTTTAACTTTTTTCATAAATTAAAATGGGTGGTCTGGTGGTTGCACTGGGGAGTCTGGGTCTGGGAAAAATGGTGAAGATTGTTCCACTGGCGATTCTAAATATTTTTGCACAAGTTGTTTCATATACACTCTTTCGCTATCTACACCACCATCATTTGAAAAATTTGGATAAATAGCCGCTTCGGCAATTTCATTCAGCGTAAATCCATCTTTTAATAAATCTGTCATCTCAACAACTGAACGCGTTGATAGAAAATTGCTAACCTTCGGGTCTTCACTCTTTATTTGCGTTCGAGTATGCTCTGCAATTTCAACAATGGAATTCAATGTTTTAAGTTGATTTTCATCGGTTAGATTAAACCGTTCTTTCATCAAATCAAACTCTTTTTCTTTTGAAAGAGGATTCATTTCGATTTTAACAGAAAATCTATTCAATAATGCTCTATCCATTACTCTAGTAGCGGTATATTCATTTCCAATATTAGCTGTCCCTATAAAGGTTACACCATCAGCCACTTTCACAGTATCGGATTCCTTTTTTTCGTCAATTCTAAGATAGCGCTGTAATTCATCCAATACAGTCATTAAAATATTTACCGCATCATGATGCGCTCGACTTAATTCATCAAGAAGAATTATAGAATTCTTTGTTTTTATAGCTTTGACAAATAAAGATTCATCAAAAATTGTACCGGTATCCTTATCAAAATGGGTGTTGCCTATAAGGGAACACCGAGCATCTGTCATTGCCCCAAGATTAAAATAATAAAACTTATCTTCTCGTTTAAGAGCTTTTGCTATAGAATGAGCCGCAAGAGTTTTGCCACTTCCCGTAGGACCAATTATTAAGGTGGTTTTGCCTTTTATAACACTTCTATATAAATATTTCCACTTAATATCATCAATAATAAGAGTGGGCGGCTTACAAGATTGACAATCTTCCAATGAATTTATATCAACATTTTTAGTATTTTCCAAAGCTTTTGTTTTCATTCTGATATTAGTATATCAGATTTTTTATATTAGTCAACTAAAATTTAAATGCACAATTATGTTTTTAGTTTTTTATTCTTCAACTTGATAAGATGTGCTTTTTCTTTTTTATCTTGCTTTGGCGGTGTAAACTTGACTTTATCACCTTTAACACTGTGGTCAGATAGTTTATCAAACTTTTTGACTTCGGCTAAGGGTTTATCAGGCAAATCTTCGTCTTTCTTTACTTGCTTTTCGTTGTAGTCCTTGTTTTCGTTTTTGGTATCAGAAACCTTTTTAATAGTTATATTGGCACTTACTGGTTGGCCTTCTACCTTTTTATTATCATCTTTCTGATTTGGCGCATTTTTATTATATGCTTTTATTACATAATTTGATTCGTCATCAAATTTCGATTTAACATATTCTTTTAATGCTTTTGGATTCAAATTAAACTTTCTCTCGCGGTCAGCTTTATCTTTGAAATACACCACATCAAAGTTTTCTTTCCACATCGGCCGAATATCAAAATAGTGTGAGCCACAATTATGAATGGTAAAATTACCAGCGTCATTTGCAACCATTATAGCGTCTTTATTTTCTTTCTTTACAATATCTTCGAATATATCTTCCACGATAGTAATATTGCCCTTTGCTTTTTCTACCTTTATTTCTTCGATGGATTCCTTAATAAGACTCTTTAATTTCTTTCCAACAATTTCCCGCAACATAGACTCTTTTTGTGGTCCATTGTAAGGACTAACAAATTTGTTCATACCACCACTTAATACACCAACTCCCTTATCAGAAGAAATTGGCGGTACCAATTTACCAGCATCTGGAACAAGCGTGGATGCCATAGGATTATCACCTATTTTTAGAATGATTGCATCTTTAACCGCTGGTTTATTAACTTGAATATAAGTGGATTCCTTAGATGCATTTCTATTATAAAATACATTGCTCAATCTTTCATACAATACATCTGCTAAAAACAATTTACTGACATCAGTTTCTTCCTCTTGAGCCGCATAATTCAATTCTTTAACATCAAGTTTAAGACCACCTTTATATTCTTTTACAACCTTATCTATTTCTTTCAATACATTAGTCTTAGTGCCCATTTCTTCGGCATCTGTTTCGTCGCCGCCACCAAGAAATTCTAAGTCATCTCGCCCCTCTGTCTTTACTAAATTGTCATCTGGTCCCTTGGAAAGATTTACCAATTGTGCATTTAATTTTGCGTATTCTTTCTTTAACTGGCCAGCACGATAATAGTCATCCTTGTCCTCAAGATAGCTAATTTGATTGCTAATCTGTTCCATCTTCTTTTTAAGCTGATAAGATGGGTCAGACTCATTCAACTGTTTTTCTTGCATACATTCTTTTATTAAATTAATAAATTGGGTTTTTGTCATATTCTTATTTCCTTGTTCAGCAATGGCACTATTATCTTTTATATAGCCACTTTTATCTGCGTTAATTTTAAATCCGTATTTCTTTGCTAGCCTCTGTGAAGAATACATAGTAGTATCTAAGGGCAATCCTTTAGTAGCAACCACAATATCACGAAATAACACTATGGAGTTATTAGTAAAAAGAGGCAACAGCTTGTTTTCGATTTCTATCGAAACCTTATCCATAAAACCACGCGCTTCGCCGCGGTCAAGTGGTTTTCCAAATTTTTCTGCCCAATCTTTAGCGGGTGGCATAATTTCTTCTTCAAGATTAGGGTCAAGATATTCAGGAGTTTTTATGTAGCCATACTTTCCGGAATTATGTACAAATCCCAATGTTTTAGCTATAACATTGGATAATCGCACGACTGTATCTAATGGATAGTGTTTTGTGACATTCATAATTTCAACATAACCAACTTCTGATTTGGTGTGAAAAAGTGAGACTATTTTTTCTATAATTTCACGCTCTAAATTGTGTAAAAATTCATTGGCTTTAAGGGAATTTGCCGTAGCCTTACTAAAAAGAATGCTATGATAATTTGGCTCACCATATTTTTGCAATTTCTGTAGTTTATTCCAATCATCATCATTATAACCGATTTCATTAAGCGGTTTTTTTAGAATCTTTTTCAGTGAAATTTTACTCATAATCGTCTGTATTATATAAATATTATCAGAAAAATGAATTCTTCGGTTTATTTTGACAATTAATCTCTTCGATTTCGTCTTTGTGTTCCGTACTTTTAGGATATGCTATGGCAGGATGCTTTAATGTCTCAATCAATTTTCTCTTTAAAATCTTATTGCAAATGAATATAACATAGCGGTGTTTATTGCTTTCTTTCTTTCTCCAAAACGTTTTTCCAATTGCTTTCTTTAAATGCTCTACATTATGACTGCCCCAAGTCGAACTTACTGTCCGACTATGAATCCACTTATAATTTGGCGGTCCCTCCAAACTAACACTATAATTGGGCATTAATGCAATACTTGAGTTGCCTTGATATATAAAGCCGACGGCTTGATATATTGTTCCCTTATGGTGTTGTTCGCCATCTGCATAAGACAACACACATTTAATGTGTGGAAAATCTCTGTGTAATAGTTTAAACGATTGAGTTATACAATAACTTTCTATATTTTTACCATAGCCATCATGTATAAAAAGCCGCGTGAGTTCAAAGACTTCACTAATATTCAGCAAGGGCGTAATACTAGCAGCTGCGCTTCTTCCTACGGGTTGAGCATAAACTATACAGCCTATCAGTTCATCTTGGGTGCCTTCAATAAAGCCAAGATGAATATCTGTTTTATAATAAATTCCGTAAGCGACTTGGCAAAGTGTCCATTTATGACTATAATGAAAAGTAATAATCATACTTTTTGCAACAGATTTGTCAATTTGTCGTAAATAAACTTTTGATGTGTCTACAAAATTCGATTCAGTCATACCACAAGAATTATACCCAAAAACAATAAAAAGTCAATTTATATTTCTTCAATCAACTTCCACTTATATTTCTCATAAGCTTCCATTGTCATAGGAAATAATTCTTTACAAATAGACTTAATAGCCCTGCTGTATTCTTGTATTTCCCATTGCGCATGTTCATCACCACGCAATGTTATAAAATGTAAGAGGTTTTTCATATCCCAACATGCGTAGATTTCGGTATAAATGTTTAGAGGCAACACCATCCGAGCCATTTCTCTTGCAATACCAGCATCAATTAAATTTTCATAAAGAGCATAAGATTCTGAGCAATGTAAATAAACTGCATTCGTAGCGTCTTTATATCTATCTGCCCACAATTTAGGATTGAATTTTTCTTCGTTTACACTTCCTTGCTTATTCTTACCATCTTGTTTTCTCCATTCTTTTGGTATATAAAACTCATTCGGTAATTCCGTATATCGTGCACTGACTTCATTTAAATTCTGCATCCGGTGTCTAACATACTGCCGCATCACAAAGATTGGCATTTTGATATTCAGAGTTAATTTTATCATCTCGAAGGGGCTTGTGTGTTTATTCTTCCAAAGATATTCGATTAATTTCTTATCGGAATCTTCTCCCTTACTTGGAGACTTATAGCTTATTCTAGCCGCTTCACAAATTCTTTGGTCTGTACCCATATGGTCTATATAACGCACAAACCCATGATGGTCTAAAACTGAAATCGTATAACCTTTATCCATATTACAACTCTCCCATCGTCAAACAAAGCATAATCAGCTTTTTTAAGTTATCAGAATCATTACAATCAATTTTATAATCTGATATAAATTTCATAATATTTTTTGTCCAAAAAGACAATACATCCGACTCTTTTCCAATAGCACTCATTTTTTCTTTTTGTAAATGTGCTTTTAATTTATCAAATTCAAATATTATATTTTTTCCCTCACAATATTCTAGCCATTTTTCATGCAATCTCTCTTCTTTCATATAACCTCTTTATTTAATTGGGCAAATACCATTGGTACATTCAACGCCATCAATCTCACTGCCTGTGATTGTTTCAAATCCTTTAAATGGAACAATATTCTCTTTTAATGCTTCATATGTTTCTTTGTTTATTTCTTCATATGGAGCTTGAATAAAGCCGTGCTCACTATGAAGCAAGAAACTTACAGTTTTTACACTATTATTATAATTTTGTTTTAACCACTCTTTTATTTCTGGCAAATCTTCTTTCTTATAATATGCAGTAATTGATACAGATTGGTCCGCCCACTCTTCTTGAAGCATTTTCATTATTTCCAATTGTTTAATCACTCCACAATCTTTTGCTAATAATGTACTATCATCAAATTCACATGGGAAGTCAATGACTAATATGTTATGGTTTTTAGAACCATCAAATCTTATTTCGGGTTCAATGTGATAATTGTGTTGTTTGAGAATCTCTATAAGTGGGTCATTCGATGAAAATCTTATTCGGCGGATAAAATACTTTGAAAAGCCAGGATGTCCTCCGGGAGTTGTTCCAAACACTAAACCTTTTGTGCCAGATGGTTGTATTACTGTCATTCTATTGGATTCGGGATAACCTTTTTTCTTTGACCACTCTTTGTCAAATTTTCTAAGACCTCTATAAGTATAATTTCCCCATTCTTTTACAACATCCAATCGCTGACAAATTCCTGTGATACTTTGTCCAATTTTAAAATTTCGATGAACAACCTTATTGGTTTCTTCATGAACATAATTCATATTACAAATAGCTTTTTGTGTCTTATATAATAAGATAGCTATATCCAACATTTCTTCTTTAGATTTTATATTTGGCAAAACCAACTCGGCTAAATTGCATGGTTCTTTATCCTCTAAATTTGCTTCTCCACACGGATTACATATAATAATGTCGGGAGAATTTAAATCAAGTCCGCCATACTTTTCTTCTCCCAGTCTGCCATATTTTCGCATCAATGGTAAATTAATTAATCCATATACTTCGCCACCACCCGCGAAAGCCTCCCAATATGAGTTAGAAAGATATTCAAACTTAGGACACAATATAGAATTGTTTGCATTAGACCGATAATTTGGTATCATTGTGCCTAAATCCCATCGTTTAAGAGTTGTATAACCAGCATCATCGGGGTCACCACCAACAATAATAGCCGTGCGTCTTATACCGCCAGATTTAACCATTTCTCCACCAACACAGATAATATCATACACATCTTCTGTGCGTAATTTTTTACCCTCTCTGCGTTCCAAAATCTTACACAATTCTTGTGTGCCATCTATCAATGGTTTTTCGCCAGGAGCGATACCACCAAAAGTTTTTAGTGGTTCGCCGCTGGCTCTTATACAAACTGTAGAATATGTAAAAGAAGTGCCTGTATTTAAATATGCCTCTAAAATCTTGCCCCAACATTCCTTCCAGCCTTCTTTACTATCAGGAACGATATAATCCGCATCATTTGTCTTTTTTAATCTACATCTTACATCTCGTTTTACTCGAGGTAATTCTTGTGTGTATTCTTTTGATAAATTTCCCCCAACGCCACCCCCAAACATACTCTCCATGACATAAAATTTAAAATCGCCAATTTCAGAGACTTTTGTTCCCCAACAATTTAATAGCGAATCTCCAAGTTTTAATTCATCAACGAGTGTTGTTCCCAACTGCCACAAACTTCTTCCACTAAAACATCCCTTTAAGTTAAAAATATAATCATATAAGCGTTCCGCTTCTTCTACACTATAATCAGCGCCTAATCGTTGTGCGCCTTCAACACAACGCCTTACTGTTTCCCACCATTCTTCTGTTGTGCCATCGTCTTTAGTTCGTGCATAGGTGCGTTTAAAAACAATATAGCCCAATCCATTAAAACCCCAATTTGGCTGTCTGTTTTTATACTTTTTTATAAAATCGGAAGATAATATCGGATTAGTGATTTTTGTATTCATAAAACTTTTTCAGTATATAAACAATAAGTATTTGAGTTTTATAAAACCACAACAATTATTCTTGCTCATTCATGTGAAATTTCCATTTATTAGATAACAATTTCTTTACAACATTTTCGCCTTCGCTCATTTCTCCGATAAGTCCGATTCCTTCTTGAGAACGTTCATCGTGTAATTGAATGTCTCCATTGCCGGTATTCATTCGCGTGGGATAAGTCATACCATCAGGTCCAAATCTATTTTTAATTACATGCACTCTAGCGGTATTGCTGATTTTATCTTCTATTTTACGACTGATGCTCATAACAAAATCCGCTGTCATTATTTTTCTATAACTATCTGCAATGTTATTCGCTTGAATAATATCTACTTCCAAACTAGAACGATTGCTTTGGCTCGCCGTCCAAATAGGAATCTGCAATTCTCCAGCGCACGCTCTTAATTCTTCATAAATTCCACCGGCTTCTTGATAACTATTACTATTTCTAATAGAATCTATAGAGCGCAATATATCAGCATAATCAACGATAATCATATCTATTTTCGTTCCCAACGACATAATTCTTTCGGTGTGAATCTTAATAGTTTGTGCTGAAGCGGTTTTAATTGGAAAATACTTAATAAATAATTTACCCGGTACTGTTTTCAATCTTTCTTTAACCACATCAATATTATTCTTTATGTTTTGAAAATCTATACCAGTAAAACAAGCATCATAGCGAATACCAACATAATTTTCATTCAATTCAAGTGTATAATGGACAATATTTTTTCCCTGTTTCATTGATTCCGAACCAATGTGCGCTAAAAACCAAGATTTTCCAATACCAGCCGGTGCAGTTACAACACCTAATTCGCCCTTTCCAAGACCGCCATCCAATATTGAATCAATGACAGACCAATTTGTTTTAACACAATCTCTGGTCGTGGTGCTCATTCTTCCATCCACATCAGTTATATATTCATGGCCAATGTTTCTTTCCATGCCCGCTTTCATTGCGCCATCAACAAGACTTTTTATTCTGTCATAATTTCCGGTTTTTAAATGGTCAACGCTTTCAATAATAGCCGATTTCAATTTTTGATTTTTACAAAATTCCAAAAATTGCTCTTTAACAAATTTTATATCGGTGCTACTCAGTTTTATATAAACCATTTTCAATTGGTCAATAACTGACGCTTTTAATATTTCATTTTCAATTGAATCTACACTAACTTTAAATGTAGTAAGTGTTGGAATTTCTTTGTATTTATAAAAATATTCTGATATGGTTTTTACTATCCACTTATGCGAATCGGTTTCCCAATAATCTGTATCTAAAATATCACAGATTCTTTCTATGAAAGTTTTATCGCTAAGTAAACTAGAGATGCACTTAATTTGAAATTCGTTTCCGAATTTGTGAAGGTTGTCGATAATATGTTTGTCGTTTGTAATCATAATTTATAATTGAATGGATTGCTCACATTGAAAAGTATATCGCAAAAATATTTTTTGCTCAAGTTTTTATTGAACCCATCCGCGAGAAAAATTTTTACAAATGAATTGGTGATGGGGTTAATCATGTGACTTAGATAAATATCTTTCTACTTTGCTTATGCGCAAGAATAATTCATCAACAGCGTTTTTTCAACTTGTTTTAAATAAAAAATATTTTTGAAATAAAAAAAGTTGAAAGTTGTTTTATGATACTATATATTGACAACGATGATACAACATCATCATTAAAATCCTCTGTAAGAGAGGCCAAACAAAAAGGAAAAAAAAATATGTATCAAGTACTAACAAACAATAGCGTTGACGTTCTCGTCAACGGAAACAAGTGTAAACAATACACTTACGACGGCAAAATCTATATCGAAGCAAAAGCATCTTCTGCTTATGAAATTAAAATAAATAATAATGGCTATGGACGCATTTTAGCCGTTGTTTCGGTGGATGGTCTTAGCGTTTTAACAGGCAAACCAGCAAGTCTAAATGATGCTGGTTATATAATAAATGCTAACGATAGCTATCGTATCAAAGGGTTTAGGTATGATAACGATAAAGTTGGAGCATTTAAATTCGTATGTAAGAATGAATCATATGCTGCAGGGATTAGTAACAAAGCCAAGAGAAATTGTGGAATAATCGGCATTGTATTATATGAAGAAAAGATAAAACCTGTTGTTACATGGACACCATGTTGTTATCCTCCTTTATGGCCAACTATAACCACTACATCAAATCCGTGTTTGGACATACCATATGGTAGCAACAACGCCACATCATATGGTGGTGCATCATCTGTTAACAATACATTGTGTAATTATAATAATAGTATAGATGACTATCGAGATATAGTACGGTCGAAAAGTAGTCAGCCAATGAGTTCGTTAAAAGGTGGAGCGCCTTCGGCTGGGTCAGGATTTGATATGGGTTCTGGCTGGGGCAATTCTGTTGAAAGCAAAGTTGTATCAGACCAATTCGAAAGAGGTAATATTGTTTATCAATCCGACATTTATTACGCAAGCAGAGAAGCGTTGATTGATATGGGCGTGCCTGTTAAAAAAGAAGGAAAGGTTTCATATCCTAAGAGCTTTCCATCTGGGTATGCTACACCGCCATCTGGCTGGTGTCCATAATAAGTAAATAAAAACAATTGGGGCTTGATTTTATATCAAGCCCCTTTTTGTTATTACTTAACAAGATTATCAAGTCGATTAAACACTTCACCCAACCAAATTTGGTAATTTGGTATATTATTCCACATTTTATCTTCGGTGATAAGTTTTGAGAATTCAAAGCGGTTTAACTTATTAAGTTGTTTATCAACGATTTCATTGATTCTTAATTGACTAAAGCTTTGTATCTGTGTATCATTTAATTGCATTAACTGATAATTTCTTTCTAAAATATCTTTATTCTCTAAAATGGTGGTATACAATTTATACTTCATTCTATGCGTTTCACAATAATTGTATATCTCTTGTAATGTATAACAATGATTGTCAGCAAATATCGGAAAGCACTTTTTAATAGTTTTAATACCAGCACCTTTTATGCCTGAAATATTATCGCTCATATCACCATCAATAAGTCTGTAATTCAAAAAATTCTCACAACTAATTCCATATTCCGTCAGCATTTCCGCACAACCATAAAGCTTTTTTCGAGTTGGACTCCACACTTTAATTCGGTCACTAAGAAGCTGTAAAAAATCCTTATCAGACGACATTATTATAGAATTTACATCTTTAAAATATTGTATTGCTAAATACGCAATAGCATCATCCGCTTCAATATTATCTATTGACATAGTAGTTACTGGTAAATAATCTAAATAATTGATTACTCTAAATAATTGCTTTTTTATGGAGTTGGCCTCATCATCAGTAGTAATCGAACCCGCATAAGCACGATTAATGCGCATTTTATTGGATTTCTTATTCTTATACTCAGGATATAATTTTTTTCGTCGTAAACTCCCTCCCGCCCCATCAAATACAATAACACAACGGGTTGGTTTAAACAACTTTATTGCATAGCCAATACTTTTTAAGAATCCAGATATGCCGCCTGTATGTATGCCATCGTCGTTTAAAGTCGTAGAGACAGACCAAGAACGAATAAAGGTATTAAGACCATCAACAATTAAAACTTCGTCTTTTAGAGCGGCGTTAGTAACTGGAGCAGTCTTATCCATATGCTGAAAGATAGACCAAAGCTTACCCCTTTCTTGTTTATCAAGAGATTCCATGTTTATTTAAATCCATAAGATTTCAATATTGATTCTATTTGCTCTGGATTGTTTTTTATTTTACTCTTCATTTCATCCGCTTCACGAAAAGCTGATATTATTTCTGTTTTCTTAGAAAGAATGTCATTTATAGCCACATCCTTTATAATTTCATCTGTCTCAGATTTTTTAATATTAATCAAAGTTTTATTTAGTAATGTTTCATATTTGTTATTAGAATCCAAACATTCATATTTTTCCGCTAATAGCTGTGAATCCTTATCAAGCACTTCCAAGATAGCTACATCTTGGCCACAAGTGGCAGGCGTATCACACCGGCTACATCCTTCTCGAGCAAATCCACAAGCTACTTCCTTGTGTGTCACAAATCGTATTTCTTCGTCTTCATGGCAATGTGCGGCCAATCTAACTTTAATCATTAACAAAGGCTTTAATTCCAATAAAGCATTTTCAGAAATATTCCAATGTCTCTTTTCCGCGTCCCACTTCCCACCCAACTCTTTAATTCTTTCTTTTGAATGGAATGTTTTTCCATGCAAAGAGAATGTACCATCTATATTTTTATACGCATACATTTTATGCTGATTTTCATATGGATGTGGTGTGTTCATTGTATCCTTTTTTTTGGGCGGGATTTTCTAATTATTTCCTTTAATACATCATCGGCAATAATAGTATTATGTTTTCCAGCAATTGAATCTTTGCAGAATTTTTTGACAGCATTATAACTTTTTTTGGAAATGAAAATCTTTTTTATCTTTTTGGCTTTCATCAGCTGTTTTGCGGATATTCGGGCCGCTTTTTTTACGGAAGAATGACTTTGCATTTTTCCCGTAATTAGATTCCGTGTATACTTTTCATCACCCAATTCAATTCGCTCTTTAGTTTTCCAATCACGCAAACATTTTGCTTTCATTTTAGTCCTCTGCCTTTTCTGTATCTTCATCTGGCGTATTATCAATCACAGCATCCTCAACAATATGCGAATTTGGAGTTTTATAAACCATAATGACAGCATCACAAATCTTCTTATAAATTTCCGTTTTCAACTCAGGATTCTCTGACATTAACTTTACAAAGTCATTCGTTGAAAATTTTAATTCCTCACCAGCATTATTTGTATAAATGTAGCCCGGCCCATTTTTTTCAATAATATTATTTTTCTTCAAAACTTCAATCCAACTAGCATAGTCTGCAATTCCAGAATCATAATAAATATCGAATTCAGCCTGCCGCCATGGTGGTCCCAAACGATTCTTATTAACTACCGCTTTAAGGCTATCACCTATTATAACATCATTCTTTTTAAGTTTGCCTGTTTTACTAAGACGCACACGAACAGAGCAATGGAATGCAAGCGCTTTGCCACCACTAACAACATACTTATCGCCAAATGCCATCGCGGCCAAATTCATACGAAGTTGATTTGTATAAACAATTAGAACGCGTTGCCGGCCTATCATATTTGTTATTTTACGCATTGCCTTACTGATAATAATAGCTTTGCCGGTGTTATAACCATCTACACCATGCTCACTTTCTAATTCTTTCTGGGTAGTTGCTCCTGCAACGCTATCAACAATAATCGTCAATAACGCATCTTTTGTATTCTTTCGTATATAAGCTATTGCATTTTCAATAGTTTCAAAAATTTGCTCAACAGTTTCTCTTTGCACATACAACAATGATGCAAGATTGACTCCAAGGCTTTCCCAAAATGCTGGTGCGGCAGAGTTTTCCGTATCAATTACAATTGCTTTTCCACCTTTTTTCTGTGTCTCTGCACAGATATGTGCAGCAACCATACTCTTTCCCGTTCCTTCAAGACCATTAAATTCTATCATTCTTCCGACAGGCAAACCGCCATTTGGTCTATTGCTAATTGCTAAATCTAAAATTGAATTGCCTGTTGAAATCCAATCGGTTATACTTGAAGGGTCATCTTGTTCATCAAGAAAGAAAGCAATTTTACCGCCCTCCTTATTATTCTTATTTAATTGTTCAGCTAAATCTGTCAGCAAATCGTCGCGAGATTGTTTTGGTTGTATATTAATGTGTTCTGTTATACTTTCATTAGATGTTGATTTCTTTTTATTGTTAGCCATATTATTTCCTCAATAACTTTGTGTCAATAGGGCGGCGACTGGTTTCGGAATCGCCGCCCCATTTTCACATAATACAATTTTTCAATTGTATTTTATTTCTTTTCTGTTCCGAACAGATTGTCAAACGCTTTGGTAATATCTTCAGCATTTTCCTTTGAAATGGTATTGCTTGGAGATGCTACCTTTGCGGCTGCAGCTGCTGCTGCAACGCTAATACTGGTTGCCGGAGTATCTGTCTCAGACGTACCTACTGTAGCGCTTGTCTTATCATCGTCGGATTCTTCTGGATGTAACCATGCATCCATTACATTCTTCAACTCGTCGTAACTCAACTCTGGGAACAAATCGAGAATATCAGATTGATTCTTAATCTTCTCAATTAATTCTTTCTTGGTTGGGTCAACAGCGGGAGTCTTATTTGGCTTTACTATGATAGTTGTTTCTGGGAAACTCTTGCCCGCTTCTTCGGCGGTCTTGAATTCCACAACAATATCTCGGCCACTGGCCAAGTCAGTAATATCACCATAATCCGGGTCAGCAATAACAGATAAGATTGCTTCATAAACTTGCTTTCCGAAGCCCCAAAACTTTACACCTTCATCTTCTTGTCCACGAACAATAACAGGTGCAAATGTGCGGAGTTTTGGCTCAAGTTTCTTGCCAATCTTCCATTCTTCTTTATCGCCAGATAGCTTCAATTTGGTGGAGAATTCCACAATTGGATCTGGTCGATTAAAAGTATCCGGTGAGAGATATGTTTTATTATTCATATTATAATGAAACTTCAACTCAATGAATGGGTTTTCCGGATTCTTGCTGTAGGGAACAATTCGGACGGTTTGCTTTCCGGGAACTGGTTTCCATATCAACTTACTGCGTTCAGAGTTTTTGCTCGAAAGGTCTTTCAAGCGACTTTGTATCTTTGTTAGGTCTAATGCCATAATTAGTTAATTCCTTAATTAGTTAAATTGGACAGTCTAATTTAAACAGTTATAGTTTTTTATTCTGTCCTCTTATACATATCAAACTATACGCGAAAAAATAAATCTTTCAACATATTATAATGAAATTTTTTCAATAAAAAACCACGAATTTTTATATTCGTGGTTTCTTAATTGTATGCTATTTAGTATCAATTCTTTCGATACAAAGCAAGTCCCTTCTCTTGTGATTTTTCTACAGCAGCTGGTGTTGTTGCAGCCTTTGCATCAGCAGCAATACATCCCAGAATTTGCGTAGCCTGACTAACTGTATTGTTTCCCTGCAATTGGGCATAATAAGTTTCATACAAGCCTAATATTGGATTCAATATCAACTTAAGCGTTGGATTTGTTACAACATTGAATGCAGCAGTAACAGCATCAACTGATACTGTTCCATTTGTTGACAATGTTACAATACTATCTGCGACAACAAATATCTGGTGTTCAATCACAAGACGATTTGCTGGATCACTCACTGCATATTGCAATCCTGCATCAATTGCAAATGGAGTTACTATTCTTGATGCAATGCATGCATTTTGCGCAACTGTGTTTGTGGTCGAACAAGCACTTGTAAATAACATTGCAGATGCGGCTAATACTGACAATACTACTACTATTATTGATTTCATAATTTATTTCCTTTGGGGGTATACCCTTAATAACTATTGAAGTATACTGAAAACCTACATTTTTTTCAATTTATTTTAAATCATTTATTATAACTAAATTTTAATTATTTTATATCTTGCATCTTAAAATTCTGCGCTGATAACCTTGTGAAAGTATTTTCTTTTTTATAAGTTTTATATGTTTCCACGCCGGAATTTGATTGAATTTCATCGTGTTGGGCGTAAGAGATAATTCCTGAATTATAATAAATCTTTCCTCCCGCAAATACATAAATATTTGGCTCTTTATCATTATAAAAATCATGTACATCTTCCATGAAGACGCGTATATCCCAAGCAGGTATTATTGATGGTCCTTTATACCCACTCTCTCCATAATCATGGCCTTGCATTTGGGATTCTGCTTCAATTCTTCCAATGGTCCATTTCACATTACCTTGCATTTGTCTTGGATGAACTTTAACCCAATCGCCAATTTTAACACCAGGTTTAAATTCAATTAAATTTTTAATCCATTCTTCTGCATTAGCCATATATTCTCTATGTTCTTTTTCGTCTTGTTCATCATCACTATCAAATTGATCTCCAAAATCTTTTATAGCATCTTCAGGATTCCATTTAGGATTCAGTTTCATTAATTTGCGTATATAATCGCCGTTTAAGGAATTTTCCTTTAAATTTATAACATCACTTTGTTGTTCTATGGCGGATTCTTCAATTAATTGTTTTAATTTAATTTTTGTCATAATAATATTCCTCATATATATATTAGAATCTTTCGGTGTCTATAAGATTTAAATTTATAATTTTATAACCTGTTTCCGTCGTGATAATTAAAGAATTTTTATATAATGGCCAGTCCACCTCAAAAGTTTTATCTAAAACACCATTATTTTCTTCCTTTATTATACAATTCATAGCATTCAATGTATAAAGTGTATTTGTGTCTTTTTTTCTATGAATTGAAATTGTAAAAGGAAACTTGTTATTTGTATCTCGCACGCTTACATTATAAGTCAATATTATTTCATTGGGAGCATTCGCATTTTCAAAAATAAAGAATATTTTGTCAGGAATAAAATAAAATCGTTTTAATGATGATATTATAAGTTTATAATCATTTGGTGTTGTAAATGTACACAAAAGCTGGTTCGATTTCATTTTAATATCATTCTATCTATAACGCATAAATCTTGTTTATGATTTTAGAATTTTTTCTACATATTCTGATTCGGCCTTTTTCTGACCGGGTTCCTTTGGCGCTTCAGCAGGAGTTGGTGAAACTGTTGGTGGTTCTGGAGACGGAGCAGCTATTGGTGGTTCTGTCGCAACAGGAGCAGGCGTTGGAACTGGAGCGGGTGCAGGTGTTGGAGCAGCTGTTGGAGCGGGTGGCGGAGCAGGTGCTGGACTAGGCGTTGGTGGAGCTTCTGCTGGAGCAGCTGGAGCGGTTGGTGCAGCTGGAGCCGGTGCAGTTGGAGCAGCCGGAGCGGCTGGTGGAGTAACTGGCGCACCCGTAGCATCAAACTTAACATTCGGTGCTTGCTTAGTCGGGTCTTGCTCAAAATGTGTACCTCTATCTAAGGCTCTCTTTTTGTATTCTGGAGTTGGAAAGGTTACTAACAGACCCATCTTATTATACGCCTGCCGTTCAGGAAAGCGCCCCTCAACCACTTTATTTCTCATTTCTATTGCTTCTTCTTCTGAAAGGCCTCGATTTTGAAGGTGCTCTTGAAGAATATCCATATGGTTATTGTCATCAATAAAAAACATTCCCTCTTCCAATCTTTCATCCAAACAGATTTCATTTATAAATTTTTCAACTATTGTTCTCATATTCTTTTTCTATAAGTTAAATGGCAACCATCTCAAAGTTTTTATCTCGGTCGGCGGGATTTACTTCGCCCATCTCAATTTGTTTTGCTACAGCATCGTCTTTAGTACACATCAATAAAGCATTGCTAAGTTCATGGCCGGTTTTTCTATTTTCAATTGTCCAAATGCGTAAACCACCAGAAATATCTGTAGCATATTGTGTGAGACAAATATAGGCAGAAGGTAATAACATTTCCATTTTTTCAATGGTCAGATTATTAAATTTTTCTTTAACATTGCCATATGCATCGGTTATAAATATATACTTGTAAAGTCTACTGCCTGCGGCTTCATCAATTACTTCCAATATCAGTTGTTTTAGCTCATTCTTTGTCATATTTAAACCATTCTTATATATATATAATTCAGATTAGTCAAATTTAACTAATCCTGTCACAAATTTACCCTCTTTGAACCCCAATGTTGCTATCTTTTTACCATCATTTACAATTCGTATACCAACTGTCCCAGGAGTATGTTCTAATTTCATATTATCAAAGTTCAACTCTGGATGTTTATCAATTATCATTGATTTCTTATCTTTCACCTGTTTAGAACCAACAACGGCTAATATGAAATCTGTGTCTTTATCTGAAAATCCGATTGACATTAAAAAATTCTTTATGAAATAATCCTTACCCTCTGGTTTGGAAATGTATCGTCTTAGAAATTCGTAAAGATATGTTGCCAACATTGGGTTAATTTTTTCTCGAACATTACCTCTAATTATTCTCAATCCATCTGTTGTATACAATTGTGACTTTGGAATGGAAATCTGAAAGCCCTCTTTAACATATACTTTATACATTGCATTAACAAAATCTCTATAATCTTTTGGCTTTTCTTCGGCTTTTGAGCGTTTAACAGCTCCATGAATAAGTCGCTCTAATTTTATCAAACGCTGTATTTTGTCATCGCTTTCTACCTTTCTTTTCATTTCCGCCGATGCCTGTTCTCCACACCAGTTTTTTACGGAACTTATAAGAGTAGAATTTATAAGATTTACACTTGTATTACTATACATTTTCAACGAAAAATTCTTTAAAAATTCTCCGCCGCCTTTCTTGATTTTTAATTTTATATCAGCTTTATAACTTGCACCCTTCATATATTCTGTATTTACTAACCAAATTGCTAAGATTACTCCGCCGGATGTACCCACGTTCTTAATTATATAATCAGCCATATCGTGACTGGCCATATCAATTACACTTACTATTTCTGTATATTTATCTTTTGCTGCTATCTTTAATTTTTGGTCCCAGCGGTTTACTAAAGCATTTATTTCTCCAGCTTTATTTTTACCATCGGAATCTAAATCTACAACAACAATGTTTCCGTCATTAGATTTAGCTTCTTCTAATAATCCAACAATATATAATTTTATGGGGGTTTTGTTTTTCTTAATGACATATCTACAAGTCAAAACTTCATTGTAATTTCCTTTTATGGATTCAATGGCACCCTCAGTTAATTCGGCTGGCTTTTCGGCTGGCTCTTGTTCTACATCAAAAACATTATCCAATGCTCTATATTCTGGAACATCAACATAGGGGATGGTTACTTCAAAAACGGTATTTACATCTTTGCTTCCAATAACATCTGCAATTCTTTCTGTTAAAGTTTTGAATTTGTTTTTTACAAAAATAACACCGGCTTTTAATAAACTAACAATACTAAATTCATTAAGTAAACCGGTCTTGTTTTCCGCTATAAATTGGGTTAGTTCCTGGCAGTCTTTTTGATTACAAATATCAAAAAACGCACCATTATCGTCACGAGTATAAAAATACTCCGTCAACATCTTATCAAAGGTAATCATTGCTTATAGCAATAAATATAAGAATACTGCCCGAAATTACAAACTAATTAACGACATTTCGTGGTAATTGTTGCCAGAGTAGCATTTAACGGGGAATTGATTGTCAATCATCATTTGCTTAACATCTTTAAGAGTTTGCCGTTTATCATCCTTACAAGCATCCAACAAGATAGCATCATATGTATATAAAATAACACAGGTCTTTTTATTCTTCAAATATTCATTTACTCTATTTATATTCTGCAAAGAAAACTCTGTTTCTGATGCTTGTAATATATAATTAAAGAGTTTATTCGGATTAGCATCTACAATGTGCTTATCAGTTATTTTTCGTTTCCACACCGGCGTTTCAACATAACCATTCTCTTTAAAGAATTTCCAGCGATGCTCAATATATTGCTCTATCTCTTTGAAAAATGGAATGGCTCTATATTCTTTGCGAATACCACCATACAAATTCTGAAAGGTTATATTCTTAGACTTCTTAATATCGGCCTCAGTCAGTTTATCCTTTTTCAAATATAACCGCCCGAGGAAATCATATACATCCGTTTCAAAAGTTATATCTTTATAGTTAACCAAATTGGCAATAATATGCGGATGATAAGCACTATAATCAATCACCAATAACATTCCATCCTTACCAAATCTTGAAACAAATGACTTTCTACACCCATCTTCTTTATTTAACGCAGCATAATTTATTCCAAAAAATCTATTGCTCGGCCGACCCGTTGATGTAAATATATTATATTCTGTATATACTTTATCTTCCACAGGTTGCACGCCTTTATCTCCAAAATGTTTGTTAAACTCTTTTGGATTTACACACAATCCATTGCTTTCAAGTTGAGCAAGTGTTTCCGTTATAATTCCATTAATATTAGAAAATGCCTTATCTGTATGAAATGTGGAAATTTCTTCTTTATATTGTTTATATTTCTCTTCAAATATCTCCATCTGTTTGACGAGTGGCAAGACTTGATTCAAATATATGAATTTATCCCCATGGCCAAATTTCCTACTTAAAAATCCACAATTCTCCAATGACACATCTTCCTTTGTATTATTGGTTTGAAATTCTGTTATCAATAAATCATAAAAATCATTTTCTTTAAAGAGATGAATATACTTCTTTTTATCAAGTACGAATGTTTTACTTGATTTTTTTAATATATCTTTTATGATTATATATTTGTCTTTTAATAAGCATTTACAATCTTGGTGGGATAAATTCAAACAATATGATTTCGACTTGGTGTGATTATAGATAAATAAACATAATACATCGTTAATAGCATTATGAATACCACTTTTAGAAACAACCGCCTCTAAAAATAATATGCTTCTATTAATATCTGAAAGAAATTCAGCGTATTCAGATTCACTCTTAACTATAACCATTTCCTAAACTATACAACAATTCAGAAATATATCAACTTTTTTTAAGCTTTATAAAATTCCAAAGGATTTGTAAGCTTTTCATTCAAACCATTGATGACTTTATTCCCACGAATTATTTCTTTGCTATTGAATTCTTCCACACCAACTACCTGTTTTTTATTATTAATGATAATGCTATTTTTACTACCAGCAATTTTCCAATATATGCTGGTTTTAATATAAAGAAAATCGCTACAGGCTCGATATCTTTCTTGGCCAACCTCAATTATTTTTTCTTTGTTGACAGGCTTAACAAAAAATCTTTCTATAGTTTGTTTGGTATAATCATCCGTTGTTGGAATGGGGAAATATTCTTTTGCATAAACAATACCATCCAATGCTGGATTAGGATTTAAATTTCTATATTTATTAATAATATTGGTCATATTAATTTTTGTAAATCCCTTGCTGGTACTATAGTTGAAATAATAGTTGTATTCCAATCATTGTCTGATATGACGTGATTTACCTCTTTTATTTTAAATATAATATTATCTTGATATGGCTTTGGTAATGCTTTAACGCCATATATTTGAAAAGTTTTAAATCCACCTATACCATTTACAGAAAATTCCGCTGTCGTTCCAGGGATAGGCATACTATTAACATTTACAAATTGTGCAGTATCATCATTCAACATTGCTTGATATTTTGATTTGTATTTATCAGATAATGTAAATCTTTTTATACCATTTTTTTCTGTTTCACAATATAAGCAATCTTTATCTATATTTCCTAACTCTTTTGTCTCTGGATTACCAACTTCTTTGGCCTTTTTTTCATCTTCAGCTATTGAAGCCTTTGCAACTTGCTCATTAAATTTTCCAGCACCGCCGGCAGCAACTATCTTTTGATTTCTTTCAAGTGTTTTTGCGTTTTTTATTTCTCGCTTCGATTGCATTTCTAATTCTGGAACTATTAAATCTGATACTTCTACGTCGTCTGGAACACGCCAGGTTACTCTATTATCCAATGTTTGATTATTATCTGGAAATTTATTAGCTTGATTTGCTGCTACAATTGAATTGGCGATTGCATCGGACAATTTAACATCAAATTTAAATCCTCGAACCACCGACAATTGAGAAGTAGTATCCAAATAATAAATTACACTATCGACGCCCAATAAATCTTTTGCTTTTTTCAGCAAGGCTACATCGGTAAATCTATTATCTATTATTTTTATGGTATTATTATCTGAACATATCGCTTCTAATCCCCATACCACGCCTACATCATTTAATCTGCTACACAAAGCCGTTAAAATTGTCTTTATATCAGGCTGATTACATATTTGTTTAATTAATTGGGTGCTAATAAATATATTTGACAACTTGCCTTTATAAAGACTTTGTTTATCATCATCATCTTTATTATTTTTCTTGTTGCTTATAATTGGAAAAGCATAATTAGATACATCTCCCCCTCGATTAGAATTAAGCATCACATTTAAATTTTCTCTTTGTTGTCCATTGTTTAGCACCGATTCCATCAATCTATTCGCCGCATCCATTGGAGTCTCATCATTTTTTGGGGTTTTAATTTTTGTGCTTGACGGCGAAGCATCTGGATTATTGTATAATTTTTCTGGTAAATATTTGGGGGTGAGAGCGTTTGGTATCAACACATCAAGACTTGTTGATATCATATTTGGATGTGCGCCAATAAAAACATCTTCTAAATTTATTGGCGTAATTTTCCCCGTTTTTGCTATGTATTTAGACAACAATTCAACAAAAAATCCAATGGTAACATATGTTAAATCAGAATGCTGCGTTTTCTTCTGTTTAAATACTTCAGAAAAATATTTATTTGGTATAAACGCTCTGCCATCTAATGATACCCCCTGAATTAAATAATTTGGATTACTATAAGCATTCATTACATCTTTTACAAAAGTATCACTCCAATATTCTTTAAACCCTTTTATTTCTTTACTTTTTGTTTCATCTTTTTTATCTGTAATATATGTTAGATTTCTAACTGCTAATGCCATATAGTATTTAGAATTAGAAGCAATTTCGGTCGTGCATTCATATGTCAATGTTGCTTCATTAAATGTATATGAAAAATTTGTTATTTGGCCAACCATTCCATCATAATTTCCACCGGAAAGATCTGTTCCTTCTTCGAAAAGTCCTGGATTAGAAAAAGCATCTAAAATTCCCCGTCTTTCATGAGAAGTTTTTACATAAGAATTTTCTTCTTCAAGAAAAAATAAATTTTCAAAAACATCCTCAGATTCGTCATTGGTTCTATATGTTGAAGTTTCTGGATCAAATGTTGCAAATTTTCCTATTTGAGATATATCAATCAGACTTTCTCTGTTGAAATTGTTCCAACCCCATTCCAGTAACATTGTATTTTTTGGTGTAAAAAAATAATATGACATATAATTCATTTGGTCTAAAGAAAAAGCATCCCAACGAATTATTGCAAATCTATATACATCCATTTTTATTTTAACATCTATAGATTTAATTGCTGGTATTGGCCGGAATGGTTGAGCTGCATCTTTATTATCTATCTCATGCGGCTCACCCTTCATATCATAACCTATAATTTGCTTTCTGCCATTTATTCCATATTTTTCTGCAAATGTTTTTCCGCCATATAAAACAAATCCTTCTCGTTGATAATTATTGGTTGTATTTCTTACTTTGGTATTCGATACACAACGTATCCATGGTGTTTGTGGCCCTTTATATGCTGGATCATATGACTTATCATTAGTCTTTAAATATGACATACCATAATTGTTAGAACGTCGAGCAAATTCCGTTCTTATGTGCTTCTGTATCGGTGCAGCTACCCAAGGTGGTAATAAAATCTGTGCCATAACATTAATTTAATCCATTAAAAGCATTCACTACATTTTCCACATTTATTGGGATTCTTAATTGTGTGCCCGGCTCTATGCTTAATCTTCCCGTTCCTATATTGTTTACTAAAGCAATTACCCACCATAAACTACTATCTTTATAAAACTTATATGCTAATGAATCTAAATAATCAGTGTCATTGGTTATATACAAAGTATCATCATCTCGGGGAGCAATAATCGGATATGTTCGTGTCCCAAAAAATCTATTACCATCAAAAGATAGTTTAATATTTCTATTTGTTTGATATCGTGTCATATATTATCTTTAATTATTGTCCTCCGCCAAGGGGTCCCACACCACCAAGATTACCAAACGGATTAGGATTGCCATTTATCAACAATGGAATGTTCGGAGGCGCCTTTGGCAAGAAAGGTAAAGCTGTATTCAACGGATCTTCTGTTGGTAATTGAACAATAACCCGTGGTGTTCCAGGAGAAGCATTTTTTATGCCTTTAGAATTCAATGTTGGCGTAAATACCGAAATAGTAGAGTCTTGTCCAACAATAAGTTGTTTTGAAAAACTTCCAACAGGAGAATTAAAGCCACCAAAATTATGCTTGCCAATTTGTGGAAATGATTGTTCAAGAACATTTGATGTTATTTGTATTTCACATTCTCTTGGAAATTGAGCATATCTATTGTGCGAATCATTCCATATTATTCTATCTTGTAGATATGTCCAATTATTATTTTTCGCATATTTTTCTGATAATGTTTCCCATAATGCATCATCAGGAATTGTTATTGCTATTGTTTGAATTATAATTGGTTGCTCTTTATAGAAATCTCCAATTGTAACTGCCATCAATGGTGGTATAACAAATTTAGAGGTATATTTTAAATTCTCACTTTCTACATTAAATTCTATATCCTTATATCCTGATGGTTTAACACATGTAGCTAAATAATTTATTCTAGTCCACATTGGTAATAATTCTTTTATGCTATTAGCAATTACATGGAAACCAAAATTTAATTGTCTTGTAAATCCTTTATAATTGTATAATTTATCCGCACGTCCTACATATGTAATCATATCCCATTCTGCTGCTGCATTTTCTGATATACCTTTTACTGTTGCTCTAAATGGAATATATCTGTCATTTACAAAATCGTGAAAATAAAATGCTATCTGATCATCATTATAAGGTTGGTATGAATTAGCTGTATCAAATTTATCTTTTTCCAAAACTGTTAATATATTAATTTTATCTACTTGGCCTGACCCAGGAAATCCCTTAAAATTTTGACTGCTAAGAACATCTCTTTCATTTAATAATTTATAATTATTTTCATATCCATTTTTAGGAGCACTATAAGCATCATATTTATAAATTTTATCAATACCATTTTCTCTATTTGTGTTTACTATGGTTAAATTATTCAAACTATACTCACTTTTACTATAATCCGGACTTATATTGGTCAATAATTTCTTCAGTTGTTTAATTATTTCATTCTCTCTTGATATTTGACTATAATTTTCAACTACTGTATTGCTATTCTTTGGGTCAAGAATATCAGGATCATATTCTGATAATTTTTTCTCTAATGGAGAAACTGCCGAGCGATTGTTGGAATTTATATATTCATATGTTCCAGGAATTAAAGACGGAGAATTCCATGGACCTCTAGCTAAAAGAGTATTAGTATATTTCTGAACATTTAACGCTTTTTCATGACTTTGGTCTGCCATTTTAGAACTCATATCAGAAATTAATACAGTATATGCATCTTCGTCGGCTCTATATAAAGCTGGTTTCCCACCAACTGTCAACTGAATCGGATTGCTAAATGGTGACATTATTCCTGTTATTGTATTAGATATAGCTGCAACCGGTCCAGCTAATTGACTTATTGCATTTGAAAATAAATTACTAATATTTGCCGTTGAAGCATAAACACTATTAAAGTGGACCGCTCCTTTTCTTGCAGTGCCAAATCGTATTAATCCCGAATATGCAGCGGTGCTATTAGGTAAATTACTCGGAATATTTTTTGTTGTTCCTGAAACTGGATTATGTCCAGCCCCGCCAATCAATCCATTTGTAAATGTACCAAGTATGCCTAAAGGACTAGAAACATCAATAGAACGTGATGGCCGTGGTATCAAAAACATAGATGCAGGACGTAGAGCGGCCTGAATAGGCAATAATGGATTATAAAGTCTTGTTTCATTAAATGCTTGGCTGGACTGCAAAAATGTTTGATTTAATAAAAAAGTAGCACCATATCCAGAAGCAAAGAACCGAGAAATTCTAAGTAAATCTTGGTGACCAGAACCAAGCGGCAATGCTTGATTTTCATATCGTTTTAGTCGATTTAAACCTTTATGGCCATCATCCGGATAAATGTAAATATATGGCTGTTTATATCCAAAACTAAGCAATTGAGCGGAAGATTGTCCGCCAGAGTATGGACTGGGGAAATTATGATATAAATTATTGTGGTCAGCAGTATTATATGTCTGGACTATTTGACTTGTAAATGATATAGGCATACATTAATATATATCAACCAAATTCAATTATTAAAGGGCGGCCAGCTGTTTGTTAACTTGTCTGCCATCAAGATATACAGCAATTCCACCATTTTTTAGTTGTGTAATCAATTCGTCAAGTTTGTCAACAACTCTGTCGGTATTTTCATTCAAAACAGTTTGTTGATCGGTTGTTGTGGCAGAAGTCACAGCTGTTGGTGGAGCATTTAAATCTATTGTTGGACCACTTGTAAATGCGGACGGAAAAAGACTCATAATAAAGTCAAATCCCCGTTTAAATGGCGCAATAATTATATCATATAATATTTCTCCAATTGAACTAAATACATCTAAAATGTGTTGGCCAATATCACCCACACTAAAAATGTCTTTAATAAATTGCCATGCATTTTTAAATGGCATTGTTAAAATATTTAATAATTCTCTTCCAACAGAAGATATACCTTTAATAATTAATAAACCCAGTTTTGATGGTGAATATCCAAACCAATCTTTAATTTCTTTCCATGCCCATTCAAATGGATACGCCAATGCATCCTTTATCTTTCCACCCGCCGCTTCAAGTCCATCAATCCACTTTCTTGCAAATTCAAAGCCAAATCCTTCAAATACTTCTAAAATTGGTTTTACTACAATGTCATAGATTAAATCCGGACCAAAAAGTAAGGATAACACTTTTATAAATCCTTTACCAAAATTTTTACCCTTAAAATCGTCAAGTATTCCACCTTCTCCAAATATTCTTTTATACCAACTTGCAAGACCCTGAAGTGCCAATATTACCCAACCAATAGGTTCTAACCATTTTGCCGCAAAAAGTGCAATTCTACTAAGCGGAGTAAATATTTTACTAAAAATGCCACCGTGAAGTCCAATAAACCTAAGCCATGTTGCAATATACTTAAAAGACGTGCCAATCACCACAGCAGTCATAGAAATAGCAGGCATTATTTTAATAGCAAGTGATAATAATACATCAGCAATCGGTATAAAAACCTCTGACAATTTCATCATCAATTCATTAAATTTCGATTGCAGAGCGGCCATTTTTTCACGATTATCTTTAGCCTTTACTTCGGCTAAAAATGTTTTTTCTAAGGATTCTAATCCATGTTCATCCAAATTTTGCAGTTTTCGTTTTTCATCATCCTGTTTCTGCAAAGCTGCTTGTACATCCGCATTTCCAGTTGAACGCAACGTATTCATATCTTTTTCCCGTTGCGTCATTGTTTGTAAATCTTCAATACTCTTACCTGTTAAATCTGCTAATGCCTTCTTTTGGAAATAATTCATTCTATCAAAACCACCAAGCATACTAACTTGTCTCAATATTTCTTTGTTTGCTCCCTCAATGTCTCCAATAAAGGACAATCGTCGAGCTTCTTGCATATTTATGTTTCTTCCAAACAACACACTAGCTTCCATTTCTTGATTTACGGAATCATAAAAATGCAAAAGTTTAGAAGAAGATTTTGCCATACTATCAATTGATATACCAAGTCTTCTAGCTTCAACAACACTTTCAACTAACTTCTTGGTTGTACCACTAAACGTTAAACGCACGTCTTCTGAAATATTTGCTATATCTTTTAATACTTTAGCCAATGGCACGCCTGCCGCCTTTGCCATTTCTCTTGTAAATAACATCATATTTGCGGATGCTTCTTTGGTTGATTTGCCAGACATTGTTGCCATTGTCTTGCTTAATTTAGCTGATGTTTCCTCGGAAATTCCCAGTTGAGTACTTACTAAACTCATTTGTTTTACCATATCTTTGTCTAATGCCTGTATGGTTGTAAATTGGTCGGCTATAGCACTAACAGATTTTTGTGCAATTTCTGAGGTAACACCAAATCCTATCATCTCAACAGAAGTATCTCTAATTATATTAAAATAAGTCTTGCTTTCATCGCGCAATAATCCAAAATCTTTTCTTAAAGCAAATGCCGCTTTATCAATTTCTAAAAATTTAGCAAAACCAAATTTTAAAACCTCTACTATAAATTGTAACGCTAATCCTATTGGTCCACCTGCCTTGCCGGCTTCCTTCATTGAACTCACAAAGTTTGACATTCCGGACGCGGATTCACCGGCCAACCCTGCTATAGATCTCATTCCGGCAATGACACCAGCTTTTAAATTTTCATTTTTTAGAGCAAGTTTATATTCTTCATCTTTAATCTTCAGCACATTTTTGGCATGCACAAGTCTTTTATGAGCTAGATCTAGTCCCTCTGTGGCCAGATTCTGGTCCTTCCGGTTTATAATTAGGCTCGATTCTAACGCATCTATAGTTTCCTGGCTTCCACTTTTCTTTGCAATGAGAAGGGCGTTCTCCAAGGACATAATACTATCAGAGATTTTTTTCTTTTCTCTGAGCATCATCGTCTCAACAACAGTTCTCTTGGAAATTGCTGATAATGTCCCGCGTATTCTATCTTGGATTTTTTCTGTCTTAGACATTAAATCAACATGTATACCCATTGAACGTTTTAATTCATTAACATGGCTAACAACTTTTTTCCATTCTACAGTTTGCTCTTTTATTAAATCTCTTAACTCAGACGCTTTTTTACTAACTTTGTCAAGACCAACCTCAGTATTTTTAATGTCCTCCGTTTTTATTATATCAGCCATAATATATAAATATTATGTTAGAAGGGTTTTGCTATAGCTTTCGGTGATATAGTATTAGGGTTTTCTTGTGCTTTCGCTTCTTTTTCTTTAATTTCGGTGAGAAACCGATAATAAAAATTGCGCATATGAATCGGTAGGTTATACGCAATATCCACATTTATTGCGCCATTACTAAAATAACTTAACTCAAACAACTGTTTGTGAAGGCCAACTTTATACTCTTGTGTTAGGCCAAAAAAACTGTACCGTGAGCGGTATGTCTATCCTTTCTTTATGATTACAATGGTCACAAACAAAATCAAATTCCATATCAACATTAGGCATACTATCAGCCACTTGCTGCCGTAATGCTAAACTATCTCGTGAAGTCAACTCTGTCTCCACATATTTGTTAATATACATTCTATCTGAATTTCCGTCGATTGACACAATCATTGCTTTCAATCTTGTGGTTATTTCTGGAGAAGTTCCTGTTTTTGATGCTTTAGCCATAGCAGTAATTTCATTATCAATTGCACTTTCATCTTTGTGGTTCAAGAGTTTATATATTATTCTCTTTTTTGACATAGGCAATTCAAATTCAAAGCTATTTTGGCCTTTGGTAAATCTTGAAAAATCAAATTCTTTATTCTTTACAATAGACAAATCTACTGTTTTCTTATTCTCTTCGCCACAGCCCCGGCACGTTATTTCAATCGGCCCATAACTATCGCCATAAGCCAATCGGCGGGCTGCAACAAACAACGCATTTTTATCACCAATTAAGATATCGTTTAATTTTACACCAGGAGTTACAATAAGATTTTCAAGAAGTCTCTCAAGCACTACACCTTTTCTTAAAAGATTCTGTGAAGTAAGTATATCTTCCTCTTTAGCTGTCATATACTTAATATCTACAGTACCTTTGCTAAGTGGACTAGCTTCATCATAAAAGAAACCTTCCGATGGCAAACCAATTGGTTCGCTTGGATATTTTTGTTTCTCAACTGGTTGAGAGGCTTGCATTGCGGCTCGAACCGCACTTGGAATTTCTACTTTTGGACTGGTAGTTGTTGGCGCAACATTACCGCGTGTGATATTTATTTTTTGGTCTTCCATAACTTTAATAATATATAGTTAACTTGGTAAAATTTCAAGTTATTATATTATTAATTTAAATTAGAAGATTTAATAGGAATTTCTGTAAGCTTATATATCTTCGAAATTTGCGGCAAGGCATCTCTTATTATATTATCAAGCTCCGATTTTGTACAAAGGCGGGCACGATTATTCGATGTATTCATTCCACGGTTGCCAGCATCGCGATACAAAACCGCATATTCAACCTTCTCGATCGCTTCTTCATCTATAACTTCTCTTATCAATCGTTTTAATCCTTGTTTATTCATATGTTTATTTCCTCATCATTATCTTCTGCCAGTTTCTTCTGTTTTCTAAGATCAAACATACCTTGTTCTGGCTGCTCAAGGTGCTTTATTACATTTTGATACGCTGTCTTTAATGCTGGGTCAGTTAAACTGGCCAATTTAGTCTTTAATGCTACTAAAGATGCTCGCTCACCTTTTGTTTTATCATCGACCGGTCCCAATTTTTGTATAGGAATTTTAAGGTCATCTTTCTTTGGATAATTAAACACTAATTCATCATAAGCCGTTCGGTATTTCTTGATTAAATTGGTCAGACTATCCCGTAGGTATACATACCGATGTAATTTGTGTTTTGTTATTCCTGCATATACCGCATTTGTTGCCTGATAAATTCCTCCGTGGTGACCCACTCTTGAATCGGAAAATGACAAAATAGCTTGCACCATTGGATTGTCTTGAAAAATAAATTCATTGGCCTTAGCAATAGAAAATGATTCTATATTTTTTGTGTCAAATTTTGGAAGAATATACAATCGTTTAAGCTCAAGAATTTGAGCGTCTTGAATATTCGTCGAATTCAACAAATTTAATACAACCGGCTTTGCTTTTGACTTATATTCATAACCGCGTTGCTTTGCTTTTACTTCTTCTTCGGAATCTTTCTTTACAATATTTCTTAAATTATCATAGATTGAATCAACTGTTTCATCAGGATTTAATAAGCCACGCACCCATTTGGAAACATAAGAAGATGCATGAGGTTCTGCATAACCATAAACCACACAGCCCACCAAAGAATCATTAGTGGCTACATCAAGTCCAAGCAAGGCAGTTTTATTTGCCGAGCTTCTAATGTAAATTCCATAAATGTAATTTTTAAAATCGGAGCCAGCAAACGGCCACGCTTCAAGATAATGGCCACGCAATAATAAATCAGCAACCTCGTCGGGAGTGGTTTTCTTAACATAATAATCCGATTCCATTCCTTCGGTCAATATGTTAAAGCAAGTATTGGGTATTAAACCTAATAATTTCATGACAATGGACTTCCTTGTTTAACTGCTACTAATTTCTTTTGCGCAGCGGCTAAATTGTTTTTTTGCGCTTTTAAAGATAATTCCTTTTGCTTCATTGTTTCCTTTGCTCGGTCTACTACATCCGGTTCATCTGTCGATTTTGTATTTAAAAATTTATCTTTTGCGGTTTTTAAAGAATCTTGAGCATCTTTAGTATTGAATTGCTTTGCTTTAATCATTTGTGTAGCAGCTAAAACATTTGCTCTTTGTGCATCTTTTGAATGCGGAGCAATTTCCCCATCATCTTCTTTTAATGCATCATTCTTTTTTACACTTATTTGGCCACGGTCACGAAATGAGTATGGGCACTCATCTGCCCATAAGTAGGGATGATTTTCCAAATCAGCTATTTTGCTACGAAATTCATGTCCCTCTGGTACTTCAGGCGCAATACCAAGTATTCTGTATTCATACCAACCAGATTCAAGTGGTTTGCTCTCATCTTCTTTTAAATCGTCTTTTCTATTATCAATCATTTGTATTAACAATTCTTTTGAATTCGCACACATATTTACACCAAAGCGACTTGCTTTCCAGTGTTGCGAACCAATTGGATAATAGGTTAATTTCCAACCTTTATATTCTCCATGTGCTTCCAAAAGGGCTTCAGCAATAGGTTTTAATTTAATGTTTCCACTCAATTTATTATTCAACATAGTAAAAACATTCTTGTCAAATTTACCAAATAAATCAATTATAAATTGTTTCTTTTTCTCAGGCGTAAGTTTCTTATACATATCCCTTAAACCTGATGCAGATTTCACCGCATTTCCTAATACCGAAAACATCTTAGTTGGTACTACTATCAGATAACCATGCTTTACGGCTGGCTCAATTTTTGTAACATCTTCTGGAGCAGGCTGCAAATAAGCAGGCTGTCCGCTTTTTAACATAAAATTATTAAATCGTGGGTCGCTTAACATATCCTTTCTTGATATAGCAAATAATACTCTATCGGTATTCATATTAAATCCAGCTATTAATGGCGCAACCGCTTTTAAATTGTATTGTTGCTTTACCAAAAGAATCTTATCAGCAGGAATTCCTGATAATACCATCATCTCTTTCTTTTCTTCAAATGTAAATGGAGATTTATATGAATCTGTAACATCCGTGGATGTAATATAAACGTTCTCAAGACCATATTGAGCAACTAAATAATCATAACTTGCCTTATGACCTTTATGCCAAGGTTGCCATCGTCCAGGATATATTGCAATCGTTCTCATCAATCTATCTTGTTATTTCCAACCATAATTATATGGTACATTTCTGTATTTTTTTCCTATTGCATCTGCAATTACAACAGGAATAAATCCCTCAAAATATTTTGAATCTGGTGTTTTTGCATCAATCATATAATGGTCTATGTCGGTTTCTGTATAACTTGATCTAAGTTGTATTATTTTTTTTATTCTTATAATTATACCTCTATGGCCGAAGTGAAGCTTGTCTCCAATTCTAAATTTTGCAACAACTTTACCCAATGATAGTTCGGCTTCAGTATTCTCTCTGATTTGTTCATTGTGTCCTGTTGGCATTCCCGGAAAATTTAATTGTTTATCAAATTTTTTGCCATCACCATCTAATAATATAACAGGAATCAATCCTCCAAAAGCTTTTCCATCTCTAGTATGTCCAACAAATTTATAATGATTTGTAGTCAAATCTTCATCATGAGGCCGTGTATTGAACGAATTATAGATCATCTTAATCTGCAATGTAAAATCTTCTATGGTCACAGTGTCTTCTGCGTGAAATTTTGCATTAACAGGTCCTAGCAATTCCAAGCCTGGTTCTGGTTCTTCCCCCGCTTCATTTATCATTTTCTTTATTTGTTCTTTAAGTTTCAGTTTAGATTCATCAAGGGGACCATTAAACATATCCAATTGGCCTGTTTTTTCCACCCAATTGTCTTGCAAATGAAACGCTTTACCATCTTCAAATTCCCCTGTAAATGTATAACCCGGAGGAAATGCATGTGTCACCTTTCCTTCTTTACCAATATATGTCTTTAGCTTTGCAACAAAGTCGAAGCTTGGATAGGCCTTAATGCTTCTTGCGTTATTATCACAATTTTGCCAGCTTTTTTGTGTTACCGTAAAAGTATCACCAACGCGAAATCTAATCACATTTTCATCCAATTTTGCATTATTCTTATCAAATTGAGATAATCGTGCTCGGAATATTGCTCTGTCAGCCCTTTCTTTATTATATTTACTTCCCATCTTTTTTTGAAGAATTTTATGGGCCTTATCTCGAGAAGTTTCTTCGTGGTCAACGCTCATAGCAGCATCATCAAATTTATTATCTTCGTTATTCGTTTTTTTGGCCAATGATTTATCAGCCTTGGTAGCTTGAATATATTTATTATAAAATCTTTTATCAAGAGTTTTATCATAGGTCACACAATTAGAGCATACACCAGTTTTATCCATATATTCCGCATCGCCTGAATACAATCTACTGGCACATTTAGGACAATATCCTTCTGCCTCATTTAAAGGTCTATCTTTTCCATTATCAAAAAACTTTTCTTTACATTCAGGACATATACCATGGGAAGCAGTTGGTAATTTTGCGGATAGAGGTGAACCAATCGCCTTTCCATTGCGAGTCCTTCTTAAACACCACGCACACTGACCTTCTAATGGTTGTTCTTCTTCCTTGCCAATCATTTCGCCAACGATTTCTTTTAAAAATTCTTTAAATTCTAATCTTTCCATATTATTCCTCAATAGCAAGCATCACATGTGCAATGCGGTTTCTTTCCTGATTCACAAGCTGAACTTGGTTCATGAGCTGGCATATCTCTGTCAAATTTATGCTCCTCACAATACTTACAGCCAGGCTTAACCCATTTTCTGTTAAATTCTTTTTTTCTGCTTTCATTTACATGATTAAATGGTTTTAATATCAGAGGTGTCTGTGAGCTTATTTGTGCCGTGCCACCATCAATTAATTTAATCGTTAGCGTGCGTGAGTCGGAAGAAATTTCAATGTTATACACTTTAGTTGTTCCCAGTGTTTCTTTCCAATTACTAATAACACTATTTGCAACATTTTCTTCAGCCGTAGCAGATACTTCCTGTATTACTTCTTTTATTAATCGTTTAAGTTCAATGCGCTTCATATAGTTTTATCTGCCTCTATTTGTTTTTTTCTATCTTCATTCCAAGTTTGAAATGTTCCGTCTAAATATGCTTTTATTGAAATTAGTCCCGCCAATGTTCCGCTCAAAGCCGCTGCGGTAATTCTAACTCCTGATGGCCAATATTCATACTTAGCCGACTCTCCCATAACATTTAAAATATCCGGAATAAAGCTTATCCCAAAATATAGGACGACTCTGATGATTACCCATTTTGCTTCTCGATTCATTAAAGTTTTCCTTTGTAATGGTCGGCTCGTTCTTGAGACGAATTATTGTTGCTAGCATTAAAATTATTAAGAGCCTTGAGTATAAATTCTGCATCTTTTGGATCAACGCCATCTTGACAACTAAGAATGGATCTATTTCCTTTATATAGATACACATTTCCACTCGGTTTAAAGCCTGAACCAACCCAGCGCCATTCATCTTTGGATTCCTGTATTACTTCGTGTATAAGCTGTTTTAGTTGTGATTTTTTCATAGTTTATTTGATTTGATGTGTTTCAACAACCCACGCAAATTTTCATCAGACATTTTATCAATGAGTTCTTTTATTGTATCTCTTAAACCCTCCATCTCTACATCATTTAATCTGGCCTGTTTAATATAGAAATTAACATGACCTAATTTAGCGGCAACTTTATTCAAAGCATCGTCAGAGTCTTCTGCATTTATATAAAATGTTTCGTAATAACCGCCTTTTGGTTTTTCATAATTGATAATAAAAAATTTATCTTCATTAAGACTTTGGTTAATGACTTCCTTGATTAATTGCTTTAGTTGTGATTTTTTCATAATAATATACCAATAAATATATAAATAAAAGAGTTTAACACAAAAAACTCCATATTATTAGTTGAGAGAATTCAAGTTTAAAAATGGTTAAATTTTCTGTTTTTATATTGCGTTTTTGGTTGGTTTTTCTATATGTATTAAAACAAATAACATAGGTTATATTTGAAACAAACAAAACAGGAGAAAGTAGAAAGTATGAATAAAGTAAAAGTATTAATTGCAATTGCTGTTATTGCCTTGGTTGGTACAATGGCTGTTAGAGCGGGTGGAGTAGAAGATGTTCCCGCAGTCATTTCATCCAATCTTTACATTAACGCTTCTAGTGGCATCACAAAGGCCGATGATAAAAATGAGGCATTAAATGCTTCGGTTGGAATCCAAGATGGCTTCGCTGTCTACAAGTTCGATAATAACGCTATTTTGGGCGGACAACTCGGTGGTAGCGCAGGCATGTCCGAAACCGATTCTGGCGCAAATAAAGGCGTTTATAATGGAAACGCAGGCCTTTTCTTACGTGGCCTTCCTTGTAAAAATAATCAGACCGCTGCTGTAGCTGCCTTGTTTACCTATGATCGCAATACACGCGGTTCGGATCTATGGGCATTTCGTCCAATTGCCGGCTTGAGTATCAATGATAAAAACTCATTCGGCGGTAAGGGCGTTCTCCATCTGAACACCAATAGTAATGGCGATGAAGCCACCGATAGTGGTGCAGGCTTCTGGGTTCATAAGTGGAACGATAGATTCTCCACAGAAACCACTGTTGGCTATAAGGGCGGAGATGTTAAGGGCGTTTATGCTGGTCCTGCCTTGGCCTATTCCATTGATAAAAATTGGGATTTGGCCGTTAAAGCCGAGCGTGATAGTCACGGCGACTATCTTGCTGTATTCCAAGTCGTTTATGGCTTTGGTGGTAAGGGCATTCACTCAACATTGGATAACGTCAGTGGTAATGAAGCCACTCCGTTCCCTGTTGGTCGTTAATCGCAGTAATTCAAAAATCCCGGCTGGTTATTCCAGTCGGGATTTTTATGTCCTATTAAAAAAAACAAAAACCCCACACTTTATAATGTGGGGATTTTTTGTATAGCTTGCTTTTATGTACTAAAATTGGAGCAGGGCATAGTCATAACTAATCGTAATTGTAATTGGCAAATAATCTCCAAGATTTGCCCAGTCCATATTTCCAAATTCACCATTGGTTACAAATGCGCCTTTCAATGTCCATTCTTCAACTTTATCACCGACAGGTCCAAGGACATCAAAAACAATATCTTTCTTATAGAAATCCATATAACCATCGCGGCCTGTTACAGATTCGTGACTCAATCGAACCCACTCCATTACGGTTTGTGCGCCGGATGGAACAATTGGGTCATACAATTCGGCTGCTACTTCTTGCCAAATATGTTTTCCACGGTAGTAACGCTGCAAATTGATGTGGTCAATTGGTTTTCTATCTGCATTAAATTTTGGTCTATCACATTTCTTTAGTATAAATGATGGAATTCCATCAATATACATAATAAATCTGTTTTGAACCTTTGGCTCAAAACTAGTATAAAATATTTCTGAGTTTGTAAGTAGGTCTGCCATATTATGAATTCCTTTGTTTATTGTTATTACAATGATTTCTTATCATATTTATAAATATTTTAAAATATAAAAAATTGTGTAAAAGTTATCAATTCATATAATTATACTACGACATTAAAGCGTAAAGGTATAAACTATATGGCTAGACCAAAAAAGAATCCACTGACTGTAATTAATCGTTGTCCAACTTGTGGCAAGGATTTTAACATCAAATATGAAAAAAAACATCAAGTATATTGTAGTAAAACATGTGCACAGCACGCGCCTTCGGTTCTTAACAAAATGCGTGAAAGTCAAAAAAAGACTTATTTAAAAAAATATGGCGTCGAACATCCAATGCAAACAAAAAAGGTTCAAGACACCTTTAAGCGATCAATGTTAAATAAATATGGTGTTGATCATCCAGCAAAAATGCCTAATTTTATTATTAACGTTAAAGCAACATTAAAAGACAGGTATGGTATCGAAAATTATAACAACATAAAAAAGATAAAATCTACTATGTTATCTCGGTATGGTGTAGATAATCCTCAAAAATCTAAAACTATTGTTGAACAAACCACATTGACTAAAAAATCTAATCACTATGATTTTTTGATAAATTTTTGCAAAGATAAGAAGCTTGAGTTATTGTGTTCTAAAGTTGATTATAAAGGATACCATTTTAGTAATTTATACAAATTAAAATGTTTAAATTGTAATAAAATTTTAGAAACTACTGTGTATAATTTAAATAATTTATTCTGTGATTATTGTGAGCCTGAGAAAATAACCACCGTTGAAAATAAATTTTATAAATTTCTTCAAGAAATAGTTGATAAAGAAACAATTATAAAACGGAATGATAGAACAATATTAGTTGGAAAGGAATTAGATTTTTATATTCCCGACAAAAAATATGCTTTTGAGATAAATGGTTTATATTGGCACAGTGAAAATTCAGGAGAAACAAACAGGCTTTATCATTTAAATAAAACCAAATCCTGCGCTTATCATGGAATTAATCTTATACACATATTTGAAAATGAATGGTTATATAAGGAAGAAATTGTAAAATCTATAATTAAAAATTTATTAAATGTTTCTGTTATAGATAAAATTAATGCGCGCGAGTGTAGCATTATAGAAGTGACTGAAAAAGAAAAGAATGAATTTTTAAACCGCAATCATTTACAAGGAGAGGATAAATCTACAATAAAAATTGGGTTATATCACAAAACCGATTTGGTGTCTATTATGACATTTAGAAAAGGTTCTCGATTTGAAAAATGCTTTCAGTGGGAATTAACAAGGTTTTGTAACAAAACAAACACCATAGTTAATGGAGGCGCCAGTAAATTATTTGTTTATTTCATTCAAAATTATGCACCAAAAAATATTGTTTCATATTGTGATAGGAGATATTTTCATGGTAATTTATATAAAAAATTAGGGTTTAATTTTGTAGACCACACACCTCCTGGATATAGTTATATAATCAACAATTATAAGGATTTAAAAAATCGCATGAGTTTTCAAAAGCATAAGTTAAAAAAGATTCTAAAAACCTTTGATCCAAAATTGAGTGAATGGGAAAATATGAAATTAAATGGCTATGATAGAATTTGGGATTGTGGCAACAGCAAATGGATATTTACTAATAGAATTTAATTTACCACGGAATTCGGTCAACGCATTTTTCAACCACTTTACAAGAGGTATTTACTAGCTTTTCTTCGGTGAGAGTGTGTTTTTTGCCCAACCAAACTAAATTCAATTGTGAAACTTGTATGGTCTTAATTTCTGTTTTCTTGATTTCAGTTGTAAGTGGGGTACATAAATGCTTATTGTCCCAGCTAGTTTTATAGGATGCCACGACATTCGTTTTTTGCACAAAGTTTTGAGTCATATCAACGCCGGTAATATCCTCAAATTTTGGCATTGGCGTAGGTTCAGTTACAACATTTGTTACAATGGTTGTAACATTATTAGTTACGATTGTAGTAATATTTGTCACAACGGACGGGTGTTTGCATGGACGCTTACATTTTAATATTTGTGTCGCATATAGACAGCTCAATAATATCAAAGCGCTAACTACTACTAGAATTACACTTTTTTTAGTAATTCTTGATTTCTTTTTTTGTACATCTTGTTTTTTTGCCATATCGTTTATTCCTTGTATATCAATAAATATCTATAATATTGTCATATCGTATAGTTTTTAAATGGTAATTTTTCAATGTGTAAGCCATGATATCTCTCAAAATATCCGCTAAAATTCTTACCAACAATTTCTTCATTCCTCTTTATCCAAGTTTTTGCTTTATGAATATCTGAAAAAGCTGCAATTACTGCCCACTTGCCCTCTTCTCTATGAAAGGTATCTCCATCTGAATATCTTGCGTAAACAAGATATATATCATCAAAATTTTCATTCCATTCTATATCCATTTCTCTGAAATAGTGGTCGCTAGTACCATCGCTCGCCGCATAAGATGTAACATCTACAGTGTGCTTGCCAGCGGTGTCTCCATCAATAGCAATAAAGGCATTTTCAAATTCAACAGTGGTAAGAATATCATCAGCATCCCACTCATCGTCAGGACTCCTAGGCCGTGTCACCTCTGAATATTCATTGTATGCCACATAAAATCTTTTTAGACTTTTATTTATTTCTGGTATTAATTGTTTTAATTTTGTTTTCATTTTAATTGTTTTAATATTATGGCATTTTTCATATCATCTGTCAAGTCTTTTGCTCTCATACCACGGGGAAACACATGGATTTCTATTTTTTCATTTGGAGAAATTTTTTGCACTGCGGCCATTCTATGCCTTCCTTCGTGGCCAACTGTTCTCCAACATTTTAATTTTTTATTCCAATCAACTTCTAACCACGGCGATGCTATCCCATCTTTTTTGATTAAATTTATATAAAAATCTATAGATTCTTTTTCGTAAATAGGCAACGCAAGTTTCAAAAATTCATTCGGCGTCATATAACGCTTAAAGCCTCGATAGTTCACTTCTTGATTCCACGGAACAGCACCGATACCATTAATATTATCAATCTTTATGTTTTCATTCAATGGTCTATTATAAATCATATAATTTAAATCTTCTTTCCACGGTATAAACCCAAACTTTTTATACATATCCATTAATTCTGAAACTGTTGTGTCATCATCATAATATGGTTCTGGTTTAACAATCAGCGGTCTATCAGCATAATCTTTATCCGCCAAAACAGCTTTTATTAATTTTGAGCCATAACCACGGCCGCGATCTGCTTTGTTGTGAACAATAAACGATGAAATTACATAATAATTTTCATATAATCCACGATTGACTGCTAACTTCCCAACTTTTTGTCCCCCATTCCATAGAAAAAATCTGGTCAAGCGGTCACTAATTTTATCTTTTTTAACTTGTAAGTTTGCCTCTATTGCTTCATTCAACGATAGAGCTTTATCATACAAAACATCTTTTAAATCTTTCAATCGTTTGATAAAATTACGATGTCTTAGTAACTTAAAAACTATATTCTCTGTGCTCAATTCTCCCGCAGAATCCAAACCTGCTTGCCGCATTACATATATGTCGGTGAGAATTTGTTTTATTTTTTCAATTTTTGTTTTGTTGTCTCCTGTGGATTTTTCCAAATTGACTATCTTATAAACCATATCGTTATATTTTTGTTTTATAAGCTCCTTATCAACTATTCCAGTATTTTCTTTTATAGGTTTTTTCAGCCAAATCGAATTTAATAATGAATAAATGCCGTTGGCATGAGTAATATGTTTTACATCCTGAATGTAAACTTCAACATTTTTTCCTTTTATATGAATATCATGTTTGTCATTCCATACCGATTTTAATGCATTAACATATTTATGCGCATCCTCATTTTCCATGTCCAACTCTTTAAAATCTATTACCAAGTGAATATCTATATCACTTTTTGCACTATAGTTGAATGATGCAGCAGAACCAAGAAGTATTACATTGCGTAGCAATGGTTTGATTTCCAAGCTTTCATAAAATTCATTAGCAATTGTCAGCAATTGTTTCGCAACATCTGGTTTAAGATTTCCGGCCGAATCCCAGAGTAACGGATCTAGAGTATTGTTGTAAATTTTAAATTTATCTTTTATATTATTAGACATATTGGCTAAGTTGCCTGATTGTATCTTTGGAATTTTTATGTAATATTCCAATCCCACCGCGCTGATTCCATTGATTTATATTTATTTCCATATCATCTATTAAAATGTCATTTGGTCTAGCATATTTTTGCTTATTTACACTCTTATCTATAAGTATAATATTGGCATCTGGTAAATTGAAACTATAAGTCTTTAACCATTTAAGTTTACCATTTATTCTATCAGTGGCAGGAGGATTTCCCTTGATACAACTGAGTATCTTAATATTTATAAAATTGTTAAAAATGAAGGACTTTAACTCATACATATCCTTCATAATAGGCATCTCAGAAAAGAATTCCTCCCCTCCAGAGTCCATTATCGTTAAAAGCTCCTTCCGGCCGTATTTTTGCGTTAATAAATCGCTGTCCAAGGGCTCTCCCAGTGACAATTTAGTGTATTTAATCACTTGCTTGTTAAAGTCTGAAATCACGCCATCCATATCGAGATATAATATTCTGTCGGTATTAGCCATTTAGTATAAATATAGTAATAAAATATTAAAAGTTGACTTGCTGTTTAAAAGTCATATTCTTCATGTTATTCCGCTTAAGCAATAAGCAATAGGCATTAGTTGGTTAATAGTTTAAATTAAGATTATAAAAAATAGTACAAGTACTGCTTAAGTACTAAATAAAAAAGCCGTGATTTTTCAACCACGGCTTTCTTATATCATAACAGCGGATTATAGATTGGCGAATGTAGCGCCGGTAGGCATTACATTGAAGTCCAACACAATAAATTCAGCAGTCTTTGCTGGTTGTAGATAGATTTGTCCATACAGGATATTTCTATCAATTATGTCCGGCGTATTATTTGTATCATCCATTACAACTTGGAAGGCATACAGGCCACTGCGTTGCTGTACACTTTCAAGATATGGATTAACAATACCCAAGAAGCTATTTCGTGTAGCCGCTACATTTTGCTCAAATACCAAGTATCGGCTTGTGCTTGCAATATACTTCTTCAAAGCAATCAGCAATCTACGAACATTAACTCTATCCAAAGCGCTGGCCTTAACTTGCAGAGTCTTTTGACCCCACGCGCAAATGCCTTGGCCTGGGAATGCTGCAATTGGATTAACACGTCCCTCATAAAGAACATCGCGGTCTGCGTGCGTTGTTCTATCAAGAACTTGAATTGCTTGAGTAATACCGCCACGGTTTAATCCTGCTGGAGCAAACCATTCAGCGGAAGCTCTATCATTAGCTGCGTAAACTCCTGGCATTACAACCGAAGGAGGAACACTTACAATTTTATTAGTGTTTACATCAAGAATTCTAACCCAAGGATAATAAGTAGCAGCATAGCTTGTATCAAACTTTTCAGCTTCAGCAACGGCTGCGTCAATCATTCCTGTCGATTGATTACTTGCTGGGAATACAACATTATCCATAATATAGAAGCAATCACCACGATCTTCACACATTTCAACAACTTGATTTGCTACATAAATGTGTAAGCTTGAGAAAATACCAGGAAGAACAACAAGATTAATATCCCATTCTTCTGAATTACCTAAAGCTGCAATGCATTGTTTGTAAGCAATACTGCCCGCACTTGTAATTCCTGTGCAGTCAAGGCCTTGAGTATTACCTGCGATAATATCTGAACCAACATTGATTGGAATTCCCGGCCATTGACCATCGAAACCGCCTTGGAATCCAAGAACAAACTTACGCATTTTAACATATGTTGTCTCATTAGCAACATCATAGATGGATGGTACACTGTTTCCAGCGGTTACACCACCTTCTGTAAGGTCATCTTCCAAATCGAATGGAACATTAGCACCTACAGATATGTTAGCACCAAATGCTGGCAATGAGTTGAAATATTGTTTTGTATCAATATCAACACCAACCCCCGTTGTCGTTTCGGGATATAAATCAAGTAATACTTGATCTGCTCCAACCGGAGGGTCACCAAAGACTAATCCCGATGGATATTTTCCAGGCTGACTAGAATAGGTTGAGGCCTTACTGTATAGCATTTTTGGAATAAATTTTCCATAATTGCTGTCAATAGGAGTTGCGTAAGCAGCAAAACCATAAGGAACAGCGGTATCAGGATAAACATTTTCCGTCATTTCAATTCTAATATAACGGCTCAAATTAGCATATGTACCAAATTCAATTATTTTACCCGCGAAGGTTATATAATTAAATCTGTCACCAATTCTTCTAGCAATAAAGTTTGCAGAATTTGGATCCAGATTCAAGTTTTGGAATATTTCAAATGTCTTAGGACGTTTATCTGTATCATTATAATCTCGCACCGACAAAGTAAACGAACCAAATTCAGAACCAGGAACAGTTCCAGCAAGTTTTACATTGCTGATTTCAATCTTAACCCGCTTATTCTCTACTGTACCATCACCTAAAGTATTAACTCTAAACAATGGGAAACGAGTCTTTGCTGTGCCGCCTGTGCTTCCTGCCCAGTTAGCGATTCCTTGAGAATTTATCCAAGGCGTATAAGCATTTGTTATAGAAAATGCACTGTCGCCAGCGGAAATATTCAAAGAATTAGCATCAGTAAAGTTCAACAAATCTCCAATTCTTGCTTGAGTTGTGCTGCCTGATTGAGGCACAATAGAAACGCCACCAGCAATTAACCAATTCCATGGTTCAGCAACAACTTTATCAATGGTGTCTTGGAAAATAGAATACAAATATGCCGCTTCTATCTTTTGCCCTCTCACAAAGAGAGCAGGATTGCCAGCCGTAGCATCATTGCCGAATACAGATGTTATATACTCATTATCTGTACGATTTAATGAAAATTCATATGTTCCAAATGTCGTATTACTTATACCATCTTTCAATAGTAAATTGAATTTTTTACCATTTACAACATCGGCCGCAGTATAACCTGCCGCTAGAACTTGAGTCAAGGTTGAACCACTAAATCCTGCCAAACTTAAATCAGTAGAATCTTGAGAAACATATTGTGTATTTGCCAATACTGCAAGAATCTGAACACTGCCACTGTCAGTTGGAGTAGCACATGGATCTGAATTTAATCCGCCGGACCACGCAAATGTTCCTGTGTAATCACCAAATGAACCACTAACCGAACCACTAACCAAATACAACACAGAACCGCAGCCACCAGCCGCTCGAAAAACTGCAAAACTTGGATTAACCAGATAAATGTCACTTCCACCAAAGGTAGATGAAGCAACTATAGGAATTTTTCCAGTATAAGAACCACTTAGAAAACTCATATTTGTTTGGCTCTCAACAATTGCTTGTAGTAATTTTTGTTCTTGTGACTGAGCCCCATCTCCTTGTATGCTAGAAGTAAGATAAAATTGGCTACCCGACAATGTTATAGTAAAAGTACCTACATCGAATGTTTGGCCAGCATATGCACTTCCAGAACCAGCAGGCAAATTACTAGCAGTTATTGATGTAAATGTTGCAAAAAGAGTTCCTGCTACTGCTAAAGAAGAAGTTATACCTGAGGCGGAAGTATAAGTTAGCACATCAAATGGATCTGTATTACCTACACTACTTTCAATATAAGAACTCAAGCTTCCCGTATCTATAAATAACTGCCAATTAGCTCGTGTCCATGTGCCAGGATACGCATAAATCATATATGGATTTTTTTGATAATAGCCTGTTAAACCACCAACACGGCAGACTGTTACGCGGCCTTGTTCTTGTAGATATTGTTTTGCTGTATATGGACCATAATAAACTCCATCAGCAAGACCGAACTTTGATTCAAGTTCATTGACATCCGTAACAAGAGTTGGTGTAAAAGCGGGGCCGCGTGCAAAGGGCGCAACAACTGCTCCACCAATATTGGCAACGCCTTGAGCTAGACCGCTTAAGTCGTTTTCTCTTGTGAACACTCCAGGACTTACTATAGTATCGACTGGGCTAAATCTTCCACCTTCTGTGATTGGCATATGTTATTCCTTTGTTTATTTGCTTATATTTTAAAAATATAATTTAAAATCTAAGTATAAATATGCCAATATTTTTTGAAACAACACATTTTTTTAGATAAAAAACCGATTATTTCTTAGTAGGAATGAAGGTGCCATCAGCCAAAGACAATGAGCCCTCACCATATTTATTTGCCAGTGTTGTCAGAAAATCCCTCTCTTCTTTCTGTATATCTAAATGATCAGTGGTTAGCTTTTCTTGTGCAATTTTTAAGTTCTTTGACTGGTCTTCTATACTTAATTGTTCTAAATATAGTTGACCAAACTGAAATATACTTTCTTGATATTTTCTTTCAAGCACCTTAAATTTATCCAATTCTTCTTGATTAAACTTAATAACTTGTCCGTCAGCAGTATTTGTAGTTGTAGTTTCCATATTATGTATATTTGAAGTATTTTTGATACCAAGCAAAGCGACCATTTATCCAATCGCTTGACTCTTTTCCAAGAACCTCTAAATAATCCTTCTTTACAGGTTCAACTTTTTTACGAATCTTATGTAATGATTTTGTTAAGCCATAGACATCATCATCTTCAACAGTATATTGTTCGACTTCATCAAAATTATGATTATAAACAGGCATCTCCAAATAATCATAAACTTTCTTCATTGCATCTTCGGGTGTTGAAGTTAAATCTTCTGAACGGATAAAGAAAATATTTTTATCTTTACCTTCACGCATTACTTGCTCAAGTCTTTCCAAAGCTAATCCAATTGGAGGCGAAGCAATCCACGAATCAATTCTTTTTGCGGTAGTAGTGCCTGCCATATTAATATGATCTTGAATGTTCTGATGTTTCTCTTGATTTAATCTATATATTTTTTCCATAGAACTAAAAATTTGGCGCAAATCTCGAACCATACAAAATATTCTTAGTGGTTTATTGTGTTGTGTGAAAAAGGCATTATACCAATCATAATGTATACCAATTCCTCTACTTTTAATACAAATATTTGGCCGAGCAGTCAGCCCATTTGCATAACCCTGTAAAGCTGCATAACAAAATCCACGCCAGGCCAATAACATCAATGTCTGATCTTGCGCCTTAAATTCAGGAGAACTTGTAAAATTCATTCGTGCACCATACAACAATTCCAAACTGCCATCTGTCGGCGTAGAATAAATCTCTGGATTTTGCATCAATATATTTTGAAATAATGTTGACATTGATCGAGGCATCGAACTATTAAAAAATATATTCTTTTCATTTATCATAATAATGCCTCCGCGATTTCTGTTGGATTGAATAATTCCATGTCATTAAATGGATAGTCATGTAAGGGACCTTCCAATCTATAATCTTCAATATATGCGTAAGGCCGTTGAAACTGAAGCGTCATTGTTTTTGAAACAATATTAATGTTTGATGGATATCCAAGTATTTTAGTATTATCAATTGGCCATAATACCGTTGCTTCTTTACCCAACGCCGCAGAAGCATGCTGTCCAAAACTATCAATTAATAGTCGCTTACAATTTAAATTTACAACTCCAAAAAGTTCACGAATATCATCACTAGTTACACTAAATGTACCTTCAAACTGTGGCTGATTAGCACTTCTCAAATGTAGGATTTGATATTTTGTTTTTAATATATTTAACACTTTTATTACAAAATCCACAGGCATATCCCGCGTCCAACTATACGGAAATGGTAAATTCATTCCACCATTGCTTTGTAAAACTAACAAGGGTTTATCAGTTGCATATTTTCCATTGTAAAATTGAATCTCCCGGTCATTCAAATACAATCGTGGAATAGTTTCAACAACAGGCACACCACATTGCTCTGTCCAAACTTCAACCAAATGTTTTTCTTTCTTTATGTAATCGGTGTGATGATAAGGTTCAGATTTTAAAAACAAAAAGTCTTTGTCTTTGATATAGTCTTCATAAAAATACCTAAGCTCCCCATTTCCAAATACTCGCCAAACATCCGGATGGCCAATGAAAACTCTAGGCCACGCCGCAACAACAATCAATTTAGAATCAGGATATGCTAACTTTATATTTTTAACAACCGCTGTTGCTGCAATATGTTTGCCGATTCCGCCACTCGCATCAAAAATAACATACTTTGGATTTTTCATAACTTTAGTAACTTTTTTAATAAAACCTTTACATATTTATATAGTTTTTTTATACTATAAAAACTTATTTTATTTTCTCATTCGCAACCCTTGATACATAGCTATACCAGCCGTTTTAAATGTATGTTTGGAAAAACCAAAAAATAACAATAATATAATTAATACAATTACATACCAATTATCTATTAAAATCTTGTGCCATTCTTTTTGATTATCTTTTGTTTGATTAATTATATCTGTGGTTGCTGTGACCGTCTTTTTTGATTCTAATAATATTTCATTCGCACAAGCAAGTGTCTGCGGTATATCGTTGCTCGCTACCATAGCTATTGCATCTGCACTTTTACCAATTTTAACCAAGGTAGAATTTAATGCGCATGAATTGAGCAAAAATATCGCTGGTATAATTAATAGTAATTGCTTTATGTTGCGCATACAAACAATCCTCGGCAGAAGTGTAATACAGTGCCGCTTCCACTAACATTACAATTACCACCAACAAATGTTGCCGCGGTTATATTATTCTCAACATTCAAATTATTAACAAAAGTAGTACATACAGCCGTTGCAAGTATATTCGAACCAACAATAAATGAATCACTTGCACCACACATATTATTGTTGGCACCGCCCAAAATTCCACTTCTATCTCCGTCAGCAAGATTGTTACAACCACCACCAATTGTTGCATATGAACCACTAGCAATATTTTTATAGCCGCCGCTTACTGTTGCATACTTACAACTAGCAGTATTAACTTGACCACCACTTACTGTTGAATAAACACCACTAGCAATATTAATATAACCACCACTTACCGTTGCAGAATTATTACTAGCAGTATTACCCCAACCTCCGCCTATTGTTGCATATAAACCAGTAGCAAGATTGCCACCACCGCCAGCAATCGTAGCATACATACCACTACTATTATTCTGGTCACCACCAGCTATCGTTGAATAAACACCACTAGCAGTATTACCACAGCCACCACCAACTGTTGTGTAATAACCACTAGCAGTATTGCTACATCCACCGCCCACTGTTGCATAATTATAACTAGCAGTATTACCACAGCCACCGCCGATTGTTGTTGAAAAGCCACTAGTAGTATTATTATAACCACCACTCACCGTTGAATAATTACAACTAGCAGTATTGCTACATCCACCGCCCACTGTTGCAAACTTACAACTAGCAAGATTGGCTTTACCACCAGCAATTGTTGTTCCTAAATGAGTAGCAGTATTATTAGAACCACCACCAACTGTTGCAAAACCAGAGCATTGAAAATTTCCATTAATGGTATATCCGGCAGTATTATTAGAACCACCACCAATAGTATTGTTACCGCAAGCAATAGCACCACAAATACTAACATTAGCAATGCAATGAATAATTGTGTTGCTTGTACCACCGCCAATCGTTCCAGCATTGCTTCCAAAAGTAGTATAATAACTAGAATTTGTATCGCAACAATTTAAAATTGCATTGCCAGCACCACCACCCACCGTTGAATAATTACCACTAACAGTATTACCAATACCCCCACCAATTGTAGAAGAACAACCGACAGCAGAATTATAACAACCGCCGCCCACAGTTGCATACCTAGCACTAGCAGAATTGCAATATCCACCTGAAATTGTTGTATAAATAGTACTAGCAGTATTATTGGCACCGCCACTAATTGTGTTGCCACCACCGCCAGTACATATAATGTTACCTCGACCGCCAGCTACGGTTGAAATATAAGAAGCACTGACAGTATTACAAAAACCGCCACCTATGATTGTATAAAGACCACTAGCAGTATTACATTTACCACCCCCCACAGTTGCATAACAACCACTAGCATTATTCAATTCTCCACCACCTATTACGGAATAATTACCACTAACAGTATTAGTATAACCACCACTCATCGTTGCAGAATTACCAGAAGCAATATTATCACGGCCACCACTTACGGTTGCATACTGACAACTGGCGGCATTACAATAACCGCCACCTATGATTGCATAAAGACCACTAGCAGTATTACATTCACCACCACCAACTGTTGCATACTTACAACTAGCAGTATTACATTTACCACCACTCACGGTTACAGCATAAGAACTAGCAGAATTAAACCAACCTCCACTCACCGTTGCACCTGAACCACTAGCAGTATTATAGCCACCACCACTCACGGTTACACCATAAGCACTAGCAGAATTAAAATAACCACCACTCACGGTTGCACCATAAGAACTAGCAGTATTACTAGCACCACCGCCAATTGTTGTATAAGGCCCACTAGCAGTGTTTGCACAACCACCGCCGATTGCTGCTTCGCCGGCACTAGCCAAATTACAATCGCCTCCGCTAACAACAGCGCTGTAACCACTTGCCGAATTACAATAACCACCACTTACTGTTGAAGTTCCTCTGAAAGCACAATTACAATAACCACCGCCCACTGTTGCATAGTCTTCGCCGGCAGTATTACACCGGCCAAGAGCCGTGCTATAATTTCCTGACGCGGTATTACCACTAGTGCAACGCATGGACGAATTGTTGCCAGCGCCCTTAACAATAACGCCAACATCTTTATTTCCTATTAATCGGCCATTAACATCAGTGCCAATAACAAGATTTGAACCAGAAATTGATCGTTCTTCAAAAGCCGAGCCATTGTATTGATGGATATATATGTCGTGGTTATTCATTTTTAAAATTTACCATCCCGTTGATATCGACTGACGATACCATTGTCCAGATGCATATATATATATATAATTATCATCATGTGCCATCCAACCTTCTTCTCCGGGAGAAGTTGTAGTTGTCGGTGGGGTATGCCAAATAGTTCCACTGTTATTATTGATGATAATAACCTTTTGATATGCCGCTCTAATTTGTTCTATTGCATTATTCATTGCACGTGCTCCATTTAAATCTTCAAAATCTTCCACAGCAAGAAAAGCTGGTAATCTAAACTTCTCTCCGTCTTTTTGTGTAGCAATACCATCCCAGGAATAAGGATACGCTTTTTTGTATGTTGTATTATTCAACGACCTGTTGATTGCCTCCATTTGACTATTAATAACCGTTTCGGTATTAAAAACAATTCGTCTCGGTGTAAAAGACTTCTTAGTAGTTAGCTGTCTCTGTTCAAAGGAATCTTCCAACAAATATGCCTGAACAGTGGCGCTGAATTCAGATTTTATCAATCTATCCTTATCGTTTTGATTTTCCGTAGTCAAACTATAATCGCTTATATATACTCGGAAGCGAAAACGCTTTGGGTCGCCCCAGTATTCTTCCGCGGCAAAATTAATTTTTTGAATTATTGTATTCATTTGCTCAACAAATTCAGTTTGAGCGAGAAATTGATAAGTAATAGTTACATGGTCAGGAAGAGTTACCGAATAAATTTGATGAATCGGCGCCATACTTTTATTTAAAACACAAAAATTATCATATTTATTTTTTTCATAATATTTTTTTATTATAGGATAACTTAAATGTCTGTTTAAAGTTAATAGCTCTTGATTTTTAGCGACGGTGTTTCTCTTAAATACTAACACGGGTAATTGTAACTTGCCTTGCCCGTCACGCAAACCACCATCCTTCTGAACTGACTTCCACTTCTCAGGAGACGCATAAAAAACAGGCACCTTTACACTATCGCCATTATCCAATACATGAATATTTATATAATCATTTATGTAGTTTAAGATAGCACCATCAATATCTAATAAATTAACGGTAAAATTTCTATCTACATCTAAGTCCCGGCGAACATTTAATGCTCTGTTTTCTGATATTTTAACATCAGAAACATTACCTTTCTGGTCTATCGGATTCGGTGCTGGATTTTGAGTATTACCTCTCCACATAAATATAAATAGTAAAATTTTTGGGGAGTTAATAACAAATGTATCAATTTTGTCTGTCTAATATATTGATTTTACTGAATCTTGCGTAATGGGTATTACAGATGATTGAAAGGCTCTTTTCGCTTTGTCCACCCAAGAGTTGTTCTTGCACAACATTGTCTATTTCATAATACCTTTCATTAAACAGTACTATATCGCCAACTTGTGGATAAAAATCACACAATTTAAGCATTTTTTCACGAAATTTAAACACCGCTGTCTGGTCTCGATCCGGCCCAAAATCAGCATCATCCGTAGTTATATCCCCACGGTCAATCATAGCAGTGATTTCTATTCCAGGAAAATAAAACTTTCCAGATTGCTGGTCGGTTTCACCATAAATATTTGTCTGCGTTTCCGTTGGACAAACCTTATACGCCCAAACAATCGTTTGAATAATATCACCCATAAGCTCAGCATTTATACTGTCTATAAGTTTTAAATCCCGCTCACTAAAATATCTTCCTGCTGATGACATAATAATTTATAACCCTAACAATTTATCCACCAAATCGTCCACAGCCACCAATTTATCTGATATATATTCTCCATCTCTGCCCAAATTATCTCCCGCAGAATTTATCGCTTCTCCTAAAAGTTCAGAAATCTTCTCCAATGTTCTCTTGTCAACCTTTATGATGTTTGGGTTCAATTTATTATCTGCACTAAATCCCATATTGCTCTGGCCGCCATACATATTTTTATTTGCTGCTCTCTGAACGGCGGCGTCTTCTTCTTGACCTTCTTTTAAACATTCTCTTATCAATTGTTTCAATTCGAATTTCTTCATATGCTATATAAATATTAAACTTTATTGATATAATCAATTATCTTTTGGGTAGATAAGTTAAGAAAACATCCAATAATAATCA
>Ga0315273_10000028_pt1 | contig 118460 bp, 111 predicted proteins | sample YL17G02_0_MG_FD_205753 | JGI IMG/M metagenome (GOLD analysis project Ga0315273, IMG submission 205753) | Sediment microbial communities from Yellowstone Lake, YNP, Wyoming, USA - YL17G02_0 | ecosystem: Environmental > Aquatic > Freshwater > Lake > Sediment | place: USA: Wyoming | collected... | reverse complement strand
AGATTAAACCCCTTTGAATTACGCAAAGCTATGGAGAAAAAACTCCAGGAAATATTCAATATTCACTTCGGCCGCCGAAACTCTTACCCCGGCCTTCTTCGGTAACATTTATTAATGAGTCAATAGTCCGTTGTCTCGTTGCCGCCGGCGATATTCGCGCTCGACGAAAAAGCAGCGCCTATTTTGCCTTCGAGCTTGCCGTGGAATTTCACTGAAGTATCAAGAAGTTTTTTTATCTCGGCAGCCATACTGCCGTAATAAGTCGGAGACCCCATTATTATAGCGTCGTAACCCGGCAATCCATCTAAGTCCACGTCTTTAACGTCTTTTACATCCGCTTCGACCTTTTCTTTTTTTATGCCCTCTCCTATTGCCTCGGCCATTTTTCTTGTATTGCCGCTGCGGGAATAGTAAATCACGATAATTTTGACCATAGTATCCTCCTTAATTGTCCTGAGAAATCACTTTCTTCGCCCGAGATATTAAACGCCTTCAACGTCATATTAATAATCTTGCGATCTCCGGAAGTATGTCTCCTGCCTTGCCCATTATCTTATAATCAAATATATCCGATAACGCAGAAGGCTCGCTGTTGATCTCGATCAATTTCGCGCCCCTTTCCTTAGCGTACAAAGGCAGGGATGCCGCAGGATATACCACAAGAGAACTTCCTATGACTAAAAGGCATTTGCAGCCGCTTAAAAGTTTATACGCAAGCTTCAGCTCTTCAGCAGGCAGCTGCTCTCCGAACAAAACGATGTCTGTCCTGTAACGGCCGCCGCATTTGCTGCAGCGAGGGCAATAACGGCTCATAATTTTCAATAACTTTATCCTTGAGCCGCTGTTTTTCTCAAAGAGGCTTACCATCTCCTTCGCCCTGTTAATTTCTAAAGACAGCTTGCTGCCGCAGTCAGAGCAACGTATCCTGAAAGAATTGCCGTGCAGCTCGACTACAGAACGGCTCCCTGCCCTCTGATGAAGGCTATCGATGTTCTGCGTGATGATAGCTTTTACTATACCCACTTTTTCCAGGGCAGCAAGGCTTATGTGAGCGGGGTTGGCCTTGGCTTTAAGGAGCACGCCGTAGAAATCCGAGACAAAATCCACCAGGTCTTTGGGGTTCTTTCTGAAGACCGATACCAGGCCGTCCATGGAAGCATACATCCCGGGATCGTATTTTTCCCATAAGCCTCCTTTGCCGCGAAAAGTGGGGATGCTGGATTCATTAGAAATACCCGCGCCTGTAAGACAGACAACTGCGCCTTCCTTAAAATTTTTTCTGACAAAATCACAGAATCTTTTGTCGAACAAACCCCGTTTATTAGACATTTTAACCGCCAAATCTTTTCCTCCTGGATGAACGCTTGTATTAAAGTTAAAATAAACTGCGCCGCTTAATATCTGAAAGAGTATCCAGATGAGCAAAAACCACTTTTCATTGATTTTGACAATGCGCCAGTAATAAAAGATCGGGAGCAGCGTGAGGATTTTCGTCGCTTAAAGGTATCATACAAGCATCATGACAGACATCTGCCTGCCTGCCATAGCGCCTTCTCTGCGAAAAGAAAAAAAATCTCCTGCTTTGCAGCAGGTGCATATCCCGGGATCAAAGATATTCCTTTCTAAAATCCCGCAATCGGCCAGCTGCCTTTTATTTGCCCCGGCCAGATCCAGATAAAACTTTTTGTCGCGTTCTTTTACATCACCTGAGAATTGTTCGCAGAAATCCTCTCCCACCTCATAGCAACAGTCTCTGATGGAAGGGCCAAAGCTTACGATCATATCAGCTGGCCTAGAGTTAAACTCTTTGGCCATCACATTTATTGTCTTTGAAACTATATTTTCCCTTGTGCCCCGCCATCCGGCATGCGCCAGGCCTATTGCCTGATTCCGGCTGTCGTAAATAAAAACGGAAAGACAATCTGCAGTAAAGACCGCAATAGGGATGTTTTTATAGGCTGTGACCAGGGCGTCAATCCCGTCTATCGCGCTATCCTGGGAAAGCGCGCCTCTGCCGCAATCATTTTTTTCGATTAGCCTGACCCTGGAACCGTGCACCTGTTTTGCGCAGACAAGATCCAAATGGTCGATATTCTGTTCGTTCAAAAAGGCTTTACGATTAGCAAGCGAACCTGAGGCGTCGGCGCAATTCAAAGACATGCTGCCGTAGAAACGGCTGCTGGTGGCAAAAGTCAGCTGGTTTTTATTTTTTTGAAGAAGCTGTGCGGACATCGTCTATTTCTATGAGTTTATTTCTGGAAGCAAGGCCTTTGAGTATTTTTACCTGGTATTTTTTGACATTGAAATGATCTGCCAGGACTTCTGTCAACTGGGAATTGGCAAGGCCGCCGCAGGCGGGTTTTGTAAGGCGCACCTTTAATATCCCGTTTTCGTTTTTTACTTCTGTCCTGCTTGCTCCGGGGACAACTCTTACGTTAAAGTTCATTTCTTGCAGGCAGTTTTATATGCGTCGAGGATGCTGTAAATCCCCAAAAGACAAATAAAGACCATTCCTTCCGCAAATAACATCACCCCCCAGATAAACTGCGACTGGAATACGATCTTATTAAAAGCCCAAAGACCGATAAAAATGCTTCCTATTATAAAAATGAGCAGGCTAAAAGATGAAAGGGATACTATAAGCAGGCCTTTTGCGATCTGGCCGTTGTATATCTGGCCTAAACCGTTGAACACAAAAGACAATACTGCGGCTGTGCCCGGATGGCTCCTTGTCCTTAAGATCATGGCTTCCCCCTTTTTTAGGATGATTCCAGTTTCTTGGTGTCCTGGATCGTGACCAGCTTATCGGAAAAACGTTCAAGCCTCTTTGAGCTGTCCGAGTATTTCTGATTTGCGTTTAAGAGGTGTTTGCCGAGCAGGTCAAAATCTTCTTTAAACTTGTTTATCTCTGTCGAAAGCATATTCAAGTGTTTTAATATCTCTTTTGCATTCTCTTCGATCTTCAATCCCTTTAGCCCCAAACATATCACCTGCAGATAAGCGTACATCGTATTTGGGGAAACAGGGATGACGCGCCTTGAGATGGAATAAGAAAAAAGCTCCTCCTTGATTATCACCTCATAATATACGTTTTCAGCAGGAACGTACATAAGGGCAAAATCATAGGTGTTCTCCTGAGGCAGTATGTATTTTGTCGCGATCTCGTCTATGCGGTTTTTTATGTCCTGGACGAACTTCTTTCCGAACGCCGACTTTGCGGCTTCGTCTTCCGCCGCAGCCATCTTCTGGAAATTCTCAAGGCTGAATTTTGCATCCACGGACACAATCCTTTCGCCTATTTTTATCACCGCATCCACCGTATCCTGGGTCTTAAACTGATGCTGCATGATAAAATTACGCTGCGGCAAAACCTGAGCCAGCAGGTTCTCAAGAAGCGTCTCTCCGATCTGGCCCCTGAGTTTAGGCGCGCGCAGTATGTCCTGAAGGCTTGCAATATCCTTGCTTATCGCCAGCAACTGCTGGTTGCTGCCTTCCAGCCTGCCGAGCGATTCTTTGACCGAGCCGAAGATATTCGCCGCATTGCCCAGGTTCTGGCTGATGGAATTAGTGGTGTTCGAAAGGGTCAGGCTGATCGAGTTAAGGCGGTCGTTTACCTGAGAAGAGATTTTTAAAACGAGGGCGATGGCGATTATGGATAATACAAGGAATAATAAAGCTGAGATCCAGACCATTTTTTCTACCCTTTTCGATATTATAGCACTTAAATCAGCCTTATTAAAGCAGATAATCCTGTTTTATGCGCTTTACGCTTTTAAATATATTGGTCTTTATTTCGGGGCAGGTCTTTTCCAGATCTTTTATGATCTTTGAGATCTTGGTACGCTGAGATGCTACCGAATTGGGGCAGATACATTTATCCAAAGGCAGTTTTTCCTGAACGGCGAATTTTTTTATCATCCCTTCTTCCACGTATGCAAGAGGCCTGAGGAGCACTATTTTTCCTCCGAACAGATCCTGTTTCGGGTTAATGGCAGAGATCTCTCCCTGAAAAAACAGATTCAGCAGTATAGTCTCTACTATATCGTCCTTGTGGTGTCCGAGAGCGACTTTTTTAAAGCCCATCCTGTCTGCAGTCTTAAAAAGCGCTTTTCTCCTGTTCCAGGAGCACCAGAAACAGTTCATATCCTTTTTCTTTGTGTTTTTCAAATCATCCGATTTTTCAATATGGTATTTAACTCCCAGTTTCCTGAAATATCTGACAAGGGCGGCAGCATAGGAACGGGGGAATCCCATGTCTATATGCAAAGCCATAAGGTCGTATTTTATGGGCACGAATTTTTGCCTGTCAACCAGGATCCTCAGAAGCGTAAGGCTGTCCTTGCCTCCTGAAACTGCAACAGCTATTCTATCGCCGTCGGCTATCATGCCGTAGTCTGTAATAGCCCTGCCGACCCTTTTAGAGATATAGAACTCAAGTCCGTTTAATACCGGCATAGTTTATGCGTGAGCTTGATGTTCATCTGGAAAAAACTGCTATCGAAGGAAAACAATCTGCAATATTTTATCCGACCAGAAAATGCAGATTATTGCGGCCAGGGATAAGAAAGGGCCGTAAGGGATGACATGGTCTTTTTTTACCAGCATATTGACAAGACCTACTGCCGCGCCGAAAAAAGGCGCCAAGAAAAAGACTATCAGGGCGGTTTGCCAGCCCAAAAAAGCGCCTATCATCGCCAGGAGCTTGACGTCGCCTCCGCCCATTGATTCGGTCTCGCCCTGAATCGCAGGTTTTTTAAGGAGTTTAAAATATATAAGGTCGAATAGAAAACCCGTCAAAAATATGACGCCTCCGCCGATGATGATGCCCAGAAAAGAATTGATTATAGGCGCCAGCTGGCCAGGTCTTGACGTCAGAAAAATCCCTTTAATGACGCTAAAAAACAAACCCGCGACTATGCCGCCTATCGAGATCTCATCGGGGATGATCCGGTGCTGGATGTCGACAAAGGTGGCCACTATCAAGCCGCAGGTAAAAACAATGTAGACCAGGAGATCAAAAATAAAACCCAACTTGATAAAAAACGTCAAAAAAGCAAGAGCGGTCAGAAGTTCTACGGCAAAATACCTGAATGTTATTTTCTCCCTGCAGAAACGGCACCTGCCTAAAAGTGCGATATAACTTATGAGGGGTATATTGTAATACCAGGGAATGGGCTTATTGCATTTGGGACAGTGCGAACCCGGACTTATAATGGACTCTCCCAGGGGCAGCCTGTGTATGCAGACGTTTAAAAAACTTCCCACTATCGATCCGAAAAAGAAAAAGAAGATTTTTTCAGGCAACATTGTATCCCTCTGTAATAATTTTTAGGATTTTAGCACGGATTTAGGGCGGGCTCAAGAGATTTGTTCGATTTCCTGTCACTTTATCTCTTATGCTGTTCCAGACAAAATTTACTTTTTGGGAAAAATCTATATTTTCTATTTTTGCCTTATGTTTTTCGACATATTTTTTAAATTCCATGGCGATCACGGCATCCGGGATCGAATCCACTATGCCGCAGAATTCTTTTTTATTCAGGGTCTTTAATTTTTCCATTGCCTGGTGTTTGGTCATATTCGGGGAAAGCTTGTATTTTGATTGTAACAGAGGCGCCTGCTTAATGATGTTAAAATAATCCGAATAGCGGTTCCTGAACCTCTCGTCATCCATTGCTTTTATTTTTTTGATGTTTTCCTGTTTTAATTTTTCCAGGTCTGTCGCAGATATTAAAGCCTTGCCTAAAGTCTTAAAAGTAGAACCTATTGCCTTTTCGTCCCAGGTAGCTTTTTGTTGCGGTTTTACCGGGGCCTTCTGAGCCTGGGCAAAAGATGCGGCCTTTAAAAATATGACTGAAACTGCGGCTGAGAGGATTAAGAGGGTAAAAACGGAGTTTTTTTTCATAGAATATCCTGCTGCGCCTTCAGGGGACAGGTGTCCGTTTGCATCCAGACCAGGCGTGAAGATGGATTTTAGACCTGGTGTGATTTTTTCAGGGTTAAAAGAAGGGCTTCTTCCATTACTTCCTTGGGAGCGTTCTTGCCGGTCCAGATCCTGAAAGAAAGCATACCCTGATAAAGGAGCATTCCGAGCCCGTTTGAGGTAAGGCAGCCTTTTTTCTTGGCTGAATTTAGAAGGGCTGTCTGCGGGTGATGATAGATAAGATCGTAAACAAAAAGCCCCTGGTGCAGGAATTTTTCGTCTACCAGGCTGGGATCCGATTCCTTCATCCCTATGGGAGTCGCATTCACCAAAAGATCTGCTTCCTGGATCAGCAGCTCTTCGATCGAACCGGCTTCGATGAATTCCGGGCCTTTGCAACAATGAACAAGGTGTGCTATAAGACCCCTTACCTTCTCATGGTTTACGTCATAGACAGAAATCCGTTTAGGCCCGTTCTTTGCAAGGTATACGCAAACAGCCTTGCTTGCGCCTCCGGCACCCAGAATGGCTATTTTTTTATCCCTGGGGTCAAAATCAAAGACTTCGGAGATATGCCTTAAAAAACCTTCGCCGTCGGTATTAAATCCTTCAAGGCCGTCCTGCGAGACTTTTATCGTATTGACTGCGCCTATAAGATCGGCTTCAACAGAGGTTTTCTGCAAATAAGGTATGACCCTTTCCTTGTAAGGGATGGTGACATTGATGCCTGCAATATTATTTTTTGACAGGTCCTTCAAAAAACCCTCCAGTTCCTGCGGCGGGACTTCAAAGATCCTGTATTTGGCGTTGATTTTTAGTTCTTTAAACGCAGCGTTGTGCATCACCGGAGAAAGACTGTGCTTCGCAGGAAAACCTAAAACACCGTATATATCCGAACTTGTTTTTTTTGCCATAATTCGATCCTTATAATGTCTCTATCTTATTCAGCGCGTTAAGATATGCCCTCACAGAAGACTCGATGATATCAGTGCTTGAGCCGCGGCTTGTAACGACTTTTCCCTTTGCTTTAAGCTTTAAGCTCACTTCTCCGAGAGCGTCTTTCCCTTTTGTCACAGCCTCTATGCGGTAATCCTGCAGTTCGCCCCTGATCCCTGTGACTTTATCAATGGCTTTAAAACAGGCATCAACAGGCCCGTCTCCCACAGAAGTACCCGCTATTATTTTACCTTTATGCTTAAGCCTTACCGTAGCGCTTGGGATTATCTTTGTCCCGGAATTGACCTCGAAGCTTTCAAGCTGCCATTCGGGCTTTACCACTTTGATCTCATCTTCGATTATGGTCCTTAGATCGTCGTCGAAAATGTCTTTCTTTTTATCCGCCAGCTCCTTAAAACGCCAAAACGCCTTTTCGATCTTTGGCTCGTCGAGCTTAAAACCCAAAGACTCAAGCCTTTGCTTGAACGCATGCCTTCCGGAATGTTTTCCAAGCACAAACCCCTCTCCTGTAAAACCCACATCCTTTGGGTCTATTATCTCATATGTCGTGCGCTCTTTTATGATTCCGTCCTGATGGATCCCTGATTCATGCCTGAACGCATTGCCTCCGACAATGGCTTTGTTCGGAGCCACTACAAAACCCGTGAGTTTGCTTACAAGACGCGAGACTTTATAGATCTGATTCGTAGCGATCCGGGATTGCACGTCGGTGAAAATATCTTTACGGATCCTGATCCCCATTACTATCTCTTCCATCGCAGCATTGCCTGCGCGCTCTCCGAGGCCGTTTACAGTGCATTCTACCTGCCTTGCTCCGTACTTTACCGCAGCCAAAGAATTCGCTACTGCAAGGCCGAGGTCATTATGACAGTGGACGGATATTACTGCCTTGTCAATATTAGCCACGTTTTCCTTGATGCCTTTGATCAGAGCTCCGAACTCTTCGGGTTCGGCATAACCCACGGTATCCGGGATATTGACTGTTGTAGCCCCGGCATTTATGACTGCTTCCACGACTTTATACAGGAATGTCCTTTCCGTCCTTGAAGCGTCTTCCGGAGAAAATTCGATATCAGGACAATACTTTTTCGCATATTCAACGCTTTCGACCGCCAGCCTCAGTATCTCGTCCTCTGCCTTCTTCAATTTATATTTCATATGGACTTTCGAAGTGGCAAGGAAGACATGGATCCTGGATCTTTTAGCGGGCTTTAAAGCCTGAAAAGCCGCATCAATGTCTTTTTTCAAAGACCTGGCAAGTCCACAGATGACAGGCCCCTTGATCGCTTTTGCAACTGCTTTGACAGCGTCAAAATCACCCGCAGAAGAGATCGGAAAACCGGCTTCTATGATATCTACCCCAAGCTCGCAAAGCGCCTGCGCGACTTCGAGCTTTTCTTTGTGGTTCAAAGAAGCTCCCGGAGCCTGCTCGCCGTCCCTCAATGTCGTATCGAATATTATTAAATTTTCCATCTACTTTTTCATCCAGGGCATCATTTCCCTTAACTGCTTGCCCACCTGCTCTATCTTATGGTTATCGCCTTCCTGTAATAACCTGTTGAAATTCGGCCTTCCAATTTCGTTTTCTTTGATCCATTCGCGCGCGAATTTCCCGCTTTTTATTTCTTTTAATATCTTCTTCATCTCTTTGCGGGTACGCTGGGTTATGATGCGGGGGCCGCGGGACAGATCTCCGTAGCATGCGGTATTGGAGACTCCCCTGCGCATGCCGCTGATCCCTCTTTCCTGAATTAAATCAGTAATAAGTTTTAATTCGTGGAGGACTTCAAAATAAGCGATCTCAGGCTGATATCCAGCTTCGACGAGTGTATCAAAGCCCGCTTTGATCAATTCAGTCGCACCGCCGCAGAGAACGGCTTGCTCGCCGAACAGATCCGTTTCGGTCTCTTCATCAAATGTAGTCTCGATCACTCCGGCTGTGGTCGCTCTCAGGGCCTTGGCATAAGCTAAGGCAAGCTGTTTTGCGCTGCCTGTGGCATCCTGGAAAACCGCCACTAAACAAGGGACTCCTTTGCCTTCTTCATACATCCTTCTTACCAGAGCACCCGGGCCTTTTGGAGCGATCATAAATACATCCACATTTTTCGGCGGTTTTATCTGTTTGAAACGGATATTGAAGCCGTGCGAAAAACAAAGGGCCTTGCCTTTTTTGAGGTTGGGTTTTATCGCATCCACATACACCTTTGCCTGGACGTGGTCCTGTGTAAGAATCTGTATTATGTCAGCAGCTGCTGCTGCCTCGCTAGCTGCAACAGGGATAAATCCGTCTTTTTTTGCCTGTTCGGCATTAGGCGTGCCTTCCAGTTCAGAGACCACCACTTCGCACCCGGAATCCCTGAGGCATAAAGCCTGGCCCCGGCCCTGAATGCCGTAGCCGATGATCGCGATCTTCTTGCCTTTTAAAAGATTTATATCCGCGTCATTATCATAATATATCTTTGCCATTTTCGTTTCCTCCTTTAATTTCGCACATAAGCTACTAACTATTAACTATGAACTATAGACTATCGACTAATAACCTATTGCCAGTCTTCCGGTCCTCACTAATTCCTTTATACCGAATTCGCTCAAAGCTTCCAGCAGCTGTTTCACCTGGTGCTGGTCGCCGACTGCTTCGACGATAGCTATATCGTTTTTGCACTGGATTATTTTGCCTACAAACTTATTTAAAATGTGCTCCAGTTTGTTTTTATTTTTTGCCTGGCAGTTCACCTTAGCTATGACAAGCTCGCGGTCAACGTGCTCCTTTTTGGTAAAATCCGTTATGGTTATCACGTCGATCAGTTTATTAAGCTGCTTTTTTACCTGCTCAAGCACAGACTCGTCCTTAGCCTCTACGACTATGGTCATATAAGAAATCGTGGGATCGTGCGTTTCGCTGACAGCTAAAGAAGCTATATTGTAGCCGCGGGCGCTGAAGAGTCCTGAGATGCGTGCCAAAACTCCGAATTTATTTTCCACCAGTAAAGAAATTGTGTGTCTCATATTATGCTTAAGAATGCCTCCACCACTTTAGGATCATACCTGATGCCTATATATTTTTTTAACTCCTCTTTAGCCTCGTCAAAGCTTAGCCCCTTGCGGTACGGCCTGTTCGAAGTCATTGCGTCAAAACTGTCCACTACGCTTAAAAGCTTCGCTCCCAGGCTTATCTGGTCTCCTTTGAGTTTATCGGGATATCCTGAGCCATCGATCCATTCGTGGTGGTGCCGGACGAACTCACAAAGATTAGAAAGGCTTCTCAAAGGCTTTATTATACCTTCTCCGATGATCGTATGCTGGTACATTGTACTTCTTTCGTCATCGCTGAGCGGTCCTTCTTTTTTCAGGATATGGTCTGCTATCCCTATTTTGCCTACGTCATGCAGCTGCGCTGCATATTTTATATCCTTGATCATCTCCTGGCCCAGTCCCAGTTTTTCAGCGGTCTTAACAGCATATCCCGAGACCCTGTCCAAATGGCCGCGGCTGTAGGTGTCGCGCGCTTCGACTGCAATAGCCAGAGCAGAAATCGTTTCCAAATAAGTCTTTTCAGCGTCCTGTTGGAGCAGTTCGTTCTGGACAGCCACTGCAGTCTGTGAGGCCAGATTGTTCACTATCAACAGTTCTTCTTCGACAAAATTGTTGCCTTTGGCTTTTCCGCTCACCGAAAGAACTCCCAGGACTTTGTCATGATAAAGCAAAGGAGCGCACAATAACGGTGGAGCAAACGGATTGTCTTTTTCTTCCGCGTTGTCTAATTTGGGTATCAATAGGGGCTTCTTGTTTTTGGCAACGAGTCCCACAGCTTCCTCGCCTATCTTTAACCGCATGTTTCTAAGCTTTTCACTGGGCTTATTAGTAGCCTTAACATAGAGCTCGCCTGTCTTTTCATCCACAAGCATCAAGATCCCGGTATGTGCCTCCATAGCGTCGACGGTGATCTCGACTGTCAGCTCAAGAAAAGTATCAATTGTCTGCAAATGCGAGATGCCGGAGGCAAGTTTTGATAATACTTCCTTCAGGGTCCGCCTTGAAGCCTCAAGCTCGCCTATATTATCCTCTAACCGCTTATTTATTTCAGCGAATGTCTTTGTCAACTGGGTTATTTCACTTTCTTCGTCGTCTGATAGCTCAAGGCCCGGCAGATCTTTTCTCAACTGCTCTTTTGTGCGCCTCAGCGCCTCTTGGATCTTGATTATTGAAGTCCGCATTCCCCAAAACCCGGCCAGCGTGCCGAATCCGACAAGAAAGATTAGTTTAATTAATACGCCCTTGCCCAAAGATACTGTTTCTGCGCCGGTGTACCTGAGCATTAAAAATGCGATAATCAAAAACGGCAAAAGCGACATCACTACGAAAAGCACGGTGAATTTGCGCAGTAACGGAGCATTTTCTATGGAAGTCAGTTTTATTTTTTTCATGTGCATATTATGCCATCCCTCCTATCATCCTGTCTATGGCTTCACCGGCAGGGACCATGGGAAAGACATTCTCCTCGGGTTCGATATGAAAATCCATAAAAACCACGTTATCGGTTGCTATGGCTTTATCTATAGCCGGCCTGACATCTTCATTTTTAGTAACTCTGATCCCGACTGCTCCGTAAGCCTCGGCAACCTTTACGAAATCCGGGTTGTGCAGACACGTATACGAATAGCGGCGCTTGTAAAAAAGCTCCTGCCACTGGCGCACCATTCCTAAATAACCGTTGTTAAGGATGGCCACCTTCACGTGGATCTTGTTGCAGACGCAGGTAGCTAATTCCTGTATGTTCATCTGAATGGATCCGTCGCCTGCGATATCAAAGACCTGTTTATCCGGACAGCCTGTTTTTGCGCCCATTGCCGCCGGAAATCCAAAGCCCATTGTCCCTAACCCGCCCGAAGAAATAAAGCTGCGCGGATGAAGATACTTATACCACTGCGCTGCCCACATCTGGTTCTGCCCTACTTCCGTAGTTATGATCGCATCGGACTTTGTAGCTTCGCATATCTGCTCGATGATATATTGAGGGCTTATCTTTTCCTTATCTTTATATATAAGCGGATATTTCTTTTTAAACCCTTCAACTGTCTTGACCCAGTCTGATGTATCTGGCCCCTTTTTTATTTCTTCTAAGAGCTGGCCTAAGACATTTTTCACATCTCCCACGATCGGAATATCCACTTTGACGTTTTTGCTTATGGAAGAAGGGTCGATATCTATATGTATGATCTTTGCGTGCGGTGCAAAGGCCTCGAGTTTTCCGGTAACGCGGTCGTCAAAACGCGCGCCCACCGCTATGATCAGATCAGATCCCATGATAGCGTGGTTCGCATACGCTGTGCCGTGCATGCCAAGCATGCCTAAAAAAAGCGGATGATCTCCGGGGAATCCTCCAAGCCCCATAAGCGTCAGCGTCACAGGCGCCTGGATTTTTTCCGCGAATTCCCGCAATTCAAGATTAGCCCCGGAAGAAATAACCCCTCCGCCGGCATATATGATGGGTTTTTTTGCTTGAGAGATCAATTTAGTTGCTTTTTTGATCTGTCCGGGATGGCCGAACAATGTGGGTTTATAACCTCTTATTTCCACTGTCTCGGGCCAGACAAATTCAACGTCCTTCTGCTGTATATCGCTGGGAATGTCTATTAAAACGGGCCCTGGCCTGCCGGTCGACGCGATATAGAATGCCTCGCGCACGACTTTAGCCAGATCAGCCGTTTCTTTGACCAGATAATTATGTTTGGTTATAGGACGGGTAATACCTGTGACATCTGCTTCCTGGAAAGCGTCATTGCCAATAAGATAACTTCTGACCTGGCCTGTGATAGCCACCATAGGAATGGAATCCATATAGGCGTTAGCGATGCCTGTAGTCAGGTTGGTTGCACCAGGGCCGGAAGTAGCCAGGCATACGCCTACTTTGCCTGTTGCGCGGGCATAGCCTTCTGCTGCGTGCGCTGCACCCTGCTCGTGGCGGGTCAGAATAAAACGTATGGGCGCGTCGTATAATTTATCGAATATCGGAAGCACCTGGCCTCCCGGATATCCGAACATCACCTCAACGCCTTCGCGTTTCAAACACTCTATTAAGATCTGCGCGCCTGTCATATTAGTTCGTAGTTAATAGTTCATAGTTAAAAGTTAAAGACTTTTGGATAAGCCACAAAGCATTTTTGCCAATTCTTCACATTGTTCATAATATCTATACAAATCTTCATCGAGGATATAGCCTTGCAAGAACGATATGCGTAATAATGGAATACATTCCTGAATTGACGTCCTGGCCATTAATATGTAATGTTTGAATTCCCTCGTGGAACGGCCGCTTCCTTCTGCTAAATTCAGAGAAACCGAGACAGCCGCTCGGCGTATCTGGCTTATTATGCCAAATTGTTCATCCTTAGGAAATTTCTTGGTAAAATTATAAACTTCATTCGCAAAAACTATAGATTTTTTATAAACCTCAAGTTTTTCAAAATCAAAAGCCATCTTATCTACCAACTATGAACTCTAAACTATCAACTGTAAACTACCAACTATAAACTATCAACTATCAACTAACTATTGCTCCTTTATCAGCCGAAGATACCATCCTGGAATAACGGCTAAGATATCCTGTCCTGATCTTTTGAGGGACAGGTTTCCAGCTTCGGAATCTCTTTTTTATTTCGGAATCGGCGAGTTTTACTTCTAATTTCCTGTTGGGTATATCTATGCTTATTATATCACCGTCTTTTAAAATTGCAATCGGGCCTTTGCTGGCAGCTTCGGGAGAAATGTGGCCGATGCAGGGGCCGCTTGTGCCGCCGGAAAATCTTCCGTCGGTAATTAGAGCTACTGTCTCAGCCATGCCCATTCCTACGATCGCAGAAGTAGGCGCTAACATCTCGCGCATGCCAGGGCCGCCGGAAGGGCCTTCGTAACGTATGACGATCACATCGCCGCTTTTTATTTTTCTGTTCAGAATTGCCCGCATAGCCTCTTCTTCGCGGTTGAACACCTTTGCCTTTCCGGTAAATCTCATCATCTTAGCGCTGAGCGCTGATTGCTTCACAACAGAGCCGTTGGGAGCCAGATTGCCGTAAAGGACAGCGATCCCGCCTTCTTTATGATATGCGCGGCTAAACCTACGGATGACTTCTTCGTCGAAGATCTCAGCACAGTCTGCAATATCATAAATTTTTTTGCCGCTTAATGTCATCGTGTTATTAAGCTTGGCTTTTAATCTCTTAAGCACAGCAGGTATGCCTCCGGCAAACTCAAGGTCTTCCATATAATGGCTGCCTGCAGGCTCTAACCGCGTAATGTGCGGTACGCCCCTGCTTATTTTATCGAATTTTTTAAGGTCCAATTTTATTCCGGCTTCATTGGCTATAGCAGCAAGATGGAGCACGGTGTTGCTTGAACCGCCCAAAGCCATATCTACGGTGATCGCATTATCCAGGGACTTTTCATTGATGATATCCTGGGGCTTTATATTTTTCTTAACGAGGTCTACGATGCGTTCGCCGCTTTCCTGCGCGATCCTGCGTTTTTTCGCTGACACAGCTAAAGCAGTGCCGCAGCCGGGCAAGGACATTCCCATAGCCTCTATCAGACATGCCATTGTATTTGCGGTGTACAAACCCTGGCATGAACCTGCTCCTGGGCAGGCCTCCATTTCAAGGCATGCTAATTCGGCATCTGTGATATCGCCTTTTTTTGCCCGGGCCAGGGCTTCATAGGTATCGTGCACAAAGGCAAGTTTCTTAGTCTTATATCTTCCTGAAAGCATGGGGCCGGCTGTTACTATTATCGCAGGGATGTTTAAACGGGTCACTCCCATGACCATTCCCGGAGTGATCTTATCGCAGTTTGTAAGGCAGACTATCCCATCTAACTGATGTGCATTGCACACGGACTCTATCGAATCCGCTATCAATTCCCTTGTAGCCAGAGGATAGCACATGCCAAGATGGCCCATTGCAATGCCGTCGCATATCCCGGGTATCCCGAAGAAAAAAGGCACTGCCCCGCCATAACATATCCCGCGTTCAATAAAACGCTCCAGGTCCCGCATGCCGATGTGCCCGGGGATCAAATCAGTAAAAGACGTTGCAACGCCGATAAAAGGCCGTTCCAGATCTTTCCTGCTTAAGCCCGTAGCGTGCAAAAGCGCCCTGTGAGGAACTCTTTCCAATCCTTTTTTTATCCTATCTGAACGCATTGTGAGTCTCCTTTTACTTGGCTTACGGAACAAAATTTTTCAGATACACTATAACTATCGACATAACTATGGCAAAACCCAGCAAGGAAAACATAATGGTTCTCTGTTGATTTATTTTGATCTCAGTTTCGACTGGAGTCCAGTCAAATGAAGTCTTTAAAACCCCCAAAAACTTTTTTTCTCTATCATGGCATCTAAAACACTGTTCTTTGTTCAGTATCGACCTCGATACTATCAGAAGTTTACCGCGGCCAGGGTCTCCTAAAGTCAGCATAATCGAATCTCTCCCGTTAAAAGCATCCTCGATGTTTCTTTGATTCAACTTCAAGCCAAGTTGATCTCTATCAGAGCTGCGCTTTATTTCTCCGTTCTGGTTAAGCAGGGATACCTCGGACACTTTTTTCTGATCTTTGTATTTTTTGAATTCGGGCTGTATCCCCTCCTGATTGCCACCCTCCATATATTCACTTATTGAGCTTAAGACTGTATCCGAAAACTTTACTGCCGTATCTTTCGCCTGCAAAAAGGAGCTTTTATTCTTTATCATTATCGCCCTTAAGACTAGCACCGAAAAAATAACCAATATGATCAAGCCGACCGCAGGGACGGTTCTTATTATCCGTTCTTTTTTCATAAATATTAATAACCGGGCTAATCCGCGCCTTCGCCGTCGTGATGGACAGCATCCGCTTCTTTTCTCTTTCTGCTGATCACCCTTTTTAAGGTAACATGTTTATCAACGAGCTCCTTGTTATTGACTGCATTTAGCTGTTTGAAAAGGAACTCGAACTTTGCCTCTATCTCAGTCGAGATCGCGTCGCGGATTTCAGGAGCAAGGTACATGATGTCTTTTTTAAAGGGGCCGAGCGCTTTCTTGCGCGTCTTGTAAAAGAACTGCTCCTCTGTCTCGCCTTCTTTTCTTTCGTTTGCCGCGTTGACTTTAAGCCATTCGTATATTTTATTTTTTAGATCAGCGGGGAAATGTTTACTCTCATATATCATGTTCTGGAATTCCGTTGCAAGGTGCACTTCTGCTGTATCTGTTTCCGGGAATTTATGGAACGCCTCTGCCGGAAGAGTGGATGCGCCGTGCTGGACTGCGCCTGCAATTCCGAATTCTTCACGGGCGATCTTAGAAAGATTCTTTAAGGTATCAAAATCCAGTTTTACCTGAGCTATGCTTCCGTCAGGCAGGACGACTCCTCCGTGGGAGGTGCCTGTCTGAATGCTTATCTTGCTTATACCTACCAGGCCTTTGCGCAGCCTTTCCCTGTAACCTTCCATAAACGCCCTGAGGTCTTCCGGAGTAGAGTTCTTGCTTCCTACTTCCCCGATCTCTCCTCCGACTGAAACAGTGACATGCCGCGGTTCTATCTGACGGATGAACTGAGTCAGTTTTGCGCATACGGAGTAATTGTTGAACTGCTGCTTTTTTATATCGGCTTTCGTCAAATCTACGACAGTGGATGAATCGATGTCAATGTTATAAAAGCCGTTTTCTATTGCTTCTAAGATGAGAGACTTTAAGCCGTCCATTTCTTTTTCGGGGTCTTCCGAGAATTTTTTGGCGTTGACCTGAAAATGGTCTCCCTGGATAAAGACAGGCCCGCTGAATTCTTCCTTTATTGCCGCTGATAATACAGCCGAGCTGTATTCAACTGGCGGCTGGCTGGTATAACCCATCTCGGACTTTGCTATTTCGAAAATAAATGCGCCTGAATTGTTCCTTTTTGCTACGCGGAATATCGCTCGCGCCAGGTCATAAGTCATGGAACGCAGGTTTATTGCAGGCACTGTAAACCCGGTGAATTCTCCTTTTCCCCGTGCTATATAAAGTTCATGGATACTTGAAAGATAGACGTTGTTTTTATAAGCCATATCGAATATTCTCTTGGCCAGGGTCTTTTTCACAGACGCATCATCCGTTAAAACCAGCTGTGTTATGAATTTCTCGACATCCAAAGGTTTCCTTCCCATGTTTTGTCCTCCTTTTAAAAACTATGTCAGCAGTTTTATGAGTTTATAGAAATTATCCGTTTTAAATTCTTTTTTAGAGGCCGCGAATTCCAGATCCACCACGTTTATCTCATCCGAAATAATGCCCACTGCTTTTGCTGACTGGCCTTCCATCAGCAATTTTACCGCTTCGTTTCCCAGCCGGCTGGCAAGGATCCTGTCTTTTGCAGTGGGGCTTCCGCCTCTCTGGATATGGCCTAATACTGCGACCCGCGTCTCAAGACTGGTGATATCCGTGATCTGTTTTGCCACGTCTTCGGCCCTTGCAGCGCCTTCTGCCACGACAACGATCCAGCTTACTTTGCCGCGCAGGTTTCCCTCAACAATATCATGGCACATCTTCGGAAGGTCAAATTTTCTCTCGGGGAACAAAACATCTTCTGCCCCGCTTGCAAGACCTACCTGAATAGCTATATATCCCGATTCCCTGCCCATCACCTCGACGATAAAAATCCGTTCCATCGAAGTGACCGTATCCCTTATCTTATCGATTGCTTCAAGAGCGGTATTTACCGCGGTATCCGAACCTATTGAGGACTCAGTACCGTTGAGATCATTGTCTATAGTACAGGGCACTCCGATACAAGGAATATTCCATTTTTTTGAAAGGGCAATGCCGCCGCGATATGTCCCGTCTCCGCCTATCAGGACAAGCCCATCGATATTGTATTTTTTTAATACATTGACAGCGCGGCTCTGGCCTTCTTCGGACAGGAATTCCTGGCATCTAGCGGTTTTTAAAATTGTGCCTCCGTGAGAAATGATGTTTGACACTGACCTGTGGTCAAAGACTTTTAAATCCTCGTTTATAAGCCCTTCAAAACCCCGGAAGATGCCCATGATCTCGAGATTATTAGAGACAGCCGTCCTGACAACGGCGCGTATCGCCGCGTTCATTCCGGGTGCATCTCCTCCAGAAGTCAATACACCTATTCTCTTCATAGTAGTTTAGGGACGGTTCTCAAACACGGTTAGAAGTGTCCCCTGGAGTTTTAACAGGGGACACTTCTCGGTTCATTCAAGAACCGTCCCTACATTTACAGGCCTTCGATCTGCATGTCGCGTGGAGCTACCACAGTAAAAGAATATATTATCTCTTTTTTTGCCTGAGGCTCAAGTTCCAGTTCCCAAAGCCAGACGCCGCTTCTCTGCTGCCACTCTTTTACTTTCGGGTCAAGACTTACCTGGCCCATCTTTACCTTGATCTTATCGTTCTCAGGAACAGGCATTGCCTCGAATAATTTGGCTTTTATCTTTTTAGACTTATAATTCTCGACAGTAAGCTTATATTTGAATACGATCGTCCTGTCCGGAGAAGCAATGCTGCCTATCAGAGTTTCATCGACTTTTTTGTCTATAAGTTCTCTTTTGACTTTCACGTTCTCATCCGCGCCCAAATAAAGGTCAAATTCCTCTCCTGGGCCAATGTTTCCCAGACTGGATGCGCCTACAAAATCACCGTCTAAAAATATATTCACCCTTCCGGACATCAACTGCAGTTCTGGCGCATTTTTTACGCGGGAGCCCAAATAAGCAAGAGTCACTGCCCTTGGATAAGTGGAATATTCAAAATTGGCCTTTAAATTCTGTGTAGAGATCGGAAGCTTGTTCTCGCTGCCGTCTGATTTTATCGTGGCCCTTCTTGCCAGCCTGTAGACGACAGACGTGCCTTTTTCTTCGGGGCTTGAATAGACAGGAGCAGCAGAAGGAACTGACTCATTCTCCATAGAATCACCAACAAACGCGCTTTTTTGAGCTGCGAATCCTGCGCCCGCAAACTTCAATTTTTCCTCCCAGACCCTCGGTTGAAAAGGCCGCAGCACCCACGGCGAAACATAAGGAAGATTCCCGCCTATCGAAGGCCTTGCAGTTGAAAGGGAGATCCCCACATCCTGCCAGTCCTCGCCTGTTTTCTGTCTGAGCTGTCCGTATAAAAATAATTCCACTTCAGACTTTGAAAAATCAGCACGCGCATCGTAAATAGGCTGCCACCCGGCCCCCCTTACAAGATACGATACCTTTATATCAAAAGAGCCTGCCTTTAAGACTTCAATATCCACTACAATTGACCTTTTCTGTTTTCTGACAGGGCCTGAGATCTGCGCCAATTCCCTTCTTAATACATCAAGCTTAATGTTTATCTCCCTGATCTTTATCTCGCAGTCCATCACAGCCGTATAATTTTCCCTCAGTTTTACGTCAAGGAATTTATAGGTCGAATCCAGGTCTGCGGAACTGGGCATTTTCGTGATGAGCTCTTTGGGCAGCTGTTCGCGGGAATAAAACCTCAATGAGTCCAGGAAATTTTTTTCCTCAAGCAGCAGGTTCTTTGTGTTCTGTATCGATTTTTGCTCGTCTTCCTTCTTTTGGATCTCTTCCTGAAGTTGTTTGATCTTCTCGGTAGGGACCTCTTCTAAAAATTCCCTTTTGACCTGCGCCCCGAAAAGCCTGACAGCTGCGTTTCCTTCTGCAGAAACCCTCAGGGAGTTTTCGTCTATTTCCGGGATGATATCGGCAAATATCACCTTTTGCTCTCCGGCAGCTGATCTGACGGTTGCCACGCGATAGACCATTGCTGAGTCCGGATATACCATTACTTCTGAGATCTTTGAATCGGTCCGGATCTCCTGTGCAAATACGACACATATTGAGGCAAGAATCATTGCAGCTGCTAAACCTAAGATTTTGGACTGCTTCATCTTTCCCTCCGGTTTACTAACCATAAAGTTTCAAAGGTTTCAAAAGTTTCGCCCGGGTTTTTACTATCGACTATGAACTACTAACTATCGACTAATATTGACTATAGACTATTGACGAACTCAGGTCCCCATCTCCCAGCTTGAAAGATATTCCTGCTGCTCTTTTGTCAAGGCATCTATCCTTATGCCCATTGATCTCAATTTAAGCCTGGCGATCTCGTTATCTATCGGCTCAGGCACCTTGTACACTTCATTTCCCAATTCCTTGTAATTCTTTTTTACGTATTCCGCTCCGAGCGCCTGGTTGCAGAACGACATATCCATCACCTGCGCAGGATGGCCTTCGGCCGCAGCAAGATTGATAAGCCTGCCTTCTCCCAGTAGATAGATCTTGCGGCCGTTCTTCAACACATACTCCATGACAAAATCCCTTATCATCTTTTTCTTTTTCGCCATTTTCTCAAGAGCCGGTATTTCTATCTCGACATTGAAATGGCCGGAATTACATACAATGGCGCCGCCTTTCATCGAGGCAAAATGTTCTTTTCGTATCACATTGATGTTTCCTGTGACAGTGACAAAGATATCTCCGATCTTTGCGGCATCTTTTATAGGCATTATCTGGTATCCCTCCATCACAGCTTCCAGCGCCTTTAAAGGAGAGATTTCCACTATAAAAACATTGGCGCCCATCCCCTTTGCCCGCATTGCAACGCCTCTTCCGCACCAGCCATAACCGCAGACTACAAAATTAGAACCGGCTATAAGCTTATTAGTAGAACGTATAATACCGTCTATCGTAGACTGGCCTGTGCCGTAGCGGTTATCGAAGAGATGTTTTGTCATGGCGTCGTTGACTGCGATGATGGGATAGCGCAATTTCCCCTCTTTTGCTAAAGCGCGCAACCTGATAACGCCTGTAGTGGTCTCTTCCGTACCTCCGAGGATCGAACTTTTAAGATATTGCTTTGGGTTCTGGTGTATTGTTGATACAAGGTCAGCTCCGTCATCCATGGTAATATTGGGCTTATACGCCAAAACAGAAAGTATATGTTTATAATAAGTCTTTGTGTCCTCTCCCTTGATGGCATAAACAGGTATTTTAAGGTCCTTTACCAGAGAAGCCGCAACGTCATCTTGCGTTGACAACGGATTAGAGGCGCACAATACCACTATAGCACCCCCGGCTTTTAACACCTCCATCAGCACTGCTGTCTCGGTCGTGACATGAAGACATGCAGCAACCTTTAAGCCTCTTAAGGGCTTTTCTTTACTGAAACGTTTTGCCACCAGACCCAAAACAGGCATATTATTGCGGGCCCACTCTATGCGCAGGCTGCCCTTTTTTGCCGATTTTAAATCTTTCACATCGTATTTCATTCTAACTCCTTTTTCTATTTCCCTTTACACAAAACTTATTGCTTAATTATTGAGCCGGTAAAAGAGGCCTTACATTCCAGACGCCTGTTTTTCAAGTTCTGCTGCCTTATCCGTTTTCTCCCAGGTAAATTCCGGCTCTGTCCTTCCAAAATGGCCGTAACAGGCGGTCTTTCTGAATATGGGCCTTCGAAGTTTAAGCGTATTTATTATTCCGCGCGGAGTAAGGTCAAAGGCCCTTCTGATCAATTTAACGAATTGCTCCTCGGAAAGTTTCCCGGTTTCGGAAGTATTGACCATTATCGACAAAGGCTCAGGATAGCCGATCACATATGCCAGCTGTATAAGGCATTTGTCCGCAAGGCCTCCTGCCACAAGGTTTTTGGCTATGTATCTTGCCATATAAGCTGCGGAACGGTCTACTTTTGTAGGGTCTTTGCCGGAAAACGCACCTCCGCCGTGAGGGACTGTCCCTCCGTAAGTGTCGACGATTATCTTTCTTCCTGTCATGCCGGTGTCAGACTGCGGCCCGCCGATTAAAAACTTGCCTGTCTGGTTCACATAGTATTTTGTGTTTTTGTCAATCCAGCGTTTTAAAACCGGGTCTGCAATGGTCTCAATGAGCTCCATGCGCGCTTTTTTAGAAATGCGATCTCCGCTTCTATCAAGCGCCTCTTCAGTATGCTGGCAGGCAAGAACAACTGAATCCACCCTTACGGGTTTGTTGTCGTGATATTCAAGAGTTACCTGAGATTTGCAGTCAGGCCCCAAATATTTCAATATCTTCTGCCTTCTGACAAAAGCCATGCGTTTTACCAATTGGTGAGCCAAAGTTATCGCAAGCGGCATATACTCCTTTGTCTCGCGGCATGCATAACCGAACATGATACCCTGGTCTCCCGCGCCTCCTTTATTTACTCCCTGAGCGATATCCGGAGACTGGCTGTGTATCGTATTTATAATGGCGCAGGTCTCGTAATCGAAGCCGTATTTAGGGTGGTCATAACCTATTTCTTTGATTATTCCGCGCGCAACCCTGGGAATATCCACATATGTGCTGGTCGTGATCTCTCCTCCTACGATAAGAAGCCCCATGGTAACGTAAGTCTCACAGGCGACCCTGGCGCGTTCCCTGTGATGGTCGTTTTTCATGATCTCATCCAGCACCCCGTCAGAGATCTGGTCGCATAATTTGTCGGGATGGCCTTCTCCGACTGATTCGGAAGTAAAAAAACTTTTTCTCATGATGCGATCTCTCCTTTCGCTAATCTCTTTACCTTTTCGTAAGTATAAATATGGCCGATGTCAAACCAGAAATTCTTGAATCCAAAACTATAGACCCTGGATCTTTTGGTCAGCCACCTTATGTAGGAGCCGGCTGCGTCGCAAGAATTTTTTGGGCCCTTAAGATACTCTCTTATAAGGCCCAGAGACTGTTTCGGAAAATAATAAAGGCACATGGCTATCAGGCTTGTCCCGGGTTTTTTGGGCTTCTCCTGAAAATTTGTCACAAGGTTATTCCTGCCAAGGCTTACGACTCCGAAATGGCTTGCCTCAAGCTTATTGCCTATATCCCTGACTCCTAAGGTTATTGACGGACTATTCTTTAACGAGGCTTTTACAAATGCGCCCAGAGGTTCCTGGAAAAAATTATCGCCTCCCAGGACCAGGAAATCATCTTCAAAATCGTTTTTGCGAAACACAAGGTCCATGTCGCCTACAGCGCCCAATCTTTCCTGAGGGGTCTTTGTAAGATCGTTTACGATGACTATGGGGTTACGGCTTTTTATTTTTTTCTTCCACTGGGCAAAGTTCCTGTAGAACCTCGAGTTTGTGACTACTATCACCTCTGAGATCCCGTCGACCTTGTCTAATTTTTCTATGAGATATTGTATGATCGGTTTCCTGTTTACCTTCAATAAAGGCTTGGGGAAATTCCTGGTGCGAGGATAAAGCCTTGTCGCATACCCCGCAGCTAAGATTAAAACTTTCATATCGCTATACGGTTAGGCAAATTTTAAGTATTTATTTCAGGATCTCTTTCAGTTTGCCCTGCATAAAAGATTCGACTGCCTTTGTGGTGGAAAGAGTCAAAGCTTCGCCGGCGATGTTTTTTGCATGCTCAAAGGTAACGGATCGTATGATGTATTTTATCTGCGGAATGGCCAATGAAGGCATGCTGAATTCGTCAAGCCCGAGGCCTAAAAGGACAAGCGCGAATATTTCGTCCGAGGCCATTTCTCCGCACATGCCCACCGATATATTATTCGCGTGTGCGGCGTCAATGATGTTTTTGATCATCCTCAACACAGCAGGATGCGCAGGCTCATACAAATAGGCGACTTTTTCATTAGTCCGGTCAACCGCAAGCGAGTATTGGATGAGGTCATTGGTGCCTATGCTGAAGAAATCAGCTTCCTTGGCCAAAAGATCGGCTGTCATCGCAGCTGAAGGCACTTCTATCATGACCCCAACTTCGATGTTTTCATCAAAAGGCTTGCCTTCCTTCCTTAACTCCTCTTTACATCCCTCAAGAATAGTGTTTGCCTGTTGCAGTTCTTCGATGCCGGAAATCATCGGATACATAAGCCTTAACTTACCGAAAGAAGAAGCCCTCAATATCCCGCGCAGCTGCACTTTAAATATATCGGGGCGGGCAAGACAGAAGCGTATTGCCCTCCAGCCAAGAAAAGGCGCTATCTCCTTGGGCATCTCAAACTGTGATAAAAACTTGTCCCCTCCCAGGTCAAGCGTCCGTATGACGACTGAATACGGCATTATCTCCTCGGCTACATATTTATACGCCTGGAAATGCTCTTCCTCGGTAGGGTTGTCTTTGCGGTTCATATAAAAAAACTCGGTCCTGTAAAGCCCTATCCCGCTTGAGCCGTGTATCTTAACTGACGGGACTTCATCCGGGAATTCTATATTAGCGGTGATCTCAACGCTCTTGCCGTCCAGTGTCACTGCAGGAAGGTCCTTTACGACCAAAAACCTTTCCGCAACACCCTTTAATTTTTCCCCTTCCTCCTCATAGACCCTTAAGGTATCTTCGTCGGGGTCGACTATGACAATCCCCATGCTGCCATCGACTATCAGCATGTCGCCTGTTTTGATCTTAGTGGTAGCATCAACCGCGCCGACAACAGCAGGTATCTCAAGCGATTTGGCCATGATGGCGGTGTGAGATGTCTTGCCGCCTATGTCCGTCACAAATGCGCACACCACCTGTTTGTTCATGGCCGCAGTATCCGAAGGCGAAAGGTCATGAGCGATTACAATTACACGCTCCTGCAGGTCCTTAAGGCTTTTTTGTTCTTTTCCCAAAAGATGCCGCAGGACCCTCTTGCCGACGTCGTTTAAATCAGAAGTGCGCTCCCGCAGATACTCGTCTTCTATCTTTGAAAAGACTTCTATGTACTTTTTCAAGACCTCGGAGAATATAAACGCTACGTTTAACAGGTCCTTTTTAAGACGCGCTATCACGTCTTCTATGAGCATCCTGTCTTCAAGGACCAAAAGATGCGCGTCAAAGATCTGCGCCTCATCCTGCCCCATCTCAAAGCTTATCCTTTTCTGTAATTCTATGATCTCTCTGCGGGTAGCGATAAGGGCTTCCTCAAAAAGCTGGATCTGTATGGGTATCTCCTCAACCTTTATCGGATCTTTGGGGATGACAAGCTCTTCCTTGCCGACTCTATGAGCCCTGGCAATGGTTATGCCCGGAGAGGCTGCTATCCCTTTTAAAGTAATCATTGCAATTCCTCTTTATTAAGTATCTTCTCAAGCTCAGCAATAGCAGCTTCAGCGTCTTTGCCTTCCGCCTCGATGATTATCTCGCTTCCCTGCTCGGCTCCCAGCATAAGGATCCCCATGATCGATTTGCCGTTTACCTTTTCTTCGTCCCGGCTGACCGATATGCGGGAGTCGAATTTATTGGCGACCTGCACAAAAAGGGCTGCGGGGCGCGCGTGCAATCCCTGTTTGTTCTGGACTATAAATTTTTTCTTTACAAGTGTCATTTTTATTATTGCCCGGCGTTTTAAATTTCGTCCATAAAACCCAGAATGATCTTTGCAAGCTTCAAAGGATCGTGCCTTACCATATCCGATTCAAGCAATACCGTATCGTCTTCTATGACACGGTAACCCATGTTTTCGACGATCTTCCTGTCGTTTAAAACAGGATAAGCATTTTCCGATTCGTAACGCTTAAGAATATCGCCCGGGATCTTTCCGGTATTAACTATACAGTAATCGATCACGCGGGCATGGCTGTGCTGTGTAAGGGCCCTTATATGCCTTGAAGCAGTAAAACCGTCGGTCTCTCCAGGCTGTGTCATGACATTACACACATACGCCTTGATCGCTTTTGAATTTACTATTTTATCGGTGATCTCCTTTATTAAAAGATTTGGAATTATGCTCGTATAAAGCGAACCGGGCCCTAAAACAATTATCTCGGCCTCTTCTATGGCTTTAATTGCCTCGGGTGCGGCCTGAGGATGCTCGGGTTTCAAATAAACGTTATCAATAGGCAAACGCGCAAGGGGGATCTTATATTCTCCTTCAGTTACAGAGCCGTCTTTATGCCTGGCTGCTAAAGCCACTTTATCAAGCGTCGAAGGAATGACCTGCCCCCTTAAAGCCAATACCTTGCTGGTTTCCCTGACTGCCTTCTCAAAATCCCCGGTAAGCCTTGTCATAACAGTAATGAAAAGATTTCCGAAGCTGTGGCCTGCCAGATCAGAACCCTCTTCAAACCTGAACTGAAACAATTCCCTCATCATGGTCGAGGCGTCGGCCAGGGCGACCAGGCAGTTGCGGATGTCTCCCGGAGGCAGGATATCAAACTGCTGGCGCAGTCTTCCCGATGAACCTCCGTCATCGGCAACAGTCACTATCGCCGAAATATTGGAACTGTATTCTTTAAGGCCGGTCAAAAGCATTGCCAGGCCCGTTCCGCCTCCGATGGCGACGATCTTGGGTCCGCGGGAAAGCTGCTTGCGATGATAGAGTATACCTACCAGTTCTTCCTGTCCCGAAGAAGGGATAACCGCGTTTATAAAAGAACCCATCAATCTTTTTATACCCAATATCAAAAGAACTACACCGCAAAAAAGGATTATGAGGTCCAGTATCTGGATTATAAAAAAGTCTTCGCTTCTCAAGCCCCCGGAGCCTATCACAAGAAGTATTACGCCGAAAGTACCCAGCCCTATCCAGCGTTTGATACCGATGCCAGGGTAAAACCACATAAAAAGACGCTTAACATGGATTTTCATTTTTTTAGATCAGACCTTTTCGTCTTCCTGGGTGATCACCTTTATGATCGACTTTTCATCTTCGCAGTTTCGAAGATTGTCCCGGAAGTATTTGTCCTTAAAAAGACGGGAAATCCTTGCCAGGGCCTTCAGGTGCGGTCCTGCTGAATCCTGGGCGGCTATCAAAAGAAAAAATATGTACACAGGCTCTCCGTCAAGAGAATCAAAATCCACGCCTTTTTTGGAAAGGGCGAATGCTCCGACTAATTTGCTCACGTACTCTGATTTCGCGTGAGGGATGGCAATACCCTGGCCTATGGCGGTAGAACCCAGAGATTCTCTTTCCATAAGGCCGTCTGTGACTTTGCCGCGGCAGGATTTATCCAGGTCACCCGCGCTGATCAGAAGATCGACGAGCTCTTTGATCACATCTTCTTTCTTTGTCGATTTAATATCGGCAAGGATTGATTTTTTTGAGAGGAAATCCATTATCTTCATTATATTATCTCCTTTCCCAAGGATAGAATAGACTATTGGAGCGGGAGACGGGGGTCGAACCCGCGACAACTACCTTGGCAAGGTAGCGCTCTACCAACTGAGCTACTCCCGCATCGTTTCTAAGTTGGCTTGAAATCTTACGTTTGCTGCTGTCAAATACTCAAAAGCATTTTTATGATTCCGATAAAAAAAGCGATCAACGCGCCGGCGATCAAAAGGAATAAAATGACAACCCACCAATTACCATATTGGCCAGGATCAAAGAAACCCTGACATATTTGCCTTCTGGTGCCGCCTCCGGCACTACCTCTGGCACCGCGTCCGCAACAACCCATATTTTCTTCTGATGATAGCTACTTCCGCTGATAATTGGGCGGAAGAGGATTTGAACCTCCAAGGGTTACCCCAATAGCTCCTAAGGCTATCGTGTCTGCCAATTGCACCATCCGCCCTCGAGGAACCAAGATCGGGCCTTGAAACTTATTGAGGTGTAAAAAGTTCGAAGACCCGATCTTGAATTTATGAGCCTCCCGCGGCTCGAACGCGGCACAGCCACCTTAAAAGGGTGGTGCTCTACCAGATGAGCTAGAGGCCCAAATCTATTTAAAACTCCGTTATTTCTTTTTCTTTAGCTTTCAGGATCTCGTCTACTTTTGAGGTATATTTATCTACTATCTTCTGGACTTCGTCGATCCCCCTGAATTTATCGTCTTCGGTTATTACTTTGTCTTTCTCAAGTTTTTCAAGAAGGGCTTTTGATTCATGGCGTATGGTGCGCAGCGAGATCCTTCCGTCCTCTGCCATCTTATGAACGATCTTCACAAGCTCAAGCCGCCTTTCCTTGGATAAAGAAGGCACTGCAAGCCTTATGACTTTGCCGTCGTTTGAAGGCATGATGCCTAAATTGGACTTTAAAATGGCTTTTTCTATTTCGGTTATCGCAGTAGGATCCCACGGCTGGATCAGCAGCATGTGCGCGTCAGGCACTGAAATGGAAGCAAGCTGTTTGAGCATCGTAGGCGTGTCATAATAATTGACGTGCAGCCCCTCTACAATACTGGGGTTTGCCCTGCCTGTCCTGACTTCGGCAAAATTTCTGGTCACGAATTCTATTGCTTTCTTCAGCTTTTCTTCAATATTATGCAAAACTTCTTTAGTAGTCATAGCGCAACCTCCGTCAAAAAAAACTTATCTTTTAAACCTGCCAAACATCACCTTACAACCGTGCCTATTTTTTCTCCCAGCACCGCGCGTTTGATATTGCCTTTTTTAGCGAGGTCAAAAACAACGATGGGCAGCCTATTGTCCATGCAAAGGCTTATTGCCGTGGCATCCATGACTTTAAGCCGTTTTTTGAGCACATCTATGTATTTTAAGCTGTGGAATTTCCTGGCATTCTTTGACTTTAAAGGATCAGCTGAATAGACGCCGTCTACTTTTGTGGCCTTTAATATTACGTCAGCTCCTATCTCCATGGCGCGCAGCGCCGCTGCCGTATCGGTCGTAAAATAAGGATTGCCTGTGCCGGCCACAAAAATCACTATCCTTCCCTTCTCAAGATGCCTGACAGCCCTTCTCCTTATATACGGCTCTGCTATCTTCTGGATCTCGATCGCAGTCATGACGCGCGTAGGCATGCCCATTTTTTCCAGGGCATCCTGCAAGGCAAGGCCGTTTATGACAGTGGCAAGCATTCCCATGTAATCGGCGACAGACCTGTCCATATCCAACCCCTGTGAAGCCGTGTTTTCCTGGCCGCGGAAAATGTTTCCTCCGCCCAGGACTAATGCCACGTCTACGTTTAAATCCCTTATTTCTTTAATCTGGCGCGAAATCGAGACTAAAACAGACTGGTCAATACCGTGGGATCTTTTACCTTGCAGGGCTTCGCCGCTTAACTTTAAAACTATCCTTTTGTAAACCGCGCAGCTTGACATCATTCGCCTATTTTATAACGGACAAACTTCCGTATGACTATGTTTTCTTTGAATTTGACAAGCAGGCTGCCGACATAATCTTTTATTGTGAGGCTGGGATCTTTGATGAACTGCTGCTCCATAAGGCAGCGATTCTTGCAGAACAATTCCTTATCGGACTCTGCCTCGATTATCTCCTTGGGCACGTCCTCTTTTTTGATATATTCGGGGTCGCAGGCTGCTATCTGCATTGCGATGTCCTTTGTGAACTGGCAGAATTCGGCATTTTTTGCGACGAAGTCTGTTTCGCAGTCCACTTCCAGAAGAACCCCGATCTTATTGCCCGTATGCACGTAGGATTCTATCCTGCCTTCTTTTGCGTGCCTGCCCTGCTTTTTCGCAGCTAACTCCAGGCCGTGCTTGCGCAGGAATTGCATGGCTTTCTTTATATCGCCTTTTGACTCCTGCAGTGCTTTTTTACAGTCCGCGATACTTGCACTGCTGAGGTTTCTTAATTCTTTTATTGACTCGACAGAAACTTTCATTTTATTTATACCTACCTTCTTGTCTTTGGTTTTTCCTGTGGTGTTTGCGGCGTATGGCCTTTCTTTGCGGCTTTTGTATCGTCTTTAGCGACGTCGATGGCAGTCTCTATGATCTCTTCTATCTCCTTGATCTTTACCTCTTCTTCGGGAAGCACTACAGGGGCCTCCTGGCCTTTGTCTTCTTTCTTTACATCAACGCCTTCCTGCGACAGATAAGACAGGAATCTTTTTCTGCCCTCTATTACGGAATCGGCGATAAAACTCGTTATGATCCTTATTGATTTTGTAGCGTCGTCGTTACCGGCTATCGGGTAATCCACAAGATCCGGGTCTGAGTTTGTGTCAATAAGGCCTATGACCGGTATGCCTAAACGCCTTGCTTCGCGCACGGCAGTGTCTTCTTTTTTCGTATCGATCACAAACATGGCTTTAGGCATCCGTTCCATGGCTGCGATCCCGGAAAAGTTCTTTTTGAGCTTTGCCAGTTTCTTCTCAAGAAGCGCCACCTCTTTTTTGGTGAGCTTCTGGAACGTGCCGTCTTCTTTCATGGTCTCTATCTCTTTGAGCCGGTTTATGCTTTTTTTGATCGTGCCGTAGTTTGTGAGCATGCCTCCGGGCCAGCGTTCAGTGACATAATACATGCTGCAGCGCACTGCTTCCTGGTGGACTGCCTCCTGTGCCTGCTTTTTGGTCCCGACAAACAGGACTAACTCTCCTTTTGACGTTATATCAAGCAGAAAATCCCTGGCAAGATTCAGACATTCCTCTGTCTTTTCCAGGTCGATGATGTAAATCCCGCTTCTATGCCCGAAAATGAACTTCTTCATCTTTGGGTTCCAGCGCGAAGTCTTGTGGCCGAAATGGACACCTGCTTCTAAAAGTTGTTTTATCAGTTCTGACGGCAAATTTACTCCTCCTTAAACAAGCACCTCCTGCAAATACAGCCCTTCGAATTTATCAGAGCGCTGCCTTAACCGTTGGCACTTATTTCTTAGTGTTTGATAAAGTTAGGAAAAAACGTTCTTCGTGACGTCTTTTCCGGTTTTATCCAGTTTTATAAGTATATCACAGTTTCTTTAAGTTGCAACTATTTTGTATATCAAAAAGGGAAATATAATTATATTTATTTTAGCTGATTTTGCAAGCTTTTTTTTAAATTACTTGACAAAAGGGCAAAATCGCGTATACTTCACTTTTACGGAATAAACAACCTGATAAATCCTATTTTATTGAAAATTATTATTTAAGGAGAGTCCAAAATGCTTAAAAAATGCGCTATTTGCCAAAAAGGCCCTTTGACGGGTAAAACTGTGGTCAGAAAAGGTCTTCCCAAAAAGAAAGGCGGGACCGGAAGCAAGATCGTCCGCTGGACAAAGCGTAAATTCTTTCCAAATATTCAAAAGGTCCGCGTTGTAATAGGCGGCCACGTCCGTAAGGTATACGTTTGCACCAAATGCCTGAAAAAAGGCGCAATCAAGAAAGCCTAGAAAACAAGTCTACCTTTCCCTGTCTATATTCGATGGTCAATAGGTCCTGTCCCCGAAAAACGCACGTTTTGCTCTATTCAATGAATCTGTGAGCATCTTTGGCTTTAGGTCGATTCTGCCCTTGCTGTCCGCCAAATGTAACCGCTTTCAAAAATAGGGCAAACCAGCCTTGAAACGGCAATAATCACAGGCTATAATTATTATAAGAATAATATAGGTCATACAATTAGAGAGCTGAATTTTTCTCATTATCTCATGGGTCAAGATATATGAGACGGCTCAGGTTTACGCTTAATAATCCATAAGGACAAAGCCCTATGGATTTTTTTTATTCTCTTAATACACACTTTGTAAAAGGAGGATGCGATGAACAAAGCAATTAAGATCAATTCCCTTTTCTTGATTATTATCGGCTTAATTTTACCTGCATCAGTTTCTTTGGGTTTCGTTAAAGAAAACGATAAAAACCGTGAACAAAAAACAGATGTCGGAACTCTTCAATTTGAAAACCAGCAGAACGGCGATAAGAAAGACGATATAGTGCCCGGCAAGCTGATAATCAAGTTCAAGCCTGAAGTCGGCCGTTCCGCGGAAAAACTCCATAAGTCCAGGAATTTCTATTCTGTTACCGGAAATGGTTCTCTGGATGCTTTAAACAATAAGCACAACGTAAAAAGCATGCGCAGGCTGTTCAAGGACCTGGAGGCCAAGGGTAAAAAGCTTAATAAGGAATTCATCACCGCTGAAGACGACCTGAAAGAAACCGCCAGGAAATTCCCAAAACGTCAGGCCCGCGCTACGGCTGACGCCAAGATCCCTGATCTTGAGAACATTTACCTGGTCGAGGTAGACGAGAAACAGAACGTAGCCCAAGCGGTGTTGGAATATTCCCATGACCCCTCAGTGGAGTATGCTGAACCTGTTTGGAAAGTTTACTCGCAGTTTCTGCCTAACGACCCTTACTATTCCAGATCAGGCTCCTGGAACCAGGGCTATGACGACCTCTGGGGACTAAAAAAAATACAGGCCGGACAGGCCTGGGATTATTCTCAGGGAGAAGGCGTGGTAGTGGCGGTGATCGATAGTGGCGTTGATTACAACCATGAAGACATCGCTCAGAACATATGGAAAAACTCCGCAGAGATCCCTAATAACGGCATTGACGATGATGGAAATGGCTATATTGATGATTATCTCGGGTATGATTTTTCCACTGAGATTGATGATAACGGTAATGCAGTGAAAATCAGGGATAACGATCCCATGGATGGATATGGCCATGGCTCTCACTGCGCTGGTATCATTGCGGCAATCGGCAATAACGGTATTGGCATAATCGGAGTCGCTCCCAAAGCGAAAATCATGGCGGTGAAAGGCCTTACTGATGAGGGTTATGGATATAATGAAGATCTGGCTGATGCCATCAAGTACGCCGTAGACAGTGGCGCCGACATATTAAGCAACTCATGGGGAGGAATTGGATATTCTTACCTGTTCCGGGACGCAGTCGAATACGCCTATAGCTCAGGATGCCTGTTCGTAGCCGCGGCCGGCAATGACACTATTGATGCCGCTTACTTTTGTCCGGCCGGACTTGACCACGTGCTGACGGTTTCTTCGACAGATCATAATGACGATAGGTCCTACTTTTCCAATTACGGCTATAACGTTGAGGTGGCTGCGCCGGGTGGAGACAGCGGGGTAGTAAGAATCGGGGAATACGAGGATGATCCCAATTATACCTTTTGTAACATCCTGTCCCTGCGTTCGCAGAACACAGATATGTCGGATAATGGAGGAATTAATATTGTCGGACAAAAGTACTACCGTGCTCGGGGGACTTCAATGGCCTGCCCGTTCGTTTCCGGGACAGCTGCCCTTCTACTTGCAAAAAATCAAGCCTATACCGTGGGAGATATTTTTAATATTTTGATCGGCACAGCTGACCCGTTTGATCCTGACCCTTTCATTCCTATCCCACTCCCCCAGGGTGGAGGCCGTATAAATGCGTACAAGGCACTGACCCAATCGCCCAGTTTTACAAAGATAGAACTGGTCAACAAGATGGTGTTTTTGGGAAAGGGAGATACGAATGGGAATAACAGGCTTGATCCTGGGGAGAACGTATCTATTCATCTTTTCTTCCGGAACTTTTCCGGCACTGCCTCTTCTGTTAATATTACCTATACCAGCGATGATCCCTATCTTATTATTTTAAACCAAAACCGGGATGTCTACAATATCAACGGTTTCACTGATTTCAATGTTGCCTTGAGTTTGAAAGTATCTCCCGATTGTCCAAAATTGCATTATTTGCCTATCAATGTCACTTTGAATGTTCCTTCTGCCGGATTTTCCAAATCATTTCCTCTCGGACTGTGGGTAGCTGTTATGCCTTCCGGATGGCCGGTCAAGATCCCTGGCTGGCTTGACGAGTTTGACGAACAATGGATTGTAACCTCTGATCTAAACGATGACGGCAAGGACGAGATAATCTTCGGCCAGTATGACCAAGTGCAATGTCTGGATGGGAACGGCAAGAATCTACCCGGATGGCCGGTCAAAGCGGTATCATCATTTCCTGAGGTAATTGGCATGGTCCCTGTATGCGGCGACATTGACGGTGACGGCAAAAAAGAGATCGTCGCTACCCCGCGCAGACCAGCATTAACCAACATTTACAGCGAGATTTTCGCCTGGGAAATCGACGGCACTCCGGTAGCTGGTTTTCCGTGTATTCCTGGGCAGACTGATTTCAATAAGTCTCCCATGTTATGTAACATTGACGGCAGCGCTGACGGCAGTTTAGAAATACTGCTGAGATATACAAATGAATCCAGTTCCGGACTGAGGATTCTGAACGGCAATGGACAGCTGGTCCGCACAATCGTTCTGCCCTCTGATAAACCACTTGGAAACATACAATGCGCTGCCGGAGATGCGGATGGAGACGGAAAAGCAGAACTATTCCTTAAAGGCTATTATCCGAATATAAAAACAGGCATTTACGCATTCCGCTATGACGGCACTGTCTTACCCGGCTGGCCGGTTCCTGTCACAGAAAACCTTTTAATGCCCCTACATTTGGTGCTGGCAGATATCGACAGTGACGGTCAGCATGAACTCATGTTTTCTGTCGTCGGTACTTTCAGTAAGGTATACAGCAGCAGGGTTTATGCGTTAAACCTTGACGGTACCCCTGCCGCAGGCTGGAGCAATGGTCAACCCGGGGATTCGGTGCGGGTGGCGGATCTGAATAAAGACGGGAAGGCGGAGATCATTGCCACGAAAATTACTTTTTCAGAAGATTCTCTACTGGTCTATCGGTTCGACGGGACACTGGCTTTTACGAAAACTATTAAAGGAATAGAAAGCTCAAACATCATGATCGGAGATGCAAATAACGACGGTATCGAAGACATTATTTCGGTAGTGAGGGATATGGATAACTTGAGCAATCGGTTAGTCGTTTACAGCGGCTATAACGGAGACCTTCTGCTTGATTATCCAATAGCGGATCTGGCTGTATTCGGCAGTACGGTATTCGGAGAAAGAAATGTTTGCGCCTGCGGCGATATAAACGGAGACGGTTTGGCCGAGATAGTAAGCGGGGCTTTAAGTAATTCTAGTCTTTTTGCCTTCCAGCTTTCCAGCCCGATCTCTCTCTGGGATTGGAAGATGTTCGGGTTTGATAGCGGCCACAGCAATTTTTTCAATCTTCCGCCAACGGCTTCCTCAGCAACGGTCTCAACCAAAGAAGACACCTCTGTTGCCGTAACCTTGAAAGCAATCGATCCTGAAAAACGCGCCCTTACCTATAAGATCACCTCAGGCCCTTCTCATGGCACCATCATCGGGACTGCGCCCAATCTGACCTACGTGCCCGCTGTCAACTATTATGGCACTGATTATTTCTATTTCAACGCCAAAGACGGCTCGCTCACGTCCAACACTGCCAAAATCACGATCAATCTCACCCCGGTCAACGATCCGCCCCTTGCCTCGGGCGCCACATACAAGACCAACGAAGATACTTCAATAGCCATAATGTTAAAAGCCACTGATCCCGATAGTTTGCTGAATCTGTTGATATCCTCAAAATTAATCTACAAGATATACTCCGGGCCCTGTCATGGGACAATCACCGGAACTGCGCCTGATATTACCTATAATCCTGCTGCAAACTGGTGGGGCACGGATTATATCTATTTTAACGCAAGCGACGGGTCTCTCACCTCAAACAACGCCCAGATCAGGATCGACGTGGTTTCAGTCAACGATCCTCCGGTGCTTGCAGCAATACCTAACTATGCAGTGGCCCTCAATACCACTCTATCTTTCTATGTAAAGGCTACTGATGTTGAGAATCACACTATTACCTATATTTGCACCAATAAGCCGTCTACAGCATGCTTCATCGCTTTGAACGGCTACTTCACCTGGAAACCCACTACCGCCGGAACTTACACCATCAGTTTCCAGGCCAAGGATTCACTGGGCGCGCTCAGCGCTGTCAAAACCACAACGATAACTGTAAAATAGCCAAATAAAAGTTTATATGATAAAGCAAAAGTCCGGATACGTTCCGGACTTTTTGCTTTTTAGCTGATTCTTAACCGCCAAATCCCAATTTTCCTCAAAACAATTCTGTCGCGCGAGAAACAAACCAAGACAGGACTCGCAAAACTATCCTATAGAAATACTGGCTGACGCATTTAATAGAGCAAAACGAGCGCCCCCCTTACCTGAAAATGATCTCCTGAATCTCAAGGAGCAACGACTCCTGCCCAAGCCAGTTATCTATCTTGGGCGTATATACCAGATCGAAACTTTCGCATCCTACAAGGCTGTCTCTCAAGGCCGCCATGCCAAAACCCAGAGCCTGATAAGTAAACTCCCCATCGGTGGCCCAGAATTTTATCGTTTCCCTGGCCAGGATCCTGGGTTCGCCTTTAAGCAAAAGCCCTTTAGTATAAAATAAAGGCAGGGGATTTGCCTCTCCGAAAGGTTCAAGCATATTCATTTCCTCGATAAATCCTGCTTTCAAAGCCGATAAAGACAATTCCATATCTATATCCAAACTGGGGATCAGATCTTCAAGCGTCATGCTCTGGCTTGCAAAGCTGTTTATCCTGCTTTTAAACTCGTCAATATTGGACTGGTGGATAACCATGCCTATCGCATGGCTGTGCCCACCGAAGGCCTCTAAAAGTCCGCGGCATTCAAGAAGGCTGTTAAAAAGATGAAAACTCTTTATAGAACGGCCCGAACCCCTGCACATGCCTTCGTTTAAAGAAATGAGTATCGCAGGCCTGTAAAACCTGTCAGCCAGTTTTGCGGCGACTATGCCCAGGACTCCCAGATGCCAGCCCTCTTTTGCCACAACCATGACTTTATGTTCCTTGAAGTTTATCTCCTTATCTATCAGGTCCTGGGCTTCTTCCATTATCCGGCTTTCGATTTTCTGGCGCTGCCTGTTATAACTTTCCAAAGTTTTAGCCAGGATCTGTGCTTCGTCTTCTTTATTGCTCAACAGCAGATTCAACGCAGTCTCGGCGGAATCAAGCCTTCCGCTTGCATTAAGCCTTGGCCCGAGTATAAAACTTACGAATTCAGTAGTAATATTTTTGTTTTGTATGCCGCTTGTCTGGATCAACGACTTAAGCCCTATGCGCTTTGTGGAGGCTAATTTTTGGAGGCCCGCTTTTGCGATTATCCTGTTTTCTCCGTTAAGAGGCACGGAATCTGCGATCGTGCCCAAAGATACGAGGTCTAGATCCTCTTCCAGCGTTTCTCCCGTGAGCGCCTGGCATAATTTATAAGCTACTCCCACCCCGGCAAGATCCCTGAATTTATAATTTGAACTATTTAGCTTTGGGTTTATTGTGGCAGAAGCGCAATCCTCGGCAGAGGAACCGGAAGGTTCATGGTGGTCGGTAATTATCACTTCTATCCCCAGACTTTTTAGGTCTTTTACTATTTCGCGGCTGTTTGTGCCGCAATCGGCTGTGATGAGGAGTTTTATTTTTTTTTCTTTGGCGATTTTGACTATTGTCTTATTTAATCCGTATCCTTCTTTGACCCTGTGCGGTATGTAATGGCTTATATCAAGTCCGGACTCCCCGAGCACTGTTTCCAGCAAAGCAAGCGATGTGACTCCGTCAACGTCGTAGTCGCCGTAGACCATAGCCCTGTCTTTTTTTAGCGCGGCCTTTTTTATAAAATTTACGGCAAGCGCCATTTCCGAGAATGAAAAAGGGTCAAGAAGGTCCGAGATCCTGCTATTTAAAAATTTATCCGCCTGGTCTGTAGTCCTTACCCCGCGGTTTATAAGAAGCTGTGCTGTGATTTTTGAGATGCCGAGCGCCCGGCTTAAAGAATCCTGGAGGATTTCGTCGGGTGAGGCTATATTCAAGATTTTGTGGGAAGACATAGATCCTTAGCTTACATCTTTTCGGGAGCTGAGACTCCCAATAATTTTAAACCTAAGGTAAGCACGATACCTGTGGCTGAAATAAGATAAAGCCTGGCGCAGGTAAGATTTTCCTCCTGGCCAAGCACCCTGTGGCGGTCGTAAAAACGGTGAAAGACCTCGGCGACTTCCTGAAGGTACACCGTCATCATATACGGGTCAAGCGTCTGGTAGCATACGTTGAGTATGTATTGCAGCTGCCAGAGTTTTCTCATCAATTCAAGCTCTTCTTTTTCCTTTAATACGGATAGATCCAGCTTATCTATGCTGACCTGAGGTGTGCTCTGGCGGATGATGCTTCTTATCCTTGCATTCGCATACTGGATGTAATAGACCGGATTTTCCGGAGTCTGCTTTTTTGCCTGTTCAAGGTCAAAGTTCAGGTGGCTTTGGGTCCTTCTCATGAGGAAAAAGAACCTGGATGCATCGACCCCCACTTCATCAAGCACTTCCCGCAGAGTTATATACTGTCCCCGCCTGGTCGACATCTCTATGGGCTTGCCCTGCCTGAATATCGAAGCAAGCTGCACGATGATAATGTCAAGGGATTTCGGGTCCTGGCCCAGAGCAGCAACAGCCGCTTTAAGCCTGTTGATGTAACCGTGGTGGTCAGGCCCCCAAAGATTCATAAGCCTCTTAAACCCCCGGCCATATTTGTCCCGGTGATAGGCTATATCAGGAGCCAGATACGTGTAGCTTGAGTCGCTTTTTATGACGACCCTGTCTTTATCGTCGCCGAATTCCGTTGATTTAAACCAGACAGCGCCTTCCTGCTCGCAAAGAGAGCCCTTCTTTTTTAAAAAATCCAAAGCATCCTGTATCTTGCCGCTTCTATTGAGTTCTTTCTGGCTGTACCAGCAATCAAAACTCACGCCGAAATCCTTTAATTCCTGCCTGATCACTTCCAGGATCAGATCAGCTGCGTACTCCGAAAAATCTTTGATTTTTATATTTTTATCTTTGATCTGCCTGGCCATCTCGATTATATAATCGCCCTGATAATGGTTCTCGGGAAATTCGATGCTTTCGCCTTTTAATTCCTCAAGCCTCAGGCGCACGGAATCTCCGAGGATATTTATCTGGTTGCCCTCGTCATTAAGGTAATATTCTCTCCAGACCTTAAATCCCAGGTAGCCCATGATATTGGCCAGCGCATCTCCTACCGCAGCCTGGCGCGCATGGGCGACTGACAAAGGGCCGGTGGGATTGGCGCTGACAAATTCAATCAGGACCTTTTGCCCGGCACCGAAATCCGACCTTGCAAAATCTTCTTTTTGGGAGATGACATCGCACAAAAAGGAGTAAAAATATCTTTCATCCAGGTAAAAGTTTATAAAACCCGCTCCCTCGGCCTTTGCCTCTCTGACGCAATCCGAAAGCGCGCCCTTTTTAATGTCTCTATTAATTGACTCCGCGATCTTTTGTGCGATTTCTCTGGGAGGCTTTTTTAAAATAGCGGCTAAGATAAGCGCGCAGTTGTTTGAAACGTCTCCGAAGCCTGAAGAGATCGAGAATTCCAGGGTAAAATCAGAAGGCAGGGATATATCAAGGCCCAGATCCTTTAAAGACTGTTTGATTAAGTCGTTTAATAATCGCTGAATGTCGTTTTTCATGGGGAATTAACCGGCGGCCTACAGGACAAAGCAGGAAAATTGGATTTATTTTCTCGGGATTCTTACTTTTTTTGCATCGGCCCAGAGACGCTCTAAAGAATAAAACTCTCTCGTGGGTTTATAAAATATATGGGCAATCACGCTTGAGTAATCCAGGGCTATCCAGCCGGAATCGTCGTTTTGATTAACCTCGGAGAGAGATTTTATCCTATCCTTTTGCAGGTCTTCGATGACACCCTCGGCTATCGCGTTTGTCTGTCGCAGAGAAGAGCCGCTTGCTATGACAAAATATTCGCAGAAACTGCAGACGCTGCGCATGTCCAGGACCACCACTTTTAAAGCCTTCTTGTTTTTAGCAGCGGATGCGATCCTAAGGGCTAATTTTTTAGGTTCTGTGTTGACTGTAATGCCTCCTTTTTAAGATTTTAGAGCTTCAAGAATCCGGTTCTATGAAGACTTTTTACTATTTTTTACCTAAAATCCTGTACATCCCGGTGCCGCAGGTAGGGCACTTGCCGCGGGCAGCAGCTCTTCCGTTTTTCATCGTCACCTGCTGCTCGTCCTTCATCTCTTTTGAAGCCTTGCATTTTACGCAATATCCTTTTGATGCCATTTTTGTTCCTCCTTATGTAGAGATATACACCAATCTATCCACTTAGATTGGGTGTTATTTTGCAATCTTACCACAGTTTAATAAGCCTGTCAATCGGGCTTAAAAATCACGGCTTTTATTATATATCTTAAAACTTCAAGGTCAATTATTATTTGCGGCCGTTGTCGGGATATTCCTCTTCTATCTCTCCAACTATCTCTTCCAGCAGGTCCTCGAGCGTAACGACGCCTAAAGTCTTTTGTTTCTCATCAACGACTATGGCTATCTGAATCTTGCGTGTCTGGAATTTCTTCAACAACTCGTTTACCCGCGCTTCAGGCCCTATGTAAAAAGCCGGATGCACCAGGTCAGAGAGTATGAAAAGCCCTTTGTCCCTCAATATATACAAAAGGTCCCTTGCATAGATTATGCCTATTATATTATCGACCGAATCCCTGTAAACCGGAAGCCTTGCGTGTCCTTCTTCGGCAAAGATATCGAGGACTTCTTCAGGCTTTGATTTTATATTGACGGCCACGATTTTATCCCTGGGAACCATCACATCTCTTACCTTTATGTCTCCGAACTCGAAAATCCGGTGCAGCAGTTTTCTTTCTTCGTCCGTCAAAACGCCCTCTTCCTTGCCGACTTCTATCATCAGGCGCAGCTCTTCTTCGGTTATAAGCGGAGACCTTTTGGGGTGCTCGATCCTCAATATCTTAAGCATTACATCGGCCGTGCCTGTAAAAAAGCGCGTGATCGGATCGATTATCTTTATAAAGACCTCCATTACAGGAGCGGCAAAAAGCGCCATCCTTTCGGTGTTTTTCAAAGCAAGGATCTTGGGCAGTATCTCGCAGAATACGAGTATGAACATGGTGGTAAAAAAAGTGGCTATGACTACTCCCCACTTCTTTCCGAAAATATTAAGGAAGATCCCGGTGATGATGACGGAAAAGGCGATGTTCGCGAAATTATTTCCGACCAAGATCCCTACGATGAACTTTTCTGAGTTTGCGATAAGCCTCTGTATGCTCTGGCTGTGCTTTATGCCCCTTGCAAGCATGTGGCGTAGTTTTATCTTGCTTAAGCCGATGATAGAGGTCTCGGAAGCTGAAAAGAAAAAAGAAAGCGCCGCCAGAAAAAACAGCAAGATTATAACCGGTAGCGACAATACTGAGCTCATATTAATGATCTTTAATAATGCTGCTGTCAGTTTTCTCGCTCAAGTCGGTTTTTTAACGCCAATGGTCTTTCGCATTCCGGTGGCTGCAGAACTCATCGCATTTGCTCTTGCAAATGCTCCTCAAACAGCTTCGCCATCCCGAGATTGTCCTTCGGACCTCGGGATTCCCGAAATGCTTCAAGCTCCATTGGCTAAAACCTCCATTCGCTCGAAAATCTGACAACTGCATTTATGAAGAATATTAAGTTTCACAAACTATAAGGTTTTTGCTGGAGCGCACATTAGAATTTTTTCGGAAAATGTGTTCAAGGATTTACGCCGAACGAAAGGACGCACGCCAGGGCATAGTCGTCACCGAAAGTGAGGCGTAAACCGTAGAACACGGCGAAAAAATTCAGTGCGCGGAAGCAAAAAACTTATTTCATCTTAGTTTTAACAGTCTTTGTATTTGTCTTTGCCTGTCTTTCACAGGCCCTATCACTGCGAGATTGATGTTTTCCTGCCTGAAAATAAGCCGGCTTAGATCCCTCAGATCGCCGCGCTTGACCCTGCCCACCTCCCTGATGACGTCTTTGACGGAGAATGTCCTGTTTAAGGAAAGCGTTGACTCTCCTATCCAGAGCATCTGGTCCATCGTATCTTCAAGCGAGAGCATAAGCTGGCCGAAGTAGAATTCTTTTGCCCTTTTGAACTCGTCTTTTTCAACGAGTCTGTCTTTTGTCTTTTGCAACTGTTCAAGGATGAGCGCGATCGTCCGGGTGGCTTTGTCGTTGTCCACGCCTGCGTGGACTATGAATGCGCCCGTATCTTTTAATCTTTTAAGGTTGGTCCCGATCTCATAGGCAAGCCCTCTTTTCTCGCGTATCTCGTTGAATAAACGGCTTGAGGAATTCGCGCCTAAGATTATGTTTAAAAGGCCGAGGCCGTATTTTAAGGGGTGGTCCCTTTTCAGGCCGTGGAAACCAAGAGCCAGGTGGGTCTGTTCGGTGTTTTTGTCGAAAAGGTCGGTCCGGGGTCTTTTCTGGGACTTTAATGCAGGCTTAGCTGTATTAAGTTTTTTCTTTTTTAAACGGCCGAACCTAAAGTTTATTTTTTTGACGAACTGTTTGTGGTCCATCCGGCCTGCTGCGCTTATTACTATATTTTCCGGGGTATAATATTCTTCTTTATAACCCAGAAGCTTGTCCCTGTTTATTTTTGAGACAGTCTCATTTGTACCCAGAACGCTCATCCCCAGAGGCTGACCAGGCCATAAGAGCCGGTCTAAAAGCTCATGGACATAGCTCTGCGGCAGGTCTTTATACATCTTTATTTCCTCTAAGATCACAGTCCTTTCCTTTTCGACTTCTTTCGCAGGCACGGTGGGGTTGATCACCATATCGGAAAGTATATCCACAGCCATATCAACGTAGGTGGCAGGGATTTTTACCAGATAGCACGTTGCCTCTTCAGAAGTAAAACCGTTTAAAGAACCGCCGACTCCTTCTATCGACTCTTTTATCTGCTGGCAGGAATATTTTTTTGTGCCTTTAAAAACAAGGTGCTCCAAGAAATGGCTGATCCCCCAGATTTGGGGCGACTCAAATCTGGAACCCACATTCAGCCAGATGCCGAGGGCAAACGACTGTCTGTCCTTGCCGCAAGAAGTTATTATCCTGACGCCGTTATCAAGAACTTCTTTTTTATACATGGCCGGTTAACCCTTTCACAAAAACTGTTACCCTTTTGACCAGATCGGGCTTATTGATATTCTCCTTGATCTTTTTTACGATCGCGCTTCCGACTATGACTCCGTCGGCTGCCTGCCAGATCTGCCTGACCTGCTCGCGGGTAGAAACGCCGAATCCCACGCATACGGGCTTATCGGTGATACCCTTTATCTTTAAAATGTGTTTTTTTAAATCAGATGGCAGTTTCTTTCGGGCTCCTGTCACGCCCGTCAATGAAACGTAATATATGAATCCTCTTGAAACCGAAGAAACCAAATTTGCGCGCTTCTCGGTGCTGGTGGGAGATAGAAAGAATATTACGTCAATATCGAATTTCCTGGCCTTCCGGCTAAAATCCAGACCTTCTTCTGGGGGGAGGTCCGGTATGATTACCCCGTCAACTCCCGAAAAAACAGCAGCCTTTAAGAATCTTTCCTCTCCGAAACAATATACGGGATTGTAATAGGTCATAAGACAGATCGGGATATCGGTTTTCTTTCGGATTTTTTTTACCAGCTTCAAGATACTGCCTAGGTTTACTCCCTTTCGCAAAGCCTCGAATGAGGATTCCTGGATCGTTGGCCCGTCGGCGATCGGATCGGAAAAAGGCACGCCGAGCTCTATTATATCGACGCCTGCCTTTGAAAATTCATAGACCAGCTTTTCTGTCACAGAAAGACCGGGATAGCCTGAGGTGATAAAAGCTATAAAAGCTTTATTGTTTTTTTTCTTTAATTGCCTGAATTTTCTTTCAATGCGGTTCATATATTTTGGTTACGATGCCCATGTCCTTATCGCCCCTGCCTGAAAGAGAGACTATGACTACGGAATGCTTTTTGATTTTTCCTTTTGATCTTTTTAAATAACCTATTGCGTGCGCGGATTCCAAAGCAGGGATTATTCCTTCGGTCTCTGAAAGCATCTTAAAACCTTCCAAGGCTTCTTTGTCTGTGACTGCAAAATATTCTGCGCGGCCAGAATCCCTGTAATAGGCATGCTCAGGCCCTACTCCGGGATAATCAAGGCCCGCCGAAATAGAATGGGTTGCTAGGACCTGTCCGAATCTGTCTTCAAGAAGTGCTGATTTTGCTCCGTGAAGCACTCCTGTTCTGCCGGCGACAAGTGTCGCCGCATGTTTTCCGGAAACCAATCCTCTTCCTCCTGCTTCGACTCCGATAAACTTTACGCTCTTATCATTATAAAAGGGGTAAAAAAGCCCCATTGCATTGCTTCCTCCTCCGACGCAGGCAACAAGAAAATCAGGCAGCCTTTTTTCTTTTGCCAGGATCTGTTTTCGCGCTTCCTCACCTATCACAACCTGGAAATCCCTGACCATCATAGGATACGGATGCGGGCCTGCGACAGTGCCGAATAAATAAAAGGTGTCCTTGACATTGGTGACCCAGTCCCTCATAGCTTCGTTTATAGCATCCTTTAGGGTCTTGGAGCCGCTTTTTACAGACACGACTTGCGCTCCCAAAAGCCTCATCCGGTAGACGTTTAAACTCTGCCTCTGGATATCTTCCTCGCCCATGTAGATAACGCATTTAAGCCCGAATAAAGCCGCGACTGTTGCCGTGGCAACTCCGTGCTGTCCTGCACCCGTCTCTGCGATCACGCGGGATTTTTTCATGCGCCTTGCAAGGAGAACCTGGCCTAAGGTATTGTTTATCTTGTGGGCTCCGGTGTGGAGCAGGTCTTCTCTTTTAAGGTAGATCTTATCGATGGATAACTCTTTGCCCAGATTTTTAGCCAGATATAAAGGCGTAGGCCTGCCTGCGTATTCCCTCAAGTAGTAGGAAAGTTCGTCCCTGAATCTTTTATCTGCCTTTGCCTTTAAATATTGCCTCTCCAATTCCTCAAGAGCTGACATTAATGTTTCAGGGGCAAATCTTCCTCCGAATTCTCCGAAATATCCTTTTTTATCCGGCAGCATTTTATTTTTGGTTTGTATGTTAATTTCTGCATTTTTAAAGACCGCAGAGGAAAGATCTGCGGTCTAAAAATGAGCGAGCTTTGGGATAGCTTTAGTTATTCAGGTTCCTTTTGTCCGAACTTAAACTGCAAATAACAGGGTGAGTCTGCGGAGGACGCCTTTGGATTTGAATATGATATCCTAAGAAAAGACGGCACAGGGTTAAAATCATATCCTCCGTTAAAAGCTGCGATCGCGTAAAAACTTGTGTCGATAAACTTCTCCCACCATCCGGCGCGTTCCTTTTTTACTTCATCGACCCAGTCTATCCAGCCGCCTAACGAACCGTTTTCGTCAACTTTAGTCTGCCAAAGGCCGCTGTTTAATGCCCAGTCAAGAGCAGGAAAATAATATTTGCTCTCTCCCAGATCGCGCCAGCATAATGCTGCCTGAAAGGAAAATCCCGGAGATTTTCTTGTGCTGAAATCATCGTCGTCCCAGATGCAGGCGCCACCTTCTTTCTGCAGATTATTATGTATCCAATCCCCTACGATCTCATTATTGACTCCGTACGCAGGCAGATCCAGCATCTGAGGCGCATAATTGATCCAGTCATGATGCTCAACAGCTATGGGCTGATTCAGGCTGTCAACGACACGGTACCATACCCCGTAATCAGGGTTTGACGTATCTTTTATATAGAGCGTAGAATCTATTCCGGACAGTATTTTTTTCGCACCCTGCGAACAGAAAATGGAAAATTTATAGTCTTTTTTAGTTATCCCCCATATCTCTGCCGCCTTTAATGCCTGATATGCATAAGAGTTATCGGACGCCCAGCGCCACTGCCTGTAATTCCCGTCGGCGTCTTTTCCGCCTCCCAGAAGATAACCGTCTCCTCCGTTCTTCTGGCACCCGATCAAATAAAGAGCGGCCTTTTTCATTGCTGCGTATCTTTTGGCGGAAAACCCCAATTTATAAAAAGCTATCATGACCTCGGCTGTCTGAGTGGGAGATTTTGCCCATGCCTCTTTGTTCTTCGGATTCTGAGGGTCGCCGGGTTCGCAATAAGAATACTGGTTGAACCACGCTCCGTCCTTATCCTGCACTTTGACAAGATAATCCGCAGCTAACTGAGCCCTGTCAAAATATTCTTTATTACCAAAAATTTCAGAAGCCATTACAAGGCCCAGGATCGCCATGGCGTTTTCTCTCGGGACCACCCAGGTAGGCTCTTTCCCGAAAATATTATTGATGCAGCCGAAAGCCGGATCTGTACTGTCCATAAACTGGCACTGGAGTATATACCTTGCCTCGACCTCAGCCATCTGTATAAAATCTTCCTGGCAGTATGCGGACAGGGAAAAAATAAGGATTAAAAACGAGGAAATTATTAATTTTTTGTTCATGTTATTTTTTGGTGTATGCCTCTATGTAAGAATCGCAGTATATCTGCTTGTTCAAAATAAGCTCAGCCGTGATCAGGCTGTCCATCAGATACCTGTCGAGCGGGTCCAATATCGCTGCATCAAGGCCGAAGGCTATCGCCATTGTAAGAAACGTCCTGTTGATAAGGCTGCGAAGATGGCTTCCCTGCGAAACATTGCTCAAGCCCACTACTGTTTTGGGGGCAGGCTCGGAAATTATCTTGAATTCCCGTATTACTTCAAGTATGTCCTGGATCTGCGCCTGTCCGACTTTTACAGGAAGCACTATCGGGTCAAGATAAAGTTCATCTATCGGAAAATCCGCTTCGGAACAGGCGGCGACTATCGTGGCTGCCAGCTCCAGCCTCTGGTCTTTATTCTGAGGTATGCCTTTTGCACTCATTGCAAGCCCTATTAGTTTAGCATTGTATTTTTTTGCGAGGGGTATCAGGACCTCCATCTTTTGCGGGTCTGCTGTAGTAGAATTTATGATGACTTTATTTTTAACAACCTTAAGCCCTGATTCGATAACCTTTGGTTTGCTGGCGTCCAAAACAAGAGTCTTGTCAGTCGCTTCCTGGATTGTTTCGATAAGCCACTGTATATCCGAAACAGGGTCCTTTGACGCAGGGCCGCAGTTTATATCAAGGGCATCAGCACCGGCTTTTATCTGGTCGAGCGCGCATTTTTTTATGACCTCTTTATTTTTCCCCTTGATCGCGCCTGCGATAGAAAGATACATGCCGTTTATCAATTCACCGATTACAAACATCGACTTCTCCTCTAGCTGTAAAGAGTTTCGATATATTTATTGACTTCTTCAACTGCCTGAGGATGCCGCATCACAAGCAGATCACCGCCAGCCTGGATAAGCGCCGTAGCGGTAAGCGTTTCCCATATTATACCACGTTCTTTCTCAGGGCCAAACAAAGGAAATTCTTTTTCGCTTGCACGCGCTTCTTTTGCGCGCCATGTCTCCTGGCCGACCAGACAGATAAACGGCATTGCCATCATCTTATCTCCCGATAATGCGGATAAACGCGCCCTTTCCATGATCGAATACGCGTATTCCAGTCCGTATCCCAAAGCGCCTATTGTCGGATTTATCACGATCTTATCAAGGCCCAGGCCCAGATCCGAGATCAGGATATTCAACTGCTTGGCTATGTTTATGTCTATTGGGGATTCCGCTATTATATTATGTCCGTCAGCAAGCACGGCCGCGGTAAGCGTTTTATAGTTGTCCTGAACAGCGCTTCCGATAAGACAGCGTTCGCCTTTTGCAGCCTCGCAGCATGCGGGAAGAACAAGGTTGTCTTTTTCATCGTCTTGGCAGCCCAGGATCACAAGCGGCACATCCGTTTTTTTAAGCAATGAAGAGATCATCTTTGCTTCTTCTTCCGCACTTTTATTGCCGAAATCAGGATGAGCGCCCTGAAGCTTCACGCAGATCATTTCTGCCTTGAACTTTTCTACGCATTTTTGCGCCCAGGCTATAGGGTCTGCAAAAACATCCTTATATTGTCTGGATAATTCCTGAGGCCAATCCGAGGGGACAACATCCCAGACCTCAAACGCTATTCTTGGCCTGTTAGGCAATGCGCCTTCTGCAAATAAAAACGGAAGCGTTGTCTGAGCGCCTAACTTAATGGATTTTTTCCTCGTGCCGCCTTCTAAGCTTGTCGCCCCTACAGTAACTTCAAGCATCTTTCCCTGCCACTTTTCTAAAATCGGTTCAACAGCCATCGCAGTAAATACCTCCCTGGTTAATCGTCACTCAATAATATTATCTATTATTTTATCCAATCCTTCATAGAAAGAAGAACTTTTTTTTAGCTTAAAAAGTGATTCTCCTTTTGAACTTAAAGTTGCAATCTGCCTGTCTTTCGGGATCCGGCCTATTAAATCGAGGCCTACTGAATCAAGTTTTTCCTTTTCGATTTTCTTTTCATAATCGTTTATAACGAGGAACCTTTTCTGTGTTTTTATCTTAAGTTCACCTATAAGCTCTCTTATCCTTTTTGCAGCGCGAAGTCCGGCAACCGTAGCATCAGAGACCACAAGCAAAACAGATACGCAGCCCGTGGTCTTTCTTGAAAAATGCTCAAGGCCCGCCTCATTATCTATGACCACATAGTCATAGTCTTTTGTCAGCTTTGCCATAACGTTTCTTAATACATTGTTTACATAGCAATAGCAGCCAGGGCCTTCGGGCCTGCCCATCGTCAAAAGATCAAAACCTTCGCATTCCTGGACAATTGTCTGGACCTGATACTCCAGAAATCTGTCCTTAGTCATTCCCGAAGGGATCTTGTCGGGATGGCTTGCTAATTCGTCAAGTACCGTGCCGATCGTCTCGCCTGTCTTTTCACCCAGAAACTCAGCGAGGTTGCTGTTTGGGTCTGCGTCTATCCCAAGCACAGACCCTAGCTTTTTCTCCTTGATAATGCGTATGATAATACCGGCAATGGTAGACTTGCCTGTCCCGCCCTTGCCGGCTATTGCTATCGTATATGCCATTTGTTATATCTTTATACTCTTAGTCCTTATGCTTGGAAACCTTGCCAGATCAGTATGCGGAAAAAACAATGCCGCGACATACTCGTCCATATATCCGGGTTCAACGGATAATTCAAAATACGTCATCTTACGTGCTGTCTCTTCCGACCTTTTGATCTGGTCGCAGGACAAAAGCATCTGCCTTGCGCCTGCCAGCGAGCTGTTTCCCACAAATTTAAATTTTGATCTTTCGATATCAGGCAGAAGTCCTATCCTGACCGAGCTTTCGATGTCCAGAGAGGTCCCGAAACCTCCGGCAATAAAAATATTTTTGACTTCCTCTAAATCAATCGAGAGGTGCCTGACTAAAATAAGAGTTGCCGAATAAATAGCGGCCTTAGCTCTCTTGATATTGTCGATGTCAGCTTCGGTGATTACAATATCAGTGGTCGCATCGGCTTCTTCCTTGAAAGCTATGACGAACTCTTTGCCGGTGTCATTTTGCCGGATGCGTTTATTGGAAACGGCTTTAATTTTACCGTCTTTATCCATTACTTGCGCATCAAGCATCTGTGCGATAATATCGATGTAGCCTGAACCGCATATGCCGCGGGGTTTGGCCTTGCCGATTGTTTCATACGAAACATTGAAATCCTTACGGCTTATTTTTACCTTCTGTATCGCGCCCGAAGCAGAACGCATGCCGCAGCTTACCCCGGAACCTTCGAATGCAGGCCCGGCAGAAGCTGATGTGGCTATGAGGAATTCCCTGCTGCCAAGTACGATCTCTCCGTTTGTGCCGATGTCTATAAGTATGCTCAGGTCTTCTTTCTTATCCAGACCCAAGGACAGGACTCCGGCAGTCACATCTCCGCCCACATAGCTGGAGACTCCTGATGCGCAATACAATATACCTCTCGGATTGATCTTTATGCCTGCTTCATAAGCCCTTATTACGGGTATAAAGTTCGCAGTCGGCACATAGGGCTCTTTTCTGATATTAGACGGGTCTATGCGCAAAAGCAGATGGATCATGGTCGTGTTGCCCGCGCATAAAACAGAAGTCACGTCGTTTAGGTCTATTTTGTGTTCCTCAGTTAATTCATGGACGATCTCATTCATGCTTTCGATCACGGCGTTATGCAGTTTTTCAAGGCCTTCTTGTTTTTGAGCATAGATTATCCTGGTGATGACGTCGCTTCCGAAACCAGCCTGTTTATTATAGGTCGCTTTGGTGCCTAAAACTTTATTCCTGTTCAGATCCACAAGCTGGCCTGAGACTGTGGTGGTGCCGATATCGAAAACCAGGCCGAAGTTCCTTTCTGAAGTATCTCCTGGTTCGACTTCGAGCAACTCATAGATACCGCTTTTATTTCCCAGAGTCGCAGTCACCTTCCAGTCGGAAGAACGCAGCATTTCTCCCAGAAGGCGCATATTTACTAAATTGGTATGGCTTACTTTAATGTTTTTATTCTTTAGGATCTGACAGTAGATCCTTTCCAGGTCGCTCATCCTGTCATCAAGGTTAGGCCGGGGCAGTTGGAGGTAGAGCTTTTGAGCAAGAGGAAAAGGAGTAAAAACTTTTTTTTCAAAGTCAGGCTCAACAAGCTCCACTTCTTCAGCCTTTGCATAGAAACCTCCAAGCCTCTTATCTATTTCTTCTTCTGATAATTTTTCTAGGTCAAGCTTTGATTCCGCAGGGACCTCGATCTCGGCGTCGCTTTGTATCTCGGTAAGGCAGGCAAGATAAATATTTTTTTCTTTATCCTGCAGGCTTATGCTTGCCGAATGCTGAGTTATCACTTTGCCTTTTTTAAGTATGACCTTGCAGCGGCCGCATACCCCGTCTCCGCCGCAGGCTGAATTGATATACACCCCTGCAGAAAGAGCTGCTGACAGGATCGTCCTGTCCCTCTCAACTTCTACCGTCTTATTGTCCGGATAAAATGTGACTTTGAATTTTTCCATAATGATTCCTGTTTTGCGAATCCCAATGCCCCTGTCGGTTGTTCGTTGAATATCCGATATTTTGTGGGTCCTGTCTTGGTTTGTTTCTCGCAGGGACGCTCGTCCTGCCCCGGCGTGTCAGGACTTCGCTTCGCTCCAGCCCCTCGCTCTTGTCGAGTAATCTGGCTCGCGGCAAACCATGCCCGCTCGGGGCTTCCGAGACCCTGCTCAAAATCAAACCAAGCCACCCACAAAAATCGACATTTGCTCGTAAATCCGCCAGCGGCATTTTCAAAAATCTTGAGGGTTGCTTTATAAATTTTATGGTATTTGCTGGAGCGCACATTAGAATTTTTTCGGCATAAGTGTTCAAGGATTTACGCAGAGCGAAAGGATGCACGCCAGGGTATAGTTGTCACCGAAAGCGAGGCGTAAACCGTAGAACACGGCGAAAAAATTCAGTGCGAGAAAGCAAAACCATAAAATTTCAGCACGCGGACAAATCCTGCAGCAAAAAAAATGCTATAAGTTTTTAAGGAACGACGGGATACCTGAGGCCTCTTTCGGCCCGACTACCACCTTCCATCCGGAAAGTTCCTCAAGGTCTCCGCTCATGACCGCGACATATCCCGGTATCACCAATTTCTTGTCTGCGACCATATCAGTTACCGCGAATTTTTTTATTGAATCTGTTATCTTTTCCGGCGTGAATTTCTCGGCAGCCCATGCAGTCAGGACAGACATGCCTTCGGTATCGACGCTCATTATGTAAGACGGAACTTTGCTTGCCTCGACCTCTCCCACGACCGTGTAATATGTGAGCGAAAAATTTGTGGTCACAAGGACAGGAGAATTTTTATTGACCTGGCCGATCGCATAGACCTTGGGTTCTATCTGCAAAGGTTTCTGAGGGTCAGTATAGATGTTCTGCCTGACTGTCAGAAGAGACAGAACCTGCCAGTTTTCGAATCCTTTGATCAATACTATCGAGGCGTACTTCAGGACATAAGTCGCTGCCTCGATTATTTCCTGATAGGGATCATTATTTTCAACGACCGTTAAAACAGGGTACCCCAGGCTCCTGTTTGATTTTTTAAGCGCTAACCTTCTTGTCTGCGTCAGGTCCCAAAGCTTATCTTTTATTTTCTTTTTGCCTGTGTCAAGGATCAGATCGTTTATCCCGAGTTTATTTAATTCCTGCGTAAGATTGGAAAGCCCGTCAAGGTCTTTTGCGCTTGCAACGAGCGGCACATTGAATTCCTTGGCCAGCGATGCTATTTTAGCAAAATTTTGGGCATCGGCCCCGTAAACAAGAGGCCTCCTGTCTTTAGTTACAGCCAACGCTTCTTTTAAGGCTTCAAGATCGCTGCTCATCAGAATCAAAGAAAGGTCTGTAGAGGAGACAACAAGTTTTACTGCTTCGACAAAACGTTTTTTATCAAAACACTGTTTTACGGCGACAATGTTTACGTTGAGCTCCTGGCCCACGCGTTCGAACTTAAGATGATTTATCTTTTCCAGGTCCTGCTTTATTTTATTGTCTTTAAGGCTGTCTTCGATAATAAAGCCTATGCCGCAAGGAGAGCGGAATTTTTCTTCGTGTCGGAACAAAACTGTTTCATTGCCTGTCTGGAGCTTGTTTTCACCCGTCCCGATAACTACCTGTCTTATGGGCGGAAGGCTCGCAGCCTCCAGGGCCTGTTTGACCTTGTCGCTCACATAAGGGCATTTATCCAGGCTTACTGCTTTTTTAGCCAGCTGCATCGCAAAAGCAAGGCAGGTGGCAAAACCGCATTCCTTGCAATTTGTCTTCGGTAAAAGCTTATAGATGTCCAATCCGGAGAGGGCCATTTCTTTTTAGTTTCTCCTTTTTTTTATTTTAGTTCAGGATATGGAAACTTTTTATAATTATATCTGCTTCTTTTAAATACCTGTTGAATTCGTTTTCAAGCGCTGTGTATGTGATCGCATACGCAACCCTGCCGTTTACTAAAAGTATCTGCGTCATTTTGAATTTTGCCTCTTTCTGACTAAGGGTATAAGTGATTCTGTAAGCCGGCCTTTTATCCAACTCGTCTTTCTTTTCTTCAATGATCTTAACGGCTTTGAATGTCGCTTTTAAAGACCGCTTTGCCTGATTAAAAAAGTCCTGAAGGTCTGTTATCGGCATGGGATATTGCCTTACAGTTACGTTTACGTTGGATGAGAAAGCGAATTTCTTATCGGCATACGGTGAAGAAAGCACCACTATATCATCTAAGTCGTTAACCTTATATTCAGCAGGATATTTTACGCTGTAATTAAATTTTTGGCTGACATACGAGTTTTTATTCTGTCCGCAGACTGACCCTGCGCACGCACAAATCAAGACCAATGTGAATAAAAACAATCCGCCTGTTTTTTGCATCACAGCCTCCCGTATTTTGCCGCTTTGATAAAAGCCTCGACCCGTTTCGGGTCTTTTTTGCCCGGGACTTTTTCCAGGCAGCTCGATGCATCCACCCAATCGGGTTTGACAACCCTTATTGCGCTTTGGATATTCTTTTCATTAAGGCCGCCTGCTAAAAATATCGGCTTTTTTATCCCGGACAACTTGCCGGTCAGAAAGCCCCAGTTGAAATTCTTGCCCGTGCCTCCGATCCTTGATTTTAAAAACGTGTCAAAAAGATAGGCGAAGGTATTGTATTTTAAAACCGCATTTAGATCTATCCGGCCTTTAAGTCTGAAAGATTTGATAATTCTGTAGTCTTTAAATCTGTCGCAAAATCCCGGAGATTCCCTGCCGTGAAACTGCAGTATGTCCAAACGACAAATCCTTGCGATTTTTTTTATAGTCTTTTCCCTCGCATTGACGAAAACTCCGACCTTGATGATGTATCTGGGAAGGCTTTTAATTATGAAGCTTGCCTCAAAAGGCACGATGTATCTTGGGCTGTTCTGATAAAAGACAAAGCCGAGGCTGTCGCAGCCTGCCTTTACGGCGTCCTGCGCGTCTTTAAGATTCGTTATACCGCAGATTTTCACCTTGACCATTTTTGTCACCAGCCCATCAGGTCCTGGATCTTTGATCTTTTGTCTTCGGCCTTTAAGATCGCCTCTCCCACTAATACCGCGTTTACGCCCAGAATCTTTAAGAAAAGGATGTCCTGGTAGCTTTTAATGCCGCTCTCCACGACAACGAGCCTGTCCTTGGGGACTAACGGATACAATAACTCCGTAGTCCTAAAATCCACTTCCAGGGTATGCAGGTCGCGGTTGTTTATCCCTATCAGAAAATCTATTTCGTTTTTTGCCTTTACCTTAGACCCTTGTTTTGGGGCAGACGTCTGCTGGAGGTCTGCCAAAGGAACGACTTTCATGTTAAGCACTTTTCTAAGCTCCTTTAAGGTATGCACCTCGACAAGGCAATCCATGCTCAAGCTGTCAGCCAGCGCTATCATATCGTTTAATTCTTCTTTAGTAAGCACATCTGCGATAAGAAGTATTGCGTCCGCGCCGAAAATCCTTGATTCGTAGACCTGATAAGGCTCTAAAATAAAATCCTTTCTCAGTACAGGCAAACTCACAGCCTGTTTGACTTCGTTTATATAAGAGAGCGCTCCGCCAAAAAAATCCTCTTCAGTCAAAACTGAAATAGCCTGCGCGCCTGCCTGCTGGTAAATCTTTGCGATTTCAACAGGATTAAAATCTTCGCATATGATCCCGCCCGAAGGCGATTGCTTTTTTATCTCGGCGATAAGCGATATGTTTTTGGGTTTAATTATAGCGTCGATAAAAGGCCTGGTGGCAGGTAAACCGGCAAGTCTTGTTTTTAATTCTTCCTGAGTTAAAGATTGCTTTGCCGATCCGATCCTTTCTTTCTTTTTTGCTATTATTTCTTTTAGAGTATCGGACATATGATCCTTTAGCGGGTATATTCCTTCAACAGGGCAAGCTTTTTCAAGGCCCTGCCGCTGTCTATTGCTTCTTCGGCTAAACTCAAACCTTCTTTTATCGAATTGACCTTATCAGCAGCGTATAAAGCCGCAGCTGAATTCAAAAGCACCGTATTCCTCTTATTGCCGTGTTTTCCGTTTAAGACCTCAAGCATGATCTGGCAGTTGTCATGGACGTTGCCTCCGAGCAATTCTCCGATATCAACTCTCCGAAATCCAAAGTCCTCGGGGGAGATCTCGTATTTATCAAGCATTGAGTTTCGCCACTCGCAGACGCAGGTTTTATCCGTAAGTGTAATCTCATCAAGCCCGTCTTTTCCGTATACGACCAAAGCATGCTTTGTGCCCATATTACCCAGTACCGAAGCAACAGTCTCTGTCAGAGCCTGATCAAAAACTCCTATCAGCTGGTGTGTGGCGCATGCGGGATTGCACAAAGGACCCATGATATTGAATATTGTTCTGTGTCCGATTTGTTTTCTCGCTTCCATCGCATGCTTCATCGCCGGATGAAGGTTGGGCGCGAATAAAAACGCGATGCCTATCTTATCAAGGCACTCCTCCATGACCTCCTTTGAAACCTGGATGTTTATGCCCAGTGCGGATAAGATATCGGCGCTTCCGCATGAACTCGAAACAGCCCTGTTACCGTGTTTAGCAACAGTGACTCCGCAGCCCGCGGCTACGAAGGCCGTTATAGTAGACACATTAAAGGTGCCTTTTTTATCTCCGCCTGTGCCGCATGTATCAAGGATCACTTCCTTATCGACTTTTATCTTGACCGCATGGCTGCGCATGACTTTTGCGGCAGCTGTTATCTCTTCTACTGTCTCTCCCTTTTTGCTTAATGCCTCAAGGAAAGCCACGATCTGGCTGGTCAGGCATTTGCCTGTCATTATCTCTTCCATGACCGCCTGCATCTCTTCGGGACTTAAGTTTATTTTCTGCAAAAGCTTTTCTACGGACTCTTGGATCATAGTCTGATGAAATTTGACAATAATTGCTTGCCCGCCTTTGTCATTATTGACTCCGGATGAAACTGCACGCCCCACACAGGATATTTCTTATGCCTTATGCCCATGATCTCGTTATCTTTTGTCCTTGCGATTATCTTAAAGCAGGAAGGCAGATCTTTCCCCTCTACTATAAGAGAATGATACCTGGTCGCGCAAAAAGGATCAGGCAATCCTTTAAAGATATCTTTATTGTCGTGGTAAATATCCGAAGTCTTGCCGTGCATAAGTTTTTTTGCCCTGACGATCTTAGCGCCGAACGCATATCCGATGCACTGATGGCCGAGGCATACGCCAAGTATCGGCACTTTACCGGCAAATTCCTTTATGGCATCGCATGAGATGCCTGCGTCCTCGGGCCCGCCTGGCCCCGGAGAAATGACTATTCTTTCGGGTCTTAATTTTTTTATTTTTTCTGTTGTTATCTTGTCGTTTCTAAACACAGACACTTTCTCGCCAAGCTCCTTCAGGTACTGGACGAGATTATATGTGAAAGAGTCGTAATTATCGATCATTACTATCATATTATTCCTTCTCTCTCCACATCTTGGCACCGAGCGCCTGCATTTTCTTTTCCATATTCTCGTATCCCCTCTCAAGATGATAAATCCTGGATACCGTCGTCGTTCCGCGAGCCGCCAATCCTGCCAGGACAAGGCTCGCTGAAGCCCTGAGGTCGGATGCCATGACCGGCGCGCCTGAGAGCCGTTTTACGCCCTCTACTATCGCATGAGGGCCTTCCCTCTGTATATGAGCGCCCATACGGTTAAGTTCTGCCACATGCATAAACCTGTCAGGATAGATCTTCTCGGTAATAACGCTTATGCCGGGCGTTATGCACATAAGAGCCATGACCTGCGCCTGCATATCAGTGGGGAAACCCGGATAAGGCAAGGTCGTGACGTTTATAGGCCTTATCTTTCTTTTTCCGAATATCTTTATGGAGTTGCCGGTCGAGATCACTTCTGACCCGGCCTCTTTCAATTTATCTATCACAGCCCCGAGATGATTCGGGCATACGTTCTTTATATTGATCTGGCTGTTTGTTATCAACGAAGCAAGCATGAACGTAGCTGCTTCGATCCTGTCCGGGATTATAGTGTGTTCGGCTCCGTGAAGATGCCTTACTCCCTCTATCTCTATTATCGGAGTACCGTGGCCTCTGATTTTAGCGCCCATTTTTATCAGGAATTCCGCTAAATCAGCTGCTTCAGGCTCGCACGCAGCCGATTCAATGGCTGTTTTACCCTGGGCGAGGGTAGCGGCCATCATGACATTGTCTGTTGCAAGGACTGAAGACCCGTATTCTCCTCCAAGATACATGTGCTGTCCTTTTAATCTGTTTGCCTTTGCAACCACATAACCGGATTCAACACTTATCGAAGCACCCAGGGCCTTAAGGCCTTTCAGGTGCAGGTCTACGGGCCTTACTCCTATGACGCAGCCCCCGGGCAGCGACACTTTTGCTTTTTTAAGTTTTGCCAGAAGCGGCCCAAGGACGCAAAAAGACGCCCTCATCGTAGAAACAAGTTTATAATCTGCCACAAAAGACGAAGACTTTGCCGCGGAAACCGTCAGGCAGCCTTTATCAAACTCGATATTTTTTCCTAAAGACCGCAGTATCCTGATCATGGTGTTTGTATCGCGCAGATTAGGCACATTTTTGATGACGCAGGTATCGTCGGTAAGCAGAGTCGCAGCCATTATCGGCAGGACTGAATTTTTAGAACCCGAAATAATGACGTCTCCTTTAAGCCTTGCCTGTCCTTCAATTACTAGTTTGTCCATTCTTCTCCCTTTACCGGTATTTTTAAGTTTTGACGGCTACGATCACCCTGCTTATATTATTATAATCCTCAATCGCTTCCTTTACTTTAAAATTTTGGCTCCGGCCGAAAATCTTCAAGACCGGGGCGTACTGGTCAAAACCTATCTCGAGGATCAGCAGCCCTTCTTTTTCCAAATACGCAGGCGCCTGTTTTATTATCCTTCTGTGAAACTTAAGCCCGTCCTTGCCGCCGTCTAAGGCAAGCCCGGGTTCGTATTGGATCTCCGGCTGCAATTTTTTAATATCCGCGGTAGGGATATAGGGAGGATTGCTCACGATCAGCTTATATGCCCTGCGGACAGGAAATAGATCGCACCGGATAAAATTTATTTTATGGCTTACTGCGTGCAGTCTTGCGTTTTCTTTTGCGACTCTCAGGCTGGCTTCCGAGATATCTGTAGCGGTAATTTGAGCGTGAGGCAGGATCTTGGCAAGCGATACTGCTATGCATCCTGAGCCTGTGCCTATTTCCAAAATACTGCACCTGCTCATATGGCCGGCCGGACAAGACGCGTTTTTTAAAACAGCCTCCGCAAGGATCTCTGTTTCCGGCCTGGGTATCAACACATCCTTGTTTATCTTAAATTCAAGGCCCATGAACTCGCTTGAGCCCAGGATGTAGTCTAAAGGCTCACCCCTCGCCCTTCTTTTTAGGGTCTTTGAGATAACGGAAGTCACTGACTTATCTAATTTCCTTTTCCTGTCCAGATAAAGATCAGCCCTGCCGCATTGCAGGACCTGCGTAAATAGTAATTCTTTCTCGTCCATCTTTTCCTGCGTTATCTTTCCGCCTGTTGGGCTTTTTCTTCGGCTGCTTTTATAAGCGCGTCTGAAAACTCGTCGAGCTCGCCTTCCATGACCGCTTCCAGCGCAAAAGAGGTGAAATTTATCCTGTGGTCAGTGACCCTTCTGTCAGGGAAATTATAAGTCCGGATTTTTTCGCTTCTGTCACCTGAGCCTATCTGCGCCCTTCTTTCCTCGGTTATTTTTTTTGCTTCTTCCTGCTGTTTGGCATCCTGAAGCCTTGCGCGAAGGACCCTCATAGCCTTGTTTTTATTTTTAAGCTGAGACCTTTCATCCTGACAGGTGACTACCGTGCCTGTGGGCATATGAGTTATCCGCACCGCTGAATCCGTCTTTTGCATATGTTGCCCGCCTGCGCTTGAAGCGCGGTACGTCTCGATCTTTAAATCCCCGGGCGTAATCTGCAGTTCAACTTCTTCCGGTTCGATCATCACTACCACCGTAGCAGTAGAAGTATGTATCCTTCCCTGCGCCTCTGTCTGCGGGACCCTCTGGACCCTGTGAACCCCGCTTTCGAATTTAAGCAGCGGATAGGCATTCTTGCCCTGTATACTGAAAATGATCTCTTTAAACCCGCCTTCGTCCGTGGGATGGCCTGCCATCATCTCTACGCTCCAGCCTTTTCCTGCGGCATATTTTGTGTACATCCGGTACAGATCAGCGGCAAAAAGAGCGGCCTCAGCGCCGCCGGTGCCCTGCCTGATCTCGACGATGATGTCTTTGCCCGCATCCTTATCCTCGCCTTTTAATGCCTCTTTTATTTTTGATTCCAATACCTGCTTCCGCATTTTTAGTTCCGGGATCTCCTTCTTCGCCATTTCAAGGAATTCGCTGTCGTGTTTTTCCTTCAGCATGGCCTCAAGGTCACTGAGCTCCTTATCAAGCTTTTTATACTCACGGAACAAAAAAACCGCCTGCTTTAAACCGGACAGTTCTTTGACGAGTTTATTGTACTGCTCGGCATCAGCAAGGATGCCGTGGTCAGCCATCAAACTCTCCAATTCTTCATAGCGCTTCTCTAATTTCTGGAGTTTATTCAGCATTATTCAGGTTTTTTCAGCTCAACTTTTCCGTATTTCTTCATAAACTTATCGACCCTTCCGGCAGAATCCACGAATTTCTGCTTGCCGGTGAAAAACGGGTGGCATTTGGAGCATATGTCCACGCGAATATTGGGCCTTGTCGAACGCGTATGAATAGTCTCTCCGCATGCGCAGACGATGGTACATTCCTGATAATTGGGATGGATCTTGTCTCTCATTTTGGTTTGCCTCCTTACTGATTCATTGAGTTTAAGAACTCTTCGTTGTTTTTTGTCTTTGCCAGTTTCTCGATCAGAAGCTCCATAGCTTCCACATTGTTTAATTCGTTTAAGACCTTGCGCAGTATCCATACCTTTGTCAATTCGTCCGGCTTTAAAAGCAGTTCCTCGTGGCGCGTGTTTGAACGTTTTATGTCTATCGCAGGATAAATCCTTCTCTGGAACAGGTTGCGGTCCAGCTGCAGTTCCATGTTGCCGGTCCCCTTGAACTCTTCAAAGATGACTTCGTCCATCCTGCTTCCGGTGTCTACCAGTGCCGTTGCGATAATAGTAAGGCTGCCGCCTTCTTCTAAAGCGCGCGCTGCCCCGAAAAATCTCTTGGGTTTCTGAAGAGCGTTGGAATCAATGCCGCCGGATAAAACCTTTCCGCTGTGAGGCACGACAGCATTGTACGCGCGGGCAAGCCTGGTGATACTGTCCAAAAGCACTATCACGTCCTTTTTGTGCTCGACAAGGCGCTTTGCCTTCTCAAGGACTATTTCAGCGACCTGGATATGCCTTTCCGGAGGCTCATCAAAAGTAGATGATATTACTTCGCCCTTTACGTGTCTCTGCATATCGGTCACTTCTTCGGGCCTTTCGTCGATTAGCAAAACGATCAAAATAGAGTCCGGGCAGTTATCCGTGATGGCGTTTGCGATCTTCTGCAGGAGTACGGTCTTTCCGCTGTACGGCTGTGCCACAATAAGGCCGCGCTGGCCCTTTCCCAAAGGAGTAAGAAGAGTTATTATACGGGTCGATATCTCATCCGGCTTTGTCTCCAGGTCAAACCTCTCCCTCGGATAGACAGGGGTCAAATTATCAAAAAGGATCTTATCCTTTGCCTCCTCCGGGTTTTCGAAATTCACTGCCTCCACCTTAAGAAGCGCGAAATATTTCTCACCCTCTTTCGGCGGCCTTATCTGGCCTGAAACCGTATCGCCTGTGCGAAGGTCGAATTTCCTTATCTGCGAAGGCGAAATATAGATGTCGTCCGGACAAGGCAGGTAATTATAATTCGGGCTGCGCAGGAAACCGAAGCCTTCGGGAAGGATCTCAAGGATCCCCTCTCCGAACATAAGCCCTTCTTTTTCCGCCTGAGCCTGAAGCACCTTGAAAATAAGGTCCTGTTTTTTCAGGCCGCTAATTCCGCTGATATTCAGCTCTTTGGCCAGCTTGTTGAGCTCGGAGATCTTCATGTCTTTTAAATTGCCTATATCCAATTTTTTCCCGTTTTCTACTTTATCCACAACTGCCTCCTTATTTCTGATACCTGTTTGCGGGTTTCTTTTAGCCCTGAGTCATTATCTATTATAAAATCCGCCTTGCGGACCTTGTGCGAGAAAGGCATCTGAGAGCTTATGCGCTGCCTTATCTTTTTTATCGTAAGACCCGTTTTATCCCGGATCCTTTTGATCTGATTCTTACGTCCGGCCTTCACTGCGATCAGCCTGTCTGCTAGGTTTTCATTTTTTGATTCGATCAATAAAGGCGCATCCAGGACGATCATTCCTTTTGGAATGGACTTTATTTTTTCCTTTATCCGGGCGATGATCTCAGGATGCAGGATCCTGTTCAGTCCCCTAAGCAGCTTTTTATCCCCGAACACTATTGCCGCCAATTTACTGCGGTCTATAGAGCCGTCCTCTTTAAGGATCTGTCTGCCGAAAACCTCTAAGATCCTTTTGTATGTCTTTGTCTTTGGCTCAAGAAGGCTGTGGCCTATGGCATCGGCATCTATGACCTTTGCGCCCAGCGACCCGAACATCCCTGCCACAGTAGTCTTGCCGCAGCCTATGCCGCCGGTCACCCCCACGACGATCTTTTTATTTTGCCTTTGCCTTTTCATACAGCTCTACGTATTTCTTGGCAGACTCAGCCCATGAAAAATTGCATTTCATGCCGCGCTGCATCAACTGCTGCCATTTTGTACTGTTCTTATAAGCTGTTATCGCCTTCTTTATGGTCTTGATCAATTCATCTTTGCTGTATTTATCGAATATAAACCCGTTTTTATCATTGACCGTATCTGCAAGCCCTCCTGTCTTAAAAACAAGCGGCACAGTGCCGTAGCGCAGGCTTATCATCTGTCCCAGGCCGCATGGCTCGTACTTTGACGGCATAAGGAAAATATCCGAACCCGCATAGATCCGGTGCGCGAGAGTATCGTCGAATTTAAGGCTCAAAGATATTACTTTGGGATATTTTTTTACCATCTCCTCAAGCAGCTGGTGATACTTCAGGTCTCCTGTCCCCAGGATGACCACCTGAACGTCCAGCCTGCATATTGCGTCTATCCCTTCGGCCAAAATATCAAAACCCTTCTGCTGGGCAAGCCGCGAGACGATCCCAAAAACAGGGACAGTCCTTTTTGCGGGCAGCTTGCATACCTTCTGAAGGCCCTCTTTGTTCTCATATTTATCCTCGGCGGTCTTTAAGGAAAATTTCTTAAAGATAGATTTGTCGGTCGAAGGATCCCAGATGGAATAATCCAGTCCGTTGATGATCCCGGATACGGAATCCCTGCGTTTGTTCAATATGCCCTCCATGCCGAAGCCGAATTCTTTTGTCTGGATCTCTTTGCTGTAGGTCTCACTTACCGTGTTGATCAAATCCGAGAAAACGATCCCGCCTTTGAGGATGTTGATCTTGCCGTAGTATTCAAGCATGTCCATGTTAAAGACGCCCCAGTCAAGGCCGGTCTTTGACAGTTCTTCCTGGGGGAACAGGCCCTGATAACCTATATTATGGATCGTGAATACTGTCTTTGTATCTTTAAAAAACGGCTCTTCGGCCAGCGTATTTTTTAGATAGACCGGTATCAAAGCGGATTGCCAGTCGTGGCAATGTATGATATCAGGTTTAAACTTTATCTCTTTTAATAATTCCAGGGTCTTCCTGCAAAAATAAGAAAATCTGTCCAGGTTGTCCTTATAATCGCCTGTCTTGTCTCCGTAAAGCTCATCCCGGTTAAAATATTCATCATTATCTATAAAATAAACTTTAATTCCTTTGCCTATCTTTGATATTGAAACACCGTCTCTTAATTTTTTGACCTCCGGATTTTTAAGATTGTGGACCTTCTTATAACCAGGCATTACAACAATGACTTCCTCACCCCTTTTTTCCAATGCCATAGGCAAAGCCCCGCCCACATCTGCCAGCCCGCCTGTTTTTGCAAAGGGTACCACTTCGCTAGCTGCTATCACTATTTTCATTTCTACCCCCTCCTTTTTAAGATCGGGTCTTGAAACCCACTTAAGACTGACCCTATTTAATTTCTTCCATCTCCGACCAGTTTTTCCCTGTTTTCATATCCACTCTTATCGGCACGGAAAGTTCCAAAACCGTTTCCATTTTTTCCTTTACCATGGCGGAAAAATTTTTCAGCTCTTTTTTTTCGACGTCAAATACCAGTTCGTCGTGGATCTGCATGATCATTTTCGAGCCTGATCTCTTTTCTTTTATTTCCTTATGGATATCGACCATAGCCAGTTTTATAAGATCGCTCGCAGAACCCTGGATGGGAGTGTTCACAGCCTGCCGCTGAGCGAATTGCCGGATCGCCTGGTTTTTATTTTTTATATCCGGCAGATACCTGCGCCTGCCCAGGATAGTCGTGACGAACCCTTCTTCTTCAGCTTTTGAGATCTGCCTGGCTATGTATTCCTTTACTTTTTGATAAGTAGCGAAATATGCGTCTATAAACCCCTGGGCCTGCTCAACTCCTATATCCAAGTCCCTGCTTAAACCATAAGCGCTCAGGCCGTAAACGATTCCAAAATTTATCCTCTTGGCGAAATTGCGCATCTCTTCGGTCAAATCTTTTTCTTCCACGCCGTAAATCAGCGACGCGGTTTTGCAATGGATGTCTTTATTTTCCCTGAAAGACGCTGTCAGGGTCTGATCGCCGGATAAATGCGCCAGGATCCTCAGTTCCACCTGGGAATAATCGCAGGATAACAGACAGGTTTCTTTCGAAAATGCGATCACCGATTCTCTGATGCGCCTGCCCAGGTCTGTTTTTGTGGGCATATTCTGCAGATTGGGATTGCTGGAACTGAGCCTTCCTGTCTCAGTCCCGGTCTGGTTAAAAGAGGCGTGTATTTTTGAGGTCGACGGATCGGCCATCTGCGGCAAGGCATCCACGTAAGTGGATTTTAATTTCGTAAGCTGACGGTATTCAAGAAGTTTTGCCGGCAGTTTATGGGTAAGAGCTAATTTCCTTAAAACTTCCTCGTCCGTAGAAGGGCCTGTCTTTGTCTTTTTTACCACGGGCAATTTTAATTTTTCAAACAGGACATCCCGCAGCTGTTTAGGAGAATTTATGTTAAACTGACAGCCGCATAGATCGTAGATCTGTGCGATGAGCCCGGAGAGCCTGGTTTCCAGCTCACGCGAAAGTTTCGAAAGAAGACCGGAATCTATTTTTATCCCGTCGATCTCCATCTGAGCCAGGACTTCCACAAGCGGCATCTCGGTCTGAGCAAAAAGTTTTTCCAGTTTTTTCTCTGAAAGCTGCTTTTCCAATTTGGGCTTAAGCTCAAGGATTAAAGCCACTGCCTGGCCATTATCAAGGGAATCTGCCTTGAGGCTCTTGCCCAGATGACTCCATGCCAGATCAGTCAGAGAATAGTCGGATTCGGAGGGGTTTAATAAATATGCGGCGATCATGGTATCGAAAAACATGCCTTCAAGCCTTATATTCTGCCTGTTTAAAGCCAGTTTGATCTTCTTTAGATCATGGCTGACCTTTTTGATCTTCGGGTCTTCCAGAACCGCCTTAAGGCTGCTGGCCGCTGATTCGACCCTGAAAAATGTTCCGGCAGCCCAAAAAGCGAGCGCCTTGGCATCATGGCCGTATAAATAAAGCTCGCTTCCGGGACTTAATAGATTTTTGAGTTCCTTTTCTCCGGCAGCCGTCAGCCCTATTTCTTTTGTATCAGAAACCACAGGCAGATCTTTCAGCAGGGCCTTAAATTCCAGGGTCTTGAACAACCTGAATAATTCAGTATAATTGGGCTTGCCTGTCTTTAATTTATCCAGGCTGAAATGCAGATCGACGCCCTTGTCCAAAAGCGCCAGCTCCTTATTCAATCTTATCCTCTCTATATTTTCATGTACGGCATTTTTGACTTTTGCCGGGGCGATGTCTTCAACGCGGTCAAAGAGCGCCTCAACGCAATGGAACTGTTTTATCAGATCGATCGCTTTTTTCTCGCTAAGCCCTTTTATAGCCGGTATGTTATCTGTGGGGTCTCCGGCCAGCGCAATAAAATCAGCTATCTGTTGCGGCTGGATCCCGAATTTTTCAACCACTTTGCCGACGTCGAACTTAGCCTCTTCCTTCTGGGGGTTTAAAACCCTGACATTGTCATCCACCAGCTGCAGCAGGTCTTTATCGGAACTTATGATTGTCGTGGGGATTCTCTGCTTTGAAGCTTTATCGGAAATGGTCGCGATGATATCATCCGCCTCAAAACCTTCCTTTTCGAAAATAGGTATGTTGTAAGCTGCTATTATCTCCTTGATTACGGAGATCTGGCCGCTTAAATCGTCGGGCATGGCAGGCCTGTTTTTTTTATACTCCGGGTCTTTTTGGTGCCTGAATGTCTTTCGCGACACATCAAAGCACACGGCAAGGAATTCCGGGTTATGCTCTTTTAAGATCTTCTGCAGCATGCGCACGAAGCCGTAGACGGCGTTTGTCGGCTGTCCGCTGGATGTAGAAAGACTGCGGATCGCGTAAAAAGCCCTGTAGCAAAAAGCGGTCGCATCGATCAAAAATAATCCGGAATCGACTTTCATCGGGGAACTGAATTCATGGGATTCAATTTAGGGTTGGTTTTAGAGGACAACTATATAGACTTATAACAAAACGGAAAAACAAAACTCTCACTTTTACAATTATTAAAACTAACTTTTAATGGTAACTTTAGAATTTTGGCAGGTATATATCCTTATGTAAATGATAGCCAAATATAATGCTTATGTCAAGATAATTTTAAGTCTTTATTGATCTTTAAAGCCGGGCTTTAGAAGGGGAAGAAAAATTTTTTATATGCCTGTAACTTCTTACAGCTCAAAGGATAAAAACGGGGTCTGCTACAATTCCAATTAATAGCAGCCAATTTGAACGATCCTCGCATGCAAGGTGTGCCCACAACTGCAGTAGCCTCCGGGGGGGTTGGGTGGTTTGCAATACTCCGCAGTCCCAGGCGGCGAGTTAGCCCAATCTCGAAAAGATAAACAAGTTTTGCCTCCGGAACAGCCTGATGGAGGGTCGACACAAGTACGCTCCGTAACCGACCAATCTAGATAGGGCTTCCAGCCACTCGGACACTCAGAAAACTTATTGATCTCATCACCGAACCGGCATTGTTTGAATGCTCCTTCAGTATCCTCTACGCGGCCGCCTGCTTGAGTACACTCTAACTTGGAATGCGCTGCATTAACAAGGGCGTCGCCGGATGATGCGCCGCCGCCTAAATTTGTCAGAGTCCAGTTCGAACCATTGTAGACATAAACACCTTTGGATCTATTGGTTGGATCCTCAGTGCCTTTGTCGTAATACAGATCGCCTTCTCTGGTTGTTTCTAAATCAGGCTGGCTGTCGCGGGGATACAATGTCAATACTCCGTAGACTCCGTGCGGAGAGGGATAATACGTGGTTATGGTGATGGTTTCATTGCCATATTGGGCAAAACATGGGGCGCACAGGGCAATAATAAAGATAGAGAATAAAATAGATTTATTCATGCACAGCCCCCTAATAACAACCAACTTGAGTCGCCGATTGTCCATATCTCTCCCGCCATGTCATAACTGCTGTTGATATACATGGCCCCATAGACGAAAAACCGCAACATACCCCATGGCGACTTGAACGCAAAGCATTGTCACCCCACGGCAAAGGAGGAAAAGAATCACATATGTTTACACCATAAGATGACGCTGATTTTATTTTGTCGCAAGACCCGGAATTAGGACGATCAGTCGCAATACAATCCAAACAGTACCCAGCCGTCCACGCCTGCCCATACGGCGCCGTGCGATAGTTTTTAAACCATGTCCACCCACTCGGACACTCAGACACTGGATTAGTCACTGTACCGAACCGGCATTGTTTGAATCCCACATCAGTATCCACTACTTCACCGCGCAAAACATGATTAGTGCAATCTGACTTAGTATGCACTGAATAGACCAGAGCGTCGCCGGATGATGCGCCGCCGCCTAAATTTGTCAGAGTCCAGTTCGAACCATTGTAGACATAGACGCCTTCGGGTCTGTTGGTTGGATCCTCAGTACCGTTGTCGTAATACAGATCGCCTTTTCTAGTTGTTTCTCTATCAGGCAGGCTGTCGCGGGGATATAAAGTAAGTACGCCGTAGACTCCGTGCGGTGAAGGGTAATATGTGGTGATGGTGATGGTTTCATTGCCGTATTGGGCAAAGCATGGAGAGCACAAGGCAATAATAAAGATAAAGAATAAAATAGCTTTATTCATGCACAGCCTCCTAATTTTATTTGACACCTTGAATATTTTTCCCGCAACAGGCTTTAGCAATGATAGTTATATAAAACGGCCCTTCGGTTATTTTTTCTTTTTTACGGAGATCGCGCCCAACTCAACAGATTTTTTCCCTGAATCTTTTGCAGCGCTGAGCAAAGGCATAAGCGACTGAACTTGATTGGACAGGATTTCTATTTTCGCAGAAAGGTCTTTTCTCTCCAGATCAGAGAAAGCCGTCTTGTCTTCCAACCTTTTCAGGCTGTCAGCATAAAACCTGGATTGCATATCGGATCTCCTGATGGCTGTTACCAGATCATCCAGCTGTATATTCAGATCCTGTATCTTATCTCTTGTCACTCTCTGCTCTATCTGGTTGAATCTGGCATAAGTGAAAAGAATAAGCAAAACCACAAGTATCACCAACAACAGTTCAAGCTTCTCTGATTTCATGCCTCACCTCCGTTTCAAGACCTTGTACGATTAACTGACCCAAAGAACAAAATTACCTCGCAGAAATCGCTTTCGCATTTCTAGCGTTCATTTATCCGCCGCCGGCTTTGTCTTAATTCTACCGCTGCATTATAGATGAGTCAACACAAATAAAAACGGCAAGGGGCGGTTAAGCTTCTTTAGGGCAGTGATTGCCTTTTTGACGGACCGTCCCTTGCCACTAGGCTTGATTCTTCTGACGAATCAATCATACCTGAATTTGAAATCTTGTAAATTGGCTGATTCCACTTTTTTCTGACTTTTTTCCACCATATAAAATCAGCAAAAAAATAGCTTTTTAGGGCTGCTAAAGAGAATCCCAGAGGTTTTCAGCTTCTTTGTTGCTGTTGTCCTTTGAGAACAGATCCATGATCTGCCGGGACAATTCCCTGGCCTCAGTGACAAGACTGTTATATTCGGAAATGAGATTTACGATATTCTGGGGAAGATCCATAATATAAGGATACCTTGTTATTATACCGCCGCTTACGGTATCGACCCTAAACCAGTGGTCGATATCTGTCAAATAACCGTAGTCCTGCAGGATAGGCCCCAGCTTGCCCAAAGCAAACCGCAGGAATTCTTCGCCCCGGATGGAAGATTCCTGATTTTTTGCGGAAGGGCCTTCTTCAAAGGGCATTGTGAAACTGGGGTCATTAAAAATTTTATCAACTATCTCTTCGGCGCTTTCCCCAAGACGCAAGACCTTTTCCTTCATTTCCTTGATCCTGTCTTTTGAGAGCTGCTTTGTTTTTTCTGCTTCCTTGACAACGTATTCCTTAGCCTTTGCCTCGTACCAGGTCTTAAGAAACGCCGCGCAATCCCTGATCATATGCTGCCTTATGACTTCCCCCTCGGATTTTAAGAGCCGCAATCTTTCTCTTGGTTTTTTTGTTGATTCCCCGGTGTCCTGACTCATATCTCGCCCTCCGTTTAAGAATTTGGATTTCGCTTTGATCCTTTATTTATTTTACATCCATAGCGGGTGGAATGCAATAGGTTATATCTATTTCCAATTCTAAAGAAGCCTCCAATTCCCTGTCGCAGTCTTGCAGTACTTTAAGGGATGCCTGGTAATCGTGCCTGGTCTGCCCCTGGCTGTCGCGGGCGATCAGCTCTTTAAAAAGCCCTATCCTTTTCTGCAAGAGGTCCCTGTCAGGCAGCCTCCAGCCTATCTCAAGCAAAGCGCTTCCCAATGACAGATCGCACAGGCGCAAAAAGCTGGACATGCAGCCTGAAAATCCCAGCACAGCCGCCTCATCATTTAGCCTTAAAAGCAAATCCTCTCTTCCTTCCAATTTCAGCTTTTTGGGCGAAATTTCCACAGCGTGAAACCACCATAGATCTTGCCGATCAGCAGACTTTCCCTTTTTGATCTCGATGATGACCGCTTGATTTAAATTTATATTGAACTCCCATTTGCCCTTGTTCTTTAAAACGCAATTTGGCCTTGTACGGTAATTATCCCTGTCATATCTTGGGCTGTCAAAACCCATGTCCATTTTATACGGGCCTGCGGGATCCCCCTCGATCGAATCGATCTTTAAGTCTAAAAGATCCCGCAATTTGAACCTGTCAAGTTTCAACAAATAAGTATTGATAAAGAATTCCTTCTCGGAATTGCCCTGCGAAATGAATATATTCTGTCTCCTCCCGAGAAAATCTATTACAGTATCGCCTGATTTGAAACTGTAAAAGCCGACCCACAGGCGCAGCCAGTCTATGGTGCCGTCTGAGTCAGTGTCGATCTCTTCTTCTTTGACTATGCCTTTGCATACAGCAAGCACGGGATCGTTCTTATCCCTAAGCCCCGCGCCCTCAAAAAAAGTCTGGCCCAGGCGAAACAGGTACTGCCAGATGACCTCCCTGTCTTTAATGTTATTGCGTTTATAAAGGCGTATACCTTTTTTAAAATTTCCCGCTCTAAGGATTATTGAAAATGAAGCCGAGTCATTTAAGACAGGCTCGTTGGAAGGCAGCTCTTCCAGGTTGTATTTAGTCAAAAACTTGAAAATCCAGATAAATTCCGCAGGCGATATCCTTAATACCCTAACTTCATCGTCTTTCTGGACTACGACTTTCCCGTCTGCCCTGACGGTGTAACTCATCAATTCTTCTTCAGTAAAGACCTCGTAAGGAAAGTTATTAAAGGTGATCCTTAGATCCTGGCCTAAAGAACCGCTGTCAAGCCGCTCCTGCATCTGCTGGATCAGCAGCTTCCAGGGGTTGTTCTCTTTGGCGGGAAAGGTGGGATTTACAAACAGAAGCTCCAGAACTAATAAAAAAAACGCACGGAAAAAGATTTTCTTCATTCCAATGCCGGCTGTTCTTCTTTTGCAGTTTATTGGCTCAGAAGGTTTCTGAAGTATAATGTATTAATGAATAGCCGCAGCCTGTCTTTAAGCTTTGTCTTCCTTCAATTTGAACTTTGCTATCAAGCTCTTAAGATCGGATGCCAACCGTGCAAGCTCCTGCGAGGAGGCAGACATTTCTTCCATTGAAGCTGTCTGTTCCTGCGTAGTTGCGGTCAACTGCTGAGCAGTGTCAGCTGAATTCTTTGCTATGTTCGATATTTCATTGACTGCTTTTACTACGCGCTCTATCTCTTTGACACGGTCCTGGCCCGCGGTCGCTATCTGGTTCGCCAGGGCATTAGCTGATTTGACCGTGGTATTTATCTGGGTAAGGGCCTGGGTTATCTCTGCCACCTGATCCTTGCCTTCTTTGACTTCCTTGGAACTTTCTTCGATCGAAGAAACCGCCCTGTTGGTCTCGCTCTGGATGGATTTGATCAGGCCTCCGATTTTGCGGACTGCCTCGGCTGAACCTTCGGCAAGTTTTCGGACTTCTTCGGCGACTACTGCAAAACCCCTTCCTGCCTCGCCTGCCCTTGCAGCCTCAATAGCCGCGTTAAGTGCAAGAAGGTTCGTCTGGTCTGCGATCGAAGTGATCGTCTCTGTGATCTCGCCTATCTGCTGGGACATCTGTCCCAATCCCTGAATGACCTGCGTCGTCTCCATTACAGAATCGGTGAGGCGCTCTATTTTTTGCATTGCATCCTGCGCTGCATTCCTGCCTATTTCAGCCTTGCTGCTTGTCTCTTTTACAGCCTCGCTCGTAGCCTCTGCGTTTGTAACGACCTGTTTCAGGCTCACAACTGATTTTTCCATGATATCAAACGTCTCGCGCACCCTGACAGCCTGAGTAGAAGCGCCTTTGCTTACCTGTTGTATCGCGCTTGAAACCTCCTGAGTAGAGGCGTTCATCTCGGAAGTAGTCGAAGACATCATCTCTGCAGAACCGGCTACCTTATCAGCGGTCTTGCGTAGTTGTTTGACCATTTCCTTTAAACTTGCGGTCATATTCCTGAATGTATGCGCCAACTCTCCGAATTCGTCTTTAGAAGAATAGTCTATATCCTGATCGATATCCCCTGCAGCTATTTTATTTGCGACGATGCAGATCTTTGTAATCGGTTTTGCAATACTCACTCCTATGGCAAATGACATTATAATAGCCAGAACAACCACTATTAACCCCGTGGCAATAGAGCTCCAAAGCAGATTGTTCAAAGAATTATTGGTCTCTTCGCTTGCTGTAGAGATGTCTTCTTTGTAAGCGCCCGCGCCTATGACCCAGTCCCAGGGCTCAAAATATGTGACTGCTGCGATCTTGTCTTTTGCCTTGGGGTCCTCGGGATTTTTCCACGGATATTTATAAAAAATGACTTCTCCGCCGCGAAGTTTTACAGCCTGGGTTATGATATCGCGTATAAAAAAGTTGCCGTTTGCATCCTGGGAATCCCAGATATTCTCTCCGTCTCTTTTTCCGTCCTTTGAAATCAAATAAACGCCTTTGCTGTCGCCTGATCCGGCCAGCACCCATACATAGCCTGTTTTTCCTATGGTGATCGAAAGAATGGCCTGCCTGAAACTTAACACGTTCTCCTGCTTGACTCCGACATAAAGCATGCCTATTATCTTTCCGTTTGCGTCTTTTATGGGCTCGTATGCAGCGATATACCAGCTGTCGACCACAAATGCCTTGCCCTGATAAGTCCTTCCGTTGCTTACCGTCGAGACAACTGGATTGGGTTTTCCATCGGGATTAACCGCAGGGATGTAAGTCCCGATTGCCCGGCTTCCGTCTTTTGAGACTACTGTAGTTGCGACTCTTAGCATATCTCCCTGGTCGTTCATCCTCTGAAAAATCGTGCAGGTAGCGCCCACGAGCTTGACCACGTCATCTACAAGAGGCGTATACTGGCTGGTATACGCATTCTGGCCCAGCCACTGGTCTCCTACGATGAACTTGGGAAGGGATACCGTGGCAGTCGCACCGCTCAACTGGTTTTTTACCTTCCAGCTGACGGTCTCCTCGGACAAAGAGACAATACCTTTTTTGCGCAGGCTGTCGCGCGCAACGTTAAGATTGCTCAATAAAGTCTGGGTCACGGAATCGTTTTGAGTCCTGCATAATGCGTAAACATCTTTTGCTATGGTAGACAACTCGTTATTTATCTGCGAATCAAGCTCCACTCCCAATTTCTTTGTCAGCCTCTGCTTCTGTATTCCGATCAACAAAAGCATTACCACTACGGGGATTACCGTTACTCCGATTCCCATTGTAATGATTTTAGTCTTTATCTTCATAGCTTATGACCCTCCTTTGTCTTTGTTAGCTTTAAGCCGTCAAATTTAGAAATATTATACATTAAAAAAAAATCTAAAGTAAAATTTTTTATTTTACCTCGATCGAATCAATGATATCCTGAACCTTTTTCTCTATCTGCCATTCAATAAAATGGGGCATGGAATCCTGGAGCTGGCTTTTTAAATCCGATTTCAACCACTGAAAGTTCATGCGGTGGAGATTGCCTGAAAGCTGAAAATTAAATCTTAAAGACTCAATATCCTTTTCGATAAGCCTTAAAAGCGGCGTAAATTTGGAGGATTCCTTAAGTAGCTCCCTGCTAAGGGTCAAAGTCAGTTTACTTGAAACCATATCGTTTTCGCCGAGATTAAAATATCCGTCTACCCCTACTTCAGGCGCAGTTAGGTCTATTTTAGAAAGCCCTGCGCCCCGGGAATCAACCGAAAAATTAAAACGGGCCTTGTTAAAATCGACTTTTTTCAAAGAGGGCAGAGCAAATAAATCCGACAGCCATTTAAAAAATTCGAAGTTTACCAGCCTTCCCTTTTGCATTGCGGCAGAACCTCTCAAATACATATCCGGATAATTCACAAAACACATCTGGCTCGAAAGTTTTCCGAACACCTTGGAGAAATGCATAAGGATACCTTCGAGCCTGCTTGAGCTTAAACCCTTCACCCTTATTACAGCGCTGATCTTCGGAGGAAACTTGGACCAGTCTATCCATCCCTTTCCCTTCATGGTTCCGTCGTAGACCTTCGAGCCGAACTCCACTTTGTTGAACTTGGATTTTCCGGGAAAGCTTTCCGCCCAAAAATCTTTTAAATTAATTCTGTAAGTATTCGTATCTGTCGAGCATAATAGATCCGCCTCACCAAGTTCCATAGAGATCACGGGAAATTGCTCAAAATTTAAAGCCATTTTTTTAAAATCCATGCTGAATTTGTCTAAAGGAGGGCTTCCTTTTTTCTTCTTTGCCACAAAATCAAAATCAAGCATGCCGTCACCGCGCAGGGTTTTTTCGTCAATGGTCCCCGCCAGAGTCAGATCTGCCCTCCTGAGGCTCTCGGCGCTTGTGTCTTTAAAACGGGTCATAAAAGATGAAGCGGAAATGTTTATGCCTATAGTGTCAGAAAAATTAATATCGCCCTTTATGCAGACAGGGGCGTTATTGAAGGAGAAATTCAAACGTTCTATACTCAGCTGAGGCAGTTTAAAATTCAGCTGTCCGTCTATGTCAAGTATAAAGATATTTGCCTTTGGGAGGCCTACGATATCCGAAGTGGATTCCATTCTTTGGATAAAAGCATTCAGCTTTTCGATAAGGCTGAAGTCGGGTTGACGGTAAGAGCTGTCTTTATAGAGCGTATTTATGAAAACAAAACCGTTCAACCTCAAAACCGAAGATTTAATATTGCCCCATAATTTCGCGTAAAGATTTTCCCTCATCAGTTCGAAATTTTCAAGGGAACATCCTCCGTAGGTCAAAAAGGCCTTAAACCTGAACCTTGTCGCAGGACCGATTAACATTGAAACTGCTTCTTCTTTGTTTTTCCCAAATATTGTGTCCCTGCTCCTTCTGACAGAGCCCCAGCCGCTGATGAACTCATCTTTCAGTTTCAAAAAGAAATCCGCGTAAACAAAGCCTGGATTTTGCTGCTGTTTGAGATTTTTAAACCTTGAGCCCTTGATTTTTAACCTTACGTCCTTTAGAGGCAAATCTTTAATAAAATCAACCAGTTGGATAAAATTTTCGTTTAAGAATCTTTTTAATTCATAATAATCGAAGTCCGGCCTGTAAAATTCCAGGTCCGAAATGGAAAACTGCCTGCTTATCAACAGGTCTATCAATGAAAATTTTATCGATAAAGTCGGAACAAATATTATCTGCCTTGGCTGGCCCGAATCGTCTTGAGAGAATGAAATGTTCTTTAAAATTATGAGGTTGGGAGGGACAAAAAAAGACCTCTGGACGGAAAGTTTTTGAGAGAAATATCTATCGGCGAGATCCGAGACCCTGTTCTTGGATAAAGAAAGGAAAATATCTGCGGCGCAGGTAAAGATCAGTATTATTAAAAGAAAAATCCAGAAAGGCCTTAAGCCTGACTTAGAAAGGTATCTGAGCAAAAGATTCACCGTCTAAGTAGAATTCTACTCTGTCTATATAATATTCCACCTTGTGCCTCTTTAAAAGAGGGGATTTGTAGACGTATTTCTGCGAATTCCTGAATAACAAACTTACCCTTTTGAAGGTTACGATCTCGGTCTTTAACTTTTCCTGCAATTCATGCTGGCCTGCGCTTTCTGCGATCTTATAAAGGTAAACCAGGGCAAACAGCTTGCCTTTGAAATCCGGGTAATTATCGATCAGCTCCACAAAATTTGTGGCTGCCTGCCTGAAATTATTCGTTTCAAAATTGTATTCGCCTGCGGCAAACAGCACCCTGTCTCTTAGCCTTGAACCCGGACAGCCCGTTAGAAAAGAATCCAAATATAAATAAGAGAGGTCCATTTCTTTGTTTTTTGCGGCCTGGACTGCCATCTTATAATCAGTGCCGCAATCCTGGCAGAATCCTGTCTCAAACAAAACCAAGATACACATTAAAACGACTGTAAATATTCTTGTCTTCATATTCTCCCCTTTTAAAAAAAGCCCGGCAATTGCCCGGGCAAAAACTTAAATTATTATTTTCTGACCCAATCGGCCATATATCGCATAGACCTCCTGCTAAAAAGACAGCTATATTATAGCAGATAAACCATAGCTGGCAAGGGTTTTAGATCAAAGGGTCCATATTAAGCACCGGATGTTTGACCTTTTCCAGGTAGCCTATGAGTTCCTCTGAAGTAATGGCAATTGTCTCATCTGCGATTTTATCGATCAAATCCGGAATGCCTGATTCATTGCAGCGTTTCTTTAATTTATCGTGCAGGACTTCTTTTAATTCTTTAGGCATCCACACAAGACGCAAGAGCCCTCCTTCAGCAGAAAGGAATTTTTTGCTTATGACGTATAGTTTACCTATACCTAAAAATCCCGGGGTCTGGACCCCTCCGCCTACTGATCCGGCGAGGCTTGTAAAGGTCATTCCCACCGGCGTCATACCCGAATAATCGCGGTGCACTATCATGATCCCGTTTGCCTCAGGCACCACGGCGACAATACATTCGAAACAGCCGCAGGAAGACTGGGGAGAATCCAAGAGAGAATACATGCTGACTTTTTCTATAGTCTTGTTTGATTTGTCATAGAAAAATTTATTGATGTTTTCCCACTGGCCCAGCCTTTTCTCAAGGAGCTCTCCCTTTTTTACGGGCTGGTTAGGGCCTGTAGGGTTTATCTCGAAAGACGCCTTGCCGTCAAGCCAGGAATAAGCACCGCATAACCCCAGCCTTTCCGGAGTTATCATACAGACGTGATTGGGAGCAAAGCTCTGGCATAAAGTGCATGAATAAAAGGTATCGACGCTTTCATCCGACATGCCGCTTATACGTTCGTCCCTCTCATCGAAAACCTTTTTTGCCTTTCCCAGTAGCCTTTCTAAGTCGGATAACTTCGTATAAATCTTCACCTGGACCTTGTCCACTATAGCGCTGTACTCCTGATGCAGCATGGCATGCAAGATCACCCCGAAGTGTTTCAGCCTGAATCCTTTATTATAAGCATCCTGAGAGATCCTGATCCAGTTCATGTCCCTCTGTCCTATATGCATCAACCCCTGCGCGTAATTTATAAACCTGTGGATCTGGCGTTCAAGGATGGGCTCAAAGTCCTTCTGCATTTTTCTTCCCGCGACTTCCACTATGATGGCAAGGGGCGAAGATTTCTTGGCCTTTTCAAACTCGTCTATTTCGTGGCCGATTATTTCCACATTGCCGTCCTGGACATCGTCAAGTTTTTTAGTAGTGAGGTACTCGAAAGAAGCGCCTGCCTTTCCTCCGAATTCAACGTACATCTGCTCTTTTCTTACCCGTTCTCCTTCGAATGCTGCGGCATAGGCAACCGGTATATCCACGTGAGCGACTTTGACTTTTATGCCTCTTGTCAAGATGCACCTTGAAGCTATCTTTGAGTAATCTTTTTCGGTGACCAAAGCCTCAAACAACGTTGTGTCGATTTTCCCCAGCTGCGGCACGTCAAGATCTGTTACAATCGGAAGTCCGAAAGCAAGCACGCCCAGCCCCGTAGCCACCAAGATCTCGTCCACATGGCTTAAAAGCACGACAAACGCCGGCACGCGGTTTCTCACATACTCGGCTATTCCCTGCCACTGCCCTGCTTTGTATCCGCCGTATATCAAAGGCGCTCTTACAGCCCAGTTAACAGCATAAATAGCAGAAAGATAATCTTCTCCCAGGGGCACAATATAATTATCAAGCCCGAGCTCCACCCCTTTATTTTCAAGCTGCTGCTTAAGTGTCCTGCCGTCTACGTTTCCTACCAGTATGCTGACTATACTGTTTGTCTGAAAATCACTTATCAATTTTACCGCCGAATCTTCGTCTTTGGCAGGCCCCAGTATCACCGCGACGCCGGCTATCCTCCCGTCTACAAGCTGGATCCCCAGGGAACGCAGCAGCTTATCCGGCAAAAACCCTATGTATCCCGGCTGAGGATGCTCTTTGTCCATTGTATCCAGCACAGCAAGTATCTCCTCGCACAACAAAGTAGCTGCCCCTTTGTTCAATATACCGCCTAATGCGGGTATGTTCAATCCGCTTTGTGCGGCTTTATTATTGTTAAGCCCCTCTGCCTGTTTCAAAACCTCAAAACAGCCGGCAATGTCTTTTACCTCAAGATCAAGAAGCGCATTAGCCAAAGGCAGATAATAATTAGTCTCGGGAAAAGCTACTTTGTAATCCATCCCCTTTTCTTTTGCGACGAGCTCAAGTGATTTGCGCGTCAGGTTTAATACGGCTAGAGCTCCTTTTGAACCCAGATCGACCAGCACGTTGGCATCCGACATCTCATCCTCCGATAGTTTTAATAAGATTATCTACCAGGACTCTGCTTTCGGCTGAAGTCTGGTCCCAGCTTTTTAATTTAAAATCTCCTCCCTTAACGCAGCATACAGAACCGCAGGAAAATATATTGCTTATATTCGAACGCATGTCTTCGTCGACAAGAACTGCCTCTTCGGAGGTCTCTACCGGCGTGTCTTTTAAAAAATCAACGCTGGGTTTTGATTTTCCCATTACGAAGACAACCGACGCGCTTACTATTTTGCCTTCTTGAAATTTGACTGCCTGCACCCCGGACTCGCCTATTATTTCCACCACCCGGGTATTTATTATTTCGGTGTTTTCCGGCAGAAGCGCTATGTCGATGTTTTCGTCTGTTATTATCTTGAGTTCTTTTTGCCTGGCAGCTATGACTTTTGCGAATTCAAGCGTAAGCGAGTTCGAACCTATCACGCAGACGCTTTCCCCCGATAGATGATGCCTGGCCTCTTTTAATTCTTTTAATGAATCGAGCGTAAATACGCCTTGCTTGTTTATGCCGTCGATCTCCGGCAGAGGCGTCTTTCTTCCGGAACAGATGACAAGAAAATCATATTCTATGGACTCGCGTTTCTCGCCGTTTTTAAAAAAACCCAGCCTTTTGCCCGTGTTGACCGAAACTACTTTTCTTTCTTTTAAGAAATTTATGTTCTTAGCCTGATAAAAATCAGGGCTTGCGCAGAAGACCTCTTTTTCTTTTATTTTGCCATCTAAATAATCAAATGACCTCCTGCGGTCATAAAAGACAAAGGCTTCTTCCGTAATAAGGGCAATGGGACAATCCTTATTACCTTCTCTTAGGGCAGTTGCGACTGTATGGCCCGCAACAGAAGCTCCTATTATAACTACCTTATTCATTTATAGAAGTCGATTATAAGCCAGATGCGTCAAGTACGCGAGGCACGACTTTATCCCAGCCGATAGGCATGATGTGTATACCCTGGCTCATGGGTTTTAACTCTCTGATGAGCCTGAAGGCTATTTCTACTGATTGAGCGGCTTTATCTTTTGTCTGCTCCATTTCCCTTATAAGATTATCCGGGACGAAAACGCCGGCCACGTTTTTATTCATGAATCTTGCCATGCCGGCTGATTTCAATAAAACTATTCCCGCGATTATGGGCACTTTCAAATGTCTTGTCTTTGAAAGGAAATCCTCGAAAATCTTTACGTCATAGATCGCCTGGGTCTGGAAGAATTCCGCGCCTGCCTCGATTTTTTTCTCCATTTTAATTATCTGCGGCTCAATAGGGTCTGCGCCCGGGTTTACGACCGCGCCCATGCAGAATCTCGGGGAATTGCCCTCCAGTTTATTTCCTTTCATATCAGTCCCTTCCTGAAGTTTTTTTACGACCCCAAGCAGCTGGACAGAATCAAGGTCAAAGACAGGCTTTGCCTCGGGATGGTCGCCTAAGGTGGGATAGTCACCGGTAAGCAGAAGGATGTTTTCTATCCCCAGGGCTGCCGCAGAAAGGACATCGGACTGAAGCGCCAGACGGTTACGGTCCCTGCACGTGAGCTGATAGATCGGGTCGAATCCTTTCTGTTTTAACAAAAAACATACGGCAAGAGACCCCAAGCGCATGACCGAACTCTGCAGGTCCGTTACATTGATGGCGTCGACTCTGCCGCGGATAAGCTCAGCGTCTTCCAATATCCGTTTTGTATCTATGCCTTTGGGCGGGCCGATCTCCGAAGTAACGACAAATCCGCCTGCTCTTATTTTATCCTTAAAACTCATAGTTATTCCTTTGTTTTTTCAGGTTGGAGATTATTATTTTAGCTCATTATCTGATTTTGTCAAAACCTTCTTAAGAATTGTATTAAACGCGCCTCAACCTGGCGACCGCTTCGATATGGCGCGTTCGGGGAAACATATCCACCGGAATGATCTTTTCTATTGAATATGCCTTTTCCATCAGGATCAGATCCTGCCTTAAGTTTATGGGATTGCAGGAGACATAAATAATATTTTCGATACCGCTCTCAATAAGCGCCTGCCTGAATTTTTTGCTAAGTCCCGACCTGGGAGGATCGACGATGATTGTCGAGGCATTTTTCAGGGATTCTTTATCGGCAAGAAAATCCTCCGCGTCCTGGCATAAAAACTCGACCCCCGGAATATTATTAAGCATTGCGTTTTCCCTGGCAGCTTCTATGTTTTGCTCCGAGTTATCCACTGCTATGACCTTTTTGGAGGCCCCGGCCAGCTGCAATGATATGCCTCCGCTTCCGCAGTAAATATCAAGGACCTTTTGGGTTTTCGATTTCAGCTCTTCTTTTATGACAGCGTAAAGCCTGCTGCAGCATGAAGTATTGCTCTGGAAAAACGTCTTAGGGCCTATCAGATAATCTATATCGCCTACCCTTTCCTTAATATGCCTGTCGCCGTCAAGCAATATCAGTTCGTCCGTAAGGGCGTTATCCGCAAGCCCTTCATTAAAACAGAGATAAACAGATCTGACTGCCATATTGTTTTTTAATCCGTTTGCCAGAGCGATATAATCGTCTTTCCTGCTTTCAAATCTGCCCTTGTTCATGGCGCAGGCTATTACAGCCATAACAGCGCCGTTTGACTTTGAGTGCCTTAAAGTCACAAACCTGAATTCTCCCGAGTGCTTTGAAAGATCATAAGGCTGGATCTTATGATCTGCGGCCCAACCCTTAAAAAACAAAAGTATTTCTCCAAGGCCTTTAAAAAAGATGCCGCATTCTTTAATATCCACTACTTTCTTGAATTGCCCCTTCTGCCTTAAACCCAGGAGAACAGAAGAATCCTTACAAGAGACTGCGAATTCCATTTTGTTGCGGTAATGATTTATATCGGGTGACGGGATAATAGGCGAGAATTCCTTTACCTTAAACCTTGAAAATAAATTTCTGCAATATTGAAGTTTGTACTCAAGCTGTTCTTCGTAGGATACGCCTTTGAAATCGCATCCGCCGCAGGCATCCGAATGTATACAGAGATTGTCCATGAGGAGGGATTTTTTAAATTACAAAGAACAGGGCGTCTAACACATTACTGTCATACCGAGTATCTTTAAACCTGATTAATTCTGCCTTTGCCTGCTCCAGAGTAAAGGCCTTTCGGTAGGGACGGTTGCTTGTCATTGCATCGTAAGCGTCACAGGCAGTCAAAATCCTTGTCTCTATGGAGATGTCATCCCCTTTTAAATGGTCTGGATAGCCTGTCCCGTCTAGCCATTCATGATGGTGGCGTATCGGATCTCTCAGAGGAAAGAAACCGTGCAGAGGTATTATGATCCCTTCGCCGATTGCAGGATGCTGCCGTATCGCTTCAAATTCTCCCTCGTCCAACGAACCGGGCTTACGGAGGATATCGTCGGGTATGCCGATTTTTCCGACATCATGAAGCTGCGCTGCTTCTTTTACGATTTTGATCTGGTTTTCGCTTAAGCCCATTTTGTAGGCGATCTTTACACTGAGTGCGCAGACCCTGTCGGAATGACCGCGGCTATAAAGGTCTCTCGCCTCTACAGCCATTGCCAGTGCCGTTATTGTTTCCATATAAGTCTTCTGAGCATCGGCATTAAGCCTGGCATTCACTATCGCCATGGAAACCTGAGAAGAAATATTTGAAGCAATAAGGAGTTCGTCTTCCTTGAAATTTTCTACTTTTTCTTTGCCGCTGATTATTATGACTCCGATGGCCTCGTTCTGATAGACAAGCGGCACGCACAGAAGCGGCGGATTAAAACCTGAATCAAGACCCTTCTGGGATACCGAGCCACCGTTTGGTATCCTGGGAACAAGCAGAGGTTTTTTTTCTTGGATTACGTAACCCAGGGCGCCGATATCCTCTCCGAACCAGTTTTCCTTTCTGATCACGGCTTCTTCTACCCCGTAGTAACTTTTTAGAGTCAATACCCTGTCTCCGCCGTTAAGCAGAAGGAGAAGGCCGCTTTTTGCGTCTAATGCCCCTACCATCGTCTTCATGATCAGGTCCAGAAACGCATTTATATTTTCCGTGAAAGAGATGCCGCTTGATACTTTTGTCAGCACATCCTGCAGGATTGTCTTTGACCTCTCAAGCTCCCTCACCGAACCTTCCAATTTCTGAACGACCTCATTGAAAGAGCGGGCTATCTGAACGATTTCGTTGTCGCCCTCCATCTTTATTTCTATTTTTTCCGGCATGGGTGCGGCAACCACCTTCACTACTTTTTTCGACATGATATTGATTTTGCCCAAAGTCCTGCTAATCGCCATAAAAGTTATAAACATGAAGAAGCCCACAATAAAAAACGACCAGAACAACAAAGCTGCATTACCTTTAATGTCATCCGAGAAATAAGACATAAAAAACAGCGAAAAAAGTATGATAAAAGGTACGACTGACAATAGAACAAAGAAAATCACGAATTTTCTTCTTACTGAAACGTCTTCGACTGATTTTAGATTTATCTTCATTAAACCTCCTATTATTGAAGGTCCTTAATATTTTTTGAAAATAAAAAATACGGCTAATATTATAAGGAAGAATCCGACGAGATAATTCCACTAAGCCTTCCTTGAGGTAAAGTATGGAAAAACCCGAAAACACAACCAGCGTTATCACTTCCTGGATCGTTTTAAGCTGAGCAGTTGTGAACTGGTAGGAACCTATGCGGTTTGCAGGCACCTGACAATTCAGATCCGGGCTGCTTCGACCAGGTTTCGCATCAGCATCGTCACTGTCAAAGGCCCTACTCCTCCGGGTACAGGGGTGATCCAGGATGCATGTTTAGAAGCCTCTTCAAATTCCACATCTCCGACTATCTTATCGCCGACTCTGTTTATGCCCACATCAACGACTATTGCCCCGTCCTTGATCCACTCGCCTTTGATAAGGCCTGCCTTTCCTACTGCCACGACCAGGACCTCAGCTTTGCGGACATGCTCCTCAAGTTTTCCGGCCTTGGATGTCCCGATATGGCAGACAGTGACTGTCGCAAGCTTGTCCAACAGTAAAAGGCTCAAAGGTTTTCCTACGATTTCGCTGTGGCCGACTATGACAACTTCCTTACCCATAAAATTTATTCCCAGGGAATTAAGCAATTCCATTACAGCTGCTGCAGTGCAGGGAAGGATACTGGCTTTGCCGAATACGATCTTGCCCATATTCACAGGATGCATCCCTTCGACGTCTTTTTGAGGGTCTATGAACTCGCTTATCGTCTTATAATCCATGTGCAGAGGAAGGGGCATCTGGATGATTATGCCGTGGACCGTCTTATCCTGATTAAGCTGGTTGATGAACTCTATCAGTTTTTCCTGGCTGGTCTCTTTCGGCAATTTATGGAGCGCGAACTCTATACCCAGAAGCTCTGCAGTTTTCTGCTGCGATCTGATATACAAATCCGAAGAGGCATTTTCTCCCACCTGGACGCTTGCAAGTTTAAGCTTGGGATTTGCGGCCTGGATCCTGCTTTTTAAGATATCTTTTATCTGGCCGGCTATAAGCTTACCCTCTAATAATTTTGCCAACTTTCACCTCCGTCTGAAACCTTACGCGTTTAATGCGGCTCTTTTTTGCCTCCAGCTCTTTTCTTAACTTTTTAGCCAGGTCCTTATCGCCTATAAATTTAAGGTTTATCTCGACATTGAACATCGCGCTTACAAAGCCTGACTCAAGCAAAACCGCAGCCACTGCCACGTCGCTTATCAGGTTTTTATTCCCCTTTGTAATCAAGGCCGGGCACAATGATATCGCCTCAAAACAAAGCCTGCATATCATAAGCGGGACTGAAAGCGCCTGGCGCGCATCCTTGCTGTTATAGGCGGCTACATCCCGGTCCACAAGGTCAAGGAAACCTGCGCGCGCTTTTTCAGATTTTTCAAGTATATCTTTCAGCTCCTTTTCGTACCCGGCATATTTGGGCTTTCCCAGCGTAAAGTTTGCCACCATGCTTATAAGCGCAGCGCCAAGACCCGCTGCCAAAGCAGAAGCTGACCCGCCTCCGGGTGCGGGCAGCCTGGCTGCCAGATCATCCAGATATTTTTCTAAGCTTTTGTTTTTATACATCCTATCCTTCGCATTCGAACGCGTTTTTTATTATTTCCGATCTGGTTTTCCCTTCCAGATCCAGAATCGATACTACATCAAACCTGGCTTTACTGTCCAGGGAATTCTTTTCTTTCAGAAACTGCAGAGCCGCAAGGTAAATCTTTCTCTGTTTTGCGGCAGTCACAGCCTCTTTGGGTTCTCCGAAGCTGTCCTGCGAGCGGGTTTTTACCTCCACAAAACAGATCGTGTCTTTATCTTTTGCTATAATGTCTATTTCTGCAAACTTAGTCTTGTAGTTTGTGGCCAGGATCCTGTAGCCGTTTTCCCGCAGCAACCCTGCGGCTCTTTCTTCCCCGGCTTTTCCTAATCTCAAGCTTTCTTTAGACACCTGAAAAACTCATCCTGTGAATAGTAGAACTGCCGAATTTCTTAATGGCATTTCTATGGGCTTTAGTGGGATAACCCTTATGTCTTATGAATCCGTACTGAGGAAAAATCTTATCGTATATCTGCATTATCCTGTCGCGGGTGACCTTTGCCAGGATAGAGGCGGAAGCGATGCTTTTTGAACGGCTATCCCCCTTTATTATGAAGGTGCAGGGAAATCTTATATCAAGCCTTACACAGCCGTCTATCAACACATGTATGCGGGGATCCTTGACTTTGAGTTTACGCGTCAGCTGAAAAACAGCTTCTTCCATAGCAAGCCTTGTCGATTCAAGGATGTTCAAACGGTCTATGACTTTCTCGTTAATAATGCCTATGCCGAAATAGGATTTTTCTATGATCTCCAGGTATGCATTCTCTCTCTGGCGGGCGGATAATTTTTTCGAATCGTCGATCCGGTTTTTGAACCTGTTGTTTTTCAGGCACACTGCAGCCGCTACTACCGGGCCTGCTAACGGCCCCCTGCCAGCCTCATCGACCCCTATTATAACATTGCGCCCCTTTTTTTTGAGCATCCTCTCAAAATAAAACACGCCGATCCTTTTTTAGCTTACTTGGCCTTTTTTTCCTGTTCGTCAGCAGCCTCTATTTTTGTGGCGCTTTTGCCGATCTTTCCCCTCAAATAATAAAGCTTGGCCCGCTGCACCTTTCCGCGCCTTATGATTTCGATGCGTTCGATGTTAGGGGAATAAAGGCAGAAGACCCGCTCGACCCCCTCTCCGTAGGAAACTTTTCTTACGGTAAAATTGCTTTTTACGCCGGATCCTTTCTTCGAGATTATTATGCCCTCAAAAGGATGCAGCCTTACTTTGTCCCCTTCTGGTATCTTAGTCAGCACCTTTACCGTATCGCCCACGTTTAATTCGGGGTATTTCTTTTTCGTGTATTCCTGTTCGATCATTTGTATCTTGTCCATTAGATTCTCCCTTCTTTCTTAGTTTGTAAAAGGTCCGGCCTTCTTTCTTTTGTCCTTTTGACTGCCTGATGCCTTCTCCACTGTTCTATTTTATTGTGGTCGCCTGACAAGAGCACCTCCGGCACCCTCATCCCGCAAAAATCGGCAGGTCTTGTATAGTGCGGATACTCTAATAGATTACCCTCAAATGACTCAAAATTCAAGGAATTTTTATCTCCGAGCACCCCGGGCAAAAGGCGTACTATCGCGTCAATCAATACCATTGCCGGAAGCTCGCCTCCGGTAAGCACGTAATCTCCGATAGAGACCTCCTCGTCGACAAGGTGCTGCCTGACTCTTTCATCGACCCCCTCGTAATGGCCGCAGATCAGGATCAGATGTTTTTCTTTAGACAGCCGCTTTGCCGTCTTCTCATCAAGCCTTTTTCCCTGAGGGCACAAAAGGATTGCTTTAGCCTTTTTGTTTTTTGATTTTGCCTTCACTTCCCTGACAGCATCGAATATGGGCTCAGCCCTCATGACCATGCCCGAACCTCCGCCAAATGGCCGGTCATCAATTTTGTTGTGTTTATTCCCGGAATACATCCTGAGGTCATGAATGAAAAACCTTACTTTACCCTTTTTCTGCGCCCTTTTAATGATGGATTCATCCAGCACAGGCGAAAACATCTTTGGAAATATAGTTATAATATCTATTCTCATACTGTCTCTTTTGGCTCCTCCTGAGCCGCAAACCAGGTTCAATGTCCGCTGTTATAACTATTTTTGAAACTGTTCCTGAACTCGGCGAATCTTCCCCCGGCTATTGCAGAGCGGATATTGCGCATCAGATCAAGATAGAAATGCACATTGTGCAATGAAACAAGCCTGAGCCCCAGTATCTCGCCCGTGTTGAACAAGTGGCGAAGGTATGCCCGCGAAAAATTTTTACAGGTATAACAGCTGCATGCCTGGTCAAGTGGGCTAAAATCCTCGGTGTAAGTGGCGTTTCTGACAGTCATCTTGCCTGTGCTGGTAAATGCTGTCCCGTTTCTGCCGTAACGAGTCGGAGCTACGCAGTCGAACATGTCGACTCCGAGATCAACAGCTTCTACGATATCTTCGGGCAGTCCGACTCCCATCATATATCTGGGCTTATCTTTGGGCAATTGCTCCAGGCAGATTTGCGCCATATTATACATTAAATTCTTTGGTTCGCCAACTGAAAGTCCTCCTATTGCATAGCCGTCGAAATCGAGTTCGATAAGCCTCTGAGCGCATTCTTTACGCAGGTCCTCGTATGTAGCTCCCTGCACTATCCCGAACAGAAGCTGTTTATTCTTGTCTTTCGCCTTTTTTGAACGTTTTGCCCAGTCAATAGTCCTTTCCATTGCCGTCCTTGCGTAATCTTTCTCGCAGGGGTAATGCACGCAATCGTCTAAGACCATCGTGATATCTGAACCCAGATCTCTCTGTATGCCTACGACATCCTCCGGCGTCAATATATGCCTGGAACCGTCTATGTGAGACTGGAATTCCACTCCTTTATCGTTTATTTTTCGAAGCAGAGCAAGACTGAAGATCTGATAACCGCCGCTGTCAGTAAGGATAGGTTTTTGCCAGCCCATAAAATCATGAAGGCTGCCTGCCTTTTTGATGACCTCCATGCCCGGACGCAGGAATAAATGATAGGCGTTGGAAAGCACGATCTGCGCGCCGCACTCCTCTAAATCTTTGGGAGAAAGGGTCTTTACAGTAGCCTGCGTGCCTACCGGCATGAAAACAGGAGTGTCCATTTCCCCGCGGGAAGTCCTCAATTTCCCCGATCGCGCCCTGCCTGCCTTATCCTCCTGAATCAATTTAAAGCACTCCATTTGACGCTCCGGCTGGTTTTAACATTTTATTTGTAAAAAAATACAATATATGTTAACATAAAACCATGCTCCGCGGAATAAAAAATAAAATAGAAAAAAGCCTCCTGCAATATGTAAAAAACCTGGATAAGCGCTATTGCCTTAGCGCCATCTCGCCTGTTTTAGCAAAAAACTTGAAAGACTTCCTGTCCCGGCCCGGCAAAAGAATAAGGCCTGTTCTTTTTGTGCTGGGATTCAAGGCATTTTCCGAAAAAGAAGCAAAGGGCCTTTACGCAAGCTGCCTTTCGATCGAGCTGCTTCATGATTTCATGCTGGTGCACGACGACATAATAGATAAATCGCTATTGCGCCGCGGCAGACCTTCGATGCATGAGCTTTTTAATAATTTCCTTGAAAGCAAAAGGAATATAAAGTTCACCGGCGAGGACTTGAGCATTGTCGTGGGAGACATAATCTATGCTATGGCGCTGGACGCTTTTCTTGAAGTAAAAGTCAGGCCCGAATTTAAAGAAGAGGCATTAAAGAAACTGATCAGAGCGGTATTTTTGACCGGCTGCGGCGAATTCATCGAACTTCTGTCCGGCATTAAAGACATCGGCGAAATTTCGGAAAAAGAGATCTATAGGATCTATGATTATAAAACAGCTTATTACACTTTTGCAGCGCCCCTTTCTATCGGCGCAACGCTTGCAGGCGCGCCTCAAGCTGAAAGAGAAAAACTTTTGCGTTACGGTTTGTTCTTAGGCAGGGCTTTTCAGATCCAGGACGATATCCTAGGCATATTCGGCAACGAAGCAAAAACAGGAAAATCCGCGCTCACTGATCTGCAGGAAGCAAAAAAAACTCTGCTCATTCGGCAGGCATACAAAAATTCATCCGCAAAAAACCGGTCAACGATAAAAAAGGTGTTATCTAAATCAAAGGTAAACATGTCGGACCTGGCAAAGATCAAGGATATTATTGTTTCCTCGGCAAGCCTTGACTACGCAGAAAAAGAGATCAGAAATTTAGTTAACAAGTCTGACAAGATCATAGATTCTTTGAATATCAAAAAAACCTTCAAACATCTTCTAAAAACCTTCAACCTAGGGGACGTCCCTCTTTAACCTAACCCTTTACATCATAAGAAATTATAACTCCTCTGAAATTCGACATTTTTCAATATTTTTGTGATTGAGACGCATCTGTAACTTATTATAAACTAATGGGTAAGGAACGAGGGGGACGTCCCCTAGGTGAAGAGTTTTTCGAGGATCATCATGACAATAAAACCGAAGATTAAGCCGATTGTAGCTTCACGGGCATTTCCGCGGGAATGAGTTTCTGGAATTATCTCTTCGCTTGTGACAAAAAGCATTGCGCCTGCCGCAAAAGCAAGGCCGTAAGGCATGACAGCCTGACCCAAAGAAACAATTGAGATCCCCAAAAGCCCGCCGATAGGCTCGACAACGCATGTAAAAGACGCGACTAAAAATGCCTGAAGGATCTTATTTCTGTCTTTAAAAATGGCAAGAGAAGTAGCAAGCCCTTCGATTATATTCTGTATCCCTATACCGATAGCCAGAACTATTCCGGCGCTTATATTGCCTCTTGCAAAACCAACGCCTACGGAAAGTCCTTCAGGGAAGTTATGGATGGTCATGGCCAGAAGAAAAAGCGATATCTTATTAAGCGGTATCATCGGGCCTTTTACGCCGGCAACCCTGTGCATGTGAGGCACGGCCTTTTCCATAAAGATCAAAAAAAGCATTCCCATTAGAATGCCGGCTGAAGCCTTCCATACTCCGCCGATCGCTATCGCAGGGCCGATCAATCCGAAAAATGTAGCTGCAAGCATGACCCCTGCTGCAAACCCCATAGCAGCATCAAGGAACTTTTCGGATACCCTGTGAAAAATGAAGACTCCGGCGGCTCCGAGTATAGTAGCTGAGCCTGCGATCAAACTCGCTAAAGTGCCTGTAATTATAAGATTCATATTTTACCCTTACAATCCCGGAACGTCTGTGCGTGACAATCCCGGAATGTAAATTTTTTGATGTATGCTTCCACGTCAAACCGTGAAGTCCTGCCATGCTCCAGGCTATGCCAGTATATCCGTTGGGATCCCTTCCGTCAAGCTCATATTTGTCGTTCAAATAGATCGCTGTCCTTTGAGCGCTTTTGGCGTCCCTGCTCATCCAGTATATGACCGGCCCGTTTTGGGATTTCTATGCATCTGCCACAAAAGCCAGGCGCCTGAAACAAAACATGCCAGCATTGAAATAACTGCAAAAACTCTGATTATTGTCGCGAGGAAGGTATCATACTGCAGGATGTTCATGCGGCTTAAGATGTATTCCCAGTCATGCACAACATTATCCCCGCCAAACGGAGTCACTAGAGGCAACTCCAGCCTTCTGGCGTCAGCCACATAAGTAGCTATGCTAAAAAAGTTCGTTGAAATCCAGCCAAAGCAAAGAGCCATAGAAAAAAAATCGGTCTGGCGATAAAAATTGAATATCCCGAAAAGCGGCACAAATAACTGAAATATTGTCCCGCCTAAAGTCGCAAGGAAACTGCCTGCAAAGGAGAAAATAAAATGACCCAATTCGTGTATTCCCAGGTTAAGAGGGGCCAGGACACTTGAATACATTGGGTCGCTTAAATGCCTTGTTAAAACATAAACGAAAAATATCAGAAACGGGATCCTGAAAGCCCAGTTTTTGCCTTTGCACCAATCAATCGCTTCGCTTCTAAAAGAATTTAAAGTAATCAGAACTTCCTCTGGCATTCAGGACAGACAAAATGAGAGTAAAACCAGTGGCCGTCTGTGCGGGAATAATCCGGTAAGAGTTCAAGCAGCATATCGCTGTCACAGTGGGGGCATTGAAAAAGTTTTGTAAAACCCATGTCCTGTTGCAGCTTTGCCGCATCAGCCCTTCCTTCATGGACAGAGAGCTTGTAAGTAACCATGTGCTTGGAGATATCAGCTTTTAACAGCAAAGCCCTTATCTTGCTTAACATCTCGCCGGGAGAATAGAAGCCTTTTACGGCAAAATCGTTCGCTCCGTATTCAAGGCCTTTTTTTACCGTGTCTTTTTCTCCGAGAACCGAAAAAATAATTATAGGAGTCTTTTTTATCTCTTCGTCTGAACGTACCTTTTTTAATATCTCAAAACCGTTAAGGTTAGGCACGACTATATCCAAAAGGACAAGGTCGGGTTTTTCGGATTTGATCAGAGCAAACCCTTTTTCTCCTTCTTCAGCATCGATCACCTTATAACCTTCATGTTCCAAAAAATCCCTATAGATCCTTCTAAAACCTGGCTCGTCTTCAATGATCAAAATCAACCCTTTGCTATCAGCCATTTAAATCCTCCTTTTAAAATAGTATTATACTCTAGCCAAAGGAATTTTAAAGACAAAAGTGCTACCCTGTCCCGGAAGCGATCGTACGGCGATATCTCCGTTTTGCCCAAGCATAAAATTCCTTCCTATATAAAGGCCCAGGCCTGCCCCTCCTCCTGCCCGGGGCCCGCCGTCCAATATCTGGTCCCTTTTAAACAATTTGTCAAGTTTATCCTGAGCTACGCCTTTCCCAGTATCCTGCACTTCTAAGATCACTGAATCATCCTGTTTTGAGACCTTCAATGTTATTGACCCTGCCTCGGTAAACTTTAAAGCGTTGTTGATGACGTTACTGACTGCTTCTACGAATTTATCCTTATCTGCCATCACCAGGATATCCTGCTCCAGACCTTCGAGATTCAGCTGCAGCCCTTTTTGCTTAGCAGGCTCATAATAGTCTATCAGGGCATTATCTATGATCTCCTGCAAACTTACGGGCTTTATATCAAAGGTGACCACTCCCCTTTCAAGCCTTGAAAGGTTTAAAAGATCGGAAATAAGCCGGAAATTCTTTGAGTTTATCTCCTGCATCTCCTCGAGATACTGCCTTTGCTTGGGAGTCAATTCCCCTGTAAGCCCGAAAAGCATATTGTAGATGTAACCTTTTATCTCGGCAACAGGGGTCTTTAATTGATGAGATACCAGAGAGACAAAATCGTTCTTCATCTGGTCTATGCGCTTTCGCTCAGTGATATCCTCTATCATGCCGTCAAAATATTCTATATTATCAAGTTCGTCACGCACGACTTTCCCGGTAACAGCCCCCCAAAATACCAAGCCGTCTTTTTTCTTAAACGATAGCTCTTCGTTTATGATGCTGCCTTCGGAAAGCAATTTATCCGAGAAATATTTTCTTTTTGCGGGATCTTCGTATAGTTGGGCAACCGGGACCCCCATCAATTCGATTAAAGACTCATAACCGAACAGGCGGGCCAGGGCAGGATTAGCCATGATGAATTTACCTTCGTCTCCGGGGGTATTTCTAAAAATGCCCACGGGAATATTCTGGATCAATTCATGAAAACGCTCCTCGCTTTTTATCAGGGCCTCTTCTGCCTGCCTGCGCAGGTATTCTATGTGATTAAGCAAAAGCGCGTTCCCCCAGACAAGAAAGGAAAAAACAACAATGATAGAGACGATCAGGACCGACAAGCCGAATGATACGTCAAAGATATTCGCTTTATATCCCACCAACGTCAGCCATCCCATGACAAAAGGCGCTCCGATAATAATAAGTAAGAGCCTGCGCACCATGAACCCGCCTTCGCTGTCGCTTGAGACCATAGCCATCAAGCCGCAGTCAGGCCGGCTTAGCAAAAGACTTATGCAGACCAGGACAAAAGCAAACGCTGTATGCAAAGCCATTGGCTTATAGAAGCCGACCCTGTATAAAGAAGAGATCCCGTATGCATAACCTAAAAGCGCAAGAAGAGAAATCGTGCCTTCAATAAGTATGAGGATCTGAGCAGGCCTGCAGCCGTTTCTAGCCTCTTTATCCAGATGAAGCAAAGCCGCGCCGCAGAAAACAAAGTTCAATGCGGAAAGAGGAGACATCCTTCCTGGAAATGGTTTTAAAACACGCATTACCTGGCTGCTGAAGAATATCCTGTCAATGCCAATATCAACATTAAAAAAATATTCCAAAAGTGTAAGCGTGCCGACCAAACATACGGTTAAGCTCAAAAACTTGCTTGAGATACTAGGGAATAATGTCTTGGGTTGGGAAAGGGCGATTAATAAGGCAGCGGCTGTCAGGATAAAACAAAAAGAGGTGTTTGGAGTCATCGGCACAAGAGCCGGATGCAGCCTGGTCAAAAAAGAAATATCAAAAGCCCAGCCGCTAAAGACAAAAAGGCCTATAAAAAGGATTAAAAAGCTAAAAGCCCTGGAAAGGTTCTTGAAAAAGGATATAAAGCGCGTATTCGGCTCTGTAAACATTTTATCTTTCGACGGTGATTGTTTTTAGTTTGGCTCCATATTAGCATGCAGGCGGATAATCGTCAACTACATTCCGGGATTGTACCGCATGGACATTCCGGGATTGTAAGCTTATATGATAAGCATTGCATCGCCGTAGCTGTAGAACCTGTATTTTTTATCAATTGCTTCTGAATACGCTTTTCTGGCGAGCTTTTCTCCTGCGAATGCGCAGACAAGCACAAAAAGCGTTGTCTTAGGAAGGTGAAAGTTGGTAAGAAGATGATCAACAATCTTAAATTTATATCCGGGATATATAAAAAGGTCAGTATATCCTTCTTTAATGCCTGAGGCATATGTCTCAAGGCTCCTGCAGCTTGTTGTTCCTACGGCAAAAATCTTTCCTTTTTTTGATCGCGCCTCTTCTATTGATTTTTCCGTCTCTTTATTTATTACAAAAGGTTCCTTTCCCATAGCATGCTTGGTTATATCGTCGGCTTTTACAGGTTTAAAAGTAGCATAGCCTACGTGCAAAGTCACATAAGCTAAGTTTATCCCTTTTTCTTTAATTTCTTTTAATATTAAAGGCGTAAAATGAAGGCCTGCAGTCGGAGATGCTATCGATCCTTTATGACGGGCGTATACGGTCTGATAATAATCATAATCCTGTTCTTCCGGCTCTCTTTTTATATAAGGAGGAAGCGGCATTACCCCAAGGCTATATACTTCTTCCTTGTCTTTTGCCTGGAATGTAACTTCATTTTTAGCGCTTAAAACTGCTGAAACATTACCGCCGAAATATACCTTCTCCCCTATCTTTATTCGTGCAGGCTTTACAAGCGCGTCAAAAACCAGCTCTGACTTACTGCCAAGAAGGAGAAGTTCAACCTTACCGCCTGTCTTTCTCTTTCCTATTAAACGGCAACTCAAGACTTTGCTGTCATTTAATACTAAAAGATCATCTTTTTTAAGAAACCCTGGAAAATCTCTAAAGCTAAGATGTTCTATCGTCCCTTTTGAACGGTTTAAAACCAATAGCCTCGCATCAGCCCTGTCTTTTAATGGATACTGTGCAATTAATTCTTTAGGTAAATTATAATCGAAGTCAGATAGTTTCATATCAACGGCGGGACCATAGCCAGAATATCAGTGAAAGGACTATGCTTATCAATATCGAAGTCGCTATCGGAAAATAAAACGTGAAATTCTTTCTCTGTATCAGAATATCTCCCGGTAACTTTCCTAAATAGGGTATCTTATTCATAAAAGTCAGAACCAGCCCCACTCCCACCAGAATTATCCCAAAAACAATTAATCCCTTCCCCAATTCCTGCATATGTTTATTTCCCTTCGTTTATCTTCAGCGTCAATTTCTCCAGCAACTCTGCAGTCCGCTGAGCGATTATGAAAATTTCTCGGAGCGTTTCAAGGGTCCTCTCTTGCACTTCGCTTACTTTTTCCGATGCCTTGGCAGATATTTCCGCGGCTTCCTTTCCCTTGCAGGCGGCCAGACAATTTAACTTTGCTGCCATACATTCCTGATAAGTCTCGCAGCTTTTTGTTACGTTGCACTCATCGCAGGAAGCAAATGCCTTCAAAATGAAAATAAACAACAAAAAAACAAGAATAACCGAGATTTTTAAAAAGTATTTTTTCATGTTACTCCTTTCGTCACTGCAACTCCCCCTACCTCTACTCATACAACCCAATACCGTTTTTCATCGCATTATCAAAATCGCCCACAAAACGCCACCAATTTGTCAGATTTTTTCCTCTAAAAGTCAACCTATTATCTTTGCCCGGGATATTTTGCATCCAATAAATAAACCAGCCAAGGCCATCGCATCCCCATTGTCTACAATTCATATTTTTAGTTTTTCCGTAAGAATCAGGCTTCCAATCCTCGATATCCGTTGTCGCAAATCCCATGTTTTCCCAGTCATAATCTTTCTCTGCGTTCGGAGGAAAATGTGCACAGCCGCATCTTCTTATAAGCTCCTGCGACGACCTTTTCTGCTGTCCAGGTTTAAGCCATTTGCCTGCCGGGTAATACCCTACAAACCTGTCCCAGAACAAGTCGTAATCGATATATCGCAACAAAGCCTCTATCTGGTGTATGTGGTCTTCTATGGCTTCCGCTACTCCCCGAAGATAATTATATTCGTAAACCGTATAGGTACTGTTAAATACCGGCAGATCATTCGTATCCCGGTGACTGTTGCTGATATCTCCGTACGGCCCTGACATATTTGATTCGCAGAGTTCTACAAATTCCCCGTCATAACCCCACACCCAGACTTCTTTAACTCCTTTGTCTATCCAGGCTTTTATATTGATCTTCTCCATGACTTTATTTTTATCAACCCGCTCCTTACCGTTTTCCGCCCTATACAAAGGAAGCGGCTCTAAAAACTCCAGCTTATCTACAATGACATACTTTAAACTTGCAGGCGCATCGGCGTTCCTGAATCCCTTGTATCGTGACCCCGTTTCCAGAGATTTGATGGCTTCATCAGTAATATAATCTGTCCTTTTGCGGACATCTGACAGCCTTAAAACAGCCCCCCATCTTCCTTCGACTCGGATCATATTGTTCGAGTCTACCGGGAAATACTTGACAATAAGAACAGGGATCACAAACGGTGGTTCTTCCTCCGCAGCTAAAACTGTAGTGGAAAAATTCAAAACTAAAAGCACAAAAATAACCATCAATATTCTCAATTTACCTCTTAGATTAATCATCTTGAATATTTATTATATCTCCCAAAACAAAAATTCCCAAGCACAATTCCTCTTGGGAAATCCAGATTTCCTTCGCTTCAGACATCCTTATAATCTATCCTTTTCCTTATACTTAGAACACTTATTTGCGGTTGGATAGGTGCGAGCGGATGAATGTTAGCCAAATGTTGGAGTGTGATTTGGGAGCGCCGATTAGAAAATTTTTCAAAAATTAATTCCGCTGGCACTTAACCATTGTCCAGTGCAGGGGAGAACAAACGCATTTACCCGAACCTAAAGCAAGACAGGCTTCTACAGCCTCAGGGCTTGCGGTGCATGCCCCCGGCCCCTCACATTGGATACTTAAGGTATGAGGAGGTGCCTTCCAGCCCGTGTAAAACCTTACATATAGGGGAGGTTCTGAAACGTCAGCGTACAGACAAGCTGTTATATCGTGAGCAGTAATAAATCTGGAGATTTCAGTTGTTCCAGAAGGACAGGTGGGATTAGTTCCTGAGACTGTAGTAATTGCTCCAGGAGCGGTGCTGGGACCAAGCGTGCAACATTTGCAACGATTAACGCTAGGAGTGGAGTCAAAAGGTGCTAAAGTATGATAAGTAGAACATGAGTGACCGGGAGCTTCAAAACACTCCATACCAAGACTATTACACTTAACATCGCAAGAACTCAATGTCATGTTTACATACTCGCAGTTATTACCGGCGGATGCACCTCCTCCACCGTCTCCTATGCTGGTTCTAGTCCAAACCGAACCGTTGTAGACATAGACGCCTTTAGGCCTGTTGGTTGAATCCTGAGTGCCTTTGTCGTAATACAGATCTCCTTCTCTGGTTGTTGCAGAGTCAGGCTGTTGGTCACGGGGATACAAAGTCAATACGCCGTATACTCCGTGAGGGGAAGGATAGTATGTGGTTATGGTAATAGTTTCATTGCCATATTGGGCAAAGGAAGGAACAGCCATAATTAAAAGCATAAGGATTATTAATCCGCTTTTCATTGTCTTCGTCCTCCGATCATAACTTCAAAATTTCAATCCCCAGATTGTTAGTTCATTATATAAAAAATTAATTATCGAAGCAAGGCTTATTTCAGCCTTGCGGCCCCGTTATTCTTCTGACAGATGGCCTCAGGATTGATGGATACTGAATGTTTGGGCATAGTCGTCACCGAAAGTGAGGCATAAACCGCAGCGCACGGCAAAAAATTTCAGCACGCGGACAAATTACACTGCAAAATTGACTTGAGCGAGCAGCTTGACAGCTGCGTAAGAGTGCAGCAATAAATAATTCTGACCCCGTTTTTAAAATAATTCGTCTTGTTTTTCTTTGTTGAAAGCTATGCCGAGGTGGTCGTAGGTAAGTTTTGTTGCTTGTCTTCCGCGGGATGTCCGTTTTAAATATCCTGCCTTGAGTAAGAAAGGCTCGATAACGTCCACTAAAGTATCCACTTCTTCATTGAGGCTCGCTGCCAGAGATTCGATTCCGACAGGCCCGCCGTCAAAAGAATTTATTATCAGCTTCAAGACCTTGCGGTCCATATCATCCAATCCTGATTTATCTATTTTTAGATCATCAAGGCTTTTTGAAGCAACAGATGAATCTATCTTATTTATCTTTGCGACCTGGGCATAATCCCTTACCCTGCGAAGGAGACGATTTGCTATCCTCGGCGTTCCGCGCGAGCGATGGGCTATCTCCGATGCTGCCTGCTTGTCAATATCGATATTCAAAAGTTTGGCTGAACGCTGGATTATCTCTGCCAGATCTTCGTCGGCGTAGAAATCCAAATGATACAATATGCCGAACCTGCTTCTTAAAGGAGATGATAATAATCCGGAGCGCGTAGTGGCACCCACCAAAGAAAAAGGTTTTAGATGGAATTTTATGGTCTTTGCATAAGGGCCTTTGTCTATGATAAAATCTATCTCTGAATTTTCCATTGCCGGATACAGGAATTCCTCGACGACCTTGGAAAGCCGGTGTATCTCGTCTATAAAAAGGATGTCCCCTTTTTCTAAATTTGTAAGTATGCCTATCAGATCTCCTGCCCGCTCGATCGCCGGTCCGCTTGTTGCAGTGATCTTGGAATGCATCTCATGGGCAATGATATGGGCAAGACAGGTTTTACCCAGGCCAGGAGGGCCTGAAAGCAAAACGTGCTCTAAAGGTTCTTTTCTCTGCTTTGCGGCGGTAAGGCAGACTTTCAGGTTATCTACGGTATCTTTCTGGCCGACAAATTCGGCAAGCTTGCTCGGACGAAGCGAGATGTTTAAAACTACGTCCTCTTCTGTCTCCTGTTTATCGCGCAGCAATAAAGGCATGGCGGATTCGTCCTGGACATATTTATTTCTGGAGGCGCCGAATGTATCCTGAGGCCTAATTATTTTCTGCCGTGTTTCTTCTTTCATACGGTATTATGTTGTTCTGATTCCTCACTATCTCTATCTCTCCGAAAAGCTCTTTCTGCTGGGCGATTATTTCCTTAATCCTTATCAGTTCGAGTATCGCAAGGAAAGTGACTATGATCTCCATTTTGTTTTTTGCCTGGCCGAATAATTCCGTAAGAGTTACGCTATTCCTCACGAGCAGAAGATGCAATATCGTGTGTACCTTGTCTTCTATCGAATATTCGTCTTTTACTACGTTATAGAATATGTCTTTGGGTATTTCCTCAAGGGCTTTTGAGAAGGCGGTTATCAGGTCAAAAATGCTTGCTTCGAAATAAACCGGAGTCGATTGAGGGATATCTTTTTCATTTGGCTTTGGCCTTTTAAAGACGTCCTGCTGGTTGACCTCCCTTTGCCGCAATTCCTGGGCGATCACTTTAAAGCGCTCGTATTCCAGAAGCTGCCTTACGAGTTCTTCCCTCGGGTCAGCCTGTTCTTCCTGGAGCTGCTCTGTGGGATCTGGAGGAAGCAGCATCTTGGATTTTATCTGTATCAAAGTCGCTGCCATGACCAGAAATTCGCCGGCGATGTTTAAGTCAAGGGACTTCATGAGCTCAAGGTAAACCATATACTGTTCGGTAACTTTCGCAACGGGGATATCATAAATATTCAGGTGGTCTTTTTTGACAAGATATAAAAGCAGGTCAAGAGGCCCTTCAAAAAGCTGGAGTTTTATCTTATAACTCATATTCCGATCGCGTTTTTTACTTCCTTGAGGGTGGAGGAAGCGGCAGATATCGCTTTTTCATTGCCTTCTTTTAAAATCTTTCTGATCCGGTCCGGGTCTTTGACAAGTTCCTGCCTTTTTTTGTGAAACGGCTCAAGCCTTTCGATAAGCCTTGCCGCAAGCCGCTTTTTGCATTCGGTGCAGCCTATAGCTGCGTTCCTGCACCAATCCTCTGCTTCTTTCTCCAGCTCAGCTGCAAAAATAGCGTAGTAGGAAAATACGTTGCAGACTTCAGGATGGCCCTTATCGAGAAGCTTTATCCTCTTCGGGTCGGTTATCATGGAAGAGACTTTCTTTTCAATCGTCTCAGAAGGATCGGAAAGGTCTATGGTATTGTTATAGCTCTTGCTCATCTTTCTTCCGTCCAGCCCCAAAAGCCGGGGCATCTTTGTCAATAAAGCCTGCGGATCAGGAAACACTTCTTTTTTGTAGAGGCTGTTAAACCTGCGGGAGATCTCGCGGGTCAATTCAAGGTGCGGCAGCTGGTCTTCGCCGACCGGGACCTTATCCGCTTTATAAACAAGTATATCAGCTGCCTGAAGCACAGGATAGCCGAGGAATCCGTAAGTGTTCAGATCCCGCGTTTTTACTTCGCGCAGCTGTTCTTTATAAGTGGGGCATCTCTCAAGCCAGCCCAGAGGAGTAAGGCAGGAAAATATCATGAAAAGGTCAAGATGCTGGCTTACCTGCGATTGGATAAAAAGAGTTGCTTTTTGCGGGTCGATCCCGAAACTGAGCCAGTCTATCACATTATCAATGCCGTATTCGTATAAGACCTTCGGGTTCTCGTATTCTCCCATAAGGGCATGCCAGTCAGCGACCATGAAAAAACAGTCGTACTCATCCTGTAATCTGACCCAGTTATCCAGGGTCCCGACCAGGTGGCCCAGATGCAGTTTGCCTGTTGGCCGCATGCCGCTTAAGATTCTTTTTTTGTGGGACATTTATAAAATCCTGACGCAAATTTATTCAAGCGTGCGGGCGATCTTCTGGATCGAAAACGCCTCGATGACGTCTCCTTCCACTACCTCGCTGAAACCCTTTAAAGCCATTCCGCACTCGAACCCTTCTTCTACGTCTCGCACGTCGTCTTTAAAACGTTTAAGTGAAGATAGTTCGCCCTCGAAAATATCCTCGCCGTTCCTGACAAGTTTTACAGAAGAACTGCGGCTGAACTTGCCCTTTGTCACCATACATCCGGCGATGATCCCTTGGCTTGAAAGCCTGAACACCTTTCTTACCTCTGCCCTGCCCAAAAAGACCTTCTTTATTTTAGGCTCAAGCATGCCTTCAAGCGCGGCTTTTATATCATTGGCGAGCTCGTATATGACGTTATAGATCCGTACTTCCTGGCCTTCTTTTTCTATCAATGCCTTTGCCTGCTCGTCGGTGACCACGTTAAACCCTAAAATAAGTGCTTCCGAAGCAACAGCCAGTATTACATCCGAAGTATTGATATTTCCTATGCCGGCATGGATTATATTAAGCTGCACCTCCTGGGAATTTATCTTGCCGAGCACATCCTTGATCGCTTCAACCGAGCCCTGGGCATCGGCTTTAAGGATGAGCTTCAATTCTTTTAGTTTTCCGGCTTTTATCTGAGAATACAGATCTTCAAGGCCCAACCTTTTTACAGGCTGCATCTGTTTCTGTTTCTCTTTCTCCCGCCTCTTTAAAGCGAGATCCCTGGCAATCTTTTCGTCTTCTATCACAAAGAACTGTTCTCCTGCAAGAGGCATGCCTGTTATGCCCAATACTTCGACCGGTATTGACGGCCCTGCGAGCGTGACCGACTGGCCGCGGTCATTGAACATAGCCCTGATCTTGCCGTAGTAATCCCCGACTATTATGTTCTCGTTCAGATGCAGGGTGCCTGTCTGTACGAGCAAAGTGGAAACAGGCCCTTTGCTCCTTACCATCTTTGCTTCCAGCACGACTCCTTTGGCAGGCCTTTGCGGGTTTGCTTTCAGTTCAAGTATCTCTGTCTCCAGAATTATCATCTCCAATAATGTATCTATGCCTTCGCCTGTCTTTGCTGAAACAGGCACTGTTATAGTCTTTCCTCCCCAATCCTCGGCTGTCAGATTAAGGGCTGTCAGCTGTTTCTTTACCCTGTCAACCTCTGCCTGCGGCTTATCGATCTTGTTTATCGCAACGATTATGGAAACGCCTGCTGCGCGTGCGTGGTCTATAGCCTCCTGCGTCTGAGGCATGATGCCGTCGTCTGCAGCGACCACTAAAACGACTATATCAGTGACGCTTGCCCCTCTTGCGCGCATCGCTGTGAACGCCTCATGGCCAGGAGTATCTAAAAAAGTTATCTCTCCATGAGCAAGTTTTACCCTGTAAGCACCGATGTGCTGAGTAATGCCGCCGTGCTCTGATTCCGCGACTTTACTTTTACGTATTGCGTCCAAAAGAGAAGTCTTGCCGTGGTCTACATGGCCCATGAGGGTCACAATAGCCGAACGCATTTTTAATGTATCCGGGCTGTCCTGCAGTTTATGCTCGGCTAAAACTGACTCTTCTTCATTAAGCGCTTCTTTTGGCTTGAACCCGTATTTCAGGCAGATCTTTTCTACCGTCGCCTTATCAAGAGGCTGGTTTATCCCTGCCATGACCCCTAAACCCATCAGATTTTTTATAAGTATCGACGGTTTATCCTGCAGTTTAACGCTCAGGTCTTTTACCGAAATAGGAAGATCCATCTCAAGTTCTTTAAGCACAGGTTCGGCAACCGGCTTGGGCTCAGGCTTGGGCTCCGGTTTTAGCTCCGGAACGGGTTGGGGCTTTGGTTCTGCTTTAACGTGCGGCTGCGGATGTTTAAGGCCAGGTTTTGGCGGCTCTAGAGCAGGAGCAGCATGAACAGGTTCAGTGACAAAAGAGACAACTGATGGCTCTTTCTTTTTTATTGCAGCCTTTACAGGGGCTTTTGGTTTCACGGTTTCTTTAACCGCAGGAAACGGCTTTGCTGTTTTCGCAGTTGCCTTGATCGCGGCTTTTGGCACAGCCTTTGGTTTTGCGGTTTTTACCTGCGCCTTAGGCATTGCTGTCTTTTTTTCTATATCTTTTTTTACTGTCTTTGGTTTTTCTTTTTTGATCTTTTCCATAAAGTTTCCGATCCTAAGTTTTTAAGAGGGTCAGCCTAAAAGTTTTTTGGCTTCTGCGATCAACTTTTCAGCTTTTTTCTCTGCGATCCCCTTTACCTGAGCAAGATTGCCGGTTTCTGCTTTTGCGATATCTTCCAGCGTGTTAAAACCGCATTTTTTCAGTTCTGCAAGCGTTTTTTCTCCCACGCCCGGCAGGTTTCCTATCGAAGGGGCTTCTTTTTGCTTTTTTCCCTCTTTTGCTTTTGAGGGTTTTGCTTTTTCTTCTTTCTCCGGCTTTACTTCTTCTTTCTTTTCTGCAGCAGGTTCCTGCGCTTTCTGCTCTGCCGCCTCCTTGTTCCTGACATCCAGCTCCCAGCCGACTAACTTTGAAGCGAGCCTTACGTTCTGGCCGTGTTTGCCGATAGCCAGAGAAAGCTGGTCATCAGCCACGATTATCTGCGCCCTCTTAGCCTCTTTATCGAGCTTTATCTCTCCTACCTCTGCGGGCAAAAGCGAGGCTTTTATATATTCGCGTATGTCGTCATTGTAACGGACTATATCGATCTTCTCTCCGGAAAGTTCATTGACGATGTTTTTTACCCTGCCGCCCCGCATTCCCACGCAGGCGCCGACAGAATCGACTTTGTCATCCTTTGACCATACGGCGATCTTCGTGCGTTCTCCTGCCTGACGCGCAATTGATTTTATCTCTACAATCCCTTCGTAGATCTCAGGGACCTCAAGCTCAAAAAGTTTTTTGATAAAGTTGGGATGCTTGCGGGTCAATATTATCTGGGGGCCTTTATTATCCTTCTTTACCTCTAATATAAACGCCCTCATGCGCTGACCCTGTTTGAACTCTTCTTTCGGAGACTGCTCGCTTTTAGGAAGCATCCCTTCTGCCTTTCCCAATAGATCGATTATGACATGGCCTTTGCCGAACCTGTAAACGGTGCCGCTGACTATCTCTCCGACTTTACCCTGAAATTCCCCGAATATGACGTCTTTTTCAGCCTCGCGTATTTTCTGGATTATGACCTGTCTTGCGGCAGACGCGGCAATACGGCCGAAATCGACGTTTTTGATCTCTTTCTCATTGCGATAAGCGACAATATCCCCGGTAACAGGGTCCAGCGTTACTTTAAGATTTTCTTCGGGTTTGACGTCTATGACCCTTCGCACGGCAGACAAAAGCGCGCTCTCGACTGCCTGGATCAGGATTTCTTTTTTTATGCCCTTTTCTCTTTCGATCTGTTCGATGATAGCTATTAATTCTTTACTCATTTTTTGTATTTTTCCCCCTGACTGTATTATTCAATGACCTGCTTTGCTCTGTTTATTATATTAAAGTCGATCTCGACAGTGCCTCCCGCTGCGTCAACTGCCACAGACTGGTCATTCACCCGAATGACTTGTCCTTCAATCTCTATTTTACCATGTACGGGGACAGATAGGAAGAACTTTACCCTGCGGTTTAAAGAACGGATAAAATCGCTCTTTTTCTTTAAAGGCCTGTCAAGGCCCGGCGAACACACCTCAAGCGCAAACCTTTCCTGTATTATGTTTTTTTCATCCAGGATGTCGCTTATCTGGTTATTGAGCCTTGCGCATTCGCCAATGGTTATTCCGCCTTCGGGCCTGTCTACCAGAACCCTCAAGACCGTGTACCTTCCTTCGAATCTGTAAACAAGTTCAACAAGCTCCAGCCCCTGGGAGCCGAGAAAATCACCCAGTATCTTTTCAAGCTCGATGATCATTTCTTCATTTCTCATAAAATCTCTCTATCTCTTCGAGTATTTTTTCAGGCGGCTGGATCATCTTCTCCTGGCTGCGCCTGTTCTTCAATTCCAAAGCGTTTTTCTTTAACGATTCCTTGCCGATTATAAGCTGAAGCGGAACGCCTATTAGATCAGCGTCTTTGAATTTGACACCTGCGCGTTCGTCGCGGTCGTCCAAAAGCACCTCAAAGCCTTTTTCCGTAAGTTTTCCGTGGATCTCTTTCGAGACCTCAAGCATTCCGGGGTCTGTTACATCCAGAGGCATTACTATGACATGATAAGGAGTTATTTCGGAAGGCCAGATAATGCCGGCGCTATCGTTGTTCTGTTCGATTATCGTCGATACAAGCCTTGAGACCCCGATCCCGTAACAGCCCATTATAACAGGCTTTAAAACCCCCTTTGCGTCGAGAAACTGCGCGCCTAAAACAGAGCTGTATTTTGTTCCCAGTTTAAATATATGGCCCACTTCTATGCTGTTTACTTTTTCAAGTTTGGCATTGCACTTGGCGCAGGACTGTTCAATTGCCTCTTTAAAAGGTCTTGCGGTCTTGCATTTTGGGCAGACAAGGACAACATCCTCTCCGCAGGAAGCAGGCACCATGAATTCATGGGAGACGTTTCCTCCCATGATTCCTGAATCAGCTTCCACGCTCAAAAAATCAAGGCCGCATCTTTTAAATATCCTGTTATAAGCTTCGAACATAATGTTATAGTCTTTATCCAGGCCAACTTCATCCTGGTCAAAACTGTAAGCGTCTTTCATTATGAACTCGCATGCCCTGACAAGCCCGAAACGCGGCCTTATCTCGTCCCTGAACTTGGTCTGGATCTGATAAAGGACAAGCGGAAGCTGTTTATAGGAAGAGACATGGTTTTTTACCAGATCAGTTATGACTTCTTCGTGAGTCGGCCCAAGGCAGATGTTTCTTTTTTTTCTGTCAGTAAATCTTATCATTACATCGCCGATCGTCTTATCCCTGCCTGTCTTTGTCCACAGTTCAAGCGGCTGGAGAGCAGGAAGCAGTAATTCATTAGCACCTGCCGCATTCATCTCCTGTCGTATTATTTTTTCTATATTATTCAGGACCTTTAAACCCAAAGGCAGATATGAATATGCGCCGGCCATGAGCATCCTTACTAATCCTGCGCGCAGCATCAGCTGATGGCTCTTTGATTCAGCTTCCTGAGGAGCTTCTTTTAATGTCGGGATGAATGTCTTTGTCCAATACATTTTTTTAGTTTTTGACGTACTAAACGAGTTTTCTTATTTCCTGCAATAATAGATCAACGCTTTTACCGGACGAAACTTTGCTTACAGGTTTTCCTTTTTTGAACAGCAGCCCTTCGTTTTTTCCGAAAGCGATCCCTACATCAGCCTGTTTAGCTTCTCCCGGGCCGTTTACCACACAGCCCATTACCGCCACTTTGATCGGCCGGGCTTTTGGCTTATGCTTAAGCGCTGACAGCCTGCCTTCTAAAACCTTGACTATCCCGACCAGATCGACTTCGCATCTGCCGCAGGTAGGGCAGCTTATTATTTCAGGCCCGAAATTACGGAGGCCCAGAGATTTTAAAAGGCACCTTGCTGCCCTGACTTCCTCTTCGGGACGGTCAGTCAGAGATATCCTTATTGTATCACCTATCCCGTCCAATAGCAAAGACCCGATTGCGACCGACGACTTTATGGCTCCTTCGGCAGGAAGGCCTGTTGCAGTCACGCCAAGGTGCAAAGGATAATCGCAAAGGCCGGCTATTTTGCGGTAGGCTTCGACCGTCCCTGCCGCGTCAGACGCCTTTAAGGAGACCACGATATCACGAAATTTAAAACTTTCTAAAATGCGTATATATGAAAGAGCGCTGTTTACCATCCTCTTTACAACGTCTCCCGAACCTCTTACTGAACCCGAATTAAGCCCCACGCGGATCGGTATACCTGCCTGTTTTGCTGCCGAACAGATCGATTTCAGCTGTTCCCTTTTGTAAATATTCCCCGGGTTAAGCCTTATTTTATCAGCGCCGCTGTCAATTGCCTTGATAGCCAGCTGCCAGTTGAAATGTATGTCAGCAACCAGCGGGATCCGTATCTTTTTTTTAATATCCTTTATTGCCTTTGCGTCCTGAAAATCCTTTACCGCTACCCGCACTATTTCGCAGCCTGCAATTTCTAGTCTGTTTATCTGGCTTACTGTCGCAGATACGTCTGAGGTCCTGGTCTTTGCCATAGACTGTATTGCAACAGGATTATTGCCTCCGATTCTGACATTGCCGATCTTTATCTGCTTAGTCCTGTGTCTTGTCATTTGTCTGGTTTAAATCGTATTTCTTAGCATCGGATGCGGTATTATTAAACAATTTTTCTAACTTTTCAAAAGCGCCTTTTCTTGCCAGGTCATTATAGGTCACTAAAACAGCCAGCAGTATAAGAAAACTCATTCCAACCTGCCCGAAAACTTCTTCTGCTTTTTTGCTTAAGTACTTGCCCCTTATTTTCTCTATCCCAAGCAAAAATATGTGGAATCCGTCAAGCGCAGGAAGGGGAAGCAGGTTAAATATAGCAAGGCTCAGGCTTAAGATCGCGGTCAACAGCAGAAAATCCGTAATTGTCTTCACGTTGCCGAACAGATCCCAGATAGCGACAGGGCCTGCTGCAGATTCGCGCAATGGCAGTCTCCTTGCGATAATGGAACCGAATGCGCGGTAAGTCAAAGATGTAAGTTCAAATGTCTTTCGGAATCCCAGTTTTATGGATTCAAAAAAGCCGTACCTTTGCCTGATCACCTCGTTATAATCCGGGCTTATCCCGATCGCCCCTATTCTTTTCTTCTGTTTCAAAACATCTTCTACAGTATACTGCATAAGGCTTACCTGAAAGGCAAGCTCTTTATCGTCCCTTAACACGGCTACAGAAACAGACTCCTTCTGATTATTAGCCCTCAGTGTGGCTGCCAGCTCATCCCAGAGTTTGACCCTTTTACCTTCGACGGAGACTATCCTGTCTCCGACTTTAATGCCTGCCTGCATTGCGCCCATTCCTTCCCTTAAGGATCCCACCTTAGTCCCTAAATATGGATACCCCAGAAAAAATACAGCGCAGAAAAGCAAGATCGCCAGCAGGTAATTCATCACAGGCCCGAAGAATATTATATTGAATCTTTTACCTACGGGCTTTGAAAGATACTCATCCGGTAAGCCTTTGTATTCTTCAAGATTATCTCCGGCAAGCTTTACGTAGCCTCCTAGAGGGATCGCGCTGATGACGTATTCAGTGTCTTTCTTTTTGCGTACAAAAAGCCTGCGGCCGAAACCCAGCGAAAAGATCTCGACTCTTACCCCCTGCTTTATGGCGGCTATGAAGTGGCCGAACTCATGCACTAAGATCAATACGAATATTGCGAGACCGAAATTCATTATCTGCAAAGCGTATTTTACAAGGATCTCTTTTGTCATCTTTTACCCTCTATCAGGTCCTGAGCTTTTTCCCTTGCCCAGCTGTCAGCATAAAATATATCCGAAAGGCCGGGTTCTTTGATATTTTTATGAGCATCCATTGTCTTTTCTATGATGCGGGCTATAGATAAAAATTTTAGTTTTTTTCTTAAAAAAGCAGCCACGCCCGCCTCATTTGCGGCGTTTAAAACAGCAGGCATTGTGCCGCCTTCATCAGCTGCCCTGTAGGCAAGGCCAAGGCATGGAAAATTTTTATAATCGGGCCTTTCGAAATCAAAACTTCCCATCCTAAAAAAATCTACTTTTTCAACCCGGCACTCCATCCGCTCAGGATACAAAAGCGCGTATTGTATGGGAATGCGCATGTCAGTTGCCGAAAGCTGGGCCATTATGACCGCGTCTATAAATTCCACCATTGAATGGATTATGGCCTGAGGGTGTATTACGACCTTGATTTTTTGAGGATCCACCCCGAACAATGCAACGGCTTCCAGTATTTCAAGGCCTTTATTCATCAAAGTCGCAGAATCTACCGTGATCTTCCTGCCCATCTTCCAGCGGGGATGTTTTAGAGTCTGGCTTACCGAGATATTTTTCAGCTGTTCTTTTGTCCATCCCCTGAAAGGGCCTCCTGAGCCGGTCAAATAAATATTTTTGACCTTTTTTTTATCCTCGCCTTCCAGGCACTGCCATATTGCCGACTGTTCACTGTCAATGGGCAAAATCCTGACATTGCTTCTTTTGGCTTTCTTGCTTATAAGCGAACCTGCCATTACCAGCGCTTCTTTATTCGCGAGGGCGACCTCTTTTTTATTATCTATTGCTTTTAGCAGGGGCTTGAGAGCGCTTGAACCGCTTATGGCAATGACTACCTTGTCTATGCGGCTGTCTTTTAAGATCTCCTCAAAACCCTGATCTCCCTCAAAGACCTTTGTCTTATTACTGCCGAGTCTTTTTTTCATCAGGCCGGCAGCTCTTGCGTCAGTCACACAGATCTTCTCCGGCTTAAACTCATTCACTTGTTTGAGCAAAATATCTGTGTTGGAATGAGCTGTCAAAGCCGATACCTTAAACTTGCCCGGGAAATTTTTTATGACCTCTAAAGTATTGCGGCCGATTGAACCCGTAGAGCCTAATACTGCGATCCTTTTCATCTTTCAAAATGATCCCTCAAAATCAATCTTTTACTATATGCAAAATGATCGTGACATAAAAATAGAAAACCGGCGCAGTAAAAAGAAGGCTGTCTATAAGGTCCAGCACCCCGCCTATGCCCGGGATTATATCGGCTGAATCCTTGACCTGGCAGTCGCGCTTCATAAGCGATTCAGAAAGATCGCCCAGCTGGCCGAGTATCCCCAGAAACGCGCCGATAAAGACAAGGTGGCCGTATGAGAACGGGGTCATGGGCTTGGTCGCCAATGCGCCCAGTATGCCGAATATCAATCCTCCGATCGCGCCCTCGATGGATTTTTTTGGGCTGACCCTCGGAAGAAGAGGAGTCTTTCCGAAACGGGAGCCCACAAGATATGCTCCGATATCACTGAGTTTTGTAACTAGCAGGACAACAGCCAGAAACCCTATTCCGTCAGGTAAAAACCTTATCTTTATGAGAAAGCTGAAAAACCAGGCAACGTAAAGGATGCCGAAAACGGTAGTTGAAATACCTATGACTACGCCTGCGTTCTGCCTGCGCTTGAACTGCATGATGATCAGAAATAACATGGCCATCACTATGAACAAAAGCTCCCATTTCTTGGTCAGCTCGAACCTGAACATGATGGATAATGGTATGATCGCGCCCATGCCGATGCCGAAATATTTATAGATACTGATGCCTTTTCGCTGGAGCATGGTAAAAAACTCATAAAGTCCCAGGACCGTAAGTACGGTCATCAACGAACAAAACATCCACTGGTTGAAAAAAGATATCACTACAAGAGCTATAAGTATTGTCGAGCTGACTATGCGTTTTATCAACATGGGCTAACCTATCTGGCCGAACCTCCTCTGCCTTGTCTGGTATTCTTTTATCGCCTTTTTCAAATCCTCTTCGCGGAAGTCGGGCCAGTATTTTTTTAAGAAATACAATTCGCTGTAAGACAACTGCCACAGCAGAAAATTGCTGATGCGTGCCTCTCCGCTTGTGCGTATCAATAGATCGGGATCAGGCAGATCCTTCGTATAAAGATAATCTTTAAAATTTTCTTCGCCGATGTCCCGGATGTCTAAATCGCCTTCCTTGACGGATCCCGCTATTTTTCTTACCGCATCTATTATCTCCTGCCTGGCTCCGTAGTTTAACGCCAGCACAAGCAGCATTTCTTTGTTGTCTTTTGTCCTCTCCTGCGCGGCCTTGATCTTTTCAATTACATATTCCGGCAGAGGCTCTTTCCTTCCTATAACCCGCAACCTGATATTTTTTTTGTTCAATTCCTTGATCTCCCTGTCCAGGAAATCTACCAGATAACGCATAAGCATGTCGACTTCGCTTTTAGGCCTTGACCAGTTTTCAGTGGAAAATGCGAATAATGTAAGGACCTTTATCCCGGCATGGAGAGCTGCTTTAACTATTTCCTTGACCCGCTTTGTGCCTTCGCGGTGGCCGGCAATACGCGGTAAGCCCTTCTCTTTCGCCCACCTGCCGTTGCCATCCATGATTATAGCGATGTGCTGCGGTATGTCTTTGTCTTCTGTCATATATAAATAATATGGGATTCTGACCCCTGGACCCTTGTAGGGTCAATCCTTGAAATTTTGGTTGGATCAATCCCTAAAAGGCCAAAAGGATTGATTTGTTACTGGTGGACCCTGTAATCTATTTCAGAGAAAATATTATCTTTGTATTCTATATCGGAAAGCCATTCTTCGTCTACGCAATTGCCTCTTATGTCTTCATAGAGGCGGCTAAAACGTAAAAGATGGTCTTTTGTCCTGGCAACCGCATAACTGGTATGGGTTCCCGTGCCCAATATAAATGCCCAGTCCGAACTCTGCGCAAGAAGCAATTCCCTTAAGGCCTGGTTCAGGGCGCGCCTTGTCAGGCCGCTTGCATCATGATATGACCTGGCCAGCTCAGTCATCCTTTCGGAAGCCGCGTGCAGATGTTTGTAGACCCAGTCATTTGAACCCTGCAGCCACATCTCGCTGTAACCTTTCCATCCCCAGCTTGACATGGACGGCACAATGACCTGGTTGCGCGGGTTCTCGGCAAGGTATTCCGAAGGGGTGATCAATTTTATTTCCTTCTGGTCAAAATGGATCTTTCTGATCAGAAAATCAAGCCACTGGGGGCCTTCATACCACCAGTGCCCGAATAATTCGGCGTCATAGGGCGAGACGATTATCGGTTTCTTGTGCACGAAATCACAAAGATATTCGACCTGCTTCTGGCGGTTGAACATAAAATTCCCGGCGTGGTCTGCGGCAGCGTTTCTTGCCGATTGAGGCTCATAAGGCTCCTTATGATTGCCGGTGCCGGTTATGCGATAGTATTTTATGCCCGTGTTTATCCTTACGCCGTCGGGGTGGATATAAGGCTTGATATAATCGTATTCAAGGTCAAAGCCTATGTCACGGTAAAACTCCCTGTAATTATAATCCCCGGGGTAGCCCTCTATCGAAGACCAGACCTGTTTTGACGATTCAAGGTCCCTTGCAAAACATGCGACTCCCGAAGCCTTGCAGTAAACCGGGGCAAAGACCCCGTATTTAGGCCGCGGCGTACCGTGCAGGATGCCGTGCGCGTCCGAAAAAAAATATTTTATCCCTGCTTCCCTGAATATTTCGTCATGGCCAGGCTGGAATCCGCATTCGGGCAGCCATATGCCCCTGGGTTTTCTTCCGAAGACGCTCTCGTAGTGGCTGACAGCCACTTTAACTTGAGCCCTTACTGATTCCTTGCAAACGTCCATAAGAGGAAGATAGCCGTGCGTCGCGCCGCAGGTGATTACCTCAAGTTTTCCCATATCCTGGAAATTCTTAAAGGCGATCACAAGGTTTCTCCTGTATTTCTCAAAAGTATCGCGCGCCTTGCAGAAATTATTCAGATACATGATCGCAAGGCTCTGGAACTGCGGCTGCCAGCTTGTGCGCTCGATTTCCTTGTGTGACAATTCGATAAGCCTGTTTATATGCTTGGAGTATCTGTCCTGCAAAAGCTGGTCCGAGAGCATAGAGATCAGCGTGGGGGTCAAAGACATGGTGATCCTGAAGTCTATTTTTTCCTCGATGAGCCTTTCGAATACACAGATCAAAGGTATGTATGTTTCTGTTATAGCTTCATAGAGCCAGTCTTCCTCTAAAAAGTCTTCATGCTCGGGATGGCGGACAAACGGCAGGTGGCTATGCAAAACCAGACACAGATATCCTTTATTCATTTTTTATCCTGAGGTTAAAAAATAATTATTGGTTGATACCCGCTTAAAGTGAACTGAAAAGGCGAAGAATTAAACCGTTGCCCCTTCTTTGACTAAAACGCTGGACTTTGTTTCGCGCGACACGATCGGGGTAATCGTGCGTTCTTCTATCTCGTCGGCAGACACTGCCTTTACCGGAATAAACTGTTTGCCGTCAGGAAGCGCGTAACGCAAAGTAAACGTGCCGTCGGGCCTTAACTTTATTGATTTTCCCTGTACGGTGACCTTTGCGTCGGGTTCTGTCGCTCCGTATACGATAAGTTCGCAGTCTACAATAAGCCAGAAACCTCTTTCCTTTGGCTTCTTTTTTACCGGGCTTGCAGCTGAAGTGATGCCGGGTGAGGCAAGCACCCCGGAGAAAAGCGCCCTTTTGAATCTTTCCTGCCAGGCCTTTCCGACAGGTGAACTCTGCCCGAAACCGAATCCCAGCCCGTAGAGCCTTCCGAACATCTCATCGGGTATCATCCATTCTTCGTCTGTGATCCAGGATGGTCCGTCGGAAGGAGTCGTGACTACGTTTGAACGCAGTATTGTTATGAACTCTCCGTTGGGAAGTTTTAATCCGTAATCGACCACCCATGACCTTCCCGGGCCGCCGGCATCTATATACCAGGCATTGGCCTCGTGGCTGACTTCAATATCAAAGAATCTGTGCGCGTTTTTGCCGTTGAATATTATGTGGCTGACGTCATACACCCTTAAGACCCTTTTTGCGCTGTAGAAGATCTCCTTGAGCCGTTCCTTAATACTGTTCCAAGTGTTGGCCGCTATCTCCCAGTAGCAATAAAGCCACCATGGGTCGCGGGCCTGCAGGACCATCTTGTCTTTTCCGTAAGCCGCAGGCAGGTCAGAAGGCATAGGCCGGTGGAACTTCTTTATTTCAGGATGAGAGAATTTAGTCTGCTCTACAGCCATTTCCCTTGCGCCCAGGACCTCTTTTTTTACTTCCTGAGGCATTGGCATCGGCGCCGGTTTTTGCGCCTTCTTGCGGCTTACCGTCCTTGCAGTCTTAACGCTTTTCTTTTTTGATACCATTTTACTTATCTTTTCCTTTACCTTGCGCAAAATAGCCATAGCGCACCTCCTCATATTTCCCGGCTGGAAAGACAGACGGAAAATTTTACCCTCATCCCGCTTCAATGGGTCAAAGGCATTAACTGTTATTTGGGCTTCTGCACCTTACCGGTTACAAGTGCTTCCTTGAGGTCTTCCTCAAGCGCCTGCTTAAGCTTATTGAGTTTTTCTAATTCGCTTTTTATACTCTGATTAATCAATTGTTCCTGGACCAGATCTTTTTTAACGGCTTCCAGGACCGCTCTTTCCTGCGTTAATTCGTCTTTTGTCTTTTTTAAGTTTTCCTCAAGGTTGTCCTTTTCTTTGGAAAGTTTTTCAAGGTTTTCCTGGGAGCTGAACCTGGTCTCCCTCTCGTTGTCCCTGGATTTCTTCATCTGGTAAGAATAATTGCAGGAACCTATAGAGGTGATTAAAAATATTATATTCAGTAAAATCAAGATCAAGACCAGCCTGCTTTTTAAGATATCTTCCACCTCGGCCTCCGTAAGATTAAATTATTATTTAAGATTTTCAGTCGGCTCTCTGACCACGTCTTCCGCCTGAGATCCGCCGGACTCTTTTACCTTTGTGACCTTAGGAAAAATAACGACCTCGACCCTGCGGTTTAATGAACGGCCTTCTGTCGTCGAATTGTCGGCTACCGGACTAAATTCTCCGTAACCAAGGACCGAGAGCCGATGCGGAGAAACTTTTTTTTCTTCCGAAAGGTAATGCAGAACGCTTAAAGCCCTGCCTGTGGAAAGTTCCCAGTTGGATTGCCAGCCGGAATATTTGATCGGTTCGCTGTCAGTATGGCCTTCCACTCCGACATTCAGGTCAGAGACGTTCTCATTCAAGACCCTTGCAACTTTATCAAGTATCGGATAAGCTTCGGGTTTGATCTTGGCCTTTCCGGAATCAAAAAGTATGTCCGCGACAAAAGTGATGACCAGCCCTTTTTCCATCATCTTTAATTTCACCTGCTTGTCCTCGATTTCCTGGCTTAATCTATCTTCGAGTATTTTCTTGGCCTGGCCTAACTCGTCTAATTTTGCCGATAATTCCTCGATTTTGCGGACGTCGGACTTTCTTCCTGTCTGGAATATGAAAGAACAGCCGGATAAAGACGCGGATAACAACAATATAGAAATGATTTTGACCAAACGAAGATCCATTTCTAGCCTCCTTGATTTATGGGAAAGTATTATTTGGCTTGCGGTTAAGACATTTCAGGCTTATTAATATAACATAACCCATACTTCTAGTCAAGCTATTTATAATATACGGCTAAGGGATCAAAAGTGCGCTAAAGTCTTATAGAAATAATGTCTCTTCCCTGCCTGAGCCGACGGAGACTATGGATATCTTTGCTCCGCAGACATCTTCAAGCACAGAGACATAGTTTTTTACGCTGGCTGGTAAGTCCTTATAAGAGTTTATGTTAGTAATATTTTCCATCCAACCCTTCACTTTTCTGTAAACGGGCTCGGCTTTTGTAAGCACCTCAAAATCACAAGGGAACTGTTTGAAGATCTTTCCCTTGTATTTGTAAGCCACTGCGAGCTCAATGCTCTTAAGGCCGCTTAAAACATCGAGTTTAGTGAGCGCTAATTCAGTTATCCCGTTTATCAGGCATGCCTCTTTTACCATGACGCTGTCAAACCACCCGCACCTTCTGGGCCTGCCTGTAGTCGCTCCGAACTCGCGGCCTTTTTCCCTGATAAACTTTCCAAAAACAGGGCCAAACTCTGTGGGAAAAGGACCTTCTCCGACCCTGGTGGTATAAGCCTTGGCAACCCCCATCACCTTATCTATTTTGGTCGGGGCAATGCCTGTGCCGATACAGCTTCCGCCGGAAGTGGCTGAGGAAGAAGTGACAAAAGGATAAGTGCCGAAGTCAATGTCAAGGAATGTCCCTTGAGCGCCTTCAAAAAGAATATCCTTCTTTTTTTCTATAGCGTTGTTTAAAAGCAGGGTAGTGCTGCAGATGTAAGGAGCTACTATCTTGCCGTAAGATAAAAATCGGCTGTAAATGGAAGCGAAACCAAAACCCTGATGGCCGTAGACTTTTTTGAATATCTCGTTCTTTTCTTTCAGATTGTCCTTAAGTTTATCCCTGAAAACCTTAGGGTTTAAAAGGTCTATCATCCGTATCCCGCAGCGGTTGATCTTATCGGCATAACAGGGGCCGATCCCTCTTCCGGTAGTGCCGATGCGATGGGCCCTTTTGCCTTCGCGCAGCTTATCCAGGACTTTGTGGTAAGGCAGGATGACATGCGCAAGAGGCGAGATCTTAAGCCTTCCTGAGATATTTATTCCGCCATACTTTAAATCATCAATCTCCTTTATGAGAGATTCCGGGTCTATAGTCACCCCGTTTCCTATGCAGCATATTTTACCTTTGTGCAAAATGCCGGATGGTATGAGATGGAAGATGTATTCTTTGCCCGAGACGACGACGGTATGGCCTGCGTTGCTGCCTCCCTGGTAGCGCACGACATAATCAGCGCCGCTGGAAAGGATGTCTATGATCTTGCCTTTGCCTTCGTCGCCCCACTGCGCTCCTACTATTACTGTATTCATCTAATTTGATCCTTTTAAGATTACGGGTCCATGCTGAATATCCTGCGTGCGATTTCGGGATATTTGGCTATGAATTTCAGCTCGTCATCGACCAGAGGTTTTTGATTGTGGACGTTTGCGTAACGGGCAAGCTCAAGGATCTCCGCGGCATCTTTATCGTCTTTAAAAGCTATCTCGAGTTTATCATAGACATTGCGGAACCCTTTTATGCCCGAATATTCTCCCACTGTTATCTTCCTTCCTGTCTCGATTATCTCCGGATCGCCGCGGCCAAGCTCTTCATAATCATAAAGCTCGTAGTTCCTTCTGTCCTTTAACGCGCCGTCAGCGTGTATGCCGGATTCATGCGCAAATGCATTGGAGCCTACGCCAGGCTGATTGATGGGGATAGGGATCCCGAACGCATAGGAAGCGTATTTACACAACTTCCATGAGACTCTAAGATTTATCTTCTCGTCTAAAATATATTTGTCCCTGACCTGGCTTGCGTATTTTATAGCAAGGATCACAGCAACGAGGTCTGCGTTTCCCGCGCGCTCTCCCATCCCGTTTATGCATGTGTTGATGTATGCGTCAAAACCGGCGTCATTAGCAGCCATAGCCCCGGAGACCGAATTCGCAACTACCATGCCAAGGTCATTATGGCAGTGGATCTCTATTGGAAGCTGTACTTCTTCCGCAAGTTTTTTAATCCTTTCATAGATACTGAAAGGCGAATCAAACCCTAAAGTATCGCAGTATCTTATCCTTTCTGCGCCGGCTTCTTTTGCCGCCTGGGCGAATTCGATCAGATATTCCATCCTTGTGCGCGATGCGTCTTCGGCATTAACACCTATGGATGCTGCGCCGTGTTTTTTTGCCTCTTTTACGCCCTCGATCATTTCCTTTATTACCGAGGAATGATCCAGTTTTCCTTTAAATTTATGCATTATCATCTGATCGGAAGTGGAGATCGACAGATTCAGATGTTTAAGCTCAGGTACAAGCTTAAAAGCGAGTTTAACGTCTTCCTGTGTCGCTCTCAGCCAGCCTTCGAGCCTTATACTGGAAAAGACCCCTTTTTTAGCCAGTTCGACGTTTGCATTAAGGTAGTTGGTCTCATGGCGGGTCATCGGGAACCCGAACTCGGTCTGAAAAACTCCCATCTCGTCCAGATAAAGGTTGATCATCGTCTTCTGCAGCTTCGACAGACAAATCCGGGATGTCTGGACTCCGTCGCGGTTAGTGACATCGATAAGGAAGATTTTAGGTTTGGACCTCATTTTGCACCTCGCTTTATTTTTTTAAAGAGTTACTTGGCGGTTATTATCTTTCTGAATTCCTCTTTTGTAGGAGGCTTGACCGAAGAAAATATCTCCTGATTATCGAGAAGATATGTGGGGCCTGCCATGATCTTAAGTTCTTTGTTAAGCCCTGTGTTTTCCCTTAAAAGGCCTATCCCTTCGTCACTTTTTGCGCATGCCTTTATCTGCGCTAAATCCACGCTCGAAAGACAATCATCCCACCAGGAAGTAAATATATTCCTTGCCCTGCATTTAAGGTAATTCCAGTAAAACCCCGGCTGATACTTTTTTACGCAGACGCTGCGCAGCGCCTCCTCTACTTCAGCCGGACCGTTTTGCGCGGCGAAACCGCCTTCCTGCTCAATCACAAGAAAATGCACCGTGGGGTTGAACTCTAGAGCATTCTCGATCAAAAGCAAAGAGTTTTTGTCAAACAGGCTTATAAAAACGTCAAACTGTTCTTTTTTCCTGGGCCTGTCCAGAAAATAGGCTATTCCTCCGGTTTCAGGTTTGACCTTGTAAGAGCCGTTCTCAAATTCAAGATTAGCCTTGATATCGTTAAAAGCCTTTTCCTTCTCCACATCCTTGCTTAAAATATATATAGGCAATGTCTTGATATTAAATTTTTTTATCAGAACTTCTGCTTTTGCGCCGGGATAATAAATTGTTGAAACGGCCAGGCCGGGAAGTTGTCTTTTTAAAAATTTGATCGTGCTTTCCGTATCGCAGGTCCTGCACGCCTGAGGAGCGACTATGGTAAGATCGACTTTGTCTGCCGGGGTAAAAAGACAGCCCGCAGCAGGATCTCCGGCTTTTTGGCATTTTGCCAACATGCCTTCTTTTTTACAGTCAGAATCAGCGAAACAAACCGGCAGTATGGTTTTTATTTCCTTGTCGTCGGCTATCTTGTCAGACAGCCTCAACTCTTCGGCGCTCACATCCTGTATCTTTTTATCTTTAAAGCTGATAATCGCTTTTCCGAGTTTCCTTCCCTGCCAGGACGGCCTCAAAAAGACGACGGAATCTGTTTTATTAAGCACATTCTCATTACGCCCTAAACTTTCAATGACGATGTCAATGCCTCCGACCTCTTTAACCAGAGGCAGATTGTCTTTGGAGTTCAGGCTGCTCAGAAGGATGATTATATCCGCCTGCTTTTTCTTTAATTCCGAGACCGCCTTCTTAAGACCTTCCGAAGGCTGTTCAAATTTAAGGCCGTCTGCCTTCTGCGGCGTTGAAACAACTGATACCGCTGTTATGCCTACCTGCACGCCGCCTATTTTCTTTATAATATAAGGCCATATCTTTTCTGACTCGATACTGGAAGAGACAAAAGGTGTTTTTGTCTTTGAAATTGATTCCTCAAGAAACTTTCTTCCGAAATTGAGTTCTTCGTCAGCGACCGCAATACAGTCATACTTCATAAGCTCCATCGCCTTGAGATTGACCTGCGTCCGCTGCATGTCCAGCTGCGTGTTCTGGGTATACTGGTCTAAAACCCCGCCTGCGAAAAGGCTTCCCGCATCCAGAACAAGGACTTTGTCATTTTTTGCTTTCAGTTGTTTTATAAGGCTTGCGCGCCTTGCGATCCCTCCGTCCGGTTCAACCGGGCAGCTGCACGGATAAACCATCGAATGGGTCTGACCTGTAAAAAGAAGGGTGATCTCTTCGGAGTAAGCGTTGGAAGCCGCCAAAAAGAAAAACATAAAAAGCAAACAGGCCTTTGTTTTAACGCGCATTTTTACCTCCGTGAAAAGCTTTGAAAAATGTTAAAGCTTTATGGATTTGACTTCCAGAATATTTTCCAGTTTTTTGATCTTCTCAAGAAGCTCCGGAGATACAGGGCTGTCGATGTTTAATATGCTGACAGCCTCCCCTCCCGGCGTCTTTCGTCCAAAAACCATAGCGGCGATATTTATATTGTGCTTTCCCATAAGTGTCCCAACATTTCCTATGATGCCCGGGACATCCCAATTCTTCATCATAAGAATTTGTCCGTACGGCGCAGCCTCCACGTAAAAATCGTCTATCTTTACAATCCTGGGCTCTCTTTTGGGAGAAAGCGTGGCAGCGACAGTCTTTGTGACCTTATCGGATTTTACGGTAAGCGATACCAGGTTTACGAATTCTTCGTCGATCGAAGTCTTTGTCTGTTTTATCTGAATGCCGCGGCTGCGGGCAAGGGGTATCGCATTTATAAAATTCACGGTCTCTTTTAATACGGGGTAAAGCAGCCCTTTTACTATGGCCATTGTCAAAGAAGAAGTGTCGTATTTGGTGATATCTCCGGAGAATTTTACTTCGACTTCGTTTATTCTCCCTTCTACTATCTGACTGGCGAAATTGCCCAGCTTTTCCGACATAGCGATGTAAGGCTTTAAAGTCTTATAGAGTTCTGCGTCTATATTCGGATAATTGGCGGCATTTCTAATGCCTCTTCCCAGGAGAAAATCTGCCACGCATTCTGCGATCTCGATAGCGACATTGACCTGCGCCTCTTCTGTGGATGCGCCCAGATGGCAGCTTACGATCACGCTATCTAATTTTAACAGTTCGCTGTTCGCATCCGGCGGCTCTGTCTCAAAAACATCCAGAGCAGCTCCTGCGATCTTTCCTTCTTTAACGGCCTTGACCAGGGCCTGTTCGTCTATTATACCGCCCCGGGCGCAGTTTATGACCCTGGCGCCTTTTTTCATCATATCAAACTGTTTGTCCGAGATCATGTGGGTAGTATCGTCAGTCAAGGGCACATGCACGGTAATAAAATCAGAGGACTTTAAAAGCTCGTTTAACTCCACCACCTCTATCCCCAATTCTTCGGCTACATCCTTGGAAAGATACGGGTCATAACCTTTTAACTTCATGCCGAACGAAGCGGCTCTGCGGGCGACTTCCCTGCCTATCCTTCCAAGGCCTATGATGCCAAGGGTCTTTTTATATAACTCTATGCCCATGAACTTGGAGCGTTTCCATTCGCATTTTTTTGTAGATGCGTTTGACTGCGGGATGTTTCGCGACATCGCCAGCAGCATGCTCATCGTATGCTCGCAGGTAGAAATCGTGTTGCCGGCAGGCGCGTTCATTACAACGATTCCCCTTTCAGTAGCAGCTGCAAGATCCACATTGTCCAACCCGACTCCTGCGCGTCCTATCACTTTTAATTTAGGGGCGGCCTCGATCATTTCTTTGTTCGCCTTTGTGGCGCTGCGCACTATGAGAGCGTCATAATCCTTGATAACCTCTTTTAATTCCTCGGGTTTCATCCCTGCCTTAACATCAACCTGAAAATCTTTTACATCCTGCAGGATCTTTAGCCCTTCTTCAGACAAAGAATCGCTTACTAATATCTTCATCATCTTAATGCTCCCTTTTGATTGGATTTAAAGTATGGTAAACACTGATTACACAAGAAAGATATTATACCTTTAGTTATAATTGTAATCAAGAGAAAAAAAACGGGGTGTCAAGCCAAATTAGAAATGTCCTAGTTCTACCAAATTAGAAATGTCCTAATTTGTTCTTAAGCTGCCGGGCAATTTGAAGCCGATTCGCCAATAGCTGTTTTTTGGAGGAACATAGTTTTGGCGT